>Ga0207702_10004196_pt1 | contig 12876 bp, 11 predicted proteins | sample KBSCornC62_FD_184302 | JGI IMG/M metagenome (GOLD analysis project Ga0207702, IMG submission 184302) | Corn rhizosphere microbial communities from Kellogg Biological Station, Michigan, USA - KBS Corn C6-2 (SPAdes) (version 2) | ecosystem: Host-associated > Plants > Roots > Rhizosphere > Soil ...
CTTACGCGTTGGAGTCGGGCAAGTTCGCCGCTGAGGCGGTGGTGCAGGCCCTCGCGCGTCCAGAAGGCGCCGAACGGGAACGTGCGCTGCAGGCCTATCCCGATCGCCTGGCGGCAGAATGGGGCGCGTATTACCGCCTCGGTGGCGTCTTCGTGAAACTGATCGGCCACCCTTCGGTGATGCGCGCGTGCACCCGTCATGGCCTTCCGCATCCGGCGTTGATGCGATTCGTGCTCAAGCTTCTCGCCAACCTGAGCGACCCGCGTGACGGGGATCTGTCTGATCGCACCATCGCCCTGCTCACCAAGCTCGCGCCGGTGGTTCGTTAGGGATACCTCACCTCAGTCGTCCGACTGGACACCAACTAGCCTGCTGATCACTGGCCGGCGACCCGATGACCCAGGAAGGGAGCGCACCTCGTGCTCGCGCCGTATCTGCCGATCGTTTTGCTGTTCGTGCTGGCGCTCGGCTTCGCCGCGTTCTCCGTGTCAATCGCCCCGTTCACCGGACCCAAGCGCTTCAACCGGGCCAAGCTCGACTTCTATGAGTGCGGGATCGAGCCGACACCGCAGCCGGTAGGGCCGAACCGGTTCCCGATCAAGTACTTCCTGACGGCGATGCTCTTCATCGTCTTCGACATCGAGATCATCTTCACCTATCCGTACGCCGTCTCCAACAGCCAGCTCGGCGTGTTCGGTCTCATCGAAATGATCATGTTCATCGTCACGGTGTTCGTCGCCTACGCCTACGTCTGGCGCCGCGGCGGACTGGATTGGGACTGACCCGGCATGGGGCTAGAAGAGAAACTTCCCGACGGCGTCCTGTTGGCCTCTGTCGAAAAGCTCGTCAACTGGACTCGCAAGTCGTCGCTGTGGCCGGCGACCTTCGGGCTGGCGTGCTGCGCCATTGAGATGATGACGTTCGGCGGCCCGCGCTTCGACTCGGCCCGCTTCGGCATGGAGGTGTTCCGGCCGTCGCCGCGCCAGGCCGACCTGATGATCGTGGCCGGCCGGGTGAGCCAGAAGATGGCTCCGGTACTGCGCCAGATCTATGACCAGATGCCCGAGCCGAAGTGGGTCCTGGCCATGGGTGTCTGCGCGAGCTCCGGCGGGATGTTCAACAACTACGCGATCGTGCAGGGTGTCGACCACGTGGTTCCGGTCGACATGTACCTGCCCGGCTGTCCGCCGCGACCGGAGATGCTCATCGACGCCGTGCTGAAACTGCATCACAAGATCATGAACGAGCCGCTCGGGCCCAAGCGCGCGCGCAAGCTCGAGAACGAGGTAGTGGAGCTGGCGCCGTCCAGCCAGAGGTTTGCCCGATGACGGTCGACGAGCCGGCCGCCCATTCCCAGCCGGTCACCGAGTCCGCCGGGGGAGACGCGACCTTCGGTGTCGAGCACAAGGGCATGTTCGGAGTGCCCGGTTCCGGAGACACCTCCGGGTTTGGCGGCCTGGTCCGCGAGCCGTGGACTCCCACCGAGGCAACCCGCCCTTACGGGGGCTACTTCGACGAGGTGGTCGACGCATTCCTGGCGGCCTACCCGCAGGGCCGGCAGGCCATCGTCGCCACCGTCATCGACCGGGGCGAGTTGACCTTGCACATTGCCAAGGAGCACATCGCCAAGGTCGCCAAGGTCTTCCGAGACGATCCGGCGTTGCGCTTCGAGCTGCTCTCCAGCGTCTCCGGGGTCGACTACCTCGGGTCGGAGAATCGCCTGCACGCCGTCTACCACCTGACGTCGATGACCTTTCGGTGGCGGATCCGGCTCGAAGTCGCGACCAGCGCGGAGGATGCGCACATCCCGTCCGTGACGGCGGTCTACCCGACCGCCGACTGGCAGGAACGCGAGTGCTACGACATGTTCGGGATCATCTTCGACGGCCACCCGGGACTGACCCGCATCCTCATGCCCGATGACTGGGAGGGATTCCCGCAGCGCAAGGACTATCCGCTGGGAGGAATTCCCGTGCAGTACAAGGGCGCGACCATTCCTCCTCCGGACGAGAGGCGGGCGTACCGCTAATGGCGACAGGTAGCAAGCCCTCCAGCGCCGACCGCGCCTACAGCCCATCGCGGTCGACCACCGAGGGTCGGGTGTACACCGTGACCGGTGGCGACTGGGACGCCGTCATCGGCGGCGACCCGATCAGCGACGAGCGCATCGTCTTGAACATGGGTCCGCAGCACCCGTCCACGCACGGCGTGCTTCGCCTGGTGCTGGAACTCGAAGGCGAGACCGTCACCGACTGCCGCCCGGTGATCGGCTACCTCCATACCGGCATCGAGAAGAACGTCGAGTTCCGCACGTGGACGCAGGGAGTCACCTTCCTGACCCGGGCAGACTACGTCGCGCCGTTCTCCAACGAGGCGGTGTACTGCCTCGGCGTCGAGAAGCTCCTCGGAATCGAGGCGCCCGAGCGGGCCACGCTCATTCGGATCCTGCTGCTGGAGATGAACCGCGTCAGCTCGCACTGGGTGTGGCTCGCGACCGGCGGCATGGAAATCGGTGCTCTGACCGCGATGACCAACGGCTTCCGCGCCCGCGAGCGGTGTCTCGACATGTTCGAGTTGATCACGGGCCTGCGAATGAACCACGCGTTCATCCGCCCGGGCGGCGTGGCTCAGGACCTCCCCGAGGGGGCCGTCGAGAACCTGCGCGACTGGATCGTCGAGCAGCGCAAGGAGTTGCACGGGCTCGACACTCTCCTGCGTAACCAGCCGATCTGGGTTCAGCGGCTCAAGGACGTCGGGTGGATCGGCGTCGAGGGATGCATCGCCCTCGGGGTCACCGGCCCGATTCTGCGTGCCGCCGGCCTGCCCTGGGATCTTCGCAAGACCGAGCCCTACATGGGCTACGAGAACTTCGACTTCGAGGTCCCGACCGACGATCGCGGCGACTGCTGGTCGCGCTTCGTCGTCAAGGTCGCGGAGATGTGGGAGTCGCTGAAGATCGTGGAGCAGGTCCTCGATCGGCTCGAGCCGGGCCCCGTCATGGTGGACGACCCGAAGATCGGCTGGCCGGCTCGGCTCTCGATCGGGCCCGACGGCATGGGCAACTCGCTCGCCCACGTCCAGAAGATCATGAACACGTCTATGGAGTCGCTGATCCATCATTTCAAGTTGGTGACCGAGGGCTTCCGCGTTCCTCCCGGCCAGGTGTACACGACCGTCGAGTCGCCCAAGGGCGAGCTGGGCGCCCACGTGGTCAGCGACGGCGGCACCCGTCCGTTCCGGGTGCATCTTCGGGAGCCCAGCTTCGTGAATCTGCAGTCGACGGCCGCGCTGTCGATCGGCGGCCTGGTGGCCGACGTCATCGCCTCCGTCGCGTCCATCGATCCGGTGATGGGCGGTGTGGACCGATGAGCACGCCCTTCGGCGCCACGCCGGCCGGAGCGAGGCCGGACAACTTCCGCACGACGGTCGTGCCCCTCGAACGGCCGGGCGATCCGTCGGTGTTCTCCGAGCAGGTCCGTGCCGACGCGGCTGAGATCATCTCGCGCTACCCCGAGGGTCAGGCGCGCTCAGCGCTGCTGCCGATGCTGCACCTCGTGCAGTCAGAGCAGGGCTACGTCACCCCGGATGGCATCGCCTTCTGCGCGGACGTCATCGGCATCACCAAGGCGCAGGTCGCCGCCGTCGCCACCTTTTACACGATGTACAAGCGCAAGCCGACCGGTGAATACCTCGTCAGCGTCTGCACCAACACGCTGTGCGGGGTGCTCGGGGGCGACGACATCTACAAAGCCCTCTCCGACGCGCTCGGCGTGGGCATGAACGAGACCACCGCGGACGGCAAGGTGACGTTGGAGCACGCAGAATGCCTGGCGGCGTGCGACTACGCGCCGGTCGTCACGGTCAACTACGAGTTCTTCGACAATCAGAGCGTCGAGTCCGCCAACGACCTCGTGCAGCGGTTGCAAGGCGGGGAGCGGCCGCAGCCCTCTCGGGGCGCCCCGCTGTGCTCGTTCCGTGAGATCGAGCGCCAGATCGCCGGCTTCTTCGCCGAGGAGGATCTCGGCCTCGACACCGTCAGCGGCGGCTTCGGAACCGAGATCGGCGTGCGGCTGGCCAACGGCCGTGGCGACAGCGCGCCTGCCTATTCGAATGTGACCCCGGCCCAGGCCTCGGCGCCGCCCCCGGCCGACTCGCCTCGGCCGACCAGCGCGCACGACGCGCCGTTGACGACGGCGTCCTCCGACCCGGCCAACGCGGCCGGACCGGGCGGCCCCGAGGCGAGTTCGGACAACGAGAAGGGCGCGGGTGCCTGACGTGCTGACCCCAGTGCTGACGAAGCGATTCGCCACCGACCAGCCGTGGAGGATCGAGAACTACGAGCGGCTCGACGGCTACTCGGCCCTGCGAAAAGCCCTGACGCTGGCGCCGGACGAGATCATCACCATGGTCGTCGACTCGAACTTGCGCGGACGTGGGGGAGCGGGTTTTCCCACCGGCATGAAGTGGAAGTTCATCCCGCAGGACAACCCGAAGCCCAAGTACGTCGTCGTCAACGCCGACGAGGGCGAGCCAGGCACCTGCCGTGACCTTCCGCTGATGATGAACGACCCGCATTCGATGATCGAGGGCATCATCATCGCGTGCTACGCCGTCCGCGCCGAGCACGCGTTCGTCTATATCCGCGGCGAGGCGATCCACGCGATCCGCCGGGTGACGGCCGCGGTGCGCGAGGCGACTGCCAGCGGCTACCTCGGCGAGAAGATCCTCGGCAGCGACTTCAACTGCCGAATCACCGTCCACGGCGGCGCGGGCGCCTACATCTGCGGCGAAGAGACCGCGCTGCTCGACTCTCTCGAGGGCCGTCGCGGACAACCGCGGCTCAAGCCGCCCTTCCCGGCGACCAACGGCGTCTACGACTCGCCGACCGTCGTCAACAACGTCGGCACCCTGGCCAGCGTGCCGTACATCGTGCTGGGCGGCGCCGATTGGTACAAGGCGCTCGGGCCCGAAGGCTCGCCCGGGACCTCGATCTACTCGCTCTCTGGACGGGTCAAGAATCCGGGACAGTACGAGGCTCCGATGGGGACCACCCTGCGCGAGCTGATCGAGCTCGCCGGGGGGATGAGCCGGGGCAAGCCGTTGAAGTTCTGGACGCCCGGTGGCGCCTCATGCCCGCTGCTCACCGCCGAGCACCTGGACCTTCCGCTGGATTTCGACTCGGTCGCAAAGGCGGGCTCTATGAACGGCACGTCGGCGGTGATGATCTTCGACGAGGACGACAGTGTCGTGCAGGCCGTGCTGAAGTGGACCCAGTTCTACGAGCACGAGTCGTGCGGCAAATGCACACCATGCCGCGAAGGCACGTACTGGTACGGCCAGATCCTCGAGCGGATCTGGCACGGCGGCGGCCGTGAGGAAGACATCGACACCCTGCTCGACTTATCCGACAATATCCTCGGCCGATCGTTCTGCGCTCTCGGAGACGGCGCGACGAGTTGCATCTCGTCCTCGATCAAGTACTTCCGCGACGACTACCTCGCATTGATCAACAAGCCGGCGCTGGCAGGAGCTGCCTCATGACTGTTCTTCTCGGCAGCCTCCTGGCTGCGGTCCGGTCGTGTCCTCGCCCGGAGGCTGCCTCATGACTGTTCTTCTCGGCAGCCTCCTGGCTGCGGTCCGGTCGTGTCCTCGCCCGGAGGCTGCCTCATGACGTCGGTGGAGAAGGCGCTCGCGAAGGAGGATCTCGTCACCGTCACCATCGACGGCTTCGAGATCTCCGTTCCGAAGGGCACCTTGCTGATCCGGGCGGCCGAGCAGCTGGGCATCCAGATCCCGCGGTTCTGCGATCACCCGCTCCTCGAGCCGGCAGGCGCCTGCCGGCAGTGCCTCGTCGAGGTCACCGACATGGGCAACGGACGCGGCATGCCGAAACCGGCCGCGTCCTGCACCACCACGGTCATGCCGGGAATGGTGATCAAGACGCAGCTGACTTCCCCGGTCGCCGACAAGGCGCAGCAGGGGGTCATGGAGCTGCTGCTGATCAACCATCCGCTCGACTGCCCGATCTGCGACAAGGGCGGCGAGTGCCCCCTGCAGAACCAGGCGATGAGCAATGGGCGCGCCGATTCCCGCTTCCACGACACCAAGCGGACGTTCGAGAAGCCGGTGGCCATCTCCTCCAACGTCCTGTTGGACCGCGAACGGTGCGTGCTGTGCCAGCGCTGCACCCGCTTCTCCGACCAGATTGCCGGTGACCCGTTCATCGACCTGCTCGAACGCGGCGCGCAGCAGCAGATCGGCATCTCCGACGACACGCCGTTCCAGTCGTACTTCTCGGGCAACACGGTCCAGATCTGCCCGGTCGGCGCGCTGACCAGCGCCTCATACCGCTTCCGTTCCCGGCCGTTCGACCTGATGAGCACCGAGACCACCTGCGAGCACTGCTCGTCAGGCTGCTCGCTGCGGGCCGATTGGCGCCGCGGCAAGATCACCCGCCGGCTCGCCGGCGACGACCCCGACGTCAACCAGGAGTGGAACTGCGACAAGGGCCGCTGGGCCTTCCATTACGCCACCCAGCGCGACCGTCTCCTGACGCCGTTGGTGCGTGACGAGTCCGGGAACCTCGTCGAGGCGAGCTGGCCCGAGGCGCTGGAGCGGGCCGCCGTCGGCCTTCGTGAGGCCAGGGACCGCGGGGACGTCGGCGTGCTGCCCGGCGGCCGCCTCACCGAGGAGGACGCGTACGCGTACGCGAAGTTCGCCCGGGTCGCGCTCGCCACCAATGACGTCGACTACCGCTCCCGCCCGGCAAGCGAGGAGGAGCTGGCGTTCCTTGCCTCGAATGTCGCGGGAGTAACTCCCGAGCACGTCTCCTACGCGTCGTTGGAGTCCGCCCCCACGGTTCTTCTGGTCGGCTTCGAGCCGGAGGAAGAGTCGCCGATCGTATACCTCCGCCTGAACAAGGCGGTCCGATCCGGTCGTACCCGGATTCACGCGATCGCGCCGTTCGCCTCCGGCGGCCTGCGAAAGCTCGGCGGCACGTTGATCCAGGCGGCGCCCGGCGCCGAAGCGATCGCGCTGAACACCCTCGACGCCGCTCTGCTCGCCGAACTCGGCGAGGACGGAGCCGTGATCGTCGTCGGCGAACGACTCGCCACCTCGGTGGGGGCGTTGAGCGCGGCCGCCGAGGTCGCCGCGTCTACCGGAGCCCGCCTCGCCTGGATTCCGCGTCGGGCCGGTGAGCTCGGCGCGATCGACGCCGGGGCGCTCCCGAATCTGCTGCCCGGTGGACGGCCCGTCGCCGACGACGCCGCCCGTGTCGAAGTCGGACGGCTGTGGCAGAGCAGTGTCCCCGAGCGGCCCGGTCGCGACGTCGACGCCATCCTCGCCGCGGCGGCCGACGGAGGCCTTGGCGCGCTCGTCGTCGGCGGGGTGGACCCGGCCGACTTCCGTGATCCGGCCGCCGCGCTGGACGCCCTGCGCCGCGTCGGATTCCTGGTCAGCCTGGAAGTCCGGCAGAGCGCGGTGACCGAACTCGCCGACGTCGTGCTTCCCGTCGCGCCAGCGGCCGAGAAGGCCGGCCGTTACGTCACGTGGGAGGGCCGCCGCCGGCCATTCGACTTGACCCTCGCCAACACCGGCGCGATCTCCGACGGGCGCGTCCTGGACGCGCTCGCTGAGGAGCTCGACGTGCGGCTCGGCTTGCCTGACATCGCGGCCGCGCGGAGCGAACTGTTGCGCCTCGGGTTCCACCAAGCGCGCGTCGCGGCGCCGACCGTGCGCGCCGGGGGACCGGCCACGCCTCCCGAGGGGCAGGCGCTTCTGGCCACCTGGCCGGAGCTGATCGACGCGGGCCGCATGTCCGACGGCGACGACAACCTGGCGGGGACGGCCAAGCCGGTCCGGGCGCTCGTCTCGGCGGCCACCGCCGCCGAGGTCGGCGTCGCGGAAGGCGCGCTCATCACCATCCGGGCTGACTCCGGATCCATCACGGCGCCGGTCGTCATCGACAACCTGCCGGATCGGGTCGTCTGGCTGCCCACGAACGCTCGAGGCTGTTCGGTTCGCCCGACCCTTGGCGTCGGCTCCGGCGACGTCGTGACCTTGTCGCCCGGAGGGGCCTCATGACGCACGCGTTGCTGGCCAACGCGCCGTTCGCCGCCGTGGTCGACACGAACACCCAGAATGTCGCGGGCTTCGGCGACACCCCGTTCTGGATGTACCTGATCAAGGTCCTCGGTGTCTTCGTCTTCCTGGTGGTCATGACGCTGTTCTCGATCGTCTTCGAGCGCAAGGTCGTCGGCCGCATGCAGAACCGGATCGGTCCGAACCGGGTCGGCCCGTGGGGCATCCTGCAATCGCTGGCCGACGGCGTGAAGCTCGCCTTCAAGGAAGAGATCATTCCGCTGCTGGCGGACAAGCCCGTCTACTTCCTCGCCCCGATACTGTCGGCCGTCCCGGCCTTCGTGGCCTTCGCGGTCATTCCGTTCGGCCCGCAGGTCTCGATCGCCGGGCACCACACGATGCTGCAGCTCACCGACCTGCCCGTCGGCGTCCTGCTCGTGTTCGCCTGCTCGTCGCTGGGCGTCTACGGCATCGTGCTCTCGGGCTGGGCGTCAGGCTCCACTTACCCGCTTCTCGGCGGCCTGCGCTCGGCCGCGCAGATGATCAGCTACGAAGTCGCGATGGGCCTGTCGATAGCCTCCGTATTCATCTGGAGCGAGACGATGTCGACGTCGGGAATCGTCGCCGCTCAAGATCGTCGGTGGTTGGTCGGACCGTTGATCGTTCCGTTCGCCGTCTACTGCATCGCGATAGTCGGCGAGACCAACCGCGCCCCCTTCGACCTTCCCGAGGCAGAGTCGGAACTGGTCGGCGGCTTCCACACCGAGTACTCGTCGTTCAAGTTCGCGATGTTCTTCCTCGCCGAGTACATCAACATGGTCACCGTCTCAGCGCTCGCCACGACACTGTTCCTGGGCGGCTGGCACGCCCCCTGGCCGATCCACGAGCTGTGGCACGGCGCCAACTCCGGATGGTGGCCGATCATCTGGTTCGTCATCAAAGTCGTCGCGATCATTTTCGTCTTCGTCTGGCTGCGCGGAACACTGCCCCGAATGCGCTACGACCAGTTCATGCACCTCGGCTGGAAGGTCCTTATCCCCATCAACCTGGTGTGGATCATGCTGCTCGCCACGGTTCACGTGCTGCAGAAGTCCGAGCACTGGAAGGGCTGGGAGCCCTGGGTCTACATCGTGCTGCCGACCCTGCTGGTTCTGGCGCTCATCTGGGCGATCACCCGAGACGCGGCTGGCCGGCGCAAAGCGGTGCGGCTGGCAGAAGAAGAGGAAACCGAGTTGCGACTCGGACAGACGTTCCCGACACCGCCGCTCAACCTGGTCGTGCCCAAATCGCCGAAGGAGATGGCGGCGTCTCGCGCCCGCGCGTCCCTTCCCCGGTCGGGCTCAAGTTCGAAGGGGGTTCGCTGACCAATGGCCAAAGACGACGGTCCCGCTATCGCTGTCGGCGAGGAGAAGGGCGATGTCACGGGCAGCGCCCTGGGCTTCGCCAAGGGATTCGGACTGACCTTCGCGACGATGTTCAAGAAGGTCTACACCGAGCAGTACCCGTTCGACATCTACCCGACCGCGCCGCGCTACCACGGTCGGCATGTCCTCAACCGCCACCCCGACGGGCTCGAGAAATGCGTCGGGTGCGAGTTGTGCGCCTGGGCCTGCCCGGCCGACGCGATCTACGTCGAGGGCGGCGACAACACCGAGACCGAGCGGTACTCGCCGGGCGAGCGCTACGGCGCGGTGTATCAGATCAACTACTTGCGATGCATCTTCTGCGGATTGTGCATCGAGGCGTGTCCGACTCGATCGCTGACCATGAGCAACGAGTACGAGCTGGCCCTCGACGACCGCGAGCAGCTGATCTACACCAAGGAACAGCTCATGGCCCCGCTGCTCCCGGGCATGGAGGCGCCGCCGCACGCGATGCGTCTGGGCGACGACGAGAAGGCCTACTACACCGTCGAGTCGCAGGCCCCGCTGCAACAAGGTGAGCCGCAGAGCACCGCCAATGTGGCCGGCCGCCCGATCACCGGCATCGCGATCGAGGTCGGCAGGCACCACGGATGAGCATGATTCTCGCGTCCGGGCATCCGCTGACGAACGGCCAGGTGCCCCTGGGCGAGGCGGTCGCGTTCTGGATCCTCGGCCCGATCGCGCTGGCTGGTGGCATCGGCATGGTCGGGTTGCGCAACGCCGTGCACTCAGCGCTCTCCCTGGCCGGCACGATGATGTGCCTCGGCGCGATGTACATGATCGAGCAAGGGCCGTTCATCGGCTTCGTTCAGATCATCGTCTACACCGGCGCGATCATGATCCTCTTCCTCTTCGTCCTCATGCTTGTCGGCCGCGACTCCTCCGACTCGATCGTCGAGACGCTGCGCGGGCAGCGGTGGGCGGCCGCATTATTCGGAATCGGATTCGCGCTCTTGGTCGCCATCTCGGTCGGACGCGCGTTCCGTGGCATCAAGCCGGTCGAACTCAACCGGGCCAACGCCGACGGCGGCAACGTCCACTCGCTCGCCCAGCTGATCTTCACCAAGTACCTGTTCGCCTTCGAACTGACCTCGGCGCTGCTCATCGTCGCCGCCGTCGCGGCCATGGTGCTGGCCCACGTCGAGCGCGACGGGCCGAAGCTCACTCAGAAGCAGGCCGCCCGCGACCGCATCCGGTCCGGCCGTCCCCAGCCGTTGCCGGGACCCGGCGTGCTCTCGACCGGCGACGCGATCGGCACGCCGGCGCTCCTGCCGGACGGCTCGCCGTCCACGGAGTCTGTGCTGGCCTCCACCCCTGGTATCCGCGAACTCCCCGGAGGAGCCACATGACGCCGACCTACTACCTGGTCCTGTCCGCGGCGCTCTTCACCATCGGAGCCGTCGGCGTGCTGGTCCGGCGCAACGCGATCGTCGTGTTCATGTGCGTGGAGCTCATGCTCAACGCGGTCAACTTGTCGCTGGTGACGTTCTCGCGGATCAACGGGACGCTGGACGGGCAAATAATCGCGTTCTTCGTCATGACCGTCGCTGCCGCCGAAGTCGTGGTCGGCTTGGCCATCATCATGTCCATCTTCCGCACTCGGCGGTCGGCATCGGTCGACGATGTCAACCTGCTGAAGTACTGACGCAGAGAGCTCAGAGGAGACTCGTTGACCACCGCCCACGGGCTGCAATCAGCTGCCTGGCTGCTGATCGCGATCCCCGCGTTGTCGTCGCTTGTGCTGCTCACCGCAGGCAAACGCGCCGACAGGTGGGGGCCGATCCTCGGCGCCGTCGTCCCCGTCGTGCTGTTCGCCTACAGCATCGGCCTCTTCTTCTCGGTAAAGAGCGAGTCGAACCGGGAGATCCACGCGCATTGGTTCACCTGGATCAGCGTGGGTCGCTTCAACGTCGAAGCCGGGCAGTTGATCGACCCGCTGTCGATGGTCTTCATCTTGCTGATCACCGGCGTCGGATCGCTGATCCATATCTACGCCGTCGGCTACATGAGCCATGATCCCGGCCGCCGTCGGTTCTTCGGCTACTTCAACCTGTTCATCGCCGCGATGCTGTTGTTGGTCACCGCGAACAGCTACCTGCTGCTCTATGTCGGCTGGGAAGGCGTGGGCCTCGCGTCGTACCTGCTGATCGGCTTCTATTACGACCGCCCGTCCGCGGCCACTGCCGCCAAGAAGGCGTTCATCGCCAACCGCGTCGGCGACGTCGGGCTCTCGATCGCCATCATGGTGATGTTCTGCTACTTCGGCTCGACCGGGTTCCAGCAGGTCTTCTCGCACTTCGGCGCCGGAGGGAACGCCACCAAGGGAGTCGCCGCCGCCATCGGGTTCATGCTGCTGTTGGGCGCGTGTGGCAAGTCGGGCCAGTTCCCCCTGCAGACCTGGTTGCCGGACGCCATGGAGGGTCCCACTCCGGTGTCGGCGCTCATCCACGCGGCGACCATGGTCACCGCCGGCGTCTACCTGATTGCTCGCTCTGCCGCCATCTTCGACGACTCGCAGGCGGCCCGCACCGCCGTGGTCGTCGTCGGGGCCATCACGCTCCTCTACGGCTGCGTCTGCGCGTTCGGCCAGGACGACCTCAAGAAGGTGCTCGCCTACTCGACGGTGAGTCAGATCGGTTACATGTTCCTGGCCGTCGGCCTGGGCGCCGGCAACTACGCCGCGGGTATCGCCCACCTGGTGGGGCATGGATTCTTCAAGGCCGCCCTGTTCCTCTCGGCTGGCTCGGTCATGCACGCGATGAACGACCGCATCGACATGCGCCGCTTCGGCGGTCTGCGACGGGTCATGCCGTGGACCTTCGGGGTCTTCTTCTGCGGCTATTTCGCCATCATCGGGTTCCCGCTCGCCACCGGCTTCTGGACCAAGGACAAGATCATCGACATCGCGTTCGCCAAGGGCGGGACGTCCGGATGGATCCTCGGGGTGGCCGCCCTGCTCGGCGCCGGCCTGACCGCGTTCTACATGACCCGCGCGCTGATCATGACGTTCTTCGGCCAGCGGCGCTGGGAGGATGACGTGCACCCGCATGAGGCGCCCGCGGCGATGAAGTGGCCGATGGTCGTGCTCGCCGCGCTCTCGCTCGTCGGTGGTTACCTTCTCATCGTCAACGGCGCCCTCAACAAGTGGCTGTCGCCGTCGGTCGGCCCGGTCATGGAGGGCGCGCACCCGCTGAACAAGTGGGCGGTCGGCATCGTGACGCTGGTGGTCGTCGCCCTCGGGGTCGGCGGGGCGTACGTGGTGTTCGGCCTGCGCCAGGTGCCCGCGAGCCAGCCGATGGGCGTCTCGGTGGTGACCACCGCCGCCCGGCGGAATCTCTACGCGGACGCCTTCAACGAGACGGTGCTGATG
>Ga0207702_10004197_pt1 | contig 12874 bp, 14 predicted proteins | sample KBSCornC62_FD_184302 | JGI IMG/M metagenome (GOLD analysis project Ga0207702, IMG submission 184302) | Corn rhizosphere microbial communities from Kellogg Biological Station, Michigan, USA - KBS Corn C6-2 (SPAdes) (version 2) | ecosystem: Host-associated > Plants > Roots > Rhizosphere > Soil ...
GAGCAAAATCGAGGGCTCGAGCAGAACAGCGCGGGCGATCGCGAGACGCTGGCGCTGTCCACCGGAAAGGCTGCTGCCACTTTCACCGAGGACCGTTTCGTAGCCTTTCGGCAGCGCCATGATGAAATCGTGGGCCGACGCGATGCGTGCGGCTTTTTCGATTTGCGCCTGCGACGCATTCGGGTGACCAAACGCGATATTGGCCGCGACGGTGTTGCTGAAGAGAAAACTTTCTTGGAAGACGATGCCGATATTTCGGCGCAGGTCGTCGAGGCGGAGTTCGCGCACATCGCGTCCATCCACCAGCACGCGCCCCGCCGTGGGATCGAAGAAACGCGGGACCAAACTCATCAACGCGCTCTTGCCCGCACCGGTCGCGCCGAGAATCGCCACGCACTCGCCTGGCTTGATCGTGAGATTGATGTCTTTCACCACCGGTTCTCCTTTCGCTTCGTAGCCGAAGGAAACATGGTCGAAGCAAATTTCACCGAGCAACTTGGGCGCATGGAGCGCGTCGGGGGAAGACCGGACATCGATCGGCGCATCGAGCACCTCGAAAACGCGGCGCGCACCGATGAGCGATTGCTGAATGCTATTGGCGATGGTCGCGACCTGATTCACTTGGCCGGAAAATTGTTCGAGCAATCCAGCGAACACGACGAGGCCGGTGCCGAGAGGAAGTTGCCCGTGAATCACGAGCCACCCGCCATAACTGAGCAGCACGATCATGTTAATCCGAGTGAGAAAACCGACCGTCGGGGAAAATAAACTCACGCGCCAAAAAATCGCCCGCTGTTGATCGAAGACGGCTTGATTGCTGCGGTCGAATTTCTCGCGCTCTTCCTTTTCGCGGCCAAAGGCCTTGGTCACTTGGACGCCTTGCACACTTTCGGCGAGAGTCTGGACCATCTTTTCAACCAACGTGCGATTTTCAGCATACGCCGGCTGAATGCGGCGCGAAAAACTCGCGGTGATAAACCAGAGCAGTGGCGTGGTCGCGAGGCACGCCAGCGTGAGACCGACGTGCAAGCTCGCCATGTAGATTAAATAGACGGCAAGTGAGATCACCATGATCACACTTTGGATCATGACTTGGTCGACGAACATCCGGACTGCCTGCACGTCACCGGTCACACGCGTGATAATAGACCCGGTGCTGTTGACGTCGAAAAATCGGAAACTCAGTTGTTGCAGTTTCTCGTAAATCTCGCCGCGCAGACTAACGACCAGTTCTTGTTGAACAAAAAGGTTAATCAGAACCGCATAGAAATAATTCAAGAAAGCGCGGACCAGAGCCAGCCCGAGAATGGCAGCGGCAATCCAGAGCATGACGTGAACAGGCTGACTCTGCGCCGAAATGTGAAAAGCGATCCGGCCCGCGGATATAACAGTCGGCGCCGGGCCGCCGTTTCGGCTGGCCAGTACGCCGCCCAAGTAGTCGATAGCCACACCGGTGAGGCTGAGGCCGAGCAGACCGATGGAGAGCAAGACCAATTGGATCGAGAGCACTTGCAGGCAGCGCGCGCGGTACCGCCAAGCGAGCATAAACATCCGCCTGATCAACTGCCCATTCGTCGGTGAAGAAGCGGCGGGTGTCGCTGCGGTCATAGACCGCTCACCGTACCATAACGGATCGGGAACGCACGACGCATTCGCGTTTTATCCGATCGAACCGTCCGTATTTTGAATGCGTACAATTTTCGGGAGCTGGTTTTCGAAACGTGCGATCACGGCACGCCACCGCGATGAACCTCGCTCCCGCCTAAACATATTCACCCAACGCAGATTCTCCGCGGGGGGCAGGGATACCGCGCGGGAGAAAACCCGTTTAGCTTACCTGCGGGGTTGGCCGACCACCGGAGGCATGGGTGGTTGCCCGCCTGCGGCCGCCTGCGCGCGCATCATGCGGCGACGGCGCACCTCCGCCGCTACCGCTTCGAGGCGACGTTGCTCCTCGGCGGCATTGGGCGCAGACCCAACCATCGGCGGCGGCATCCGCATGCCATTCGGCGTGCTAGGCGCGATCGGCGGCGCGGACGCTGCCATCGTTTCGACCTTCGCTTGTTTCAAGCCAAGGGTCAGGCGACGACCTTGATAATCGACCGTAATGGTGTCGTTAGCATCGTCAGCGGTGCGAACGACGAAATCGGAACCGGCTTCATTCAAGTGAACCCAAACGCTTTGATGTTTTGCCGGATCGTAGAGCGCATAGATACTGCCGCTCTTGGTCGTAACAATCCCGCGGTATTCAATCGGCGTATTTTCTGTCGGCGCGGCAGTTGCCCCATTCGAGCCCTCTGGCATAAACGGTGACCGACTCGACGCCGGCGCGGCATCGGCTCGGCCATAGCTTGCACTGACCATCAGAGACGCCACCAGCACCGCCGCCTTCGCGAAATTAGAAAACCGAGAAATCATTGCGAACGAAGTTTCACCGTAGGGCGCGACCGCCGCTGGTCAAGGCGCGCTATTGGGGCCGGAATGCCGATTGATGGAAATTGCGGACTGCACGCGCCTGGTTTGACGCCTTGGCCATAGGAAAGTTGTGGGAAAATCCAGCGCGTTTTCGAGCAGGCAAATGCTGCCACGTGCCAGGCAAGCTCCCTAGCGGCAAATCTTGCCGAAGATTTTTATTGAAGCGCAAGCCGCTGCTAAATCGCAACTAACAAAGCTGGCATCGGCAGTGCTGAGGGAGAGACCCCAAAAGCCCCCATGAACGTCGGATTATACCAAAGCGCTGCCTCCATGACCGCCCTCGAACGGTGGCAGGATGCTGTGACTCAGAATATCGCATCGAGCGGTGTTTCGGGTTTCAAAAAGCGCACGGTTGAGGTCAGCGGCACGTCCATGGGCTCGCTCAGTTCCGGCGCGTCGAACGAAACGACATCGGCCGGGGTGCTTCCACAAGCGACGGTCGGCGTGAGCTACATGCCGGGCCTCGCCGAACCCACCGGCAAGGCGACAGATCTGGCAATTGACGGTCCAGGGTTCTTTCAGGTGCAGGGGGCGAACGGACAAAAACTTTATACACGCGATGGCCAGCTTCACATCAGCCCGGATCGCACGCTGGTCACCAAGGAAGGTTTTCCGATTCTTTCCGATTCCGGCACGCCGATCACGCTGCAAGCGGATGCCGGCGATCTGCAGGTTGCGAACGACGGGACGGTTTCTCAGACCACTCCCACAGGCAATACGCAGATCGGCAAATTCAACGTCGTCTCCTTTTCCAATAACGCACGCCTCGAATCCGCTGGCAATGGCCTGTTCGTGGCGCCGACGGATGCCGTCGCCACGCCCATGGACAAACCGGTGGTGATGGCCGGTTACCTCGAGCAGAGCAATGTCTCCTCGGTGAACGAAATGATTTCGCTGGTGGAGATTTCCCGCGCCTACGAAGCCAACCAGAAAACGATCCAGAGCCAGGACGACACCATGCAACACGCCCTGGATGCTCTCGGTTAACCTCTTTTAAAAATCATGAACCTGTCGCTCTACTCAGCCGCCACTGGCATGGAGGCCCAGCAGCTCAATCTCAACACGATCGCCAACAACTTGGCGAACGTGAACACCGCCGGTTTCAAACGGAGCAACATCGAGTTTCAAGATCTGCTTTACCAGAAGCCGCGCGTCGCGGGCGCTCAAGATGCCGGTGGCAATGCTGTCCCGACGGGCGTGGAAGTGGGCAATGGTTCGCGCGTCGCGTCGACCCAGAAGATTTTCACCCAAGGCCAGCTCACTCAGACCGGCGAGCAAATGGACATGGCGATTTCAGGTGACGGATTTTTTGAAGTGCAAAAGCCGGATGGGACAACCGCCTACACGCGCGATGGCTCTTTCAAAATTTCTTCGACTGGCGCCATCACCACGAGTGATGGCCTGCCGGTCTTGAGCGGTTTTCAACCGGTCCCCGCCGGCACGACGTCGATCAGCGTTTCCGAAGATGGCAACGTGACCTACACGACCTCGGCCGGTTCGAGCACGTTTCGTTTGCAGCTCACGCGTTTCGCCAATCCGGCCGGCTTGAACTCGCTCGGCGGCAACCTTTATCAGGAATCTCCCGCCAGCGGCACGCCTGAAACCGGCAGCCCTGGGGAACTCGGTTTCGGTACACTCGAGCAAGGCTACATCGAGAGCTCGAACGTCAACATCGTGCAAGAAATGGTCAACATGATCACCGCCCAACGCGCGTACGAAATCAACAGCAAGTCGGTCCAAACCTCCGACGAAATGCTGCAGAACGTGGCTCAACTGAAGCGTTAAAAATCGCCATGAAGTCTTTCGCTCTCGCCACGCTGCTCTTGTCCACCGCCTCGCTCGCGTTCGCGCAAGCTCCGTCCGCTCCATCGGCCAACGCTGCTCCGTCCGCGCCGACTGCATCGCCCGCTTCGGCGAACGCACCTTCTTTTCTGGGCGACCTCACGCGTCAACTCAGCGACCACTACAAAGCCAATGGCGAACTTCGCGTTGAACTGCTTCGCGCCTGGTCCACGCCGTCGGATGCAACCGGCCCGATCACGGTCGACCTGCTCGAAGCTCCCGCGGTCATGAATTCGAACATGCTCGTGCGGGTGCATTTTCACAGTGGTGAAAAATCTCTCGGGGACACTTCCCTGCTCATCCGCGCTCAGCTCATGCGCGAAGTCTGGGTTGCCCGTAATCCCGTTTCGCGCAACGAAACCTTCGACCCCTCTCAGCTCGACACCCGGTTCGTCGATGCGCTGCGCGATCGCGACACGCTCGCACTCAGCGACGGTGTGAACGATCTCACTTTTAACCGCCCCGTCCAAGCCGGCACCGTCCTGACTTGGCACGACGTCAGCCGGCGCGCGCTCGTGCGCAAGGGCGATGTGATCGATGTCTCCGCCGTCGATGGTTTGCTTTCGATCAACATGAAAGCGCTCGCGATGGAAAATGGCGCCGCCGGCGAAACCGTCCGCGTGCGCAACATCGAGTCGAAAAAAGAATTCACCGCGCTCGTGACCGGCCAGTCCCACGCGGAAGTCCGTCTTTAAGCATCATGAAATTTCTCCTCTTCACCACGCTCGCGCTGAGCGCGCTCACCGTGAAAGCCGACTCCCTTTGGATGTCGCCGACGAACCCTGAGCGCTCGATGTTTGCCGACAACAAGGCTTCGCGCAAAGGCGACATCTTGACCGTGGTGGTGGACGAATCGGCCAACCAAACGACCTCGCAGCAAAAGAAGACGAGCAAAGACTCCTCCATCGACGCAGGAGTCTCGCAATTTTTATTTCCCCCCGCAGTCAGCGGTCTTGGCACCAAGGGTGGAAGTCTGCCTGGCACGAACATCGCGGCGAAAAGTTCCTTCACCGGCGGCGGCGAAGTGGACAACTCGCACAGCTTGACCGCTCGTGCGGCGGTCCTCGTGACCGACGTTCTCCCGAACGGCAATCTCGTGATCGAAGGCGTGCGCGTGGTGAGCTTTTCCGGCGAAACGCAGTACGTCGTCCTCCACGGCCTCGTTCGTCCCGACGATATCACTTCGGGCGATACTGTAGCCTCAAGCAACGTCGCCGACGTACGCATCGAATTTATCAGCAAAGGCAGTCTAACCGACGCGCAGAAGGCAGGTTGGTTAACGAAGCTGTACGACACCCTGCGGCCGTACTGACGTCCGGCCTAGTGAAGAATGAAGAATGCAGAATGATTAAGACGCGAACAATGATCTCCAAGTGTAGTTCCAATTTTCCGAGCACGCGCATGTGGGTCTCAGCTCTTGCGCTGAAAGCATCGCGTCTGCTGAGACCACTCTGCACGCTTCATTCGTCGCTCTTCACGAGCGCGCGCTTCCGAGCACTCGTCATTCTTCACTCTGCATTCATCATTAGCGGCGGCGCTTACGCCGCGCGTGTAAAAGACCTCACTTTGGTCGAAGGGGGGCGGGACAATCAACTGGTTGGCTATGGGTTGGTTGTTGGTCTTGCGGGCGATGGTGACAGCAACGCCACGCCGACCATGCGCACGGTCGCGAATGCGCTCATGCGCCAGGGCATCAGCATCTCTTTTGACCAGATCAAGTCCAAGAACGTCGCCATCGTCATGGTCACGGCGGACATCGGAGCGTTTCTCAAAAACGGTTCACGCATCGATGTGAATGTCGCCTCGATGGGCGACGCCAAGAGCCTCCAAGGCGGCGTGCTTTTGCAAACGCCTTTGCTCGGCGCGGACGGCAAAGTTTACGCGGTCGGCCAAGGCCCGATCGCGGTGGGCGGCTTCATCGGGGGAAGCAGCGGACCGGGCGGCGCGACGGTGCAAAAGAATCACCCGACGGTCGGACAAATTTCTAATGGCGCAATTGTGGAGCGCGAAATCCCCGCGACCATCGTGCGCGATGGTGTATTGCATCTTCAACTACACAACCCCGACTTCACCTCCGCGTCTCGCATGGCGCAGGCGATCAATTCCGTGTTTGCCGGCAGCGCCGACGCGCGCGATGCCGCGAGCGTTGCGGTTAAAGTCCCTCCCTACTTTGCGGGCAAGACGGTCGACTTCGTCGCCGAACTCGGCGGCATCGAAGTGACGCCAGACACCATGGCCCGCGTTGTGATCAATGAACGCACGGGCACGATTGTCGCCACCTCGACGGTGCGCATCTCGCAAGTCGCCATCAGCCACGGTTCACTCACCATCACGATCACGCAGAATCTCGGCGTATCGCAGCCCAACTCATTCACTAGCGGCGGCACGACCGAAGTCGTTCCGAGCACGCAGACGAAGGTCTCCGAAGTTCACGGCGGTTTCGTCGTATTGGGCGAAGCGCCCACGGTCGATCGACTCGCGAACGCGCTCAACTCTCTCGGTGTCTCAACGCGCGAGATGATGTCCATTTTCCAAACGCTCAAACGCTCGGGCGCTCTTCAGGCCGAGCTTGTGATCAACTAACATGAGCGTCGACGCGATCAGCAGCTCTTCCGGAATGGCGGCCATGTTGGCCGGGCAGATGGGCAATTCCTTGCCCACGGCCGCGCAGCTCGCCGCTGATCGCCAAGCGCTCGTCGCGTCGGATTCGGCGAGTAGTGCCAGCAGCACTACAGGATCACTTGGCTCCGGCATGGGCACGGCGAAAGCCGCCACGCCGGCCGAGATCAAGAAAGTCGCGTCTCAATTCGAAGCCATCATCCTCCGTCAAATGCTCTCGCCGACGATCGAGCCGATCATGTCGGGCGGTTCAGGCAGCAGCGGGTCCGCAGGCGGCGGCGCCGGCGTTTATGGATACATGGTCACCGATGTGCTCGCGAACGCCATGTCCAAAGGCGGCGGCCTCGGTTTCGCCAACATGCTCGAAAAACAACTTAGCCCAAAACATCCGGCCCTCACTTCTTCCGACAACTCTACAACGACTAAAAGTTAATGTTTACCGTGACAACGAACTTGGAATACATCACCGAATGCCTGCGCAACGAGATGCAGGAATACGGTAAGCTCCTCGGCCTTTTCGAAGAGCAACAGACCAATCTCCTTCGACGCGATGCGAACGCCGTGATGGCGGCCGGCTACTCGATCGAGGAACAGGTCCGCGTGACGCAACGCTGCCGCGAACTTCGCGAACAGGCCCTGCGCCATTTTGCCATCGAGAACAATCGGCCTTCCAACTCAAGCCTGCGCCAATTGCTGCCGTTCTTCGCGGAGGAAATGCGCCCGATGCTCGAAGCCATTCTCACGGAAATCAATCACCTGATCCACCGTCTCCGCCGCCGCGCGCGTCACAATCAAGTCCTGCTCGCGCGCAGTGTCGAAGCGTATGAAGAAGCCATCCGCACGCTTCGTCCCGAATTGTTCAACAAAACCTACTCCGCCCGCGGGGTCGCGTCTCGCTCGACCATGCCCGCTTGGCAGGCCGCAGGTTAAACCGTCTTCACTATGTCTGGTCTTTTCACAGCGCTCAACCGGTCCGCGATGGCATTGGGCGTGCAGACTACGCAAATCCAAATCGCGGGTAAAAATTTAGCCAACGTCGACAACCCCAACTACGCGCGCCAAAAGGTTGTCTACGGATCACCCGGCACCTATCAGACACCGCAGGGCTCTCAGGATCTTGGTCTGACGGTTAAGTCGATTCAATCCATTCGCGATCCGCTGATCGATGCCCAGGTCGTGCGCGAAACCGGACTCAGCGCCTCATCGACCGCCCAGCAGAGCGCCCTCCAAAAAGCTCAGGCTGATCTCGGACAAACGGTCGACGGTTCCAGCAGCACCAACACGACTTCGACCAGCGCGACCAGCAGTGCGATCGGCGCGGCGATGACTTCCCTTTTCAATTCGTTCTCCGCTGTTGCCGCAAACCCCACCGACAGTGGATCACGCGCAACCCTGCTCGCGAATGCTCAGACGTTGACCGACCAGATGAACTCGGTCGACAGCCGTCTCTCGCAACTGCAGAGCGATCTGACGACCCAGACTTCGACCGACGTCGCCAGCGCGAACACCCTTCTCAACCAGATCGCCGATCTCAACAAGCAGATCGGCCAAGCCGAAATCAATAATCCCGGCAGCGCCGTCGATCTTCGCGATCAACGCCAAGCCGCGCTGGAATCGCTTGCCCAAAAAATCTCGATCACAGCGGCGAACGACCCGAGCAACCCATCGGAAATCGTCGTTTCGGCCAAGGACGGCAGCGGCAATCCGGTCGTCCTCGTCAACAAAACCACGGTCAACGCTCTAACCTTCAACGGCACCACCGTGTCGGGCGGTTCGCCCTCGACGGCGATCGCTCTGGATGGCGGTTCGATTCAAGGTAATTTGACGGCTCGCGATGGCGCGATCCAAACGCTGCGCGACAATCTCGATTCTCTCGCCGACCAACTCGTCACGTCGGTGAACAAAGCCTACAATCCGACGGGCGCGACCGGCGACTTCTTTGACTCGACCAAAACAACGGCGGGCACGATCACTGTCCTCAGCACGGTGACGCCAGCGAATTTAAAAGCCTCCGACGGCGGCGCCGCGGGAGATAATACGATCGCTGCAGCCGTCGCTGCTCTTTCGAACAAAAAATTCTCCGTAGCCGGTGGCGACAGCATTGATGGCAGCTTTTCCGACAGCTACGCCGACGCCGTCGCCAATATTGGCCAGTCGCTCTCGTCCGTCGACGAAGCGGTGACCGATCAAAATAATATTCTCTCCCTCGTCACCAGCCAGCGGCAAAGCGTGAGCGGCGTCTCCCTCGATGAAGAGATGACAAATCTGATGACGTACCAGAAAGCGTATGAGGCTTCGTCGCGGGTGATTTCGATCATCAATGACCTTCTGCAAAATCTTGTGAACCTCGGCAAAAACTAACCCGCTTCGTTGACCCTGGCTCCCGCTTCTTCAGCGTTTTCACGAACAACTTACAGCTAGTCCGTCCTCCAGCCGCCCCGAAATTCGTTCTTCCCATGCGTATCGCCACCACCACTACATCGGATGCCCTCATCACGCAGATTCAGAATCTGACGACTCGACAGGCATTGTTGCAGAACCAGGTCAGCACGGGTGAAAGCTTCACCAACGCGTCCGAGAATCCGAACGGCATGGCGCAGTTGCTCAATCTCGACAACGAGCAATCCAAAATCACGCAATACCAGTCGAACGCGAACCGCGCGCTCAACGTCTCGCAGGCCTCTTACGCCGCGCTGACCCAGTTGAAAACCATTTCCGACCGCGCCGGCGAACTCGTCACCCTCGGCCAAGGCACGGGCGGCGCCAGTTCCAACACGGCCTACGCACAGGAAGTGAACCAGATGATCGAATCCGCCGTGCAAATCGGAAACAGCACGTTCGGAAACGATTATCTTTTCTCGGGCACGGCGGTCAGCACCACACCCATCGTCCCGGCGCGCGACTCCAGCGGCAACGTCACCTCCGTGACCTACGCGGGCAATACGTCGCAGTCGACGATCCAACTTTCGGATACATCATCGGTCGCGGCGGGTTCGTCGAGTTCGACCAACACGGGTATCAAGGATTTCATTACGAATTTGATCGCGTTGCGCGACGCGCTCAACGCCAACAGTTCTTCCGCACTTGCCACGACCCAGACGGCGCTGGTTTCGAACGAGGACAACCTCGTGGATTCGCTCAGCTCGCAGGGCGCCGTGCAGACCCGCATCCAGTCGAATCAAGCGCAGCAGACCTCGCGTTCGCAGCAAATCCAATCGCAACAGTCGGACATCTCCAGCACGGACATGGCGACCGCGGTGGTGAAACTGAGCCAAACGTCGACCGCGTACCAAGCGGCTTTAGCCTCCGCCAGCAAGATCATGCAGACCTCCTTGCTCGACTACTTGAGCTGAGTCGCGCGGTGCCGTTTGCCAAAAAATCCTTCCCCCGAAACATCTGTCTATGAAAGTCAGCCCCGATCTTTTTCAGCCGAACGGTATCACCACCGGCCCGCAAACCTACCGGATTCCCGCCGGGCTCGTTGGTTTTCCGGAACACCGCTCCTTCGATCTCGTGTTCGTGCCCGATCAAGAACCCTTCCTCTGGCTGCAATTGCACGGACCTTCGCCTTTGAATTTTGTCGCGATCGAGCCGCAAGGCATCATCTCGGATTACGATTTGGAGCTTTTCGACGAAGACGCTGACTTTCTCGGCATCAAGGAGTCGTCCGACGCGATCGTGTTGAACATTGTGACGGTGCGAAACAACCGGCCCGATGCTGCCACGGTGAATTTAACCGGCCCAGTGATTATCAATCGCCACACGGGGATTGCCAAACAATGCATCGTGGCGAATTACTTTAAGTATAGCGCTCATCATCCGCTTGTCGCTTCCGCCGCGGCTGGGCGCTAAACTTTTTTTCCCATGCTGGTCCTTACCCGCAGAATCAACGAGTCCATCGTCATCGGCGGCAATATCGAGATCAAGATCACCCGTATCGACGGCGATCTCGTGAAGATTGGTATCGACGCGCCGCGGGAGATTCCCGTTTTCCGCAAAGAGGTTTTGACTGAGCTCGCCGCAACCAATCAAGCCGCTGCGCTCGCCCCCACCGCCAAGACCGGTGGTTTGCAACTGCCCAAAATCGCTCGGCCTGCTTCCGCACAGAGCGGCAAAGCCCCGGCGGCCATGCCGCCTCCGACCACCCCATGAGCACCTCGATTTCCAGCAACACGTACGGCAACGCACTCTTTCTCGATCGCACCCAGAATCTGCTCAGCCAGTCGATCGAGCGGCTCAGTTCGGGCACGAACGGCGTCACTGACATCGGTTCGAACGGCGTCAGCGTGACCGCGAAACTTTCCGGTCAGGATGCTCGTATTCAAGCGGCCAATACGAACGTGCAGAACGCCACCTCGTACATGCAAGCGGCGTCTGGTTTCACCGACAGTGTCGCTGGTGTGCTCTCGCGCCTCTCCGAACTCGCCACGCTGGCGAAGGATCCGACGAAGAGTTCCACGGATGTCGCGGACTATTCCACGGAATTTGCCCAATTGCAGACCCAGTTGCGCGACACGATCGGCGGCACGACGGGAGATATCGGCGGTTCGTATGACGTCTCTAGCCCGATGGGTTCGTTCAACGGGATCAGCATGTTTGGATCATCAGCGGCGAATAGTGTCCAGGTCGGCCCCAATCCCGCGGACAAAATTGCGCTGCCTCCGATGGACCTGCAGACCGGCGCGATGCTGTCGCTGATTCAGCAAGACAGTTCCGGCAACTTTACGCTCAACATCACGGATGCCACCGCGGCGAACCCGATCAGCAGCGCTCAGACTCAGGTGAGCAACACCGATGCGCAGATCGGCGCCGTCACCGCTTCGCTCAGCCGCGCCGCGGACATCTTGACCAGCCAGGGTCAGACGGCGGAAAGCACCATTTCCGGCATTCAAGACGTGGATGTCGCCGCCGAGTCGACGAAGTTGGCGAAGTATCAAATTCTCACCCAGTCCAGCGCGGCCATGTTCGCGCAACAGCAGCAGGATCCGAAAGCAATTCTGAACCTGCTCTCGTCGATTAAGACGAAGTAAGATTTTTGAAGGAAGCCTCTCCCCGGACTCCCCTCCTGGGAGCGCGGACATCCTGTCCGCCAACCGATTTATCCCGAGCGAAGCTCGCACACATACCTCGCACACATCCGAAAGCAGCGAGCTGCGCTCGCTCTTAAAAGACGGCGGACAGAATGTCCGCGCTCCGAGGAAACTTAGCTTCGCCCCGATCGCTCAATGGCCCACTTCGGGATCGGGTTTGTGCGTTATTTCGAGATAGGTGTACTTCTTGCGAAACTCGTCGATCGCCTGACGCCGCGCTTCGCCCGCATCCTTGACTCCAGAGGCCTGCAACTCGGCTTGGCGCTTAGCCACCCAGCGTTGCTCGAATGTCGCTTCGGTCTCGGTTGCGATAGCGGGCGACTTGTGGCGGTGCCGATGGAATAAGCAGCCGCTGGTGGCGACCATCAGTGAGCAGAGAACAAGGAGGGACCAAGACTTCATAAACGGTTTTTGACTCAATTCTTACCGGATCACCGCTGTCAATGAGCCGAGTTAGTGACTAGCTGAATAGGCGCTTTTTTATGAAGAGCGCGAGTGAAACTTTTCGTTCCATTTCGATCGCCGTTTCCATGACACAACCCTCATTTCTAACGAAAGAGAGCCCTTTTACCAGGGTCCGGGTCAATTCTTGGGCGGTTGCGCCGATGTAGACGTTTTCTAGGTCAGACATGAGTGACGAGCCCACGCCATCGCCTACGCCCTCCCTGCGTTTAAAACCGCGGCTTAGGCCCGACGTGTCCGCAACGCCGCCTCCGGCGATCCCGAAAATTGCCATCGCCCAAACGCTGGATGCCGATGGCATTCTGGCCGCGGGTGAACGCAAAGTGTTCAGCTCCCCAGCTTCCGAGTCATCCGAGGAAGCCGCTCCGTCCACCACTCCCGAAGCC
>Ga0207702_10004198_pt1 | contig 12874 bp, 10 predicted proteins | sample KBSCornC62_FD_184302 | JGI IMG/M metagenome (GOLD analysis project Ga0207702, IMG submission 184302) | Corn rhizosphere microbial communities from Kellogg Biological Station, Michigan, USA - KBS Corn C6-2 (SPAdes) (version 2) | ecosystem: Host-associated > Plants > Roots > Rhizosphere > Soil ...
GTTACTCACGTGTTACTCACCCGTTCGCGGCTTTGCCCCAGGGCAAGCCCTGGTTCGTCGCACCACTTGCATGTGTTAAGCACGCCGCCAGCGTTCGTCCTGAGCCAGGATCAAACTCTCCGTGAAAGGTACTTCTTACAGAGAGCTGTCATGCCTGGCAAATTGCAAATCGCCGGGTACACATACTCGGCGACCGGCATGACGGGTAAATCAGACCACCCGGCGCGCTGGCGCACCGAGTGGATCGGGCTCAAACATCCCACGAACCCGAAGGTCCGCGGGGTGCACGCTGCTCAGTTTTCAAAGACCGCTGCGCCATTCGCGGCGGGACTCGCCGCTCCTTACGCATGGGCCAGGCCAGGGCCTTGCCCAGAAGGACGAAGGAGTATAGCGCCGCGGCGGCGGTTTGCCTAGCCGGTCGCCTGGAGGCGGCGGAAGCGCCGCTTGCCTGCCTGCAGAACCCGGCCGTCAAGCTCGCTCTGAGCCAGGTCCAGCGTATCGGAGGGGATCGTCTCCCCGTCGAGCTTTGCCCCCCCCTGCTTGATCAGTCGACGGGCCTCGCTCGAGCTGATGCCGAAGGCGGCGGCCATCAGGGCGGGCAGATGGACCTCGCCGCCGCCGTCCCCCGCGAATGGGCTCAGATCCAGCTCCTCGACGTCGTCGGGCGCACCGTGCTCGACGAAGAGCCGGTCGAAATGCTGCTCTGCCGCATGCGCCGCCGGGGCGTCGTGGAAGCGCGCCACCACGCCCCGAGCGAGGGCGCGCTTGGCCTCGTTGGGTCCCAGACCCTCAGGCGGCTCGCCGCCCAACACCAGGCGGAAGTACTCCGGCATCGCCGCATCGGGCACCCGCATCGTCTTGCCGAACATCTCCTCGGGCGCATCGGTGACACCGATGTAGTTGCCCAGCGACTTGCTCATCTTCTTGCTGCCGTCGGTGCCGACCAGGATCGGCATGGTCAGGATCGACTGCGGCTTCTGGCCATAGGCGGCCTGGATGTCGCGGCCGAAGAGCAGGTTGAACTTCTGGTCGGTCCCCCCCAGCTCGATGTCGGCCTCGACCGCGACCGAGTCGTAGCCCTGCAGCAACGGGTAGAGCAGCTCGAGGGCAGCGATCGGCGCACCGGCGGCGAGGCGCTTCTGGAAGTCGTCGCGCTCAATCAGGCGGGCGACCGTGGTCTGGGCGAGTAGGCCGAGCAGCTCCTCCGGCGCCATCCGCAGCCACTCGCTGTTGAACCGGACCTCGGTGCGCTCACGGTCGAGGACCTTGAAGGCCTGCTCCTGGTAAGTGGCGGCGTTGGCCTCGATCTCCTCCGGTGAGGGCAGGGGCCGCTGTGCCGAACGACCGCTGGGATCGCCGACCCGAGCGGTGAAATCGCCGACGATGAGCACCACCTGGTGGCCCTCCTGCTGGAACTCCCGCAGCTTCTCCAGCACGACGGTGTGGCCGAGGTGGATGTCGGGAGTGGTCGGGTCGATCCCCAGCTTAACCCGCAGCGGCCTGCCGGCGGCCAGCTGCTCCCGCAGCATCCCCGCCGGCAGCACATCGACCGCGTTGCGCGTCAGGTCCGCCACAATCGCCAATGCTAGACTGCCGCCTCCGCTCGGCGGGCCGAGCCGTCTGCCGAGTCGCGAGCCTTTAGATGGCAGTCCTTGGACTAAAGCCCCGCCGGCGGGGTGGCGAAGTTCCGCCGCCAATCCCTCCGGCCCCCCCTGAGAGCAAGCGCAAGCCGCGCTTGAAGAAGCTGCGCATCCTTTTCGTCCTGCTCGGCCTCTCCATCCTTGCCCTGGTCTCGATGATCTTCGGCATGATGGCCGCGGTCTCGCAGGATCTGCCGGCGCTCTACAACTTCGCCCAGTACAAGGCGTCGAAGAACAGCGAGGTCTTCGACGCCTCGGGCGAACCGATCGGCACGCTGACCAGCGACCAGAACAAGATCCTGCTCACCTCCGGGCAGATCTCGCCCAACATCAAGAACGCCGTGGTCTCGATCGAGGACGCCCGTTTCTACGAACACAGCGGGGTCGACTTTCAGGGCATCGCGCGCGCCCTGATCAAGGACGTGCTCAGCCAGAGCGCCCAGCAGGGCGCCTCGACGATCACCGAGCAGTTCGTCAAGAACGCCCTCGAAGCCGAAGGCAGCCGCACGGTCCTCGAGAAGTTCCGCGAGGCGGCCCTTGCCTACCGGCTCGAGCGCCACTGGACCAAGGACAAAATCCTCACCGAGTACCTCAACACGATCTACTTCGGCGAGGGCGCCTACGGGATCGAGGCGGCGGCCCGCACCTACTTCGGCAGCGCCCACCCCGGCTGCGGCACCCCGACCGAGCCCTGCGCCTCGGTGCTCGAGCCCTGGGAGGCGGCAACCCTGGCCGGGATCATCGCCTCGCCCACGGCCTTCGACCCCAAGGTCTATCCCGAAAACACCCTCGGCCGTCGCAACCTGGTGCTGGAAAAGATGTATGAACAGGGCTACATAACCCAGGAGCAATACGACGAAGGCCGCCAGCAGGCCCTGCCCTCTCCGCACGACATCTCGCCTCCGAAGCTCGAATCGAAGGCCCCCTACTTCACCGCCTGGCTGCGCCAGCAGCTGGTCGAACGCTACGGCGCCTCGAAGACCTTCTTCGGCGGGCTGAAAGTGAAGTCGACCCTGGACCTGCGCCTCCAGGGCGCGGCCGAAGAAGCGGTCAACTCATACCTCGGCTACTCCCCCGCCACCGCGTCGGTGGTCGTGCTCGACAACCACAACGCCGGGGTCAAGGCAATGGTGGGCGGGCCCAACTTCGAAACCAAGCCCTTCAACCTCGCCACCCAGGGCCATCGCCAGCCCGGCTCCTCGATCAAGCCCTTCACGCTGATCACCGCGCTCGAGGAGGGCATCTCTCCCTATACGACCTTCGAATCCGCGCCCCAGTACATCCACTACGGCAAGCACGGCCAGGAAGTCTTCGAAGTGAACAACGACGAGGATTCCTACCTCGGCTCCTGCGACATCGTCTGCGCGACGACCTACTCGGACAACTCGATCTACGCCCAGCTCGGCCTCGAGGCGCTGAAAGGCAAGACGATCCAGGACCGCACGCACTCGATCGCGGGCACGATCCACAAGGCCGGCTACTCCGACCCCATCTCGACCAACCCCTCGATGGTTCTCGGCGGGCTCCAAGACGGCGTGACGCCGCTGGGCTGGGCCTACGCCTACTCGACGATCGGCAACAACGGGGACCGGGTCAGCGGCACGCTGGCGCCGCGACCGGGAGACAGCCCCGTCGCCTATACGCAGGTCACCGACCGCGACGGCCACACGATCAAGGACGGCGACAACGACTCGATTCACACCCAGGTGATCCCCGAAGGCGTCGCCGAAGAAGCGAAGGGCATCCTCGAAACCGTCGTCAGCAGCGGCACCGGCACCAACGCCCAGATCGGCCACTCGGGCCAGTGGGGCAAGACTGGCACGACCGAGAACAACGGCGACGCCTGGTTCTGCGGCGGGGTCGAAGACGAAGTGACCGCATGCGTCTGGGTCGGCTACGCCGACACGACGACGCCGATGACGACGCTGTACAACGGCGGCCCGGTGATGGGCGGCACCTTCCCGGCCTTGATCTGGGCCAGCGTGATCTCGGCCTGGGAGGAAATCAAGGCCGAACGCGCCGCCGAAGCCAAGGAAAAGAAGGCGAGCAAGGGCGAATCCGGGTCGGGATCGTCATCGGAAGGCTCGACCTACTCGCCGCCCGAAACATCGGAAGAAACCGAAACGGCGCCGGAACCGGAAGCCAGCGAACCGAGCGAACCGGCGCCCGAAGAAGAAACGCCGGAAGCCGCCGAACCGGCCGAACCCGCGGAACCGGCGCCGGCCGAACCCGCCGCTCCCTCGAGCGGCGGGGGCGTCACCGCCGGATAAGCGGCTTCGACACGTACGGGCTGTCCGCGGCGCAAAAGCGCCAGGGACGCTCGGCCGCCTTGGTGATGCCGATCCGCGGGCCGGTGAGGACTTCGGGGGCGTGGCCAGGCTCGGGTGGCAGGAGCAGGAACGGGTCGCGGCTGAGATCCGCCCGGTTCTGCTCGAGGCCGATCCCCAGCGCCTCGGTCAGCTTGCCGGGGCCCGAGCAGAGCTCGCGGTCGGGGCGCTCGCCTCGGCGGTTCCGCATCTGCTCGAGACCGGCCGTCGGCTCCAGTGCCCGGACCAGCACCGCCGCGGCCTCGCCCTCGGGTTCGGCGACGAAGTTGAGCAGGCTGTGGATGCCGTAGGAGAGGTAGACGTAGGCCCGGCCGGGCGGGCCGAAGAGGACCTCTGTGCGATCGGTGAGGCCGACGTAAGCGTGACAGGCGGGATCGTCGCGCTCATAGCTCTCCGTCTCGACGATCGTCCCGCCGCAGCCGGCGAAGAAGAGCCGACAGCCGATCAGCTCGCGGGCGACGAGGTGGACCGAGCGCTCGAAGAACGAGGAGTCCAGCCGATCGATTGATTCGTTGTGGGGTCTATGGGACCAAGAATCAATCAACGAAGCACCGCGGTTCACGACCGCTCTTCGAGCACCCGCGCCTTGACCGCCGCGAGCGTCTCGCGGGCCTCATCGAGCTGTGCGGCGAGGGGCACGGAGCCGGTACCGCCGGCGATCTTCTTCGACTCCAGCCAGCTGCCGCGCCGCAGCACCTCGTAGTAGGAGTCGTCGAGGTGCTCGGAGCGCTTGCGCAGGTCCTCGGCGCTCAGCTCGGAGAGCGACTTGTCCTGCTCGACCGCGTCGCGGACGAGCCCGCCGACGATCCCGTGGGCCTCCCGAAAGGGCACGCCTCGCCGGACCAGCAGGTCGGCGACCTCGGTCGCGGCCAGCATCTCGTCGCCCGAGGCATCCTCCATGCGAGCGCGGTCGAAGGCGATCCCGCTGAGCATGCCCGCGGCCGCGTCGAGGCAGCCCTCGACCGTGTCGATCGCGTCGAAGAGCGGCTCCTTGTCCTCCTGCATGTCCTTGCCGTAGGTCAATGGCAGCGCGTGCATGACGCCGAGCAGGGTCGCGTACGAGGCGGCCACCCGCGGGCTCTTCGCCCGCAGCAGCTCGGCCGAGTCGGGGTTGACCTTCTGGGGCATGATCGAGGAGCCCGAGGAGAAGGACTCGTCGAGCTGGCAGAAGCCGAACTCGGTGCTCGACCAGATGACGATTTCCGAGCCGAGCCGGGAGAGGTGCATCGCGCAGCTCGAGGCCGCTGAGAGGTAGTCGAGCACGAAGTCGCGATTGGAGGCGCCGTCGATCGAGTTGTGGCTGACGTGCTCGAAGCCAAGGTCGGCGGCGACCGCGTCGCGGTCGATCTCCCAGTTGACCCCGGCAAGGGCGCCGGAGCCGAGCGGCATCACCGAGGCGCTGTCGAGGGCGAACTGGAAGCGAAGGACGTCGCGGGCAAGCATCCAGAAGTAGGCGAGCAGGTGGTGGCCGAGGTAGACGGGCTGGGCGCGCTGCAGGTGGGTGTAGCCCGGCATCGTCCAATCCTTGTGCCCTTCGGCGAGGGCGAGCAGCTGCTCCATCGTCGCACCGCAGAGCTCGATCGCCCGCAGCGAGTGGGCCTGGACGACGAGGGCGACGTCGGTCGCCACCTGGTCGTTGCGGGAGCGGCCGGTGTGGAGCTTGCCGGCCAGCGGACCGATCTCCTCCCCGAGCAGCCGCTCGATAGCCATGTGGATGTCCTCGTCGGCGTCCTCGAACTCAAACCCGTGCTCGGCCATGCGCGCCTGGACCCGGTCGAGGCCGGCCTCCATCTCCGCCAGCTCCGCGGCATCGAGGACGCCGACTCGCTGCAGGCCACGAGCGTGGGCGCGGGATTGGTCGAGGTCGTAGGCGGCCAGCTGCCAGTCGAACGGCAGCGAGCGGTTGAGGCGCCAGAAGCGCGGATCTGGGTCCTTGCGGAAACGAGCCATGGAGCGGGCGATTATTCCCTGATCGGGCCCTGACCGAGCGCCGCCGCCAGCTCCTGACAGACGCGATCCACCTGCGCCTCGCTCAGCGACGGGAAGAAGGGCAGTGCCAACGAGTGCGCTGAGGCCGCTTCGGCGACCGGGAATTGGCCCTCGCGGTAACCCAGCTCGCGCAGGTGCGGAAAGAGGTGGATGCAGGGCAGGTAGGCCTTGCTGGCGACGCCGCGCTCGGCCAGGCGCGCGATCGTCGCGTCGCGATCGGTCCCCTCGCCGAGCCGGACCGGGTAGACGAACCAGCTGCGCCGCTCGGCGCCGCGGGCTGCCGGCGGAGCCTCCAAACACTCAACCCTTGCCAGCCGCTCGGCGTACATCCCCGCCACCCGTTCACGAGCGGACAGCATCTCCGTGAGCTTCTCGACCTGGGCGACCCCGAGCGCCGCGGCGAGGTCGGAGAGCCGGTAGTTGAAGCCGAGGGCGCCATGATCGAGCCAGCCCAGGTCGGCGGCGCGGCCCTGGTTGCGCTCGCTGCGCAAGCGCGCCGCCACTGCCGCGTCGGCGGGGACGACCATGCCCCCCTCCCCGGTGGTCATCTGCTTGTTGGCGTAGAAGGCGAAGGTGGCGAGGTGTCCCCTGGAGCCGACCTTGCGACCCTCGGAGTCGACGGCGCCGAGCGCCTCGCAGGCGTCCTCGAGCAAGCCGAGGTCGTGCTTGGCCGCCAGCGCCTCGAGCTCGGGCATCGCCGCCGGGTAGCCGAAGATATGAACCGGCAGGATCCCCGCGCTGCGCTCGCCTACCGCGCCGGCCGCCGCCTCCGGGTCGAGGTTGAGCGTGAGCGGATCGACGTCGCAGAAGACTGGCTGCGCGCCCTCGTAGAGCAGGCAGTTCGCCGAGGCGACGAAGCTGAAGGGGCTGGTCAGAACCTCGTCGCCCGGCCCCCAGCCGAGCGCCCGCGCGCCGAGGTGCAGCCCGGTCGTGCCGCTGGAGACCGCTACGGCGTCCTCGACCCCGAGCCACTCGGTGAAGGCGCGCTCGAAACGCTCGCCCATCGGCCCCAGCGAGAGTCTGCCCGAGCGCAGGACCTCCAGCACCAACTCTTCCTCGCGCGAACCGAGCTCCGGCTTTGCGAGTGGGATCGACTCGCTCATTGTGAATCGCCCAAGCGGGGCCTACTCAACAGAGATGCGCTCGCGCGACTGCAGCGGGTAGGCGAGCGAATCGCGCAGCGCTCGCCAAGAAGCCTCGATGACGTTCTCCGCCACCCCGATCGTCGTCCACTTCTGTTTCTGGTCAGATGACTCGATCAGCACCCGTGGGATCGCATCCGTACCGTGTGTCTCGTCGAGGATGCGCACGGTGAAGTTGACAAGCTCGATTCGGTCGATTGTCGAGAAAAGGTCTGGATGAAGATCCCGGATCGCTCGGCGCAGAACCTTGTCGAGAGCATTGACCGGGCCGTTTCCCATGGCCGAATAGACGTGGGTCTCGTCGTCCTCGACCACCCAGATGGATGCCTCGGTTTCAACCGTTCCATCCTTTTTGTTGTTGGTCATCACCCTGTAGCCAAGAAGATCGTCAAGCAGCGGCTGATAGCAACCCGCCGCCCGGCGGAGCAGAAGCTCGAACGACGCCGGCGCAGCCTCATAGTGATAGCCCTCGTGCTCATGCCGCTTGAGATCTTCGACTGCCTGTTCGACGGCCTTGTCGTCCATTTCGATTCCGAGACGCCTCGCCTGGCTGCGGATAGTGCCCTTACCCGAAAGCTCCGAGGGAGTGCTGTCGCCCTGATTTCCGACCAGCTCCGGTTCGATGTGCTCAAAGGTGCGCGAATCGATCTCAACCGCGGCCCCGTGCAGTCCCGCCTTGTGGGTGAACGCATACCAGCCCACGTATGCCTGCGTCGGGTCTGGCGTCATGTTGCAGATTTCGTCCAAGACATGCGCAGCGCGCGAGAGGCTGGCCAGTTGCGGTTGGCTGACCACTTCGAATCCCATCTTCAGTTGCAACGAGGGAAGGACCGACGCGAGATTGGCGTTGCCACAGCGCTCGCCGTAGCCATTCACGGTCCCCTGCACAAGCCGAGCACCCTCCCTGACCGCAACCAGAGAATTGGCGACGGCGCACTCCGCGTCGTTGTGAGTGTGGATGCCGACCTCCGCTGAGTCGGCAAGGGCGGCATGCACGGCACCAGTCACCTCGCCAACGAAGGAGGGCAGACTGCTGCCGTTGGTGTCGCAGAGCGTGACGTTCTCGGCCCCTGCCTCGGCCGCCGCCGCCACACACTCAAGCGCATACCCCGGGTCGTCCCGATAGCCATCGAAGAAGTGCTCGGCGTCGTAGACGACTCGCTTGCCCGCGGCGCGGCAGAACGCCACCGAATCGCCGATCATCGCCAGATTCTCCTCACGGGAGACGCGGGTTACCTTCTCGAGATGCAGGCCCCAGGACTTGCCCACCAGCGTTACCACCGGGGCGAAGCACTCGATCAGGGTGCGCAGCGCCTCGTCCTCCTCCGCCGGGACGCCGCGCCTGCGCGTCATGCCAAATGCGCAGATCGTCGCCTGCTGAAGCTCAAGCTCGGCCAACCGCCCAAATAGCTCAACTTCCTTGGGGTTGGAACTGGGAAAGCCGGCCTCGATGAACTGCACGCCAAGTCGGTCCAGCTCCTCGACGACTTTCAACCTCTCGCTCACTGAGAGCGAGAGGCCGGGAGTGCCCAGGCCATCGCGAAGAGTCGTGTCGTAAAGCTTTACTGAGTCCATTTGTGCCTTTTGATTCGAGGGATCGGGGAAAGGGCCTTCAGGCCCAGCTATGCGACATCGCCGCACCGGCCGCTAGGCGGCCTTGGTAATCCCGATCGAGTCGAAACGGTGGATCATCAGGGAACAACCTTACTCGGTTCCTCTACTCCGCTCGGCGATCCGACGAAGTCGAGCCACTCGAGGTACTCCTCGGCGCGGCCGTAGAGGGCGTCGACGAACTTCGCCTGCACGTGGCGGGTTATCTCGCCCGGCTCGCCGATCGGGTGATCGTCGATCTCGCGCACCGGCACCAGCTCGGCGGCGGTCCCGGTGAGAAAGATCTCCTCGGCCAAGTAGAGCTCGGCGCGGGCGACGTCTCGCTCGACCACGGTGTAGCCGAGGTCGCGGGCGATCTGGATCACCGACTTGCGGTTGATCCCGTCGAGGATCGCGGCGACGTGCGGCGGCGTGACGATCTGCCCGTCGCGGACGAGGAAGATGTTCTCGCCCGAGCCCTCGCAGACGAAGCCGCGCTCGTCGAGCAGGATCGCCTCCTCGTAGCCGGCGTTGGTCGATTCGGTCTTGGCGAGGATCGAGTTGAGGTACTGGCCCGAGGCCTTGGCGTGAGGGATCAGGCCGGCTGGGCTGATCCGCCGCCAGCTCGAGACCTTGGCGCGGATGCCGTGCTTCTGGCCCTCCTCGCCGAGGTAGGCGCCCCAGGGGAAGGCGGCGACGATGACGTCGACCGGCGCATCGGTGGCGTAGAGGCCGAGGCTGCCGTAGCCGCGGAAGGCGAGCGGGCGGATGTAGCAGGAGCCGAGCCCGTTGCGGCGGATCAGCTCGCGCGTCGCCTCACCGATCTGCTCGGTCGAGTAGGGCAGGCCGAGGTAGAAGAGCTCGGCTGACTTGGCGAGGCGATCGAGGTGGTCTGCGTGGCGGAAGATCGCCGGGCCGCGCTCGGTCTCATAGCAACGCACGCCCTCGAAGACGCCTGTTCCGTAGTGCAGCGCGTGGCTGAGGACGTGGACTTTGGCGTCCTCCCAGGGCACGAACTCGCCGTTATGCCAAATCAACTCGGCCGTATCCATGTTCGGGGAAGTATGCCCGATCGCGCAAGGTCATTCGAGCCAAGCCGAGAAAAGGATCGCGTCAACCGCAAAGGAGACCCCTGATGCTCACCGCAGTTCGCCAGAGACTTACTTATTCGAACGTAATCGCCACGATGGCCCTCTTCATCGCCCTCGGCGGCGTCGCAGTCGCCGCCGGACTGCCGAAGAACAGCGTCGGACCCAAGCAGCTGAAGCGTGGCGCCGTGACCACGCCGAAGATCCGCAAGAAGGCCGTGACCAGCGCCAAGCTGGCGACCGGAGCGGTGACGATCGGCAAGCTAGGGCCGAACTCCGTCGGGCCCAGCAACATCGGCAACGGCGCCATCACCAGCGCCAAGCTCGGCCCCAGCTCGGTGCTCGCCTCGGCGATCAAGAACGGCGTCGTGACGACCAACAAGCTGAGCAGCGAAGCGGTGACGACGCCCAAGCTCGCCAACGAAGCGGTGACCACGGCGAAGCTCGGCAAAGGGTCGGTGACCGCGGCGAAGCTGAGCGATGAAATCGGGCCGATCCTGGCGACGCTGAAACCGGGTCAGACGCTTCGCGGCGTGTTCGACGTCGGCGGGGAAAAAGTCGCGCGGGGCGCGGTCAGCTTCCAGTTCCCGCTACTCGCCGCGCCTGCGGTGACCGTGCTGAAAAAAGGCGAGACCAGCGCGAACTGCGGAGGGCTCGGCGGTGGACAGACACCGCAGGCAACCGCCGGAAACCTCTGCATCTACACCACCGAAGAATCGGGCTCGCCCACACTCACGCCGGAGAACAACACGCGGTTGGGCTTCGGCCTCGAAGTCAAAGGCGCCGGGGAAGTCTCAGCCTACGGCCAGTGGGCGGTAACTGCCCCGTAGCAACCGTTCCGGTGCGCCTTATACGGCGCTCAACCGCATAAGGCGCACCGGAAGCTAGTTCAGCTCGGCCAGGACGGCCTGGGTGACCTCGTCGGTGCCGACCGCGGTCTCGCCCTCACCCGCAAGGTCTGGGGTGCGGAGGCCGCGGTCGAGCACTATGTCGACAGCGGCCTCGATACGGGTGGCGTCGTCGGGCCGGTCGAGGCCGTGGCGCAGCATCATCGCCGCGGAGAGGAAGGTGGCGAGCGGGTTGGCGATCCCCTGACCCGCGATGTCGGGGGCAGAGCCATGGACCGGCTCGAAGAGGCCGGGCTCACCCTCGGCGCCGAGGCTGGCCGACGGCAGCATGCCGAGCGAGCCGGTGAGCATCGCCGACTCGTCGCTGAGGATGTCGCCGAAGAGGTTCTCGGTGACGATCACGTCGAAATCGGCCGGGCGCGAGACGAGCTGCATCGCCGCGTTGTCGACCAGCAGGTGATCGAGCTCGACATCGGGATACTCGGGGGCGACACGGCCGACCACCTCGCGCCAGAGGCGCGAGGTCTCGAGCACGTTGGCCTTGTCGACCGAGGTGACGCGGGGCTTTCCGCCGGAGCCGTCCGAGCGGCGTTGGGCGGCCTCGAAGCCGACTCGGGCGATGCGCTCAATTTCGGCGGCGGAGTACTCGCAGGTGTCATGGGCGGATTCGCCATCGCGGCCGGAATCGCCGAAGTAGATGCCGCCGGTCAGCTCGCGGACGACGAGCAGGTCGGTGCCGGCGATGCGCTCGGGGCGCAGCGGGCTGGCGCCGACCAGCGCCGGGCTCGGGCGCACCGGTCGCAGGTTGGCGTAGAGGCCCATGCCCTTACGCAGGCCGAGCAGGCCCTGCTCGGGGCGCGGCGCGTTGGGGTCGGTCGTGTCCCATTTGGGCCCGCCGACCGCGCCGAGCAGGACGGCGTCGGCGCTTCGACAGGCGGCGAGCACCTCGTCAGTGAGGGCCGTGCCGTGGGCGTCGATCGAGCAGCCGCCCATCAGCTGCTCCTCGAACTCGAACTTGCCAAGTGCCTCCAGCAGGCGGCGGGTGGCGCCAACGATCTCGGGGCCGATCCCGTCGCCGGGAAGCAGAACTATGCGGGGGACGCTCATCGAGGCGGCACTCTAGTCAGGCGACGCTTGCCTCGATGTTGAGGCGGACGTAGTCGAGCGTCAGCGGCCGCGGCGCCTGCTCGAGCACCGCTTCGGCGAACGGCTGGCGCTTCTCCTCGGGCAGGCGGGCCAGGTGGGGTCCCAGCGTGACGGTCATCGTGAAACGCAACGGGTCCGGCGGTGTGACCGGCTTCGGCTCCAGCCAGCAGCGCGCCTCGGCGAAGCCGGGGGCGCGCAGGCGCTGCTCGGTCTCCTCCGGACCGGCGAAGTTCCACATCGTCGTCATGCCCTCGAAGTGGCCCGCGTACTCCGGTCGCGTGGCGACCGCGACGATCGCCTTGGCGTGCTCGGCGACGTTGCCCTGCCCACCGCACTGAGCGACGAGGCGGCCTCCCGGTTTCAGCGCCTTGCGCAGGTGGACGAAAAGCGCGTCGTGGTCGAGGATCCAGTGGAAGGTCGCGGTCGAGAAGATCAGCTCGACCGGCTGCTCAACCTCCAGCTCGGCGAGGTCGGCGACGAGGTATTCGGCGCGGTCGCCCAGCCGCTCGCGCGCCTTCTCGACCATCGCCCCCGATGCGTCGACGGCCAGCAGCGAGCCGCCGGGCAGTCGCTTCAGCAGCTCCTCGCTCACCCGTCCCGAGCCGCAACCGGCGTCGATCGCCGCCTCGTCGCCGCGCAGCTCGAGCCGCTCGAGCACCTCCATACCCCAGCTGAACTGGGGATCGGAGATGGCGTCGTAGGTCTCCGCGTCCCACTCGCGCGGGCCGGAGTTCATCGCGCTGGTCACCCCGGCGCCCCTAGAGCGCCGTCGTGACGGGCCCGCGGGCGGCGCCGCCGGCCTGCTCGAAGGTCTCGATCGCGCCCGTGTTCTCCAGCGTGATGCCGATGTCATCGAGCCCGTTCAGCAGCCGGTGCTTGACGTCGGGCTCGATCTCGAACTTGAAGACGCCGGCGGCGCAGTTCACCGTCTCGTCGTCGACGTCGATCCGCGCCTCGCCCGCTTCGGCGATCGCCGTACAGTGCTCCTCGTCGAGGATCGCCGGCAGCAGCCCGATCTTGGTGCAGTTGGAGTAGAAGATGTCGGCGAAGGAGGGGGCGATGATCGCCTGGAAGCCAAAGTCCTCGAGGGCCCAAGGGGCGTGC
>Ga0207702_10004201_pt1 | contig 12872 bp, 8 predicted proteins | sample KBSCornC62_FD_184302 | JGI IMG/M metagenome (GOLD analysis project Ga0207702, IMG submission 184302) | Corn rhizosphere microbial communities from Kellogg Biological Station, Michigan, USA - KBS Corn C6-2 (SPAdes) (version 2) | ecosystem: Host-associated > Plants > Roots > Rhizosphere > Soil ...
GCTTGGGCCATGCAGTGGTACTCTCCATCGAGGGACGCCTCGATCACGCGGGGGCGGAAATTTTCGACGCCCATGTCTCGCAGCTCATCGCCGCGGGAGAGCGGTCGCTGGTCATCGACTTCCATGGCATCGATTTCGTCGCGAGCACCGGGATTCGCGCCCTCATCAAGCCCTATCAGACTCTGGCGCAGGCCGGTGGAAAGATCGCCGTCGCACATCTTTCCGATACCGTGCGTGAAGTCTTCCGCATTGCCGGAATCGATCAGGCGATCCCTGTCTTCGACTCCATCGAAGCCGCGGCGGCTGCGGTCTGAGGTCAGCCGAGCAGCAGCTCGAGCTGGTCAGTCCCCCCAAGCGTCCACGCCTCGATGCCTCGCGCGCGCAGGTCGCGGGCGAATTCCTTCGCGAATCCATGGTGCGTGAACACTCGGGAGGGCTTTACCATCTCGACGTAGCGCAGCAGATCGGGATAGTCGGCGTGGTCGGATAGTGGGAATGCTGCGTCCACGGACATCCGATAAATGGTGCGCGGATCGATCGCCCATCCGCTCAGCATTGCAACCCGGCGCCGGGAAATGTGGTCGAAGGCTGCTCGCGCGTTGGGCGGGCAGATCAGGACCGCATTCGCGGAGAGAGCCTCTGCGGAATGCTGCGTATAGGGAGGAAACTTCACGCCCAGCTGCTCATATACCCGAGTCATTTTCCACACAGAGGGATGGAGGGCAGCCTCGAGACCGGTACCGGCAAGGGCGGCGAGCGTCTCCTGGGCCTTTCCGAGGGAATAGGCCAGCAGCACCGGCGTAGCCCCGCCCTCGATGGTCGAGAGGCAAAACTGCACGATCGCGGCGATCACCTCATGCTGCGGCGGGAAGACATAGCGCGGGAGACCGAAGGTCGTCTCCATAATGAGAACGTCCGCCTGGACGTGCTCGAGGGTCTCCGCGCAACCTCCGTCTCTCAATCGAAAGTCACCCGTATAGAGCGCGGTGCCGGCATGCGTCCGGATCAGGCATTGCGCGGAGCCCAGCACATGCCCGGCTGGCAGTAGCTCGACCTCGAAGTCCCGGAATCCCACCGGCTGGCGAAAACCAATAATGTGCTCGATTCCCTTTGGCCGCCCGAGCCGCTCTCGCATGAGCAGCGACGTCGCCTCAGTGAGGATGACCTCCCGATGCCGACCGGTGTGATCGCTGTGAGCATGGGAAATGAAGGCGAAATCCCGTGATCCGCTGGGGTCGAGCCAGATGTCCTCCCCGGGCAGGTGGACCCCTCGGTCATGGCGCACTTCGATCATTGATTGAAAATATGCATGGACGCGGTTGCCGCGAGCGCGAGTTTTCTGCGATGGTCCCGGATGCTCTCAGTATCCGGCGTGACCAAATCCTTCGCGGGTCGCGTGCTGTTTGAAAATGCGTCGATCCAGATCAACCGCGGCGACCGTATCGGTCTCGTGGGACCGAATGGCGCAGGGAAGACGACCTTGTTTTCCCTGTTGCTCGGCAATGACGAGCCCGACGAGGGAAATGTCTCCGTCCAGCGCGGCTCAACGCTGGGCTTCCTGCCGCAGGAGAGCGCGCCTGCTGGCAACGAGACGGTGCTGGACCTCGCGACGGGCCGCGTCGGCGTGGCGGGCGAGCTCGATCCCGAGGATCCCGATGCCGATTTCGCCATCGAGATCGAGGCACTGGAGCGCCAACCCAAGGCCAAGCGCATCCTTTCGGGCCTGGGCTTCCGGGAAGACGACTTCGACAAGCCGGCCCGCACGTTCAGCGGCGGCTGGGTGATGCGCGCCCATCTCGCCCGACTCCTCGTGCTCGAGCCGGACCTGCTCATGCTCGACGAGCCGACGAACCACCTCGATCTCGAGGCACTGCGGTGGTTCCAGGAGTATCTGCGGAGTTACCCGGGGGCATTCTTCGTGATTTCCCACGACCGCGAGTTCCTCAATACGCTGGCCAACACGATCATCGAGATCCGCCACCGCCGGCTGTGGAGATACACGGGAAACTACGACAAATATCTCGAGCAGCGCGCCGCCCAGCAGGAGCAGCATCGCCTCGCCTACGAGAATCAGCAGCGCGAGATCGCGCGGTTGCAGGAATTCATCGACCGTTTCCGCGCGAAGGCGAGCAAGGCGGCGCAGGCCCAGGAGCGCATCAAGCAGCTCGACCGCATGGAGCGCATCGAGCCGCCGGAAGCCGATGCGAAGACCGTGCACTTCTCGTTCCCCCAGCCAGAGCGCTCAGGTCAGCGGGCGATGCGCCTGACCGGCATTCACCAGGCCTACGGCGATCACTGGGTCTATCGTGGGCTCGACCTCGAGCTCGAGCGGGGCCAGCGCATGGTGCTGGTCGGGCCGAATGGCGCGGGCAAGTCCACGCTCTTGAAGATTCTTGCCGGCATCGTCCCCTTCCAGCAGGGCGAGCGCGAGCCGGGGCATAATGTCCGCATCGGATATTTTGCCCAATATCGCGTGGAGATGCTCGATACCGCGCGCACCGTGCTCGACGAGGCGCGAAGCGGTGCTCGCAATGCCAGCGAGGAGTTCATTCGCACCGTCCTGGGGGCATTCCTCTTCCGCGGCGATGATGTTTTCAAGACCGTGGGCGTGCTCAGCGGTGGCGAGAAAAGCCGGCTCGCGCTGGTGAAGCTCCTGCTCGATCCGCCGAATCTCCTGCTCATGGACGAGCCGACGACGCACCTGGACATCCCGAGCATCGATGCGCTCATCGGTGCACTCCAGCAGTTCGATGGCACCCTGGTTTTCGTGAGCCACGATGTCTATTTCATTCGAGCTCTCGCCCGACAGGTCCTGCAGGTGCAAGCGGGCCGCACGACGTTCTACCCAGGCGATTACCAGTACTTTCTCGACAAGACTGCCGCAGTCTCGGAACGCGACGCCCTGGTCGCCGGCGCTCGTCTTACCGCACCGGAACGAGGCCCCGCGCCGGAGCGCCAGAAGATCTTCAAGACGAAGGAAGAGAAGCGTGCCGAAGCCGAGGCGCGAAATGCCCTCGCCCGCCAGCGCCGCGAGGCGCAGGCCCGCGTAGACACGCTGGAGGTCCGCGTCCTGGAACTCGAGACGCGCCAGAAGGAGCTGACCTCCATACTCGAAGCACCCGAGACGTATGCCGACCCGGGCGCGGCATTCAAAGCCAACCGCGAACTCGCCGACGTCACCGATGACCTCGAACGGGCCACCGCACAATGGGAGCAGGCCGCCGAAGCGCTCGGAGCACTCCAACCCGCCGAATAAACCATGGCTCTTCTTCAGATTCGTAATGTCACCCTCCGCTACGGCGGTGAGCCGATCCTCGATGGGGTCGACTTCCAGATCGATCCCGGCGAACGCGTCTGTCTGATCGGCCGCAATGGTGCGGGAAAGACAAGCCTCATGCGGATCCTCACCGGCGAGGAGACACCGTCTTCTGGCGATGTGATCCGGCCGGCCGGCGTGGTTCTCACGCGGCTGGAGCAGGAAGCCCCCGCCGGACTGGCAGGCAATGTGGCGGACGTCATTCGCTCCGGCCTCTCCCCCGAGCGGCACGAGGAGGAATGGGAGACCGACCGCCGCCTGGCCGCGCTGGCCGAGGAGATGAGTCTGCCCGCCGAGGCGGAATTCTCCACGCTCTCAGGCGGATTGAAGCGCCGCGTGTTGCTGGCCCGCGCCCTCGCTGGTCTTCCCGATGTGATCCTGCTGGACGAGCCGACGAACCACCTCGACCTCGAGTCGATTCTCTGGCTCGAGAATACCCTGCTCGAGCGCGGACTGACTCTCTTCTTCGTCACCCACGACCGCGCCTTCCTGCGCCGTCTCTCCACGCGCATCGTCGAGATCGACCGCGGGCAACTCACGAGCTGGTCGTGCAACTACGATACTTTTGTCGAGCGAAAGACAGCCGCTCTCGACGCGGAGGAAAAACAGTGGGCCGCCTTCGATAAGAAGCTCGCCCAGGAGGAGGCCTGGCTTCGCCAGGGCGTGAAAGCCCGCCGCACACGCAATGAAGGACGCGTGCGCGAGCTGATGAAGTTGCGCACCGAGCGCGGCCGCCGCAGAGAGCGCGATGGCCGAGCGCGCATCGAGCTGCAGGATGGCGCCACCTCCGGCCAGAAAGTGATCGAAGCAAAGGACGTGACCTTTGGCTATGACGGCAGCCCGGTAGTCCGCGATTTCACAACGACTATCTGGCGCGGCGATAAGATCGGCATCATCGGGCCGAATGGCAGTGGCAAGACCACCCTTCTGCGCCTGCTCCTCGGGCAGCTCGCGCCACAGAGCGGCGAGGTGAAACTCGGGACCGCGCTCGAAGTCGTGTATCTGGACCAGCTCCGCGCCCGCATTGATGGAGAAAAGACCGTTGCCCAGAATGTCGCGGGCGATGCGGAGACAGTCACATTTCAGGGGCGCTCGCGCCACATCCATAGCTATCTCCAGGACTTCCTGTTCCGGTCGGACCGGGTGCGCATGCCCGCGAAGCTGCTCTCCGGCGGCGAGCGCAATCGCCTCCTCCTCGCCAGGCTCTTTCTCCAGCCCGCGAACGTCCTCGTATTGGACGAGCCGACGAACGACCTCGACGCGGAGACGCTGGAACTGCTCGAGGAGCTGCTCATCAGCTATTCGGGCACGCTCCTTCTCGTCTCGCACGATCGAGAGTTCCTCGACCACGTCGTCACGAGCACGCTCGTCTTCGAGGGTGACGGCCATATTGGCGAGTACGTCGGAGGTTATGAGGACTGGCTCAAGCAGCGGTCGACGCAATCGGCGCCCGCGGAAAAGCCGGATGCTGTCGAGGCACCGAAACCTCGCGGTCGCACCGAGCGTCCGCGCAAATTTCTCAATCGCGAGCAGCGCGAGCTCGATGAGCTGCCAGCCTTGCTCGAACGTCTGGAGGCGGAGCATGCCGAGATCGCCGCACGTCTTGCGAATCCGGAGACCTATCAGCGCGATCCAGGCTCGATCTCGCGTATACAGGCCGAGCTGGCCGGGAACGAAACCCGCACCGCGCAAGCTTACGCCCGCTGGGAGGAACTGGAAGCTCTCCGCCTCTCCTGCCAGACGTAATTTACGTCCCACACGATCGCCTCTTCGAACGGATTTCTATTTCCAGCGAATAGGCTCCACGCGGAATGAAAATGAAGGAATCTACGGCGGTCGACGGCGCGACACGCCCTACCGACCTAAAGGAAAGCTTGCGCCGGAAAATACCCGGCATTTGCCGGGTTCGTTTTCTGCGGTAGGGAAGCCGCGCCGTCGGGTTCCGTGGATTTCCACGCCCCGTCTCCAGAGGACATCTATATCGAGTGCGGCTCCGGCTATGGAACTGCCCCCAGCCTGCATTTGACCTCAGGTCTGATTTCCACATTCACCCGGCGATTCCCGGGCTCCACATCACATATTCGCTCGAGCCTTGAGTGCCTTCGCGGCGACCTTGCCGGACCAGACAGTCACCACGACCGTGATGATCATGCCGACCCCGTAAAAAGCCCAGGTCTCCCATGACCCCTGGCCGTAGGGCATGCCGGCTCGCGCTCTGGCGAACTTTCCGAGGAATGCCCCCATGTAGGAATATGCGGCGCTGATCGGCAGGAATCCCAGCCATGATGCCAGCGTGAATTTACCGAGGGATAATCGGGTGAGCCCGCAGGCATAGCTCACGATACTGTGGGGCACGACGGGCGAGATGCGGCTGAGCAGGATGATGCGCCAGCCTTCCACCGAGATCGCATGGTCGAGGGCCTGGAACTTCGGATTACTCGCAAACTTTCTCCGCAGCCATTCGCGGATGAGATAGCGGCTGGTCAGGAAATTCACGACGGCACCGATCACGTTGCTGAGCGCCACCAGCAGCGTGCCTCCCCAGAAACCATAAATGGCGCCGGCACCGACCGTGAGAACCGATCCCGGGAGGAAGAAGACGCACGTGAGCGTATAGATCACGACGAATACCAGCCATCCCACCCAGCCGCTTTGGTCGATCCAGTCGAGGGTGTGGGTCATCCACTCGAGCCACATGTGATGCATGCTCAAGCCGGTAGCGTATAAATTTTGATCGGCTGCGAGAGGCCGCGCGGCGTGACCTCGCCGATCTGCCGGAAGTTGAATTCCTCCCCCGCTCCCTTCACCACTGCTTCGCTGAGCAGAACCTGCGTGCCGTACTCTTTGTTGAGCGCCTCCAGACGGGAGGCCACGTTCACCGTATCCCCGATGGCCGTGAACTCCATGCGTTGCTCGGACCCGATATTTCCCACGATTGCCGTCCCCGAGTGGAGCCCGATGCCCACGCGTAGATCGATACCATATTTCGCCCGCATGCTATCGCCGAGCTCCCGGATCGCGCGCAGCATCGACAGAGCCGCCAGCACGGCCATCCGCTGGTGCTGGGGATCGGGTAATGGCGCGCCGAAGATGGCCAGACAACCGTCGCCGAGGAATTTGTCCAACGTCCCGCGATGCCCGAAGATCGAGTCGATCATGCGAGAGAAGAATTGATTGAGAAAGGACACCGTTTCCTCGGCCGCCAGGGACGATGATATGCCCGTGAAGTTTCGGATATCGATGATGAGCACCGTGATATCGCAGCGCGCGCCGCGCAGTGTGGGAATCGATTGCCCCGCGAGAATTTCCTCAGCCACCTCGCGGGAGACGTAGCGCGCCAGCGCTCCCTTCAGCGCATCCCGCTCGCGCAAGGCGGATGCCATGTTGTTTACCGCTCCGGCCAGCGTGCCGAACTCGTCCTTCCGCTTGAGCCCGATCCGCGTGTCGAGATGCCCTTCGCCAATCCGACGCACGGCCGCCCCGATCTGCTCGAGCGGCGTGGTGAACCATCCTGCGATCAGCAGTGCGCAAGCCACGCCCGCAGCGATTGCGGCGGCAGTCGCGATCATTCCCGCCGCAAAGAGCCGGTTCATCCGGTCGAGGACATCGGTCGCCGCCAGATCGATACCCAGGAGTGCCACCGGTCGGCCGCTCGCGTCGTGAATCGGCGCATTCGCGCTCAGCCACGTGCCAAATCGATCCTTGCTGAAATCCGCCTCAGCATATGGCCGGTCGAGGTGCAGCGGATCGCCTTGATAGATCACCGGGTCTCCCACGGCGGAGTGATTCGGCCCCGGCGACTCCGCATCCACTACATAGTTCCACCGGCCGCCGTTCATCGGCCGCATCGTGTACACGAACCGCACGTAGATATCCGACCGGCGATTCACGTCGCGAATCGTGCGCAGCTTATCCTGGATCGTGCGGTAGGGCTGCCGCCCCTCGTCCTCGGGAGTGAGGATCAGATCGTGGAGATCGCCATCCACCTGGGACGCCGCGACAGCCGCGATCGACAGCGCCTGACTCTGGATTTGCCGGAAGAGTATGGATCGCGCTCCCAGAAAATAGATCGCCATGATCAGCGCAGCCGTGAATCCGACAAGCAGAGTCAGGGCTATCGCGAGCTGGGAACGGACACGCATCCGCTGTCTTTAACAGAGTCCTCAGACGATGCGCGAGAAAAGAAGGCCGTCCCTATCGGGCCGCGGAGAAGGTGCCTTCCAGCGTGGCCTCCGCGAGGACGTGCCCCTTGATCGCCACGTCGAAATCCGCCCTCGCAAACCCAGGATCGAGGTGGGGCTTCTCATCCAGCGCATAAAGATGGATCACGTATCGATGCGTGCCGGATGGCGGCTGTGGGCCGTCGTACCGCGCAGCACCCCAGCTATTCGTACCCAGCACCGCGCCGGGCGGAAGCTGGCCAGCGGGAATGCGCGTCGTCGCTGGCGGCAGATCGATCGCGATCCAGTGGACCCAATCCCCCGCCGGAGCGTCCGGGTCATCCATAACCAATGCGACCGATTGCGTCCCGGCTGGCATTCCGGAGAGGGTGATCGGCGGACTCTGGTTCCCGCCCCCGCGCGAGCAGGATGCGGGCAGGGCGGCGCCAGGATGAAAGGCCGGGGAACTCACTCGGAAGGCATCGCCGCCCCTCGCCGCCATGAGCGGGAGCAGACAGCATACCCCAAGGAGCATCCTCGCCAGCGTCATAGGGGGATATCTCGAAACGCCGCCGCGAACGATCCCGGCAGCGCAGTACTCGCGCCTAGGTACGACCCATCCCCATTTCTGGCGGAAATTCCCTGCGTCGAATCCGTCCCGGCAGGATCCACCCGATCTCCCACCGAGAGGGAACTCGGCTTCTGCGATCCGGCCGAAAGCCGGTTCAAGACGCTAAAGGCAAGGAAGATGCCCAGAATCCCGAGCGTGACTCGCCCGATGAGCTGGATAAACGACCGATCCGGCATGTCGCCAAGATACCCACGCCCAGCATATTCTCAAGTGCCGCGCAAATGAGCTCGTTTTTACAATGCATTTGCCCGTGGAGATAAGGCCGCTGGCAACGGAGGAAGTACCTCTTCACCGGATGAGGACACACCAAGGTAATCGCGCAATCCTGTCCCTTTGTTTCACCCATCATTTCGCGGAATAATCTTGTCGCATGTTTGCAATAGGTACATAGGTCAGGGTGCGATGGGAGCTGGAGCCCGTCGCGTGAGGATTCATCTCAACCGATCTTCGGGAGCTCACATGAATCGGGAAGCGCCAGAGCCAAAGAACCAGCCGGTGCCCAAAGCGGAAGCCGGAACTTCCCAAAAACCGCCCGCTCAGCAAGCGTCGCGCAATAGGAAGCTTCTCATTGCTGCCGCGATCGTCGTCGCGATCCTGCTGATCGTCGCCATTCCCGGGATCGTTCACAGCCTCCATACGGTCTCGACCGACGACGCCTATGTGAACAGCTATGTGACATTTGTCGCACCTCGTGTGGCGGGCCAGGTCCAGAAGGTGGTCGTCGAAGATAACAACCGCGTGAAGAAGGGCGACGTGCTCGTGCAGCTCGATCCCGAGCCCTACCAGGTAAAAGTCGCCATCGCACAAGCCGCAGTGGATGCGGCGCAGGCGAATCTCGCGGCGACCAATGCGGAGGTGCGCGGCATGATGGCAAAGGCGCGCAGCGAGCGATTCAAGCTTCAGCACGCGATCGAGGATGTGGATAACCAGATCGCCATGCTTCGCCAGCGTGTGGCCACATGGGAGCAGAGCAAAGCCACCCTCGCTCTCGCGCAAGCGGAGTACGATCGCGCGCAGAGCCTCCGCGAGAAAAAGGTCGTGAGCGAGGAGGAATACGACCAGAAACTCGAAGCCTACAACGTCGCAAAGGCGCAGGTCGCCGAAGCCCTCCAGAATGTGTACCAGCAGCGCGTCGTACTTGGCCTTCCCGCGAAGCCAGACGACGGCAATCTCGCCACCGTCCCCGACGATCTCGACCAGACATTCTCATCCACCCGGCAGGCGCTCGCCGACCTCATCCAAAGCGCGTCGCAGCTCGGCGTCGTCGGTTCATCGTTCAATCTCACGCCGAAGCAAACCATCGCCGAATTTTATCGCCGCGATCCAAACGGCGACATCGATAAGATCTACGCCCAGATCATCAAGACCGCACCCGCCGTCAAGCAGGCCCAGGCTGCGCTCGAGCAGGCCCAGCGCAATCTCGACCAGGCAAATCTCGATCTGCGCTATTGTACGATTACCGCCGAAATCAACGGCGTCGTCACGCGCCGCAATGTAAACCCCGGAAACAATGTTCAGGTCGGCCAGAGCCTTATGGCGATTCGCTCGCTCGATGACATCTGGATCGATGCCAACTTCAAAGAGACACAGCTCCGGGATTTGCGCATCGGCCAGCCCGTAAAAATCGAGACCGACATCTATGGCGGTCGCCACGTATTCGATGGTCGCGTTTCCGGATTCACGAATGGCACCGGCTCCACGCTCGCCCTCCTGCCGGCGCAGAATGCGACCGGCAATTTCGTAAAGGTCGTCCAGCGCCTGCCCGTCCGTATCGATCTCGTGAATTACGACCCGGAAAAATGGCCGCTCTTCGTGGGCCTGTCAGTCACTCCCGATGTGGATGTGAAGGCAACGCCCTCCGGTCCAAATTCCGGGAAATTCCTCCAGGCACATCCGTGACCGCTGCTGCCCCAGCGCGGGTTTTCAACCCATGGCTCATCGCGCTTGCCGTGGTGATCCCGGCCTTCATGGAGGTGCTCGACACCACGATCGCGAATGTGTCGTTGCGCCATATTGCCGGCGGGCTTTCCGCCGCGGAGACCGACAGCGAATGGGTGATCACCTCCTACCTTGCGGCGAATGCTCTCATCCTGCCGATTAGCGGGTGGATTTCCGCCCGGCTTGGCCGGAGGAATTACTTCCTCCTCTCGATCGCAGTCTTCACGCTGGCGTCTGTTTTTTGCGGGATGGCCGCCAGCCTGCCCACGCTCATTTTCTTTCGCGCCCTGCAGGGCCTTGCCGGGGGCGGTCTGCAGCCGAGCAGCCAGGCCATTCTGCTCGATACGTTTCCGATCGAGAAGCAGGGTGCCGCGCAGACCCTCTTCGGCGTGGCCGCGCTGATCGCCCCGGTCGTCGGTCCGACACTCGGCGGGTGGATCACCGACCAGGCATCGTGGCGCTGGATATTCTATATCAACTTCCCAGTTGGGGCCGTTGCATTCGCGGCGGCGTGGATCCTCGTGCGGGATCCGGCGTATCTTCGCGAGGAGCGTGAAGCCTTGCGAAAGCAACCATTCCAGTTCGACACGATCGGGCTCGGCCTCCTCGCGCTCGGGGTCGCGGCATGGGAGATACTGCTGAGCAAGGGGCAGGAATGGGACTGGCTCGGCGATCCCTTCGGTCGCGTGCAGACCGTGCTCATACTCTTCGTACTCTGCGCCGGAGGACTCATCCTTTGGGAGAGGCGGCAGGCCCGACCGATCGTTAACTTTCTTCCTCTGCGTGATCGCAACTTTCTTATCTCCTGCCCGATCATTTTCTCTGCATTCGCGATCCTGTATGGCTCGAGCACCCTGCTGCCCACCCTGCTCGAGTCGCTCTTCGGCTACGATGCCCTGCGGGCGGGGCTCATCCTCTCGCCGTCGGGATTCTTTTCCATCGCCGCAGTGATTGTTGGCGGCACGCTCATTGGCAAGGGCCTCGACGCACGGGCGCTTATCGGTCCCGGCCTCGTCATTGCGGGAATTGGCAGCTTCTGGATGTCGCGCATGAATCTGGACATCTCGCCCTCGCAGGCCGTCTGGCCGCGCATCGTCCTTGTCATCGGGATCGCATTCATCTTCGCGCCCATCAATGTCGCCGCCTTCCTTTACATCCCACGTGAGATGCGCGGCGCGGCGGTCGGTCTCTTCGCACTCCTGCGCAACGAAGGCGGCAGCTTCGGCATCTCGATCGGGCAAACGATCGTCGAGCGCCGCGAGCAATTTCATGCGCTGCGCCTGAACGAGTACCTCGATCCCCTCAATCCCGCGACGACCTCGTTCCTCGAGCAAACCCGGGCGAATCTCGTACAGCAGCTCGGCGACCCCGTCGCCGCAAAGCAGATCGCCCTCCAGGCGCTCGATAACGTTCGCACGCAGCAAGCGCTGTCCCTCTCCTACTTCGACGCGTTCCTGCTCTTCGCGATCCTGGGCTTCAGCCTCTCGCTCCTCGTCCCGCTAATGAAACGCTCGGTCGTCGCGAAGGGCGCACATATTTCGGCGGAGTGAAACTCCCCAAAGAGGTAGGGGAGCCTAGGGGATTATTCCGCTGCGCGAACTCTGCCGGGTGCGCTTCGCGATAAAGGGATTTGCGCTTTCGCGCACCGCAGTCGAACCAGGGTTCGATCCCCGGCTCCACTGGTGGAGCCTAGGGGATTATTCCGCTGCGCGGGCTCTGCGGGATGCGCTTCGCGATAAAAGGATTCGCGCTTTCGCGCGGGGCAGTCGAACCGAGGTTCTCATCCCCGGCTCCACTGGTGGAGCCTAGGGGATTCGAACCCCTGACCTCCTCAATGCCATTGAGGCGCTCTACCAACTGAGCTAAGACCCCGGAAGCGGTGTATTCCCAACGAGTTTCGACCGATTTTAGGGATTGCGATTTACCGCAGTCCCCCCGATTTTACCCACCCGACGCATTTTTCTCAGTCCATGTCTGGCACCAAGAGTCCATCCGCAGGCGAATACGTAAACGTTGCTTCCAACCTTTACCGTCACTCGAAGAGCGGGAGATACTATGGGGTAAAGAAGGTCGGGGGCAAGCGAAAAGAACGCAGCCTTCAAACTTCCGACCGGGCACTCGCCGAGCGTCGGTTGAAGGAGTGGCTTGCTAATCTCTCCAAGCTCGACTCCGAGGTGGAGAAGACGACGCTCCGTCAGCTGCTGGAGCGGTTCGAGAAGGTATACATGGGCAAGTCCGAGAAGACGCGAGAGGACAATGGGTACATCCTCAAGCGGTTCCGGGAGACGTGGCCTCACGGCCTGAATATCCAGGTACGGGAGATTCGCGTGTCGTATCTGGATGAGTGGCTTGCGAGCTTCGAAGCGAGTATCAAGCACACGACCTATAACCGTTACGTGGGGTTCCTCCGGCAGGTCTTCGAGATTGCCGTGAAGGACCGAATTATCGTGGAGTCTCCGGTGGATTCACTCGCCACGAAGTGGAAGCGTCCTCAGCCTCCCAAGCGCGTGGTACCTACCGTTCCGCAGTTCGAGGCGATCATTGCGGATATTCGGGGTCAGAAGTTCACCAACCACTCGAAGTCCAGCGGAGACTTCCTGGAATTTCTAGGGTTGGCAGGGCTGGGACAGGCGGAAGCTGCCGCTCTTGTATGGGGCGATGTCGATTTCGATTCTGCGAACCCCGGATTAAGCATCAAGCGGCAGAAGACGCATCAACGCTTCCACGTCCCGATGTATCCGCACCTACGTCCGTTCATGGAACGCATGCGGAAGAAGGCGGGGAAGGTCTCGCCGGGGACGAAGGTCTTCAAGATCAAGGACGGGAA
>Ga0207702_10004202_pt1 | contig 12872 bp, 10 predicted proteins | sample KBSCornC62_FD_184302 | JGI IMG/M metagenome (GOLD analysis project Ga0207702, IMG submission 184302) | Corn rhizosphere microbial communities from Kellogg Biological Station, Michigan, USA - KBS Corn C6-2 (SPAdes) (version 2) | ecosystem: Host-associated > Plants > Roots > Rhizosphere > Soil ...
CAAAACGCTGGCCGGCGTACTGGCGGCTCTTGCCCTCATCTACGTCTTCGAAGTTCGCCGAAAGTATGTGACCCCCGCTTGGGTCAAAGAACATCGGCCCATCTCCGCCACCGAATCCGCCCTGCGCACGGAACGTCTCCATCGCATCCCGCAGCCGGTCCATATCAACGCCCGCCAGTGGGCTCACCGAACCCGACTGCCCGCTGATCGCCACCGACTGTTCGCTGAAATCCGAATTCCCCGCAATCGAGGGCAGCGCGGCCCCGGTCTGTCCGCCAGTGCCGCCTTGCGCTTCGGCATCTCCCGCCAACGCACTGATCAGATTCAGACTCTGCGCTCCGTTCGCCGCCATCTGCCGGATCGCCTGAGGCAACTGCCCGGCCTGCGCGTCTTCCTTTTGCTGTTGCTGGGCAGCCCTCGAAGCAAGGACCAACTGAAATTCCATCATCTGTTCATGGCTCGTCGCATTCAGCACCGCCTCCTGCGCACCCGGTGCGAACGCAGCAAACTGCGTCCGAACCACGTAGCGCCCGTTCGTCGGAATCGTCAGCACCCACGCGCCAGTCACATCGGTCGTCGTCGAATATCGCTTGCCGGTAAGCGTGTTTTGCGCCGTAACGGTAACTCCCGGCAGTGGAACCGTCCCGCTCTTTACGTGTCCGCGAAGCGTGCCGCCGGACATGGTCGCCGAAGCATCCGTTGTTGGCGTACCTGTTTCCGGCGTAGCAGGTGCCGTTGCCTGCGACCAGCCGCTCGCACACGCCAACACCAACGCCGCCGAAAAAACGGCTCCAAGGATTCTCTGTACGACCATCCACGCTCCCGAACCGAGCCAGTACTCAAACAGACGGATAGCGTCATGCCAAGGTTTACGCCCCGCATCGGTAATCCGAAGGACTGCCTCAACTGTTTACCACTTGGTTTACATCATGGTTACTCCCGATGCCGCGTACCTGGTTTTCCGCTTGCGCCCGGAATCTTGCCATGTTTACTCTTACGCCAATACCTCAGTGGTAGCTACCGTGGGGGCTGTTCTGAGCACGGGAAGCAGAAAGGCTTTAGCGTGATGAAGATCGGCACCACTATCCGTGCGCACCGCCTGCAAAAGGGGCTTTCCCAAGGCGATATCGAAAAGAAGACGGGGCTGCTCAGGTGCTATCTCTCGCGCGTTGAGAACGGACACACCGTTCCCTCGCTCGACACTCTTTCCAAAATCGCTCTCGCGCTCGATCTGCCCATCGCTCAGTTCTTTGCCGAGGACACTCTCAACGGCAACATGAACGGCCATCACCTCAGCGACGAAGAACTCCGGTTCCTCACGCAGATTCGCCGCTACTCCACCAACCTCAACGACAGCGATCGCAAACTGCTGCTTGCCATGGTCAAAAAATTCGCATCAACAGCCGTGGCCAGATAAGAATCTTTTCAGGCCTGAGCGGGGGCTTGGTCATTGGAGGCCAGTGACAAAGTATCCCGCTTCAATATTGGTCAAAGGCGGGTGCCCCATTCTTGCTACGTTCTTCGCGCAAGGGTGGGAACGACAATCCTCTCCGTGTTCCCTGACCAAGACCTACACATCATTCCCCAGATGAAAAATCGGCTCAGCCCCGTGCGCGCCCGCCAATAGCGCCTGCTCTTCGTGCGACTCCAGCGGCTTGTAGTTCTGCGCCACATCCATCGCCAGCCTGAAATACCGCTCATCTCCCGGCGGAATTGCCGCCGTAATCGGATGGCTCAGCGTCCATCTCAACCCCATGGACGCTTCATCCGGAAACGCCGCCGGCTTGTACCAGCACTTCGGCTCGGGATGATCTTTCTTCTCGTTCTCCGGCCACACCGTTTTGGCCATTCCCTTCAGCGCCAGGATGCCCATCTTCTTCTCCTGAGCCTTCTTCAGGATTTGCGGCCCGAACCCCGCCTGCGTGTACAGAACAAAATTCAGCGGAAACAGAATCGTATCGAAGTTGTACCGGTCCATCGCCGCCACCGCAGTCTCCGCCGAGTGCACCGAGAAACCGATGTACCGAATCTTCCCTTCCTTCTTCGCGGCCTCCATCGTCTCCATCGCGCCGCCCGGGCCAAGCACCCTGTCCAGATCCGTCATCTTCGTCAACGCGTGAAACTGGTACAGGTCCACGTGATCCGTCTTCAGAAGCCTCAGCGACTCCTCAAGCTGCTTCCGCGAGTCATCCTTCATCCGGCCTTCCGTCTTGCATGCCAGAAAACAATTCTTCCTGTACGGTGCCAGCGCCGGCCCCAGCATCTCCTGCGCATTTCCGTAGCTCGGCGCCACATCAAAGTAGTTGATCCCGCGATCCACGGCTTCCGCCACGATGTTCTTCGAGTTCCCCGCGCTCTCGTCCATCACCACGATCCCGCCGAACGCGATGATCGAAAGCTGCTCGCCGGTGCGCCCCAGTGTCCGCTTCGGAATTGGATTGTTCGGTGTCTTCGCTTGCACTTGGCTCGAAGCCGCCAGGGCCGCGGCCGTCACCGCTGCCTGCCTCAGAAATTCACGACGCTCCATGGTCAAACTCCTTCAGAGAAGTGGAATGACGATCCGCGTTCAATTCAATTGTCGATCATTCCGGCCAATTTTGCGCGTTGTTCGCGCGGTCTCAGCCAAGAACCCGAGAGATATAAAACCCGAACAGCACCAGAATCCCCACAATCATCCACACCGCGATCTGCAAGCGCGTCTGGAACACCGGCTTCGGATTTCCGATCCGAGGCACCATCGGCGTCGCAAACAGCAGCCCGCACAGGACTCCGCCCAGGTGCGCCGAATTGTCGATACTGATGCCTGTCCTCGATGAAACTACGTCGAGACTGATCGTCAGCCCAATCACCAGATTGATCGCGGCGAAGTAGATCACCGACTTTCGCAGCTTCTTCAGTTCGTCCGGTGGCACAGGCAGACGCTGCGACTTCAGCAGCACGATCAGCGCTCCCGCGATCCCGAATACCGCGCCCGATGCTCCCGCTCCGGGCGGAAAATATGCGGCAGCATCCATGCCGGCAGGCAGCTGCGGCAGAATCGACGAAATGTGCCATCCATTCCGGACCACCGAAAGCAGATTCCCCGCCGCTCCCGTCAGCACATAAACCGCCACCACGCCAAACGAGCCCATCAGCGGCTCAGCCAGCAACCCGAGGTTCCAAAGACACCACATGTTGGTTGCAAGATGAATAATGCCGACGTGAACAAACATCGCCGTCACAATCCGCCACCACTCGCCCTGCACCAGCACTGACCCGGCGTTGTTCGCCCCCCACTGCATCAGCTGTTCCGGCGTGGGACTTATGCCGCTTACATGCTTCAGCAGCATCAGAAGAAACACAGCGACATTGATTCCCACCAGCACGTAAGTCGCCGGAGCAGTTGCCCAGAACGATCGCTGTCTTCTCACCACCGGCTGCGGTGCCGGGACGTAATCCGGAGCAGGCCGCAGGATCTCCGGCTCAGGACCCAGTCCATCGCGATCAGACGGCGGCAGAACGCTGCTCATACTCCAACTTTAATTCATCCTCACTCTTCGCTTGTTTCTCTCACACCGTCACGCAAACGGTGCAAATCCCCGCACATATAGGGCGAATCCGACGATGTAGCCTATTCTTTGGTCCTCTTTTTCATTCCATCCAACCGAACACGGCCGGGTGCCCATTCTTGCGAAGCAAGGATGCGAACAATAAAACCAGCCAAACATAAGCGAGCCGCAAAAGGAGATAGACCGTGAGCACGACACCCACCGCAGGCCTCAAGCCTATCCGCCGCGCGCTGCTCAGTGTGACCGACAAGACCGGCCTCGTCGACTTCGCCAGGGCACTCGCCGGCTTCGGCATCGAGCTCATCTCCACCGGTGGCACCGCACGTGCTCTCCGCGACGCCGGCTTGGTCGTTAAGGACATCAGTGATCTCACCGGCTTTCCTGAAATGCTCGACGGCCGCGTCAAGACTCTCCACCCTCGCGTCCACGGCGGCCTGCTCTACATTCGTGGCAATGCAGAACACGAGTCCGCCGTAGCCGCTCACGACATCCAGCCCATCGATATGGTCGTCGTGAACCTGTACGCCTTCGAGAAGACCGCTGCCCAGCCCGGAGTCGCCTTCGGCCACCTTATCGAGAACATCGACATCGGCGGCCCCTCCATGGTCCGCTCCGCGGCCAAAAACTTCGAAGATGTCGCCATCGTCACTCGCGTCTCCGATTACCCCGCCCTCGCGGAAGAGCTGAAGTCCACTGACGGCGCCCTTTCTCGCGAAACCCGCTGGCGTCTTGCCAAGCAGGCCTTTGCCACCACCTCCGCCTACGACTCCGCAATCGCCAACACACTCGACAAGATTGCCGAAGCTCCCGAACCCGCTCAGCCCGTCGCGTCGGAAAAGCAATCAGCCGCACCGCAGGTGCTTCCGGCTACCCTGCGCATCAACATGCCTCTCGCCCAGTCCCTCCGTTACGGCGAAAACCCCCATCAGCGCGCCGCTCTCTACTCCGACGGCTCAGGCCTGGGCATCGCGGGCGCGACGCAGCTCCAGGGCAAAGAACTCAGCTACAACAATCTGGTCGATCTCGATGCATGCTGGGAACTCGTGCAGGAGTTCGACTCGCCTGCCGTCATCATCGTCAAGCACACGAACCCCTGCGGGGCTGCGACAGGCACATCCGTCCTCGACGCGTACCAGAAAGCCCTGGCCTGCGATCCCGTCTCTGCCTTTGGAGGCGTCATCGGTATCAATCGCCCTGTCGATGCCGAAGCTGCCGCCGAAATCGCGAAACTCTTCGTCGAAGCCATCGCCGCCCCATCCTTCACCCCCGAAGCCCGCGAACGATTCTCCGCTAAGAAGAATCTCCGCCTCGTCGAAGTCCGCACCGCACCCCAGCGTCCCGTCGTCAAAAACGTCTCCGGTGGTTTGCTTCTCCAGGATGCCGACACTGGCCGGGTCACCGAAGACGAACTGAAAGTGGTCACCTGGCGTCCGCCGTCACCCGAAGAACTCCGCTCACTCATCTTCGCCTGGCGTGTCTGCAAGCACGTCAAATCTAACGCGATCGTCTACGCCCGCGACGGCCAGACCGTCGGCATCGGTGCCGGCCAGATGAGCCGCGTCGATGCAGCAAAGTTTGGGGCGCAGAAAGCCGTGCTCCCGCTCAAGGGAACCGTGGCCGCCTCAGATGCCTTCTTTCCATTCCCAGACGGACTTGAAGCGGTCGCCGCAGCTGGTGCAACCGCTGTCATCCAGCCCGGAGGCTCAGTCAAAGACGACGATGTAATCGCCGCCGCCGATCGCCTCGGCCTCGCCATGGTATTCACTGGAATCCGCCACTTCCGCCATTGAAGTGCCGCGCAAGCCAAAGCTTCCCTCCAACTCATTCAAAAAGGATGTGAACGGGTTGGTGCGGCAACAGTCCTGTTACCTGCACCGGCTCAAATCGCTTGACACCCCTGCCTCTTTGCGACTAAACCCGGGTAAAATCGTCTCTAAGATTAGGCAGGCTGCGCCCGCGCACCGTCCGCATCAAAGCTTTCAACCGGGCTGGCGAGAAAATTTTCGTCCGTCGCAGATGAAAGCCACTGGATCCCCGAGGATCATGAGAATAAAGACATTAGCATCATCATTGTGGTTGTCCTTTGCCGCCTCGCTCCTTGCGGCACCAGCGCTGCATGCCCAGTCGCAAAGCACCCCTACCGCGCCCGCGGCTGCCCCGTCGGCCAGCCCCTCGGGAGCAGTTGCTCCCACGTCGCCCGCAGCGGCGCCGAATGCTGCGAATGACGGTCCCGCTCGCGCCCAGTCCTACTATCACGCCGCGCTGGCAGAAATCTACGAGGAGCAGGCCATCGCCACTGGCCGCCCCGAGTTCATGCGGCACGCAGTCGAGGAATACAAAACCGCGCTCAGCGCCGATCCCACGTCGCCGCAGCTCAACGACGAGCTCGCCGATCTCTACTTCCGCACCGGGCAGATTCGCGAAGCAGAAGCAACAGCTCGCGGATTGCTCAAGACTTCGCCCAACGACATCGACGCCCATCGCCTGCTCGGCCGCCTCTATCTCCGCCAGCTCAGCGAAGCTCAGAACGCCGTCTCCTCCTCGTCGCCCACCGGCAACACACTCGACCAGGCAATTGGCGAATTCCAGAAGATCGTCACCCTCGATCCTAAGAGCGTGGAAGATCGCATGGTGCTCGGCCAGCTCTTCACCGTGAAACACCAAACCGAGAAGGCCGAAGAACAATTCAAAGCTGCGCAGGCAATTGATCCTGATTCCGAAGAGGTCGTTCTCAATCTCTCCCGCCTATACGCTGAAAACGGCGATATGGCGCACGCCTCCAAAGTCATCGAGAACGTGCCTGAATCTGAACGCACTCCAAAAATGGAGTTTGCTCTTGGCGCAGTCTACGACCAGATGAAGCGTCCCAAGGATGCCATCGCCGCCTACAAGCGCGCGACCGATATGGATCCGGAAGATGCGCGCACACTTGGCGCGCTAGCCCAGGCGCTGCTCAACGACAACCAGCTCGATGAAGCGCTGAAAGTCTATAAGCAGATGTCCTCATCCGATCCTGAGGACGCAGGCACACTGGTTCACATGGGCGAAATCCTCCGCCGTCAGGGTAAATATGAAGAAGCTCTTACGACCGTCAAAAAAGCGGTAAAGAAAGACCCTGACTCGCTCGAAGCCGGGTACAACCAGGGCCTGCTGCTCGATGTTCTCGGACGCTACGACGAGTCCGCACAGGTATACGAGCACATGGTCGACCTCACATCGCATGCCAACGGCGCTTACACCTCCGACGAAAAAAACAATCGCGCCATCTTCCTCGAGCGGCTGGGATCCGTTTACCACGAGCAGAACAAGGTCGACGAAGCTATCGCAACCTATCAGAAGCTGATCGATCTCGGCGGAGAGAACGCTCTTCGCGGCTATCAGAGTGAAGTCGATGTCTACCGCGATGCCCGCATGTACGACAAGGCCATCGCAGTCTCTCGTAAGGCCGTTGAAGCTGACCCCAAAAACCGCGAACTCAAGCTGATGCTCGCCGGCGAGCTCGTCGACGAGGGCAAAGACGAAGACGGCATCAACATGGCGAAAGGCATGCTCACGAACTCCAACCAGGATCGTGAAGTATGGATCGCACTCGGCCAGATCTACACCAGGCTGCATCGCTGGAAGGACGCGGAAGAGGCTCTGAATAAGGCCACCTCGCTCACCAGCAAAAAGGAGGATAATCTCTACCTCCTCTTCCTGAAGGGCAGCCTCGCTGAACGCCAGAAGCACTATGAACCTGCCGAGCAGTTTTTCCGCCAGGCGCTCCAGCTTGACCCCAACAACGCAATGGTTCTCAACTACCTGGGCTATATGCTCGCTGATAAGGGATCGCGCCTCACCGAAGCACTGAAGATGATCCGGAAGGCAGTCGAGACCGAACCGATGAACGGCGCCTATCTCGACTCGCTAGGCTGGGCCTACTTCAAACTAGGCCAGTACGAACTTGCGGAAACCAATCTCCGCCAGGCCGTCGAACGCAGCCAGACCGATCCCACCGTCCACGATCACCTCGGCGATCTCTACGAGAAGACTGGACGTATCCGGCTCGCCGCCGCGCAGTGGGAGATTTCAGTCAACGAATTTGCCAAGTCCGCCTCCGCAGACATCGAACCCGCAGAAGTCGCAAAAGTGCAGAAGAAGCTCGATACTGCACGCGTTCGCCTGGCCAGACAGGACAATGCCACCGGCACCAGCAAACCTCAATAGGTCCACAATCAATCCGAAACATCAAGGGCGGCCAATGCATGGCCGCCCTTGATGTTTTCGCCGCCTTAGGCTGAGGAATGCCGGCACGCACTACGCGACTTGCGCAAAGTGGGCCGTTTCGCTGGTGGGCAATGATTCAGCCGGTGGCGGGATCGTTTTGTGATGCAACGACCGCTTCACAATGAACACTTCATCAAGATAAAGACGCGCATTCCCATCGAGATCCAGAAATCCAATATTGTTGTTCCGGCAGATCGTCTGCGCTTCCTCTGACATCGTCGGGGCAATCAGAATCGGCATCACCACGATCCCGAACGATTTCTGCAACTCCAATAATTCCTGAACAGCGCGCTTCAAGTGCGGAGCGTCGCATGCGTTTACCACCTTGCAGGCCAGCACGTGCGCGTGACGATAAATCTCGATATGGCCAAGGAGCGTCTTTTCCCCGCGATGACCATGCCGGTCCACGGAGATGTCCTTCACCTTGATCACCGATATCTGTTGTAACGTCTCACGCAGAGCTTCAATCGCTTCACATTCGAGATGCTTTTGCATAAATCCGCCTCGCTCGCACGTCGCCCACATGGCTCAGGAATGCAGTTTTATAGGCAACTGAAAGCGGTCGCACCGCAATATCGAAATCCCGCGCCTCTCGCAACACCTCAGCGAATCCGTCCCTCGGAATCGCATTCAAGCCGCGGTTATGGCTTCCATTCCTGCGAACGGGTCCTCCTTCGGAACCTCTGACCGAAGTCGAAAGACGCTTTCGCCCGCAGGCGTCATTGCCAGCTTCACTTGCTTCCGTTCACCTGTCCGGTGAATCACCTTGAAGTCCAGCCACTCACAAAGCCGTGGATCATGAATTTCCGGCCGTCCACTCCAGAACTCCGGAGACAAGCCGCATTGAATCTGCAAATGATCCAGTTGCAGTTCAATGACGCGAATTCCCTTTGGGAAATAACGACGCACGTTCTTCGCGCCGATATGCAGTCCGGTGACCTCGCCACCTTTGAGCTGCGTTTTCACCACCATCGCTCTCGCCCCTGAATCACCTTGAAGAATTCAGTTCGTCGAGTCGAATCGCATGATGCTGCTCACAACGTATCCCTCGGCTCGTCGCCTGCTTGAACAGCTCTTATGCTGCTAATGTTGTACCCGTTTTTGCACAGCGTCAAGGGGCGAAAGAAAACAAACCTGAGGAACTCCCTCGGAATCGATTTACCAAATCAATTTACGTCGCCGAAGAATGTGAAGTTCATCTTTTCCTTCCAAAAAGAAACGGCAGCATCTCTTCCGAGAGCTGCCGCTTCCGCGCTTCAATTGATACTGTCGAACCGTGTCGAGAACCGCTTACTGGTGCGCCTGTGCGGACTCGATAAACGCATCCACGTTGCGCTTGTCTACAAGTGATGTGCCCGTATCGATGAACACCGGGAACGGCGAAAATGCGTCCTGGCTGTAATCCTTGGCGAGGTTCGACGGCGGATTGTGGAAGATTCCGTCCAGTTGCTTCAACCCCACATACCCCATCGTGAACGGCTTTTGCGCGATCGTAGAATTAATCGATCCGCCCTTGATGCCGTCGAGTGTGTCCTGGTTCACATCCCACGCAACGACCATCCGATCGGTCCCGTTCGCCCGCTTCACTGCATCGGACACCATCTTGCCCGATGCGGATTCGAGACATACGAACGCATTGATCTTCTTCGGTCCAGTCTGCGCCAGCAGCTCTTGTGTTTTGTCAAAAGCGGCGCGAGCATCGCTCTTGATGTCGATCACATCCACAATATGAATATTCGGACGGCTATCCAGCACGTCCTTGAAACCCTTCAGCCGATCTTCCATATTTGGCTGCCCTGAAAGCGAGAAGAAAACCACATTCCCTGACCCGCCCAGTTGCTCCACCACCCGGTGACCGCCCATCCGGCCCGCCTCCAGGTTGTTGGTTCCGATAAAGAACAGTCTCTTGGTTCCGGGCGCGTCCGAGTCGATCGTGATCACCGGCACTCCCGCAGCAATCGCCGAATCAATCGCCGAACCGAGCACGGAAACGTCGGCGACCGAAATCAGAATTCCGGCCGGCTTCGCGGCGACAGCCTTCTGCATTTCCGCCAGTTCCGCCTGCGGATCGTAGTTCTCAGGCCCCGCCACCTTCGCGGTCACCATGTACTGCGCCGCGGCCTGGTTGAATCCCTTCGCCACCGTCTGCCAGTACGGCAGCGACATGTTCACCCCAACCAGGTAGAACACTTCTTTCTTAGAATGCCTCTCGCATCCCGTTGTGAACGCAACTCCGATGAGCAACAACGCCAGTCCAACAGATTTCATCGTCTTCATTTCTTGCCTCCGGTCCGAACCTGAACACATCCTTCGGAATGCGCGCGAAATTCAACGCAAAGCCCGCGCACCTGATAAAAACGGCAGGATGGTACTCCCGGATGCGGGCAATTGTCCATTCTGTCGCACCAAGAATTTATAGCACCTCACACTAGGCACATTGGTGATTCGCGACACGTTCAGGGAACCTTACTGCACAAATTCTTCCGCGCTCTTGGTGTGCGCTCCAGCATTCCAGTGCGTTATAACCACACCTGAGGGACCTCTCGAATCGGATGAGCCAGCCAGCGAACCAGACCTTCAGCCTTCCGCCTGCAATCGCTGTGAAAGACGAGGGAGAACTCACGTCCCGGCAGTACCCCGATCCTGACCATCCCTATCGTTCCTCCTTCGCACGAGACCGCGCCCGCATTCTGCACGCACGCTCCTTCCGCCGCCTGGCAGGAAAAACGCAGGTCTTCTCGCGTCTTGCCGGCGAACCTCCCGGCGATCACTTCCGCAGCCGCCTCACCCACACGCTCGAAGTCGCCCAAATCTCCCGCACCGTCGCCAACGCACTCGGCCTCAACTCCGAACTCGCCGAGGCGCTCGCCCTCGCCCACGACATCGGCCACCCGCCCTTCGGTCACGCAGGCGAGAAGGCGCTCGACGAAGCGCTCCGCGAGCACGGCCTCCGCTTCGATCACAACCTGCACGCCCTCCGCATCGTCACCTGGTTTGAGGAGCGTTATCCTGCCTTCCGCGGGCTCAATCTCACGCTCGCAATGCGCGAAGGCATCATCAAGCACTCACGTGACTACACCGCCGCAACACATCCTGAGCTTGCCGCCTATTTTCTCGACCTACGCCCGCCGCTCGAAGCGCAGCTCATCGACCTCGCCGACGAGATCGCTTACCTCACCGCCGACTTCGATGACGGACTCGACTCCGGCATTCTTAAGATTGACGAAGTCTGCGATCACGTTCCTCTCTTTCGCCGATTTCACAGCGAAGTCACGAATCAATACCCCAATGCGCCCGCCAAGCAGGCCATCTATGAAACCCTCAATCGCATTCTGAACGCCCTCGTCACCGACCTGATTAAGGAAATCCATCGCCGCGTAACCGAATCCGGAGCGACCGCCCTGCCTGACGTTCGCCGAGCGCCACTGCGCATCGCGGCGCTAAGCCCGGAAATGGAAGCCGACCGCGCCGCAGCCAAAAACTTTCTCTATCAGAATTTCTATAACTCGCCAGGAATGGAAGAAGAACACGAGCGCGCCGCTCGCGTGGTTAACGAAATCTTCTCTGCTCTCATGGCAGATCCCCGCTTGCTCCCTCCAGACCATCAGGTCCAGGTACCCACTGAAGGCCTCGCCCGCACCGTAGCCGACTACATCGCCGGGATGACCGACAGCTACATCGAGCAGCTATGGCTCCGTCATTGCCGACGATAGGCACATCGATCCGCAGCGCCGCCCCTTCTCGTTCGCATATGATGGTGCTCGACACTCCGCACTCATATGCGCACACGCCTGATCCTGGTCGCGAATCTCGTTCTCGTCCTCTGGCCACAGGTTGCGATTCCTCTAGCTGGACAAGCTCGCTCCAACAGCGCAGCACCAGTTCAGGACCTCCGGCAGGATTCACCGCTCGCAACGTTGCGCGTGACTACCCGCGAGGTTCTCGTCGATCTCATCGTTCTCGATCGTCACAATCAAGCCGTCCTTGATCTCAAGCCCGACGAACTCCAGGTATCGGAGGCAATCGAACAAGAACCGGAGAAAAAGAAGAAACACAAGAAGCGCGCGCTCGACGAAATCGCACCCGCCTCTATCGCTCCAATCACAAGTCTTTCCGTCTTTGATCCAAACAATCCCTCAGCCGCTCAGCATGAGTTGCCCACCGCCTTCCGTATCCTGGCAAGTTGCCTTGAGCGCTCTAGCGTTCACTACCTGCTGGCATTCCATCCCGGACCATCAGGCTGGACCAGCGGCAATCACCATATTGCAATAACAACTACCCGGACCAACACCAAGCTCGTCTATCGTCACCAGTACTACGTTGGCCTGGTCGCAGGCGCCTCAGACAACCCGCAGGTTAAGCGAAAAGAAATCGACCAGGTACTGCAGCAGTCCGCCTGCTACTACCCTGTAACCCCACTCTCCATATCGTTGCAGGCACGCCTCATCGACACCGGACGAACAGATGTAATCCGCTATCTCGTCACCGTCGACGCCAGTTCGCTTTCTTTCCTCACGATGAGCAGCGATTCTAGCGGCAGAAGTCTCGCAGGAACCGACCGCCGCATTGAACTCGACTATGGCACTTGCAACTTCGACGAAAGCGGAAAGCCGGCAAGCTACTACCATGCGCCGCTCGATCAGGCTTTGAACTCAGCCGATTACGCCCGCGCCCTCGATCGCGGCTTTCCGCACATCCTCGAGTTCCCCGCATCCGGCCACGTTGCAGTGTCCCGCATTGTCCTCCGCGATCGCGCCACCGGCAATCTCGGCGCAGCAGACGTAACACTCCAGCAGACCAGCCCCGTTTCACAAGCAGGGGATGCATCGCCCGCTACTGCGCAAGCGGCGAACGATCTCAAGATCTATGAAGATCTGCTGAACCCCGACCCTGACCACAACGGCAACCGGCAGCCTCGCGCATGGATAAGGCCCTCGCCCGGCCCCATTGGCTCCTTCGGCTCCATCGTCCCTGCGCCACGTTCCTTCTGCGGCGACGTGTACGAACTCCCGGTAGCATCGACCCGATTGCCCAACTTTCGCGAACTCGATCCGATAG
>Ga0207702_10004203_pt1 | contig 12867 bp, 10 predicted proteins | sample KBSCornC62_FD_184302 | JGI IMG/M metagenome (GOLD analysis project Ga0207702, IMG submission 184302) | Corn rhizosphere microbial communities from Kellogg Biological Station, Michigan, USA - KBS Corn C6-2 (SPAdes) (version 2) | ecosystem: Host-associated > Plants > Roots > Rhizosphere > Soil ...
GCACGACCGATTTTCGGAAACGTCCTTCCGCCCAGCTTTTGGCGGCGCGCTGCTGGCTCTGGACCGCATAGGCGTCCACATCATCGCGGCTGAAACCATATTTGGTCGCGATGATGTCCGCGCTGATGCCTTGCGGCACGAAATAGCTCTTGAGCGCGAATGACGGATCGCTGGCCCAGGCGCCGCCATTCGATCCCATCGGCACGCGGCTCATTGCCTCGATGCCGCCGCCGATGCAGATGTCGGCTTCGCCGGATTTCACCTTGGCGGCGGCGATGTTGCAGGCCTCCAGCCCCGATGCGCAGAACCTGTCGACCTGCACGCCCGCCACCGTCTCGGCATAGCCGGCGTTGAGCGCGGCGATACGGGCGATATCGCTGCCCTGTTCTCCGATCGGAGTGACGCAGCCGAGATAAACATCGTCCAGCTTGGAGGTGTCGAGGCCGTTGCGGTCACGGATCGCCTCAAGCACCTGCGTGGCGAGCGAAAGCGAGGTCGCCTCATGCAGGCTCCCGGTTGCTCGCCCCTTTCCTCTCGGGGTCCGGACCGCATCGAAAATATAGGCGTCAGCCATGTCCTTCTCCTGCTCGCATCAGCTCAAGCGGAGCGGACACTCCTGCAAAAATCGGGCTCCCGCAAGCGCTTTACAAGGCGATGCGGGGCTGCATTTTCGCGCCTGGTGCGAAAGCTAGCTTGCCGTAACGACACCGCAGGCGACGCGGCCGCCGCTATTTCCCGAAGGATCGGTCTTGTTGTCGTCCGGTCCTGCATGAATCACCAGCGCGGTGCCATCCGCATCGAGCAATCCCATCGGTCCCGAATCGAGTGTGGCCCCGGCAATGGTGGTCTCCAGCCTGCCCTTGCCCTCCGGCCCGACGGTGATGTTGGGCAGGTCGCCCATGTGCGGGCCTTGCGGCGATTGCGTTCCATGCATCTTGTGCATCGGATTCCAATGCCCTCCGGCCGAGGCGAAGTCTGGCCCTTTGCACTGGCCGACGGCATGGAGATGAATGCCATGCAAGCCTGGGGTCAGGCCATTGGTGATCACCGTCATCTTAACGCCGCCGCCTTGCTGGACGAACGTCGCCTGACCAATCTGCTTTCCCTGAGCATCGCTCAGCATTGCCGTTATAGGCTGGCGCGATGTGTCCGCCGCCATCGCCGTTGTCGTCGCAAGACCGGCACACAGGATGAATGCAAAGCAGCGCATGGATCTCTCCTCGTTCAACATATCGATGGCTATAGCAAAGCGTCTTCCCCAACGCTTCATTAATCGAAAAGCAATCGACCTCGGGCATGGAGCAAGCTGAAGCGATTGTGGGGACGGGCGTGGTTGAGCAGCAGCCGCAGATTGTGGTTGTCGGATTGGGTTATGTGGGGCTGCCATTGGCGGTCGCCCTCGCGGATCATTTCCCGACCACGGGCTTCGACATCGATGCGCATCGGATAGCGGAATTGAGAGACGGTATCGACCGCACCCGCGAAATAACTGCGGAGCGGCTCGGCAGGTCGACTTTGAAGCTGACCTCGGAGCTGGAAGCAGTTGCCGGGCAAGATGTGTATATCGTCACGGTCCCCACACCCGTCGATGGAGCCAACCGCCCCGATCTTGGCCCGGTGCTTGCCGCGACGCGGACGGTCGGAGGATTGCTGCGGCCTGGGCGGGGCAGCATCATCATCTATGAGAGCACGGTCTACCCCGGCGTCACCGAAGATCTTTGCGGCCCCGAGCTTGAGCGCGTCTCGGGCCTGCGTCGCGGCACCGATTTCTTCCTCGGCTATAGCCCCGAGCGGATCAATCCCGGTGATCGCGAACATACCGTCGATCGCATCGTGAAGGTGGTGGCGGGCGAAAACGCGGAGGTTCTGGAACGCATCTCAAGCATCTACGGCGCGATCACCAGCGCCGGTACATTTGCGGCCGCTTCGATCAAGACCGCCGAGGCCGCCAAGGTCATCGAGAATGCCCAGCGCGACATCAATATCGCCTTCATGAACGAGATCACCCAGATCTTCGCCAAGCTCGGCCTGTCGATCTGGGACGTGCTGGAAGCAGCCGGCACCAAATGGAATTTCCTGCGCTTTCAGCCGGGACTCGTCGGCGGGCACTGCATCGGCGTCGATCCTTATTATCTCAGCCATTGTGCGCAGAGCCTGGGCCATCTGCCACGCGTGATCCTCGCCGGCCGTTCGATCAACGATGGCATGGGAACGTGGGTGGCCGATTGCATCCATAGCCATCGCGACAGCAGGATCGGCACGGTGCTCGTCATGGGCATTACCTTCAAGGAAGATGTGCCGGATCTGCGCAACAGCAAGGTGATCGACGTGATCCGCCGGCTGCGCTGGCTAGGGCACGAGGTCATCATCCATGATCCGCTCGCGGACGGCGCGGAGGCGCTGCACGAATATGGGCTTAGGCTTGATCCATCGGCGCTGGAGCGGCGTTACGATGTCGTGTTCGCCGCTGTTCCGCACGCAAGCTACAAGGCGATGCAGGGCGGCGATGTCGCCAAGCTCGTTGCCGATGACGGCCTTGTCGCTGATCTGAAAGGAATTTGGCGCGGCTGCTTGCCGGCCGCGATCGAAAGCTGGACGCTTTAGATCCGGCTTAGTTCGCCATCGCCTCGAGCCGGTCGAGGCCAACCGCCGCGACCGCGCCCTTGAGCTCATCGATGCTGGCGACCTTGCCTTCCGCCTGCACCATGAACCGGTTCTTGACCATCATCCCGAATTTGCCATTCCCGTCATTATTCCACTCTTCGGTGACGAGGCGGCCATCGACGGTGCTGGTTTTTTCATAGCCGGTTTCAGTCTGCTTGCTCTGCTGCACGTTGAAGGCGGCGCCCATGGCGGCGAGCGCACCCGCCGCCGCCATGTCCGTGATCGAAAGCTCGAAATTTTTGTCGCCATTCTCGTAGCGCGCATTGGCATGGGAGCCGCCGATGCCGGCCGCGCCCATGCTTTCGCCTTCAATGGAGGTACGGTGATAACCGGCGATGCTGTTCGGTAGCAGGCCCTGCAGCGCTGACGGTTGCACCGCATTGGCCGAGCCGGTGGCGACCGCTGTCTGCATGTTCTTGGCGGAGGCTTCCATCTGCTTGGCTGCCGAGTCGAGCTTGCCGAGATCGACCGAACCGCCGCCGGGGACGTTGATCGATCCGGTAATCTCTGAAGGCGCCGGGCCGATGCGGCCGCCGAACATGCCGCTGATCGGGGCAACAAGTAGCGCGACCACGAAACCCAACACGATCGCCGCAATGATGGTAACAATTGTGTAGCTCATCGCTTTGTCCGCTGGCGCCTTCATCAAGCGCGGCAAACCCAGATAAAGCAAATAGAGGCTGTAAAGGCCCAAGAGCATGCCCAGCGTGCCGATCGACGGGATGATCGCGAAGATGCCCGCGACCCAGGAGGCCGTGGCCGAATAAGCCGCCACCTTGAAGGCCTGAACGCTGCTTTTCACGCCTCCAAAGGTCGGCGCGAGCCAGTCGATGATCAGGCTGAGTACGAATACGCTGATCAATGCCAATACATATTGCGTTATTGCCCCGCCCAGCGCGGCGCCGATCGAGGGACGGTAAGTGATTCCAAAAAAGGAATAGCCGAAAACGAGCGCGCCGATCAGCCCGGCTACCGCTGGAATCGCGGCAAGCGGCACGACATAGCTTGTATAGATGCTGCCGATCGTCGCGGGTTCCGCATCGATCCTCGGCCATTCTTCCTTGGGCTGAAGCAATATCGCCTTGACGCGGTCGGCGAGCGAAGGCGGCACGGAAATGGGATCGCCTGGTGTCATCGCATTTCTCCCCTGCTGTTTTGGCGCGGCGAATGGATCATGTTCTGCGACGAATTACAATGTCGGAAGCTTGCTGCCGTTTTCGGTGGATAAGTCGCGGCGCGACTTCCCTTCAGAGGAGTATCGCGCCTAAGCTGGACGCATGGCGTTTTCCCCGTTCGTGCCGCTCAGGATCTTTTCGTCCTATACCATGCTGGAGGGGGCGATTGATCCCAAGGCGATCGCAAAACATGCGAAGAAGCTCGGATTTCCGGCAGCGGGATTGACCGATCGCAACGGGCTCTATGCCGTCATGGCCTTTTCTGATGCCGCCGCGAAGGAAGGCGTGCAACCGGTCATCGGCACGCTGCTCGCCGTTGCCCGGCCGGGAACGGACAAGCCGATGCTCGATTGGCTGGCGCTCTACGCCCAGGACGAGACCGGCTATGACAATCTCTGCGCGCTGGTGTCGGCCGCGCATCTTGATCGGCCGGTGCAGGACGACGCGCATGTCACCTTCGCGCAATTGGAAGGCCGCAGCGATGGCCTGATCGCGCTCACCGCAGGCAGAGAGGGGGCACTGACGCGTCTGCTGGCCGAGGGGCAGGCGGATGCGGCAGGCGCCTATTGCGATCGGCTCCAGGCGCTGTTTCCCGACCGCCTCTATATCGAGCTTATTCGCCGCGATGACGAGGTGGAAGCCAATGCCGAGGCGGCTTTGGTCAATCTTGCCTATGCGCGCAATCTGCCGCTGGTCGCCACCAATCCCGCATGCTTTGCGGAGCAGGAATTCCACGCCGCCCATGATGCGATGCTGTGCATCGCCAGCTCCTCCTATGTGGACAGCGCGGATCGGCAACGGTCTTCCCCGCATGCCTGGCTCAAGCCGGCGGATGCCATGGCGGAGTTGTTTATCGACATTCCCGAGGCCATTTCGAACACGCTGGTGGTCGCGCAGCGCTGCGCGGTGATGGCGCCCAGCCGCAAGCCGATCCTGCCCAGCCTTGCGGGCGATCGCGACGGCGAAGCCGAAGCGCTGCGCCGCGACGCGAAGGCCGGACTTGAGGCCAGGCTGTCGAAGATCATGGGAGAGGTCGATCGCCAGGCCTATCTCGATCGCCTGGAGTTCGAGCTCGACGTCATCATCAAGATGGGCTTCGCCGGCTATTTCCTGATCGTTGCCGACTTCATCAAATGGGCGAAGGAACAGGGCATCCCGGTCGGGCCCGGTCGCGGGTCGGGCGCGGGGTCAGTCGTCGCTTGGGCGTTGACGATCACCGATCTCGATCCGCTTCGGCTGGGGCTGCTGTTCGAGCGGTTCCTCAATCCCGAACGCGTCTCGATGCCGGACTTCGATATCGATTTCTGCGAAACCCGGCGCAGCGAAGTCATCCGCTACGTCCAGCAGAAATATGGCCGCGATCAGGTCGCGCAGATCATCACCTTCGGAAAGCTCAAGGCGCGGGCGGTGCTCAAGGATACGGGCCGCGTGCTCCAGATGAGTTACGGCCAGGTCGATCGACTGGCCAAATTGGTACCCAATCATCCGACCGACCCGTGGACGCTGGAACGCGCGCTCAACGGCGTGTCGGAGCTGGCAGCCGAATATAAGAACGATAAGGATGTCCGGCGCCTGCTCGATCTGGCGATGAAGCTGGAGGGCCTGCCGCGCCATAGTTCCACCCACGCCGCGGGCGTCGTGATCGGCGATCGGCGGCTGGATGCGCTGGTGCCGCTCTATCGCGATCCGCGCTCGGACATGCCGGTGACCCAGTTCGACATGAAATATGTCGAAACGGCGGGACTGGTGAAATTCGACTTCCTCGGCCTCAAGACGCTGTCGGTGCTGCAGAAGGCGGTCGCCTTTCTCAAGCAAAAGGGCGTCGAGGTCGATCTGGATACGCTCGCGTGGGACGATCCGGAGGTGTTCGCGCTGCTCCAGAAGGGCGACACGGTGGGCGTGTTCCAGCTCGAATCCGAGGGCATGCGCCGGACGCTGGCGGCGGTCCGCCCGACCAATTTCGAGGACATCATCGCACTGGTTTCGCTCTACCGGCCCGGCCCGATGGACAATATTCCGAGCTTCGGCGCCCGCAAAAACGGGCGCGAGGCGATCGAATATCCGCATGCGCTGCTGGAGCCGATCCTGCGTGAAACCTACGGCATCTTCGTCTATCAGGAACAGGTGATGCAGGCGGCGCAGGTGCTCGCCGGTTATTCGCTCGGCGGCGCCGACCTCCTCCGCCGCGCCATGGGCAAGAAGATCAAGGCGGAGATGGACGCGCAGCGCGCAATCTTCGTGAAGGGGTGCGCCGAGCATAACCAGATTCCCGAAGCCAAGGCGAACGAGCTGTTCGATTTGATCGACAAGTTCGCAGGCTATGGTTTCAACAAAAGCCATGCCGCCGCTTATGCACTGGTCGCCTATCAAACCGCCTGGATGAAGGCGCATCACAAGCCCGAATTTTTCGCGGCATCGATGTGCTACGATATCCATCTTACGGACAAGCTCGCGATCTTCGTGGACGACATGCGGCGTCTCGGCGTGCCGTGCCTGCCGCCCTGCATCAATGCGAGCGAGGCGGAATTCTCGGTGGAGGGCATCGGCGTTCGTTATGCGCTGGGCGCGCTCAAGGGCGTTGGCGAGAAGGCGATGGAGCAGCTTTGCGAAGAGCGGGTTGCCAATGGGGCTTTCAAGTCGCTCGACGACTTCGCCGACCGCATCGATCCGCGCCTGCTCAACCGCCGGCAGCTCGAAAGCCTTGCCGCCGGCGGCGCGTTCGACGCCATCGCGCCAGCACGCGAGGCTGTCTTCGCAGGTGCCGAAACGATCCTAGCGCATGCCAACAGCGTGCACGATTCGCGTACAAGCGGGCAGGGGGGGCTGTTCGGCGGAGGCGGAAGCGTCGGCGTCGCGCCGATCCGGTTGCCGCAGGCGCCGAACTGGACCCTAGCCGAGCGCATGGCTGCCGAAAAGGACGCGTTCGGCTTCTATTTCTCGGCGCATCCGCTCGATCGCTACCGCCATCTTTCCGAAGCGCAGGGCACGCGCAGCTTTGCCGAACTTTGCGGGATGCCGGCCAGTGTCGATGGCGGCCGCTCCGGCGCGGTGATGGGCGCGCTGATCGAAGATATGCGCTGGCGAACCTCGGCGCGGGGGCGGCGTTATCTGCTGGTCAATTGCTCCGACGCTTCGGGCCAATATATTGCGAGCTGCTTTGACGATCCGGTTTCGGCGGAGCTGGAAGCGGCCGCAAAGGCGGGCGCCTGCTTGCTGATGACCGTCGAGCTTGATCGGCGGCCGGGCGAAGAGACGCCCCGCGTCACCGTCCGACGGGTGCAGCCGTTCGAAAGCATGACCAACAACAGCCGGCTTCGCCTTGAGGTCGAGACCGACGATCCGGCCGCGCTCGGCTTGCTTGCGGCGATGCTGGAAGGCGAGCGTGGCGGCAAGGGCGAACTGATCCTCGACGCCCATTGGAGCCATGGCGGCTCCGCACGCATTCGGCTCGGACGCGATTTTCTGCTCGATGCCGAGCTTGCCGCCCGGATCGAGCGGTTGCCGGGCATCACAAGCGTAAAATTGGGAATGGCGGAAACGCCGAGGCTGGCGCTGGTTTCCTAATCGCGCTGTCGTGCTGAACGAACGTCCGGCACGAATGACTTACACAGTCGCCAGAAATTCCCGGATCGAAGGCGCCAGATCCTCGCGCTCCAGCGACAATGCGATATTGGCCTGAATGAAGCCCGCCTTGTCGCCGCAATCATGACGCACGCCGTCGAACGTCTGGGCGTGGAATGGTTGCACGCCGATTAGCCGGGCCAGCCCATCCGTAAGCTGGATTTCATTGCCCGCGCCGCGTACGCCTTCGGAAAGAAGAGCGAAGACTTCCGGTTGGATGATGTAGCGGCCCACGGCGGCCAGTCGTGATGGCGCGGTGCCGAGCTTGGGCTTTTCGACAAAGCCTTTGACTTCGGTCACCGCCCCCTCGACCGTACCCGGATCGATGATGCCGTAACGGTTGGTATGCTCGTCAGGCACCTCGAGCACTGCGATCACATTGCCGCCATGCTTGTCATGGGTTTCCGCCATTTGCTTGAGGCAGGGATTACCGGGATTCCACAGCAGCTCATCGGGGAGCAACACCGCAAAGGGCTCATCACCAATCAGATCGCGCGCGCACCAGACGGCGTGGCCAAGGCCAAGCGGCTCCTGCTGACGGACATAGGCGACGCCGCCGGGAACGACGCGGCTGTCCGCTATCGCTTCCAGTTCTTTCTGCTTGCCGCGTTCGCGCAACGTGGCTTCCAGCTCGAAGCTGATATCGAAATAATCCTCCAGCGCGGCCTTGCCGCGGCCGGTGACGAAGATCATCTGCTCGATGCCTGCCGCGCGCGCTTCGTCGATCGCATATTGGATCAGCGGCTTGTCGACCACCGGCAGCATCTCCTTCGGAACGGCCTTGGTGGCGGGAAGAAAGCGGGTGCCGAGGCCGGCCACCGGAAAGATCGCCTTGCGGAGTTTTTTCATTACTGTTCGATTCCCTGCTGTTTCGCGGTCCCCCGCAGCTTTCATAATGGTTTTGCCGCGATGCGGAAGAGCGTTGCGGCTCGGGCCGGCTCATCTCGGGCAGACACGATCGAGCGCCGCCTGATATTGCTGCTTGAGCAGCGCAATGCGTTCGGCCGCTGGCACGATGCCGTCGACGGCGCCGATCCCTTGGCCGGAGCCCCAGATATCGCGCCAGGCCTTGGCGTCTGACGAGCCGAAATTCATGATCGACACGTCGCCCTCGGGCAGATTGTCCGGGTCAAGCCCGGCCGCTACGATCGAAGACCGCAGATAATTGCCATGCACGCCCGTGAAGAGGCTGCTGTAAACGATGTCGGCAGCCTTCCCGTCGACGATCGCCTGCTTATAGGCCGAAGGTGCATTCGCCTCTTCAGTGGCGATGAAGGCGGACCCCATATAGGCGAGATCGGCGCCCATCGCGCGCGCTGCCAGGATGGCATTTCCGGTCGCGATCGCGCCCGACAGGACCAGCGGCCCTGAAAACCAGGCGCGAATTTCCTCGATGAGCGCGAAGGGGGACAGCCGCCCTGCGTGACCGCCCGCACCGGCCACCACTGCGATGATGCCGTCGGCGCCCTTTTCGATCGCCTTGCGGGCGAAGCGATCGTCGATGACGTCGTGGAGGGTGATGCCACCCCAATCGTGCACCGCATGGTTGAGGTCTTCGCGCGCCCCAAGCGACGTGATGATGATGGGAACCTTGTGCTTCGCGCAGGTCGCCAAATCCTCCTCCAGTCGGGGGTTCGAACGGTGGACGATCTGGTTGACGGCGAAGGGCGCGGCCGGCGTATCGGGATGTTCCCTATCCCATACCGCAAGCTCCTCGCGGATCTGATGCAGCCATTCGTCGAGCTGGCTCTGCGGACGCGCATTGAGCGCCGGAAAGGAACCGACAATGCCGGCCTTGCACTGGGCGATCACCAGCGCCGGAACCGAGACGATGAACATCGGCGAGCCGATCAGGGGCAGCCGCAGCCGGTCAAAGACTTTTTCGGGGAGCGCCATATGAGTCAGAGCCGCGGCAGGGTCACGCCGCGCTGGCCCATATATTTACCAGCGCGGTCGGCATAGCTCACCTCGCAGAGTTCGTTGCCCTGCAGGAACAGGAACTGGCAGGCGCCCTCATTGGCATAGACCTTGGCAGGCAGCGGCGTCGTATTCGAAAACTCCAGCGTGACATGGCCTTCCCAGCCGGGCTCCAGCGGGGTGACGTTCACGATGATGCCGCAGCGCGCATAGGTGGATTTGCCGAGGCAGATGACCAGAACGTCGCGCGGCACCCGGAAATATTCCACTGTCCTGGCCAAGGCGAAACTGTTGGGCGGAATGATGCAGACGTCGGTCTGCCGGTCGACGAAGCTGTTATGGGCGAAATCCTTCGGATCGACGATCGCGTTGTCGACATTGGTGAAGATTTTGAACTCATTTGCGACGCGGGCATCATAGCCGTAGGAACTCAGGCCGTAGCTGATGCAGCCCTCGCGCCGCTGCGCCTCCACGAACGGCTCGATCATGCCATCGGCTGTCGCACGTTCTCGTATCCATTTGTCGGACATCACCGGCATTGGCTAACCCTTGATATGAAGCACGCAGATGAGCGTGAAAAGCCTGCGCGCCGTATCGAAATCAAGCACGATCTTGCCGTTCAGGCATTCGATCAGCGTCTCGGCCGCTTCGTTGTGAATGCCGCGACGCGCCATGTCGATCGTCTCGATCTGCTGGGCGGTGGCCTGCCGCACCGCCTGAAAATAGCTGTCGCAGATGGCGAAATAGTCCTTGATCGACCGGCGGAAGCGCGAAAGTCCGAGAATGAGGGTTTCGAGCAGCTCGGCATTCTCCCGCGAAATCTCGATCGCGAGCCGGCCTTCCTGCACGCTGAGGCGGACCCGGTAGGGGCCGGCGTAGCCGTCCGGATAAGCGCGTTGTGGCTCGAAATGATTGCCTTCGAGCAGGTCGAAGATCGCGATGCGGCGCTCCTGTTCGACATCGGCGTTGCGCCAGATGATCGTCTTCTCATCAAGCTCAACAGCGATGATGCGCGGATCAGGCATGGTCCGCCTCTATCGAACGAGCAGCGCGCTGCCGAGTCCTAATAGGACTGATTGGCGCTCGGCATCCATCAATCCTTGACGTGGACGGTGACGTGCGCGCTCCAGCCCGATACGACTGACCGGTCCAGGGGTTCGTCGAACTGGAGCCGGACCGGTACCCGCTGCGTGACCTTCACCCAATTTCCGGTCGCATTCTGCGCAGGGAGCACCGAAAATTCGGAGCCCGTGCCAGCGCCAATGCCCGTAACATGGGCTTTGAATGCACGCCCTGGGATGGCATCGATCTTGACCTCGGCGCGCTGGCCGGGCCGGATCTTGGCAAGCTGGGTCTCCTTGAAATTGGCCTCTACCCACGGATTGCCGCTGCCGACGACGCTGATATTGCCAAGCATTTGCATGGCCATGGTGCCAGGTGCCAAGCGGTCGGTCTGCGAGATCACGCCATCGATCGGTGCGCGGATCACGGTTCTTTTTAGATCGAGCTCGGCCTTGTCCACGGCGGCCTCGGCAGCCTCGATCTGGGGATGGCCACCCGTGATGCTGGTGTCGATCATGGCGTGCGCCTCGCGCGCATCCTCCGAGCTCGGCCTTGTCCACGGCGGCCTCGGCAGCCTCGATCTGGGGATGGCTACCCGTGATGCTGGTGTCGATCATGGCGTGCGCCTCGCGCGCATCCGCCGCGGCCACTTCATGCTGTGACTGGGCCGCGGCCAAGGCCGCGCGCGCCTCATCATAGCGCGCGCGCGTGGTGAAGCCCCGCGCAAGCAGTTCGTTCTGCCGGTCGAAATTTTCCTGCGCCAGCTGGACATCCGACACTTTGGCGTCGATGTCCGCGACTTTCGAAGAGTAGCCGCTCTTCATCTGCGAGATCTGGAGGCGCGCCGTTCCGAGCGCAGCCTGCGCCTGCATCAGCGCGATCCGGAATGGCTCCGGATCGATCCGATACAGCACGTCGCCCTTTTTGACGCGCTGGTTCTCCGTCACTTCGACCGAGATGATGCGGCCGCTGACTTCGGGTGCGACATTCACGACATGCGCGATGATCTGAGCATTATCGGTCGAAACCGTGCGGCCGCTGGTCAGCCAGACGAACAATCCCACGACCGCGATCAAAAGTGGCATCGAATAGACGAGCACAGGGCGAATCCAGCCACGCCGCGGTTCGGCCGCGTCGCCAACGAGCGAGTCTCCCTCGATTTTCCTGACGAAGTTCACGCCACTTTCCTTTGGCCATCACAACAATTGGCGCGCACGGTTTTCAGCCCCGCCCGCAACTGCTCCAGCAAGCTCGTCAACTCTTCCCGCTTCCCGCCGGCTATGTGACTTAGCACCTCTTCATCGAGCGCAACGCTTATATCCGTTACCTTCTTTATGATCTCAGACGATGGCGGCAGCAAATGCAACCGCCATACACGGCGATCAAGCGGATCGGCGCGGCGCTCGACGAGGCCGTTCTCCACCAGCCGATCCACCATTCGACCTGCCGAAATGCGTTCGACTTCAAGCGCGTCCGCGAGCTCGGTTTGTGTGAGGCCGTCGCTGCGCGAGAGACATATCAGCGCCCGCCACTGCTGCCGGGTCACGCCGAGATCCCGCGTCCGCACGTCAAATACATGGCGTATGTCCCGTGCAATGTCGTGCACGAGAAAGCCGATTGTAAGCGCATTACTTGTAACCATTGTTACAATATAGCAGGGATACAGATTTCTGCAACGCAAAAAACAAAACTTGTCCACAGCTCGGTCCCCCGCAAAAATCATCAACGCGCTTGTGCGGGAAAGCTGATCGGCCGAATGTATGGGAATGGCTGAACCGATCAGATTGCTGGACCCGCCACAGGCCGCGCCGGCCGCCTTGCCTCACAATGTCGAGGCCGAGGCAGCGCTGCTTGGCGCGCTGATGATCGACAACCGGCTGGCCGAAGACATTCAGCTCAAGCTGCGGCCCGAGCACTTCTACGAAGCGGTGCACGGCCGGATCTACGAGGCGATTCTCAAGCTTATCGACCGGAATATGGTGGCTAATCCGGTGACGCTGCGGCCCATGTTCGAAGCAGACGAAGCAATGCGCAGCCTGGGTGGCCCAGGCTATCTCGCCCAACTCACCGGCAGCGGCGCCACCTTGATCGGCGCGCGCGATTTCGCCACGCAGGTTTACGATCTGGCGCTGCTGCGCGCACTGATCGGCGTGGGCCGCGACATGGTGGAAAAGGCCGTCGACACCAGCGACGCGGTCGATCCCAAAAGCCAGATCGAGGAAGCCGAGGTTGCGCTCTATCGCGTCGCCGAGGAAGGTGGCGAGCAGGGCAGCGTCAAGACCTTTGGCCAGGCCACCAAGCTGGCAGTCGAGCAGGCGGAGCGCGCGCTCAACTCGGGCGGCCATCTATCGGGCATCACGACTGGTCTCGATAGCCTGAACACGAAGATAGGCGGCCTGCATCGATCGGACCTGCTGATTCTCGCCGG
>Ga0207702_10004205_pt1 | contig 12865 bp, 8 predicted proteins | sample KBSCornC62_FD_184302 | JGI IMG/M metagenome (GOLD analysis project Ga0207702, IMG submission 184302) | Corn rhizosphere microbial communities from Kellogg Biological Station, Michigan, USA - KBS Corn C6-2 (SPAdes) (version 2) | ecosystem: Host-associated > Plants > Roots > Rhizosphere > Soil ...
GCCAGCGGATGGATTTCGAGCCCATGGCGATCGGCCAACACGAACATCTCGATCAACCGGCTGGGTTTCTGGACGAAGAAGTCGTCACTGGGCAGCGCGAGGCGACCGCGGTCGAGCACGAAACCGTTGAGCTTGCTCGGCCGGCGCCGCAGCACGGGCAAGCCGAAGCGCCGCCCGCGCGCGGCGAATTTCTCGTCGAGATGCGCGAGGAAGACCCCGGTCAGGTCGCCGACCGCTTTCGCCTGGAGGAAGTAATAATGCATGAAGCGCTCGACCTTGGATTTGCCCGGCCGGTCGGCGAAGCGCATCCGTTCGGCGATCTCACGCTGCATATCGAAGGTGAGGCGGTCTTCGGCGCGCCGTGACAGCGAATGGAGGTGGCAGCGCACTGCCCATAGGAAATTGTCGGCGCGGTGGAACTGGGCATATTCCGCGCGGGTGAACAGTCCTACATCGACCAGCTGGGCGGCATTCTGGACGTTATAGGCATATTTGCCGATCCAGAAGAGCGCGTGGAGGTCGCGCAGCCCGCCTTTGCCTTCCTTGACATTGGGTTCGACGACGTAGCGCGTGTCGCCCATCCGCTTGTGGCGCAAGTCGCGCTCGGCGAGCTTTTCCGAGATGAAGACACGCGCGGTATCCGACTGGACCTCCGCTTTGAAGCGCCGTGCGGCGTCGTCATAGAGATCCTGGTCGCCCCACACATAGCGGGCTTCGAGCAGCGCGGTGCGGACCGTCACGTCGCTCTTGGCCTGGCGGACCATATCGTCGAGGCTGCGGGTCGACTGGCCGACTTTGAGCCCCAGGTCCCACAAGGCGTAGAGCATCGATTCGACGACCTGCTCGTGCCAGGGCGTTTCCTTCCACGGCGTCAGGAACCCGATATCGACATCCGAATGCGGCGCCATCTCGCCGCGGCCATAGCCACCGACCGCGATCAGCGTCAGGCGTTCGGCGGCGGTCGGATTGCTCAGCCGGTAAAGCCGCTCGACGGTGAAATCGTAGAGCAGACGCAGGATCTGGTCGATCAGGAACGCCTGGCTCGCCGCGATCTCCAACCCGTGCGACGGATGTTCGAGCAGCCGATGCTCGATCTCGGCGCGGCCCGATTGCAGCGCCTGCTTGAGCAAAGCGGTCGCGGCATGACGGAGCTTGGTACGGTCGTCACCCTCCAGCGCCTTGAGCGCATCGGCCAACAAGCGACGATCGATGATCGCGCGGCGGTGGGGCAGGCTGTCGAAGCGTGCGGACATGACCCGGCGATAGTCGCGAATGCGGGCGGCGTCACGCGTGGTTATGGCCTAGAATTTGTTTCAGCGAAGCGAAACGGCTGCGGTGCCGAACCACTCCTTCAGCGGCCTTGCAGCAGCCCCTCGGCAGTTCAGCCGGGATCGAAGCGCCCGCGATTGGAGAACAACGCCGCAATCTCGCCGCGCAAGCAATCGGTGACCCATGGCAGCGGCAGGCCGACAGCGCGGGCATAGTTGCGGGCGAATCCCAACGCATAGACGGGGGCGGAGAAACCATCGAAGCGCGCCTGCTCGATCGCTTCGAGATGACGCACCGCCATTCGCGTCTCACCGGCGACTTCGGCCAGCGACAATCCCAATTGCTCGCGCGCCGACCGCAACGCCCGACCGACCGCATCCGCGGACAATAGCGGCATGTTGCGGTCGAGTTCCTTGCCAAACAGATCCATTTGCAGTCCCCCCAACTCTACCTGAGGATCGCACCATTGTGCCGGCGCCGCAACGATGTCGGCCGGCCCAGGCTGCTTTGCTGCTGACTAAGCGTCCGAGTTTGGGTCGCTCAGACGGTTTGCGGCGCGGTAATCTTACTGTAATGGCTTGGCGGGGCGCCTCTTTTGGTGCGGGGTGGGAATTATGAACCTTGAGCCGCCGGTAACGCCGGAACGGACACAATCGCGGCTGGCGTCGCGCCTGCTGGTGGAAACGCAGCTGACCAGCCTGGTCCGGGCGATCGCCATCGTGCGCAAGCTTGCCGGCGGGTCGTTCGTGTTCGATCGCGGCATCTTCTTCCTGGCGATATTGCGAGCGAGCGGCGACGTGCTCGCCGATTGGCCCAACGCGCCGCACGGCCAGGCCGATAGTGGCGGCATCAGCATCAACGCGCTGTCACAGTCGTTGCACCGGCCGTTCGAAACCGTTCGCCGCCACGTCAACGCACTGATCGATGCCGGATTGTGCGCACGCACGACTAGCGGCGTGGTGATCCCGATTTCGCTGCGCGACGATCCGGACGTTGCGGCATTGCTGGTCCATCTGCACGATTCGCTGGTCTGGCTGGCCGACGAATTCCTCACCTTCGACATGCCGCTCCCGCGGACCGCGACGGTCGATCACCCCTATCGCGCCGACATCACGCTGGCGGCGTCGATCGATCTGGCGCTGGGCGCGTTCGATAACGTCGGATTGTTCGTGTCGGACTGGCTGGAACTCGCCATCGTCGGGGCGGTGCTGGTCGCGAGCGTGCGGCGGATCACGCTCGACAGCGAATTGGCGCGTCGTTACTCGGAAACCGCGACCGTCGTGCCGATCGAGCAACGCGATCCGGTGTCGGCGGCGGCGATCGCGCGCGCGTTGACGATCCCCTATTCGACGGTGCGGCGCCAGATCCTGGCGACGACCGCGGCCGGCAAGCTGATCGAGCGCGGGCGCGGCGTGCTGCTGTCCGACGATATGCTGGCGGGGCCAGGCGCCACGATCATGGGGGCGACGGCGACGATGCGGACCGCGGCGCTGTTCGGGCGGCTGGTGCCCGGCGGCTTCCCGTTCCACGACCCCAAGAGCGCGTACGTCGGGGGACGGCCGGCGCTGGTCGATTTCAGCTGAGGCAGATCGCTCTAAGTGTCGTGCGCGAGCCGCTTCAGGCGGTAGAGCACGTCCAGCGCTTCGCGCGGGCTGAGCGCGTCGACGTCTAGGCCCTCGAGCTCGGCGCGGACGGCATCGCACTCCTCTTCCTCCGCCTCGAGCGCGGCGGCGAACAGCGGCAGGTCGTCCAGGCCCGCGGCAAGCCCGCCGGTCTTGGCGCGACCCGCTTCGAGCTTGGACAGCACTGCCTTGGCGCGCGCGATCGTCGCCGGCGGCAGCCCGGCGAGGCGCGCGACCGCGAGGCCGTAGGAACGGTCGGCGGGCCCCTCGGAGACTTCATGGAGCAGGACCAGCTCACCTTTCCATTCGCGTGCGCGGACATGGTGAAGGCTTAGCGCATCGCAGCGTTCGGCAAGCCGAGTCAGTTCGTGATAATGCGTCGCGAACAGACAACGGCAGCGATTGTCCTCATGGATCGCCTCTACCACTGCCCAGGCGATGGCGAGGCCGTCATAGGTCGAGGTGCCGCGCCCGACTTCGTCGAGGATGACGAAGCTGCGCGGCGTGGCTTGCGCCAGGATCGCCGCGGTTTCGACCATTTCGACCATGAAGGTCGACCGGCCGCGCGCAAGATTGTCCGACGCGCCGACGCGGCTGAAAAGCTTGTCGACCAGTCCGAGTTCGGCGCGCGTCGCGGGCACATAGCTACCCGCCTGAGCGAGCACCGCGATCAGCGCGTTCTGGCGCAGGAAAGTCGACTTGCCGCCCATGTTCGGGCCGGTAACCAGCCATAGGCGCGAGGTTTCGGAAAGCACGCAATCATTGGCGACGAAGCGCTCGCCGCTGCGCTGGACTGCGGCTTCGACCACCGGATGGCGCCCGCCCTCAACCTCGAAACAGGCGTGGTCGACCAAGCTCGGCCGGGCCCAGCCGTCCTCGGCGGCACGCTCGGCCAGGCCTGCGGCAACGTCGAGCCGGGCCAGCGCGTCGGCGGTCGCCGCGATCGCCTCGCGACCGGCGAGCGCGGCCTGGGTGAGCTCCTCGAGATGCGCGGCCTCGGCGGCAAGCGCGTGGCTGCCGGCCTGGGTGACTTTCATCGCCAGTTCGTGGAGTTCGGGCGCGTTGAAGCGGACGACCCCCGCCAGCGTCTGGCGATGGGTGAACCCGCTGTCGGGCGCCATCAGCGGATCGGCTGCCTTGGCGGGAACCTCGACATGATAGCCGAGCACGCCGTTATGACGGATTTTGAGTGCGCTCGTGCCGGTGCGGGTGCGATATTCCGCCTCAAGCGCGGCGATCGCGCGGCGGCCGCCGGCGCCGATATCGCGCAGATCGTCGAGCGCGGTGTCATATCCTTCGGCGATATAGCCGCCGTCAGACGCCTCGATCGGCGGGGAAGGGACGAGCGCGCATTTGAGCAGGTCGATCAGCGAGCCGTGGCCGCGGAGCCGAGGCACGATGTCCTTGAGCAATGGCGGTGGCGCATCGAGCGCATCGATCCGCTCGCCGAGCAACCAGGCGCCATCCAGGCCGTCGCGCAACTGGCCAAGATCGCGCGGGCCGCCGCGGCCGGCGACCAGACGTCCCAGCGCGCGGCCGATATCGGGCAGGCTGCGCAAGGTCGCACGCAGGCTTTCGCGCAGGGCGCCGTCGTCGTGCAACCGCTGGACGAGGTCGAGCCGCGCTTCGATCGCCGCGCGGTCCATCAGCGGTGCGCCGATATCGGCGGCGAGCAGTCGCGCGCCGGCGCCGGTCACGGTGCGGTCGACCGCGTCGAGCAGGCTGCCCTTGCGCTGGCCGGTCTGGGTCTGGGTAAGCTCCAGGCTGTCGCGCGTCGCGGCGTCGATGGCCATCGCTTCACCGGCATTGCCGATTCGGGGCGGGCGCAGGAACGGCAGCGAGCCTTTCGCAGTATGGTCGAGATAGGCGACCAGGCCACCGGCCGCGGCCATGCCGGCGCGGCTCCATTGTCCGAAGCCGTCGAGCGTGGCGACCCCATAGACCCGCTTCAGCCGCGCTTCTGCCGCAGTCGAATCGAACTCGCTCCGCGGGCGAAGAACGGTGGCGAGATGATCGAATACGCTTCCCTCGCTCGCGAGCACTTCGGCCGCGTTCAGGCGCGCAAGTTCGGCGGACAGCCCGCCGGCATCGGTCTCGACCAATTCGAACCGGCCCGTCGAGACGTCAGCGGCAGCGACAGCGACCCCGCCCGCCGCTTCGCCGATCGCCACGCACCAATTGGCGGTGCGGGAATCGAGCAAGGCTTCTTCGGTCAAGGTGCCGGCAGTCACGACGCGGATGATCGCCCGCGCGACCAACGCCTTGGAGCCGCCGCGCTTCTTGGCCTCGGCCGGGGTTTCGGTCTGGTCGGCGATGGCGACGCGATGGCCGGCCTTGATCAGCCGTTGCAGATAGCCGACCGCGGCATGGGCCGGCACGCCGCACATCGGGATCTTCTCGCCGTCATGCTCGCCGCGCGCGGTCAGCGCGATGTCGAGCACGGCGCTTGCGATCTTCGCGTCCTCGAAGAACAATTCGAAGAAATCGCCCATCCGGTAGAATAGCAGGCAATCGCCAGCCTCCGCTTTCAGGGCGAGATATTGGGCCATCATCGGGGTCGGTGCGGCGTCAGCCATTGGCGTCGGTTAGCCCAGCCGATCTGCGGCGCAAATCCCACTTTCGCCCTTTGCTGTGGGTAAAGTATGCGGATTTCGGCCCGGCGGGCGGCGCATCCGCGTCGGTAAAAGTGCATCAAGGGCCCGAAAGCCGGTTTCCTTCTCCCCAACGCGCACCTAAAGACGGGCGCAACAGAGAGGACCAGGATGGCCGACGAATCTTCCGTGCAGTTTTCCGACCGCGAGGCATTGTTGTTCCATTCGGAGGGACGGCCCGGCAAGATCGAGATTATCGCGTCGAAGCCGCTGACGACGCAGCGCGACCTCGCGCTCGCATATTCGCCGGGCGTCGCTATTCCCGTGCAGGCGATCGCCGACGATCCCGCGACCGCTTATGATTATACCGCGAAGGGCAATCTGGTCGCGGTCGTTTCGAACGGCACCGCGATTCTCGGCATGGGCAATCTGGGGGCGCTGGCCTCCAAGCCGGTGATGGAAGGCAAGGCGGTGCTGTTCAAGCGCTTCGCCGACGTCGACGCGATCGATATCGAGCTCAAGACCGAGGATGTCGATCGCATCATCGACGCGGTCGAGCTGATGGAGCCGAGCTTCGGCGGCATCAACCTCGAGGACATCAAGGCGCCCGAATGCTTCATCATCGAGCAGGCGCTGCGCGAGCGCATGAACATCCCGGTCTTCCATGACGACCAGCACGGCACCGCGATCATCACCGCGGCCGGGCTTATCAACGCCTGCCTGCTGACCGGACGGCAGCTGTCGGACATCAAGGTCGCGGTCAACGGCGCCGGGTCGGCGGCGATCGCCTGCACCGAGCTGATCAAGGCGATGGGGGTGCGGCACGAGAACGTGATCATGTGCGACCGCTCGGGCGTGATCTACCAGGGGCGCGAAAAGGTCAATCAATGGCAATCGGCGCATGCCGTCGATACCGAGAAGCGGACCCTGGAGGACGCGCTGCACGGTGCCGACGTCTTCCTTGGCCTGTCGGCGGCGGGTGCGCTCAAGCCCGAGATGGTCAGGAACATGGCCAAGGCGCCGATCATCTTCGCGATGGCCAATCCCGAGCCCGAAATCCGTCCCGAACTCGCCAAGGAAGCGCGTCCGGACGCGATCATCGCGACCGGCCGGTCGGACTATCCCAACCAGGTCAACAACGTGATCGGCTTTCCGTTCATCTTCCGCGGCGCGCTCGACGTGCGCGCGACCGGGATCAACGAGGAAATGAAGATCGCCGCCGCGCATGCGATCGCCGAACTGGCGCGCGAGGCGGTGCCCGAGGAAGTCGCCGTCGCTTATGGCGTGCGCCATACGTTCGGTCCCGAATATATCATCCCCGCGCCGTTCGATCCGCGGTTGATGGAATTGGTGTCCTCTGCGGTCGCCAAGGCGGCGATGGATTCCGGAGTCGCGACCAAACCGATCCTCGACATGGCGGCTTATCGTCAGCAGTTGCGCGGACGGCTCAACCCGACCACGGGCGTGCTCGCCCAGGCTTATGAAGGTGCGCGCGCGCAACCGAAGCGCGTGTTGTTCGCGGAAGGCGAAGAGGAAGTCGTGCTGCGCGCCGCGGTGGCGTTCCGCGAAGGCGGTTACGGCATGCCGGTGCTGGTCGGACGCGACGATGTCCACGACCGGTTGCGCGCGCTCGGCGTCAAGGAGGTCGAAAGCTACGAGGTCCACAACAGCCGCACTTCGACCCTGGTGCCGCGGATGGTCGACTTCCTCTACCAGCGGCTCCAGCGCCGCGGTTATCTGCGCCGCGATTGCGAGCGGATGATCAACCAGGATCGCAACATTTTCGGCGCGGTCCTGCTCCAGCTCGGCGAAGCCGACGCGATGATCACCGGCGTCACGCGCACCTATGCCCAGACGATGCGCGAGGTTCGCAAGGTGATCGACGTCGAGGCCGGGCGGACCGCGTTCGGTATCCATGTCATGGTCGGCCAGACGCACACCGTGTTCATGGCCGACACGACGATCAACGAACGTCCGAGTCCCGAAGAACTCGCCGACATCGCGGAACAGACCGCCGCCGTCGCCCGCCGCATGGGTCATGAACCGCGTGTCGCGTTCCTGAGCTATTCGACCTTTGGCAATCCCGAGGGGCGTTGGCTGGAGAATCTGCGTGCCGCGGTGGGCGTGCTCGATCAGCGCCAGGTCAGCTTCGAATATGAAGGCGAAATGGCGCCCGACGTCGCGCTCAACCCGCGCCAGTTGGCGAATTATCCATTCGCCCGACTGTCGGGGCCGGCCAATGTGCTGATCATGCCCGGGCTGCAATCGGCCAATATCTCGGCCAAATTGCTCCGCGAACTGGGTGGCGACGCGGTGATCGGGCCGATGCTGGTCGGGCTGGAAAAACCGGTTCAGATTGCGCCGATGACCTCGACCGCGAGCGAGTTGGTGACGCTAGCCGTGCTTGCCGCGGGCGGGGTCGCGCGCTGATCTGGACATCTTCCGAGAATCCGACGCGGCGCAGGGCAGCCGCGTCCGTGCACAAAGCTGGACATAGCGCTCAGCCGCCATACATCTAGTCCATGGCAGGTGGCGTGCATGGCTGACGCTTTGGGTGGCTCGTTGCCGCTATATCTCCTGATCGGCATCGTCGTCGTGCTGATGCTGCTCGCTCGGCGGTTCCGCGTGGTTGGGCGGCTGCTGTCGACCACGGCGTTGATCGTCTCGCTCGGGCTGATCGTGATGCTGGTCGGCGAGCGCGGGCGGTTCGATCCGATGTTCGCGCGGGTCGCCAAGATCCTGCACCTAGAGGACGGGCAACAGGTCGTCGGCAAGGAAATGCGCGTGCCGATGGCCGACGACGGCCATTTCTGGGTGACCGTCCGCTTCGGCCATGTCGAACGCAAGATGCTGGTCGATAGCGGCGCGACGGTGACCGCTCTGTCGACCGATACCGCGGAAGCGGCAGGGCTTCGGCTCAGCCCGAGCCCGTTCCCGATGATCATCCAGACCGCCAACGGATCGGTCCGCGCCGATACCGCGACAGTGCCCGAACTGCGCATCGGCAACATCGTCGCGCGCGATTTGCCCGTCGTCAGCTCGCCCGCGTTCGGCGACATGGACGTGATCGGGATGAACTTCCTGTCGCGGCTGAAGAGCTGGCGCGTGGAGGGACGGACGCTGATCCTGACGCCTAACCATCCGCAGGAAACCAAGGGCGACAGTATTTGAACCCTCTCCCAAGGGGAGAGGGGTTTGAGTCTCAAGCGTCGATCGACGTCCCCAGGGCCGCGTTGACCAAGCCGCCATCGACCACCAAAGTATCGCCGACGACATAGTCCGACGCGCGGCTGGCGAGGAAGATCGCGGCGCCGGCCATGTCCTCGTCGGTGCCGATACGGCGCATCGGAATGCTCTTGGCGACCTCATCGCCATGATCGCGCGCGGCGCGGTTCATCTCGCTGGCGAAGGCGCCGGGAGCCAGGCTGGTGACGATGATCGCATCCTTGATCAGCCGTGCCGCCATCCGCTTGGTGAGATAGATCAGCGCCGCTTTCGAGGCGTGATAGCTGTACGTCTCCCACGGATTGAGCCGCAGGCCGTCGATCGAGGTGATGTTGATTACCTTGCTCGGCTTGTCGTAGCTGGCATGTGCCTTGAGCAGGCCGTGCAGTGCCTGGGTCAGGAAGAAGGGCGACTTGACGTTCAGGTCCATCACCTTGTCCCAGCCGCTTTCCGGGAAGTCCTCGAACGGAACGCCCCAGGCGGCGCCGGCATTGTTGACCAGGATGTCGAGATGATCCTCATGCTCGGCGAGCTTGGCGGCAAGTGCCTTGCAGCCGTCGACGGTCGAGACGTCCATCGGCAGTGGAATGCAGTTCGGGCCGAGTTCGGCGGCGGTTTCCTCGCAGGCCGGCGCCTTGCGCGACGAGATATACACCTTGGCGCCCTGGGCGATGTAGCCCGCGGCGATCATCTTGCCGATGCCGCGCGATCCCCCGGTGATCAGCGCGACGCGCCCTTCGAGGCTGAAGAACTTGCTGGTGTCCATGTCTGTCTCCTTATTTCCCCCCCCGCTTGCGGGAGGGGCAAGGGGAGGGCTTGTTTGCGTCGATTAGCGAGAAGAGATACGCCCTCCCCCCAACCCCTTCCGCAAGCGGGAGGGGAGTTTTGATCATCCCCCGCGCTTCAGCGTCTCGCGCGCGATGATCAGTTGCTGGATCTGGCTGGTGCCTTCGTAAATGCGGAACAAGCGGACGTCGCGGTACAGCCGTTCGATGCCGTAATCGGCGATATAACCGGCACCGCCATAGATCTGCACCGCGCGGTCGGCGACGCGGCCGACCATCTCGCTGGCGAAGTATTTGGCCGCGGCCGATTCCATCACGACGTCCTTGCCGTCGTCCTTTGCCGCGGCCGTCTCCAGCACGAGCGCGCGGGCGGCGAGCGCCTCGGTCTTCGAATCGGCGATCATCGCCTGGATCAATTGGTGCTCGGCGATCGGCTTGCCGAATTGCTTGCGCTCGCTGGCATAAGCGACGCAATCGGAGATTAGCCGCTCGGCGACGCCGACGCACACCGCCGAGATGTGCAGCCGTCCGCGATCGAGCACGCGCATCGCGATCTTGAAGCCCTCGCCCTCGGCGCCGAGCCGGTTCTCGACGGGGACGACCACGTCGTCGAAAATGACATCGGCGACCCTGGCGCCCTTTTGCCCCATCTTCTTCTCGGGCTCGCCGATCGACACGCCGGCAAGATCGCGCGGGACCAGGAAGGCGGAGACGCCGCGTCCGCCCGGCGCGTCGCCGGTTCGCGCCATTACCGTGAACAAGTCGGCCTTGTCGGCATTGGTGATGAAGCGCTTGGTGCCCGACAGGCGATAAGCCTGGCCATCCCATACCGCTTTGGTCTTCACCGCGCCCGAATCGGAGCCGACATCGGGCTCGGTCAGCGCGAAGCTGGTGATGATCTCGCCGCTTGCGATCCGGGGCAGCCACTCCGCTTTCTGTTCGGGGCTGCCGGCCATGACGAGCCCCTGGCTGCCGATGCCGACATTGGTGCCGAAGCTCGAGCGGAACGCCGGAGTGGTACGGCCGAGCTCGATCGCGACCTTTACCTCTTCGAGCATGGTCAGCCCGAGGCCGCCATATTCCTCGGCGATCGACAGGCCGAACAGGCCCATCGCCTTCATCTCCGCGGTGACGTCGTCGGGGATCGCGTCCTGTGCTTCCACCTCGGCTTCCAGGGGACGAAGCCGCTCGGCCACGAAGCGGCGGACGGTGTCAATTAATGCGTCGAAGGTTTCGGCGTCGAGCGCCATGTCGTTCCTCTCCCCATGTCCAACTCTTCATGCCGGGCTTGTCCCGGCATCCGACGTGCAACAACGGCCGGATTCCGTTGTGCCGGGTTGGACCCCGGAACGAGTCCGGGCTGACGGTTGGTAGTTTGGCGCAAAGCTCGCTGCAACATCAAACAAACCCGAAATTCGAAAAGTCGGATTGACCGGCCTCAAGCCCCCTCTATGCTGCGGGAAAAATACATGCAGGAGAATGGAATGCGGTTTCAGGGCAAGCGCGCCGTGGTCACTGGCGGCGCCTCCGGTATTGGGCGAGCGACGGCGCTGCGATTGGTCGAGGAAGGCGCGGACGTGCTGATCGGCGATGTCGATGTCGCAGGCGGGCAGGAGCTTGCCGAAACGTCGAACGGCCGCATCCGCTTCCAGAAAACCGACGTGACCCAGACCGCCGATATCGAGGCGTTGCTGAGCGCAGCCGATGCGGCCGGGGGGCTCGATATTCTGTTCAACAATGCCGGCGCGGCGGGCGCGCGCGACAAGATCGACGAGATTTCGCCCGACGATTGGGATCGCACGATGAGCCTGTTGCTGCGATCGGTGGCGATGGGCATCCGCTATGCCGCGCCGCTGATGGCGAAGCGCGGCGGCGGGGCGATCGTCAACACGTCGAGCGTCTCGGCGCTGGGCAGCGGCTATGCGCCGACCGCTTATTCGACCGCCAAGGCGGGCGTGCTGCATCTGACCAAGGTCGCCGCCGCCGATCTCGCCAAGCACAATATCCGCGTCAATGCGGTGGTGCCGGGGTTCATCACCACCAATATCTTCACTTCGGCGCTGGGGCTCGAAGGCGAGGTGCGCGATCATGTCAACGGCGTGATCGCCCAGACCGCCGCGCACGCCCAACCGGTGCAGCGTGCCGGGCGGCCCGAGGACATTGCCGCAGCGGTCGCTTATCTCGCGAGCGATGACGCCAGTTTCGTCACGGGCACGCACATCCTGGTCGATGGCGGCATGCTGATCGGCACGCGCGCGAGCTGGGACGACAGCGTGCCGGGCCTGTTCTCGTCGCTGGAGGCGGCAGCCTCGTGAGCAAAATTGCCACGCCGGCACCGCGCCGGCTCTCGGGCTTTACCACGGCGAGTTACGGCTTCGGGTCGGTCGCCTACGGGGTCAAGGATGCCGGATTCGGGACGTTCTTGCTGATCTTCTATAACCAGGTCATGGGGCTCGACGCCTCGACCGTCGGGTTGGTCATTTTTCTCGCGCTGGTTTGCGATGCCTTCATCGATCCCCTGATCGGCGTGCTGTCGGATCGCACGCAGGGCCGCTGGGGGCGGCGCCATCCCTGGATGTATGCGGCGGCATTGCCGATCGCGATCGGCTGGCTGCTGCTATGGAACCCGCCGACCATGGGGCAAGGCGGGACGCTCATCTGGCTGTTCGCGACCGCCGTCGCGGTGCGGAGCGCGGTGAGCTGCTACGAAGTGCCGTCGCAGGCGCTGACACCCGAATTGACGTCCGATTATGACGAGCGGACGCGGATTACGTCGTACCGCTATCTGTTTGGCTGGGCAGGGGGCCTGACGATCCTGTTGCTTGCTTATGGTGTGTTCCTGACGCCGAGCGCAACGCATCCGAACGGTCTGCTCAACCGGTTGGGGTACAGTCATCTGGCGATCGCCAGCGCGGTCATCATGGTGATCGCGATCCTGGCGTCGGCGCTCGGCACACACCACGAGATCGCACGGCTGCCCAAGACGAGGGTGATCAGCCAGACGCTCGGCGACCATTTTCGCGAACTGTGGGAGACGGTCAGGAATCGAGGCTTCGTGATCCTGATGGTGGCGGGGGTTTGCGCCTACACCAATCAGGGCATCAACTACGCGCTGTCCAATTACACCTACAGCTACATCTGGCGGTTCGAATCCTGGACCCTGCGCCTGCTGCCTTTCGCGTTGATGGCTGGCGCCGCATTGGCGTTCTTCATCGCCCCCGCGGTCGGTAAGCGCACCAGCAAACCCCGCGCCGCCATGGCCTTCGTACTGAGCGCGATGGTGGTCCAGACCATGCCTTATTGGCTGCGCTTCGCGGGCATGCTGCCGCCGATCGGTTCGGGGGCGCTCGTCGCGGTGCTGTTGTCGATCTAC
>Ga0207702_10004207_pt1 | contig 12861 bp, 9 predicted proteins | sample KBSCornC62_FD_184302 | JGI IMG/M metagenome (GOLD analysis project Ga0207702, IMG submission 184302) | Corn rhizosphere microbial communities from Kellogg Biological Station, Michigan, USA - KBS Corn C6-2 (SPAdes) (version 2) | ecosystem: Host-associated > Plants > Roots > Rhizosphere > Soil ...
CCTTGGGGTTCGAGCCTCGAAGGGCAGATCCTTCGCGCTGTTGTTGAACTTGCACCCGGAGAATGACCAGCCGACGCCGCCGGTCAGCGACCAGCCGTTGCGGCCATTGTTTGAAAATTCGCAATCGGCGAGCGCCGCCTGTTCGTTCGTCGAGGGCACTCCATTGCCGTCGCCGATCCCGCCATCGAGCGCGTGATGGTGGGATTTGACGCCCGACACCGAAATCGGGCCGTGATTGTTCTTGAGAACCAGCCCGGAGCAGGGGATTTGCCAGCCGGTATCGCCATAGGGACCGCCGATATTCAGGCCGGCGGCATTGCCGTCGAGCTCCACTCCGGAAATCGTCACCTGGCCGGTGCAATTCTGGACCTGGATCATGGCCTGGTACGGCGAGGCGAGCTCGCCTGCTTCCAGATAAGGCATTGGGTGCTGTGTAGCGACACCGGTTTTTGGATCGAAGGTGCCGAAGCGCAGGCCATTGGCGCAGCGCAGGATCGCGCCATTTCCTTCGATGGTCAGCGGCTTCGTGCAGCCATCGAAAACCATGATGTTCGCGGGTGCAAAGGCATAGCCGGACGCTGGATCGGAGACGTGCCCGCCAACGACGTAAGTTGTCTTGCGTAGAACTACCCGGCCGCCGCCCGCCTTGTTTACCGCGGCCGTCATCTTAGCAAAAGCATCGGTGTCGTTCGTCTGGCCATCGCCGGCTGCGCCGAATTGCTCGGGTGTGACGGCGTCGTTGGGCGGTGGCGGAGGATCGGCCTTCGGCGGCGCGGCTGGCGCCGATGCGCTGCCGCCCGAGCATCCCCCGCACAAGCCGAGGGCGAGAATGGCCACCGCACCCAGGCATTGGCGCCGGTCCAGCCTCATGAGCGGAGCACGCCCGGGCTGAACTCCAATGGAATAAGGTCAATATCGAACCGATGCTCGACTTGCACATCCGCAGAAGACCGCATGAAATAGTTCCGGGCTTGTTGGCGACAAGTCGGACGCTATTCTGAAGATGACTCTGTCTCCTCCTGACGAATAATCCGATCCGGAAGGCAAAGGCGGGTTCTACCCAGCTGTTTGCTCCGATACGGAGCATGATCTCTGCATGACTGTCCGAAGCGGGTGCCGGCACGACAAGCAGCCGCTCCGCAGTGGCGCGGATTTGGTCCATGTGCTTAATGCCGCTCATCGGCGTGCCGCGGCGGCTTGGCGGCTGGCCGGCTGAGCTCGCGTCACAAGGAGCGTTTGGTGCGGATTGAAGGCAGCAAGCTGGTGTTGATCGGAGGCGCGGGCCTCATCGGTTCGCATACCGCCGACCGCCTCCTTGGCGAGGACGTGCGCGAAATCCTGATCTACGACAATTTCGTCCGCGGGCGGCATGAGAATGTCGAAAAGGCGCTGAAGGACCCGCGGGTGCGGCTGTTCGACTTGGGCGGAGACATCCTTCAAACCGACATTCTCGACGCGGCCCTCGACGGCGCCGACGGCGTGTTCCACTTTGCCGCCCTCTGGCTGCTGCAATGCCATGATTTCCCGCGCAGCGCGTTCGACGTGAATGTGCAGGGCACCTTCAACGTCATCGAAGCGTGCGTCAGGAAAGGCGTGAAGCGGCTCGTCTATTCCTCCTCCGCCTCGGTCTATGGCGACGCGGTCGCCGAGCCCATGGACGAAGACCATCCGTTCAATAACCGGAACTTCTACGGCGCGACCAAGATCGCCGGCGAAGCGATGCTCCGCGCATTTCATCACCGCTACGGTCTCGATTATGCCGGATTGAGGTACATGAATGTCTACGGGCCGCGGCAGGACTATCGCGGCGCCTATATCGCGGTGATCATGAAGATGCTCGACGCGATCGACCGCGGCGAGAGCCCAACCATCCTTGGAGACGGGTCGGAAGCCTTCGACTTCGTCGCCGTCGAGGATTGCGCGCTTGCCAACGTCCGCGCGATGCAGGCCGATGCAACCGACCGCTTCTATAATGTCGGGACGGGCCGGCGGACGTCGCTTGAGCAATTGGCGCAGATGCTGCTCGAGCTCACCGGATCGAACCAGCCGATCCAGTACAAGCCGCGAAGTACCGCGACGCTGGTGCGCAACCGCATCGGCGATCCGCGCCGGGCGGCTGCCGAGATCGGCTTTAGCGCCGAGACCGCGCTTCGCGACGGTCTCCAAAGGCTGATCGCCTGGCGCGCCGCGCACAAGGGCGAGGTCGAGGCCCGCCGGCAGCTCGCGAGCGTCGAGCAATGAGCGGGCGGCGGTCGATCCAGATCTCCCGCCCCTCGACTGGCGAGGATGAGTGGCAGGCGACGCGCGAGCCACTGATGTCCGGATGGCTCACGCAAGGTCCCAAGGTCGCCGAGTTCGAGCGCCGCTTCGCTGAGCGGCACGAGGTCGGCCATGCGCTTGCGACGACCAGCTGCACGACCGCGCTGCACCTGATCCTCGCCGGACTGGAGATCGGCCCGGGCGACGAGGTGATCGTCCCCGCGTTCACCTGGATCGCGACCGCCAATGTCGTGCTCTATTGCGGCGCCACGCCGGTGCTGGTCGATGTCGACCGCGACACCTACAATATCGACCCGGCCGATCTTGCGCGGAAAATCACGGCGCGGACCAAAGCGGTCATCGTCGTCCATTTGTTCGGCCTGTGCGCCGACATGGACGCGATCCGCAAAGCGCTGCCGCCGAACGTCAAGCTGGTCGAGGACGCCGCCTGCGCCGCGGGGGCGTCCTACCGGGGGATTGCGGCGGGCGGGCTTGGCGACGCAGCCGCTTTCTCCTTTCACCCGCGCAAGTCGATCACCACCGGCGAAGGCGGGATGGTGACGACACGGGATGCGGCGCTCGCCGAGCGCATGACGATGCTGCGCAACCATGGCGCTGCCGTTTCCGAGGAGCAACGGCACCTCGGCCCGAGGCCCTATCTGCTGCCGGAGTTCAACCTGCTTGGCTTCAATTACCGGATGACCGACCTCCAGGCCGCGGTCGGACTGGTCCAGCTCGGCAAGCTCGACCGCTTCATCGCCGAGCGGCAGGAGCAGGCGGAGCGCTACCGCGACGGGCTGCAGCGCCTGCCGTGGCTGCGGATGCCGGAGTTCGGCAATGGCGGGCATGCGTGGCAGGCCTTCGTCACCTATGTCGACGCGCAAAGCGCGCCCGTTGGCCGCAATAAGCTCATGGAGCAGCTCCAGGCTGCGGGAATTTCGACCCGTCCCGGGACCCACGCCATTCACCTGCTTGGCTATTACCGCGACCGCTTCGGCTTCTCGCCCGATGATTTTCCGGCCGCCCGCGATTGCGACTCCAACACGATGGCGATCCCGCTTCACAATCGGATGAGCGTCGAGGACCAGGATCATATCATTGCGACGCTCAACAGCTTCTGAAGAGCCGCGCCGCGCGACCGAAGCTTGCGGGAGCCGCTAGACGATGTGCGGCATCGCCGGCCTGATCAGCCTCGACGGCGCTCCGGTGTCGCCCGTCGTGCTGCAACGCATGACCGACGCGATCGCCCACCGCGGCCCCGACGGCGAGGGACAGTGGATCGAAGGCGGCGTCGCGATCGGCCACCGCCGGCTTGCGATCATCGACCTTTCGCCGGCCGGCCAGCAGCCGATGATCAGCTCCGACCACCGTTACGTTCTGAGCTACAATGGCGAGCTGTACAATTTTCGCGAGCTGAAGGCCGAACTCGAGGCGCTTGGCTATTGGTTCCGCTCGCGGACCGACAGCGAGGTCGTCCTGAACGCGCTCGCAGAATGGGGCGCCAAGGCGCTCGACCGCTTCAACGGCATGTTTGCGCTGGCGCTGTGGGACCGGCGCGAGCGACGGCTCCTGCTTGCGCGCGACCGTTATGGCATCAAGCCTTTATATTATGCCCTGCAAGGCAATGTGTTTGCCTTCGCGTCCGAGCAGAAGGCGATCATCGCTGCCGGCGCGATCGAGACCCGGCTGGACCGCAAAGCCCTGCTCGAATATTTCACCTTCCAGAACATCTTCACCGACGCGACCCTCCTCGAACCGATCAAGCTTCTCCCGCCCGGCCACCATGCCGAGCTCGACGTCGGCGATGGCCGGAACGAGCTGAAGCGGGGCAGATATTGGGACTTTCGCTTCCGCGAACCCGAGCAGCCAGCGTCGGACGGCGAGTATCGCGAAGAGCTCGGGCGGCTGTTCAGGCAGGCCGTCAATCGCCAGCTGATCAGCGACGTCGAGCTCGGAGCCTATCTTTCGGGCGGGATGGACTCGGGCTCGATCACGGCGGTTGCGGCAAGCAGCTTCCCCTATCTCAAGACCTTCACCTGCGGGTTCGACCTTTCCTCGGCGTCGGGAATCGAGCTCGGCTTCGACGAGCGCGCGCAAGCCGAGGCGATGAGCTACCAGTTCAAGACCGAACATTATGAAATGGTCCTGAAAGCCGGCGACATGGAGCGCTGTCTTCCGCGCCTTGCCTGGCACCTCGAGGAACCGCGCGTCGGCCAAAGCTATCCCAATTTCTACGCCGCGCAGCTCGCCTCCAAGTTCGTGAAGGTCGTTCTTTCCGGCAGTGGCGGGGACGAACTCTTCGGCGGTTACCCGTGGCGATATTATCGTGCGGTCGTGAACCGCGATTTCGACGATTATGTCGATAAATATTATCTCTTCTGGCAGCGGCTGGTGAACAACAGCGAGCTCAAGAAGCTGTTCGCGCCGATCTGGGGAGATGTTCGCGACGTGCACACGCGCGACATCTTCCGCGACGTATTTCCCCGCGACGAAGAAAATCCGAGAACTCCCGAGGATTTCGTCAACCACTCGCTCTATTTCGAGGCGAAGACATTCCTCCACGGACTGCTCGTCGTTGAAGACAAGCTCAGCATGGCGCACGGCCTTGAATCGCGCGTTCCCTTCCTCGACAATGATCTCGTCGATTTCGCCATGGGCTGCCCGGTCCATCTCAAGCTCAACAATCTGAGCGAAGTCATCCGCATCGACGAGAATGAACCGGCGGCGAAAAAGGAGCGCTTTTTCGCCCGGACGAGGGACGGCAAGCAGATCCTGCGCGACGTCATGGGGGGATTCATTCCCGACCATGTCGCGAAGGCCGAGAAGCAGGGCTTCTCGGCTCCGGACGCAAGCTGGTTCAAGGGCGACAGCATCGAGCTGGTCAAACGGACGCTGATGGACGGCGACGCCCGAATCTATCGGCTGCTCGATCGCAAGTCCGTCGAAGCATTGGTGACTCAGCATTTGAATGGAGAGCAGAATCGCCGGCTTCTCATCTGGTCTCTGCTCAACGTCGAGGCCTTCCTGGGCCAGTTCGGAACCGCTTGACCTTGGCCCAAGCCGAGCGAAGCTTCGGACCTGGCCTCCGGCTGAGCGCCCGTATCGTCCAACGCCCGCCGGTGGCGCCTTGCCGCGGACGGGCAAAGGGAGCGCCGCGGGCGGTCGAATACCCGATTTACTCGACCGAATGGCCGGGACCATGAACCACGGCCGGCGCCGGCTCATCTATGTTGACATGGCTTATACGACCCGCATCGTTCGGCAGCGCGGGCATGAGGATTATTGGCTCGCGCGCCACAGCTGGGGCTATTTTGGGCAAGTCTGGGGAGTCCATCCCCTCGCCGACGTGCCCGACGGTGAAGTGCGCCGCCGGCCGCGGATCCTCAAGTTCGCGCGCGGACAGTTGATCATCGAGGGCACGTCGCAAGTGTTTGCCCTGCCGCGCTGGCTTCTGGTCCCGAACTTCATCCTGTCGCAGCTGCTGCTCGTCCGCGCCATTCTCAGGCATGCCCGGCGGCGGCCGGTCGATGCCATATTCGCCAACGATCCGCTTTATTGCGGGCTGTTCGGCCTGTGTCTCGCCAGGCGTCTCGGCGTGCCGCTGATCGTGTTCATTCCCGCCCATTATGACCAACTCTACGAAGCGACCGGGGCGCTCGCCAATCCGCGCATCTTTCGCTTTCGTTCGATCGAGCAGGCGGCAATGCGGCGCGTCCTCACCAAGGCCGACATGGTCTTCGTTGCGGCCGAATCGCTTGCGCAGCTGGCGCTCAAATATGGAGCTTCGGACGAGGCGATCGCTCGCCTCAGGCATGGCAAATATATCGCTCGTCACCATTTGCTCGACCCCGCCGAGCGTCCCGCGCCAGGACCGGCCTTCAGGCGCTACGGGATTCCCGCTGGGCGCAATTATCTGATCTATGTCGGCCGGCACACGGAAGTGAAGCATCCCGCCGACGCGCTAAGGGCGATGAGTGCCGTCCTTTCCGCCGACCGCGACACCATCGGGATCATGGCCGGAGAGGGCGAACTTACCGAAGCCCTGAAGCGCGAGGCGGAGTCGCTCGGCATGGGCGGCAGGATCTTTTTTCCGGGCTTGATCGACCAGCACTCGCTGAGCTTGCTCCTGCCGGCCTGCGTGACCCTGTCGCCATTAACGGGCATGGCCCTGATTGAATGCGCGCTCGCCGGCTCGCCGATCGTCGCCTACCGGCGCGACTGGCAAGGTGAGTTCATTGAGGACCAGGTGAACGGACTGCTGGTTGCCTATCGCGACTGGCAAGCGATGGGCGAGAAGGCATTGGCAATCATTCGGGACCCCGCGCTGCGCCAGCGCCTTTCCCGAGCCGCCCGGGCTTCGGCAATCGAGTTCGTCGACCCTGAAGCGAACCGGGCGAAAGAGCATGCGGCGTTCGACGCCATGTTCGACCGGTTCCGTTCGAGCGGGCGCCGAAGGCGGGCGTCCAGGGCGCAAGGCCCGTGCCGGGGATGATAGAAGGAATGCACATGGAAGGGACATTCGCTCCTCCGGCCGACCAGCTCTGGTCGAGCATCCTCCCTCGGCTCGATGATTATCGGCACGACCATTATTATCGTTACCCGGCACGCACCGAGGACGGCTGGAAGGGACTGCTGCGCGATCGCCTGGGTGCGGCAGCGGCCGATCCCGAGACCGAACTGTTCTTCAGTGACGACAAGCAAGGGCAGGCCCTGGTCGCGCTGCGGACCCGCTCCTGGGACGAGCAGCATTTCGGATTTCGCATCGGCACGATCGAGTTGATGTTCGGCGAGGGGTCTCAGGCGGCGTGCCGCGACTGCCTCATGCGAGTGCTGGAATTCTGCGGCGAGCAGCAGCTGCGGTTCGTCTCGGCGCGCGTCAGTGGCGACCAGCTCGATGCTGTCCACGCTCTCGAGGATCTCGGCTTTCGCTATATCGAAAATATCATTTGGCCGGTCGCGGACTGCAGGAAGGAGCGTGCGAGCACCGAAGAACTTGGAGTCCGGCTCCTCGACGACGAGCAGCTCGAACGGATCGCGAGCATTGCCGAAATCAATCAGTACCAGCGCGGCCATTATCATTGTGACCCGAAATTCGCGCCCAGGATCGTCGATTCGCTCTACGCCCGCTGGGTCAGGACCGCGCACCAGCAGAAGAAACCGATCCTCGTCGTCGAGCATGAGGGCGGACCCGCGGGCTATTTCGTCCTTGACCTGCCGGCCGATCTGTCCGCGTCGCTGGGCTATCGCTATGGCGGCATGCGCTCGCTCGGCCTTCAGGCGGCCTCGCGCGGCAAGGGTCTCGGGCGGCGGCTGTTCAGGGGTGCTGTCGCATGGCTTCGCGACCAGGGCTGCGACTATGTCGATTCCGGCTATGCCACCAAGAACCATCTCTCGGCGCGGCTTCATCAGGGCGCCAATTTCAATTCGGTGTACGAGGAAGTGACGATGCACTGGTGGCTGCGATGATCCTGCGCGGCGCAGCGGCCGCCCTGGCATGATCAGGGAACTCATTGGCCACACGGCCGCCTACACGATCGCCAACCTGCTCTCGCGCGGAACGGTCCTCGTCTGGCTGGTCGTCCTTCCAAGGTTCATGCCGGCCGCCGATTATGGAGCGCTCGGCCTCATCATCACCGCGGCGGCGCTGGTCAACGTCCTTGTTCCTCTTGAGGTCGGCCAGGGAATGGCGCGTTATTATCCATCGGCGACGGCGGCTGAGCGGCGGGAGTGGGCCGCAACGGCCTGGACCTTCACGCTTGCCGCGCTGCTGATCGCGGCGTTCATGGCTCTGATCTTCTCGCCCTGGCTCAACGAACTCCTGCTCGGCGATCCAACCTATCTTCGGGCATTCCGGATCGCGCTTGTGTATTTTGGCCTGAACACGAGCTTCCTGTTCGTCCAGAACCTGTTTCGCTGGGCGTTTCTCCCGCGCGGCTATATGCTGGTTACGGCGCTTTTCGCCCTTGTGACCCTGGCGCTCTCTGTCGGATTGGCCGCGGCCTTGCCGTCGGCTCTAGTCGGTGTGCTGGCGGGACTTGTCGCCGGGGCCGCGGCGGGCACGGCCTTGGGCTTGCTGCGGCTTCGCGGACTGCTTCGGCTGGGAATCGACGGATCGAAGCTCAAGCGCATGTTGCGCTTCTCCCTGCCGCTGGTGCCGGCAAGCCTCGCCCTGTTCGCCAGTACCTATGCCAGCCGTTTCATCCTCAAGGATCTCCTGACGCTGACCGATGTCGGACTGTTCACCTGGGCGAGCCAGCTCGCCGGAATTCCGGCCCTGCTCCTGCTTGGAGTGCAGGGGGCGGTCACTCCTCTCGTCATGAAACATCATTCGGACCCGCAGACGCCAGGCGTGCTCGCAAGGAGCTTCGAAACGGTGTTCGCAGGCGCGCTGTGGCTGTGCGTCGCGCTCGGCCTCTTCACGCCCGAGCTCGTTCAGCTGCTCGGCTATCTCTCTTATGCACGCGCGGCGCCGCTCGTGATCCTCCTCGCCCCTGCTCTGCTGCTGCTGCAGCTTTATGTCTTTGCACCGGGGTTTGCGGTGGCCGAGCGGACCGGCCTTCAGCTGCTTGTCTCCCTGCTGGGCGCTGCTGCCGCAATCATCTTCAATTATCTGCTGGTTGGCGCGGCCGGGCTCGAGGGAGCGGCCATTGCGACCTTTGCGTCGAGCGCCGTTTTCATCGGCAGCTGGTTCATCCTGAGTCAGCGGCTCTATCCGCTTCCCGTCAAGTGGCTGCGTCTTGGCTTGTTCACCATCGCCGCGGCCTTGTGCGCCGGCGCGGGAATGGGCGTAACCACCGACAGCATGCCTCGGTCGATCGTCCTCAACATCATGCTTCTGGCGATTCTCGGCGCTTGCGCCGGGCTCCTCGGCTTCGTGCGTGTCCGGCGCTTGCGGACGCTCTTCGCCGCGCCCCCTGCCACGCAGCCGGCTGCATAGCAGAACGCGTCGGTGCAGCTCCAGTTCGTCATCAAGGCGTTGAGCCTTCAAGGCGGAGGTGCGGAGCGGGTGTTGTGCGAGATTTGCTCGGAGCTCGCCGAGCGCGGTCACTCCGTCGAAATCATCAGCTTTGACCAGCCTCGATCTGTGGATTTCTACCCCCTTGACCAACGGGTCGGACGCATTCGGCTGGGCATCGGGAGGATTGACGCGCCAAGTAGCATTGGAGAGTTCGCGCGGCGCGTCCGGGCCTTGCGATCCTTGCTACTAGCCAAGCGGCCGGACGTCGCCGTGGGCTTCATGCACAGCGGGTTCGTTACCCTGGCCGTTGCCGGCCTGGGAACCATTCCCGTCATTGCCAGCGAGCATACCGTCTATGAACACTACCGCGAGCGACCGCTCGAAAAGCTGCTCATCCGCGCGATTGCGCCGCTGTGCACCGCCTTCACCATTACGCTGGACAACGTGCGGCGCGGATTTCCGGACTCAATCGCCAGGCGCATGACGGTTATTCCGGACCCCGTGACGCTGCGCCCAGAGCTGCCCGAATCGCGTGATCACGATCGCCAGCGGCTCCTGTTCGTGGGCAATTTCCGGCCGGAAAAAGGGCACCGCACGCTGATCAGCGCGTTCGGGCGACTGGCGGCGGAAAATCCGACGTGGGACTTGCGCCTGGTGGGCGAGGGGGAACTGAGGCTCGAGGTTGAAAGGCAGGTCAGGGATCTGGGGCTTCAATCGCGCATCTCCTTCGCGGGCGCCGTCGCGGACGTGTCGCGCGAATATGCGGCGGCGGATCTGTTCGTCGTTCCGTCCGCCTATGAAAGCTTCGGTCTCGCGACCGCGGAGGCGCTCGCAAGCGGACTCCCGGTCGTCGGCTTTGCCGATTGTCCGGCGACAAGTCAGCTCGTCCAGGACGGCTGCAATGGCATTCTCGTCAGCGGCTCCGACCGGGCCGGCGCGCTTGCGCAGGGCCTGCGGCGGCTGATGAGTTCCATCGAGCTGCGCAAGTCGCTAGGACGATCGGGACCTGCTTCGGTCCAGGCCTATTCGATCAAGAGCGTGGTCGACAAATGGGAGCAATTGCTTCGGTCCGTCGGGCTACCGTGACGCGCCGGACCGATGGGTCGCGTGGAGGGCGTCGTGCAGGCGGCTAGGACCGATCGCCAATTGCGGCGCAACATCGCGGTCCACAACCGGCTCGCGCGCAGGTACGAGAAGATCCACGGGGAGATCTTCAATGACGTCGAGCAGGGCCGGCTTCGTTCGCTTCTCGAGCGCGCGCTGGGAGAGGTGCGGAGCGGTCAATCGCCGGTCGAGGCGCTCGACATGGGCTGCGGGTCGGGAAATCTGACAGCGCATCTGCTCGAGCTTGGCGCCCGCGTCACCGCCGCCGACGTTGCCCCGGGCTTTCTCGAGCTTGTCGGAAGCCGGCACGGCCGCCGGCGCCTGAGGACGCACCGGCTGAACGGCCGCGACCTCGCCGGGCTTGGCGACCGGAGCTTCGACTTCGTCGCCACTTATTCGGTGCTCCACCATATTCCGGATTATCTTTCCGCCTGCGCGGAAATGGCGCGGGTGTGCCGCCCTGGCGGCGTTATCCTGATAGATCACGAGGCGAGCCCCAATGTATGGGAGCAAGATCAGGCGCTTGGGCAATTCCGGCGCGAAGCAGCCCGCTTCGACTGGCGCAAATATGCCCGCCCCGCCAATTATGTGCACCGCGTCAGGCGATTCTTCGACAGCAGATATTCAAACGAGGGCGACATCCACGTCTGGCCCGACGACCATATCGAATGGGACGCGATTCGTGACGTCATGCAGAAGAACGGCTGTGATCCGCTGTTCGAGGAGGATTATTTGCTCTACCGCAAGCTCTATCGCCGGGACGTCTATGAGCGCTTCAAGGGGCGCTGCGCCGACACTCGCGCAATGGCTTTCCGCCGCCGCTGAGCTGCTGGAATGCCGATGCGCGACGGGCCGGGCCTCACTCGCCGCGAGATAAGCGCAGCGGCCGCTGCCTTCGCGATGGCGGGGGCGAGCTCCTTGCCCAAAGCTGCGGCGCTGACGCCCGAACATTTCGGCGCCCGCGGCGACGGGACCACCAATGACACTGGCGCCTTCGCCGCGCTCGCCGCGGAAGTAAATCGCCGGGGCGGCGGCGAGGTCGAGTTGCGGCCCGTGACATATATCGTCGGCCGGCAGGCGGCGGACGGACCCGGCGGCTATGCTTTCATGCCGGCGCCGATCCTCGAGTTCCTGCGCTGCAAGGCGCCTCTGGTCATCTGCGGAAACGGCGCGCGCCTGCGCTGCGCTGCGGGGCTGCGCTACGGCACGTTCGACCGCGCGACGGGCCGGCCGACGCGGCACTCCATGCCTTATGTTCAGGCAGGCGAGCTTGCCACTCCATACAGGGCAATGATCCGCGTCGAGGATTGCACAGGACCCGTCGAGATCAGCGATCTGGAACTCGACGGCAATCTTCGCTCGCTGCGGATCGGCGGCCAATATGGCGATAGCGGATGGCAGATCCCGGCAGTCGGCATCCACCTCGTGAACAACAAGGGACCCGAGCGGCTGTCGCGAATCCACGCGCATCACCACGCACTGGACGGAATCCTGATCGACGGGGCGCAGGCGCGCAACGCCACGAGCACGCTTCACCAGGTTCGATCCGAATATAACGGGCGGCAGGCATGCAGCGTCACGGGTGGTTTCAATTATGCATTCACCGCCTGCAAGTTCGGCAACACGGGCAAGGCCGGCCTGTCGAGCGCGCCCGGAGCTGGAGTCGACATGGAGGCAGAGGCGGGCAAACCAATTCGCAATCTCAGCTTCGCACGCTGCACATTTTACAACAACAGCGGCCCCGGCCTTGTGGCGGATTCCGGTGATTGCGCGGGCGCGGCGTTCGACAATTGCACGTTCGTCGGGACGACGAACTGGGCAGCCTGGCCAAACAAGCCCCGCTTCCGCTTTTCCGAATGCAGCTTCGTTGGTGCGATCGTTCACGCCTTTGGCGACGCGGATCCGGGTCGTGCATGCCAGTTCCACCACTGCAGCTTTCGCGACGATCCTGCACTTTCGCCCAATGGCCTGGTCTATGGGGGCGGGAACCCGTCGCACCCGGTTGCGGATTTGCCGCACAACGAGAATGTCCTGTTCGACCATTGCCACTTCAACCTCACTCACCGCCTGGTCCTGCCGTGGACAACGAACGTGACCATCTTCGCGGATTGCACAATGAACCAGCGCGCCCCGGCGCAGTCCTACCCGCGCGGGACGTTCGTCGGGCACAACCGAATCCGTGGAAATGTGAATCTCTACAGCGCACGCATCAGGGGTGAGCTGATCCTCAACGGCCGAACAATAGAACGCGGCTGACGAGTGGCAGGATATTCGGCCTCGGGCCGGCCGTTGCCACGCGGCATGAGATAGAGGACGATGAGCAAATGTGCGGGATAGCCGGTGTGCTCGGCGGCCCTCGGGTCGACATGGCTATGCTCAAGCGGATGACGCGCGCGCTGACGCACCGCGGACCCGATGATGAAGGCATCTGGATTGATGAGGCGGCTGGCATAGGATTGGGGCACCGGCGCCTGTCGATCCTCGACCTCTCGCCGGCCGGTCACCAGCCGATGCACAGTCCCAGCGGACGGTTCGTCATC
>Ga0207702_10004209_pt1 | contig 12860 bp, 7 predicted proteins | sample KBSCornC62_FD_184302 | JGI IMG/M metagenome (GOLD analysis project Ga0207702, IMG submission 184302) | Corn rhizosphere microbial communities from Kellogg Biological Station, Michigan, USA - KBS Corn C6-2 (SPAdes) (version 2) | ecosystem: Host-associated > Plants > Roots > Rhizosphere > Soil ...
CGAGCTGGCGGCGGTGCTGCAGCGGCTGCCGCAGGTGCTGATCAACGTGCCGGTGGCGGACCGGGCCAAGGTCGCGACCGCGCCGGGCGTGGTGGCCGCGGTGGACGCGGCGGCGGCCGAGCTCGGCGACGACGGCCGGGTGCTGCTGCGCCCGTCCGGCACCGAGCAGATCGTCCGGGTCATGGTCGAGGCGCCGACCCAGCACGCCGCGGAGGCGATCGCCGGGCGGGTGGCGGCGGCGGTCGCGGCCGGCTGAGGGCCGCCGCCTCTGCTTCTTGAGCCGGTCTTCAGGTGACCGGGAGGTCGCCGAGAGCCGGCAGGTCTGCGCTGGAGGGGCGCCCGGACGGACCGGGTAGGCCCACCGGAGGTGTGACCATGCCCATGGCCGGGACCGGCAGCGGGCTCGTCCGGGCGAGCGAGCCGGTCGCCACCGGCGCGCGCGACCGCACCACCCCGCCGCGGACGCTGTCCCTCGACCTGGAACCCACCCTCGTCGTCGGGGACGAGGAGGCCCTGTACCGGGCCGTCGTCAACCTGCTCGACAACGCGGTGGCCTGGACTCCTGCCGAGGGCGACATCGCGGTCACGCTACGGGACGGCCGGTTGTGCGTGAGCGACACCGGCCCCGGCATCCCAGCCGAGGACCTGCCCCACGTCTTCGAGCGCTTCTACCGGTCCTCCACCGCACGATCCCGACCGGGGTCGGGTCTCGGCCTGGCCATCGTGAAGCAGGTCGCCAACCAGCACGGCGCCGCGCTGACCGTGCGGTCCGGCCCGACCGGCACGAGCTTCACCCTGCCGCTGGTCCCGCACCCGATCGATCCGGGCGAGCCGGCCGCGAGCGGGGCCCGCTGAACCGGGCCGGCCGAACGGACGCCTCCCGTAGGCTTGCTGGCTATGTGCGGCATTGTGGGCTACGTCGGCTCCCGGCAGGCGCTGGACGTGGTGCTGGAAGGTCTGCGCCGGCTCGAATACCGCGGCTACGACTCGTCCGGTGTCGCCGTGCTCGATGGCGAGCTGGTGGTCGAGAAGCGCGCCGGCCGGATCGAGAACCTGGACAAGGCGATCGCGGCCGACCACCCCGGCGGCATCACCGGCAGCACCGGCATCGGCCACACCCGCTGGGCGACCCACGGCCCGCCGACCGACCGCAACGCCCACCCGCACCTGGACGGCGCGAACGCGGTGGCGGTCATCCACAACGGGATCATCGAGAACTTCGCGCCGCTGCGGGCCGAGCTGGAGGCCGCCGGCGTCGAGCTGCGCAGCGAGACCGACACCGAGGTGGTCGCGCACCTGGTCGCCGCGGAGCTTTCGGCTCCGTCATCGTCCGGCTCCGCCGGGTCAGGCGACCTCGCCGAGGCGATGCGGCGGGTGTGCCGGCGGCTGGACGGGGCGTTCACGCTGGTCGTGGCGCACCGGGACCATCCGGGCCGGCTGGTCGCCGCCCGTCGCAACTCGCCGCTCGTGCTCGGCGTCGGTGCCGGCGAGACGTTCCTGGCCAGCGACGTGGCCGCGTTCGTCGAGCACACCAGGGACGCGGTCGAGCTCGGCCAGGACCAGGTGGTCGAGATCACCCCGGACGGCTACGCCGTGACCGACTTCGCCGGCAACCCGGTCGAGGTCTCGCCGTTCCGGGTCGACTGGGACCTGGCCGCCGCCGAGAAGGGCGGCTTCGACTACTTCATGCTCAAGGAGATCCAGGAGCAGCCGGCGGCGGTCGCGGACACGCTGCTCGGCCGGCTCGTGGACGGCCGCATCGTGCTGGACGAGCAGCGGATGGACGCGCAGGAGCTGCGCGACGTGGACAAGGTGTTCGTCGTCGCCTGCGGCACCGCATACCACTCCGGGCTGATCGCGAAGTACGCGATCGAGCACTGGACGCGGATCCCGGTCGAGGTCGAGATGGCCTCGGAGTTCCGCTACCGCGACCCGGTGCTTGACCGCGACACGCTGGTCGTCGCGATCTCGCAGAGCGGGGAGACCGCGGACACGCTGGAGGCGGTCCGGCACGCGCGGGAGCAGAAGGCGCGGGTGCTCGCGGTCTGCAACGCCAACGGCGCGCAGATCCCCCGGGAGTCCGACGCGGTGCTCTACACCAGGGCCGGGCCGGAGATCGGGGTGGCCGCGACCAAGACGTTCCTGGCCCAGATCGCGGCGACGCAGCTGGTCGGGCTGGCGCTGGCCGGCGCCAAGGGCACCAAGTACAGCGACGAGGTGGCCCGGGAGTTCGACGCGCTGGAGTCGATGCCGCCGCTGATCGAGCGGGTGCTGGACGTGGTGGAGCCGGTGCGCGCGCTGGCCCGCGACATCGCCGGTTCGAAGGCGGTGCTGTTCCTCGGCCGGCACGTCGGCTACCCGGTCGCGCTGGAGGGTGCGCTCAAGCTCAAGGAGCTGGCGTACATGCACGCCGAGGGGTTCCCGGCCGGCGAGCTCAAGCACGGGCCGATCGCGCTGATCGAGGACGACCTGCCGGTCGTCGTGGTGATGCCGTCGCCGCGCGGGCGGCAGGTGCTGCACGCGAAGCTGCTGTCCAACATCCAGGAGATCCGGGCCCGCGGCGCTCGCACGATCGTCATCGCCGAGGAGGGCGACACCGCGGTCCGGCCGTACGCGCACCATCTGATCGAGGTGCCGCCCACGCCGACGCTGCTGTCCCCGCTGGTCACGACCGTGCCCCTGCAGGTGCTGGCGGCCGAGATCGCCCAGGCCCGCGGCTACGACGTCGACAAGCCCCGCAACCTGGCCAAGTCCGTCACCGTCGAGTAGGCGGCGGGTCAGAAGCGTTCGATCTGCCAGCTGCCCGGGTTGAGGCGGTCGATGACCGCGACGACCATGTCGGCCAGGTCGCCGGCGCGGGGCGGGGCCAGCAGCCAGCTCGACTCGCCGCGTTCGTCGTCCATCGACCGGCTGGCCACGCCGCCGACCGCGACCAGGACGGCGTCGACACCGGCGTGCAGCTGGTCGACCAGGTCCTTGACCGCCGGGCCTTCCACCGGGCCATGGTTGACCGTGACGACCCGGTAGGCGTGCGGGTCGTCAGGCGGCCGGTCCTGGGCCCAGAAGGCCTGGTCAGGAGCCATCCGTCAACGTGGCGCGAGCGCGTCGATGGCGGCCCGGAGCCGGCCGAGCCCGTCGGCGAGCTGATCGGCGGCGTCCTCGGCGGCCGGCTCGGTGACCCTCGCCCTGAGCTTGGCGAAGCACTCCTCGACCGCCGTGAGCCGGTCGGCCAGCTCGGCGACGAGGTCGGCCCGGTCGTCGGCGCTGGCCCCCTCGGCCAGCGCCGCCTCCTTCAGCCGCCCGCGCAGCAGCGCCGCCTGTTCCTGCAGCTGGCGGCGCTTCTGGTACAGCTCGACGAACACCGCGACCTTGGCCCGCAGCACCCACGGGTCGAACGGCTTGGACACGTAGTCGACCGCGCCGGCCGAGTAGCCGCGGAAGGCGTGCTCGGCGTCCGGGTGCACCGCGGTCAGGAAGATGATCGGCACGTCCCTGGTCCGCTCCCGGCGCTTGATGTGCGCCGCGGTCTCCAGGCCGTCCATCCCCGGCATCGCGACGTCCAGCAGGATCACCGCGAAGTCGCCGGTGAGCAGCGCCTTGAGCGCCTCCTCACCCGAGCTGGCGCGGACCAGCTCGTGGTCGAAGACGCCGAGGATCGCCTCCAGCGCGAGGAGGTTCTCCGGACGGTCGTCGACCATCAGGATGCGTGCCATCCGACCAACTTAGTGGTACCGGGCCGTACTGGGCCATACGGGCGCTGAGCGTTAGCCGAAGTGGTCCCGCAGCAGTCCGAGCAGGTGCTCGATATCCACCGGTTTCGTCACATAGTCCGACGCTCCGGCGTGCAGGCTGCGCTCCCGGTCGCCGTTCATCGCCTTGGCCGTCACCGCGATGATCGGCAGGTCGGCGTGCCCCGGCCTGGCCCGGATCGCCGCCATCGCCTCGTTGCCGTCCATCCCGGGCATCATCACGTCCATCAGCACCGCGTCGATCGCCGGCGGCCCGTCCAGCGCCTCCAGGGCCGAGTCGCCGTTGTCGGCGTAGCAGACCTCGAGGCCGTTCAGCTCCAGCGCGCTGGCCAGGGCGAAGACGTTGCGGACGTCGTCGTCCACGATCAGCACGCGCTTGCCCAGCAGCGCCTCGTCCGGTCCGCCGGCCACCCCGGCAGCCGGCTCGCCGGGCACCTGCCGGTACGGCGAGGGTTCCCGCGGCGGCACCGGCGCGCCGCGGCGCATCGGCAGGTGCAACGTGAACGTCGAGCCCCGGCCGACCACCGACTCTGCCTCGAGCTCGCCGCCGAGCAGGTGGGCGATCTCCCGGCTGATCGACAGCCCGAGCCCGGTGCCGCCGTACCGGCGCGAGGTGGTGCCGTCGGCCTGCTGGAACGCCTCGAAGATGATCTTCAGCTTGTCCGCGGCGATGCCGATGCCGGTGTCGACGACCTGGAACGCGACCACGCCCGGCGCCCGGCGCAGGCTCGGGTTCTGGAACCGGGTCCGGTCCACCGCCTTGACCACCAGCCTGACCTGGCCCGACTCGGTGAACTTCACCGCGTTCGAGAGCAGGTTGCGAAGGATCTGCTGCAGCCGCCGCTCGTCCGTGTGCAGCGTGTCCGGTAGGTCGGGGGCGACCGAGACGGTGAAGCCGAGGCCCTTGTCCGCGGTCAGCGGCCGGCACATGCTCTCGACGTAGTCGATCAGGCTGCTGAAGCTCACGTCCGCCGGCGTCGACTCCATCTTCCCGGCCTCGACCTTCGACAGGTCGAGGATGTCGTCGATCAGCTGGAGCAGGTCGCTGCCGGCGCCGTGGATCACGTTGGCGTACTTCACCTGCTCGGCGGTCAGGTTGCCGGTCGGGTTGTCGGCCAGCAGCCGGGCCAGGATGAGCAGGCTGTTCAGCGGCGTACGCAGCTCGTGCGACATGTTCGCGAGGAACTCGGACTTGTACCGGGACGAGAGCGCGAGCTGCTCGGCCCGGTCGGCCAGCGCCCGGCCGGCGTCCTCGATCTCGGCGTTCTTCACCTCGAGCTCGGTGTTGGTCCGGCGCAGCTGCTCCTGCTGGCCCTGCAGCTCCTCGGAGCGCACCTGCAGCTCCTCGGTCAGCCGGCGGGACTGGTTGAGCAGCTCCTCGGTCCGGGAGTTCGCGATGATCGTGTTCACCGTGACCCCGATGGTCTCGGTGATCTGGTCCAGGAACGCCAGGTGCACCGGGCTGAACGGAGTGAACGTGGCCAGCTCGATGACGGCCAGCACCCGGCCCTCGAACAGCACCGGCAGCACGACCAGCTCGGCCGGCGGGGCGCTGCCCAGCGCGGAGGAGATCCGCACGTACCCGGCCGGGACGTCGGTCAGGTGGATCCGGCTGCCCTCGGCCGCGGCCTGGCCGACCAGCGTCTCGCCGAACGCGAATGCCTCGCCGTCCCTGGTGCCGCCGGGGTAGCCGTAGCCGGCGATCATCCGCAGCCGGGCCCGGCCGTCCGGGTAGGCGTTCGCGGCCGAGGTCACCTCCGCGGCCTCGGCCAGGAAGAACGCGCCGCACTGCGCGGTCACCACCGGGGTCAGCTCGGACATGATCAGCCGGGCGACCGCCTTGAGGTCGCGCTGGCCCTGCATGAGACCGGAGATCCGGGCGAGGTTGGTCTTCAGCCAGTCCTGCTCCTGGTTGGCCCTGGTCGTCTCGCGCAGGGTCGCGATCATCTGGTTGATCGTGTCCTTCAGCGCCGCGACCTCGCCGGCCGCGTCGACGGTGATCTTGCGGGTCAGGTCGCCGCGGGTGACGCCGGTGGACACGTCCGCGATCGCGCGCAGCTGGATGGTCAGCGTGCTCGCCAGCTGGTTGACGCTCTCGGTGAGCCGCTTCCAGGTGCCGGACACGCCCTCGACCTCGGCCTGGACGCCGAGCTTGCCCTCGGTGCCGACCTCGCGGGCCACCCTGGTCACCTCGTCGGCGAACGCGGAGAGCTGGTCGACCATCGTGTTGATCGTCGTCTTCAGCTCCAGGATCTCGCCCCGGGCATCGACGTCGATCTTGCGGCGCAGGTCGCCGCCGGCCACCGCGGTGGTCACCTCGGCGATGTTGCGGACCTGGCTGGTGAGGTTGCCGGCCATCGAGTTGACGTTGTCGGTGAGGTCCTTCCACACCCCGGCGACGCCGGGTACCCGCGCCTGGCCGCCGAGGATGCCCTCCGTACCGACCTCGCGGGCGACCCGGGTGACCTCGTCGGCGAACGCGCGCAGCGTGTCGACCATCGTGTTGATCGTGTGCGCCAGCGCGGCCGTCTCGCCCTGCGCCTCGATCATGATCTTCTGCGACAGGTCGCCGCGGCCGACGGCGGTCGACACGGTGGCGATCGACCGCACCTGGCTGGTCAGGTTGCCGGCCATCGAGTTGACGTTGTCGGTCAGGTCCTTCCAGGTGCCGGACGCGCCCCTGACCCTGGCCTGGCCGCCGAGCTTGCCCTCGGTGCCGACCTCGCGGGCGACCCTGGTGACCTCGTCGGCGAACGCCGACAGCAGGTCGACCATGATGTTGATCGTCGTCTTCAGCTCGAGGATCTCCCCGCGGGCGTCGACGTCGATCTTCTTGGTCAGGTCGCCGCGGGCCACCGCGGTGGTCACCTCGGCGATGTTGCGGACCTGGGCGGTCAGCGTGCCGGCCATGAAGTTCACCGAGTCGGTGAGGTCGCGCCAGGTGCCGGACGCGCCCCTGACCTCGGCCTGGCCGCCGAGCCGGCCCTCCGAGCCGACCTCGCGGGCCACCCGGGTCACCTCGTCGGCGAACCCGGACAGCTGGTCGACCATCGTGTTCACGGTCGTCTTCAGCCCGAGCAGCTCGCCGGAGACGTCGACGGTGATCTTGCGGGACAGGTCGCCGCGGGCGACGGCCGTGGTCACCTGGGCGATGTCGCGCAGCTGCGCGGTCAGGTTGCCGGCCATCGAGTTGACGTTGTCGGTGAGGTCCTTCCAGGTGCCGGCCACGCCAGGGACCGTCGCCTTCCCGCCCAGCACGCCGTCCGTGCCGACCTCGCGGGCCACCCGGGTCACCTCGTCGGCGAACGCGCGCAGCTGGTCGACCATCGTGTTCACGGTCGTCTTCAGCTCGAGCATCTCGCCGGCCACGTCGACGGTGACCGTGCGGGACAGGTCGCCGTTGGCGACCGCGGTGGTGACCAGCGCGATGTCGCGGACCTGGTTGGTCAGCCGGCTGGCCATCGTGTTCACCGAGTCGGTGAGGTCGCGCCAGGTGCCGGAGACGCCGCGGACCCTGGCCTGGCCGCCGAGCTTGCCGTCGGTGCCGACCTCGCGGGCGACCCTGGTCACCTCGTCGGCGAAGTCGCGCAGCTGGGCGACCATGCCGTTGACGGTCCGGGCCATCCGGAGGAACTCGCCGCGCAGCCGCTGGTCGCCCGAGCGCAGGTCGATCATCTGGGTCAGGTCGCCGGCGGCGACCGCGCCGAGCACCCGGCCGACCTCGACCGTGGGCCGGACCAGCTCGTCGACGAGGTCGTTGGCCGCCGTGACGGCGCCGGCCCAGGCGCCCTCGGCGTTGCCGACCCGCAGCCGCTCGTCCAGCCGGCCGTCCCGGCCGACCACCCGGCGTACCCGGTCGAGCTCGCCGGTCAGGTGCCGGTTGCGCTCGACCACCTCGTTGACGACGGTGGCCAGCCTGGCCATCGGCGAGTCGACGTCGCCCGGCACCCGCAGCCGGACCCGGAAGTCGCCGTCCCGTACGGCGGTGAGCGCGGTCAGCAGCCGCTCGACCTCGGCCTCGTCCAGACCCCGCGGCGGCTGCGGCTCGGTGCGCCGCCCGGTCAACCGGCGGGGCCGGCGGGACCTGTCTGCTGCCTTCTGTCCTGCTGCGGCTGGCGGCGCGGCCACTGCGACCTCCTCGAACCGGGCCGGGTGGCCCGGGCCGTTCGCCAGTCTGGCACGCCGGTCCGCTCGTACGATCGGGTCCATGCCGCTCCTGGAGCGCGACGACCAGCTGCGCGCCGCGGACGGCTACCTCGCCGACGCGGCCGACGGGAACGGCCGGTTGCTGTTCGTCGCGGGCGAGGCGGGGGTGGGCAAGACCACGTTCGTCACCGCGGTCGTCGCCGCCGCCGGCGCCCGCGCGAGAGTCGCGGTCGGGCGGTGCGACGGATCGGCGACGCCGGCGCCGCTCGGCCCGCTGGCGGAGATGCTGCCGGCGCTCCCGGACGGGCTGTGGCCGCCGGGCGCGTCCCGGCACGAGGTGTTCACCGCGGTCACCGCGGCGCTGGCCGAGCCGCCGCCGGCCCCGCCGTACCTACTGGTGATCGAGGACGCGCACTGGGCCGACGAGGCCACCCTCGACCTGATCCGGCACCTGGCCCGGCGGGTGCACGACCGGCGGGCGCTGGTGCTGGTGACGTACCGGCCGGAGGACGCGGCCGCGGGCCACCCGCTGCGGCTGGTGCTCGGCGACGCGGCCACCGCGGCCGGCACCCGGCGGATGGTGCTGGCGCCGCTGTCGCTGGCCGCCGTACGGATGCTGGCTTCGACCGCGGACGCCCCGGACGCCGCCCGGCTGTACGAGATCACCGGCGGGAACTCGTTCTTCGTCACCGAGGTGCTCGCGGCCGGCGGCAGCGACGTGCCGGCGACCGTGCGGGACGCGGTGGTGGCCCGGGTCGGGCGGCTGTCCCCGCCGGCGCGGCACGTGCTCGACGCGGTCGCGCTGGCCGGTGCCCGGGCCGAGCTGAGCCTGCTCGAGGACGTGCTCGGGGACGGCTTCGGCGCGCTGGACGACTCGCTGGAGCGCGGGGTGCTGCGGGTGGACGGGGGCGGAGTGACCTTCCGGCACGAGCTGGCCAGGCTCGCCGTGGCCGACCAGGTGCCGCCGGCCCGGCGGCTGTCACTGCACCGGCGGCTGCTGGCCGTGCTGCGGTCGTGGGCGGCGGCGGGTGCCGACGTGGATCCGGCCCGGTTGGCCCATCACGCGGAGGCGGCCGGGGACTCCGCCGGCGTCCGGGCGTACGCGCCGGAGGCGGCGGCGCGGGCGGCGGCGCTGGGGGCACACCGGGAGGCGGTGCAGCAGTACCGGCGGGCGCTGCGGCACGCCGGCCCGCTCCCGGACGGGCAGCGGGCCGAGCTGCTGCGGCTGCTGGGGTACGAGTGCTACCTCACCGACCTCATGGAGGACGCCCTGGCCGCCGGGACCGAGGCGCTGCCGATCTGGGCCGCGCTGGACGACACCGTGCGGGTCGGTGACACCCACCGGTTCCTGTCCCGGCTGAACTGGTTCGTCGGCCGCAACGAGCAGTCCGAGTGGCATGCGGCGCGGGCGACCGAGGTGCTGGCCGGCACCGAGTCGGTGGAGCTGGCGATGGCGCAGAGCAACGCCGCGCAGCTGCGCATGCTCGCCTCGGACCTGCCCGGCACCCGGGAGTGGGCCGCCCGGGCGCTCGCTCTGCTCGACCGGCTGCAGGACGGCCCCGCCGCGGTCGAGGTGCGGGTGCACGCGCTGACCAACCTCGGCTCCGCGGAGACGATCTCGGGCGACGTCCAGGCCGGGGTGCGGATGGTGACCGAGAGCCTGCGCCTCGCCCGGGCGGCCGACCTGCACGAGCACGCCGCGCGGGCGTACTGCAACCTGGTCGCGGCCGCGGTCCTGCAGTACCGGCTGGACGCCGCCGCGGCGTGTGCGGCGGCGGGGATCGCCTACTGCCAGGAGCGCGACCTCGACTCGTGGACGCTCTACCAGCAGGGCTGGCGGTCGGCACTGCTGCTCTACAAGGGCGAGCTCAAGGCCGCCGAGACGGCTGCCGCGGACGTCCTCCGGCACAAGGAGGTCGCGCCGGTCAGCACGATCACGCCGCTCACGGTGCTGGCCAGGGCCCGGGCCAGGACGGGCCGGGGCGACTGGCAGCAGCCGCTGGACCGGGCCATCGCGCTGGCCAGGGAGACGGGGGAGGTGCAGCGGCTGGGGCCGGCTGCCGGCGCCCGCTGCGAGGTGCTCTGGCTGTCCGGCGATGCCGGCGGTGCCAGGGATGTGGCCGAGGAGGCGATGCGGGGTCTTGACCCGGCGGCCGACCCTTGGCACTGCGCCGGCGTGGCGACCTGGCTGGCGCCGCCGCCGGAGGACCGCGGCCCCGCCCCGCCGTACGCCTTCCTGCCGGCCGCCGACGCGTTGCCCGGTCCGTACGCGCTGGAGGCCGCGGGCCGGTGGGCGGACGCCGCCGAGGCGTGGGAGCGGCTCGGGGCGCCGTACGAGCGGGCGCTGGCGCTGGTGCGCACCGGTGAGCGGGCCGGGCTGACCGAGGCGGTGCAGGTGCTGGACGGGATCGGCGCGGCGGCCGCGGCGGCCCGGGTACGCGGCCTGCTGCGGAGCCGCGGCTGGTCGGCGCCCCGAGGCCCCCGGCCGAGCACGGTCAGCCACCCGAGCGGGCTGACCGCACGGGAGGCCGAGGTGCTGGCGCTGGTGTCCGAGGGGTTGACCGACCCGGCCATCGCGGCCCGGCTGGTGCTGTCCCGCCGTACCGTCGAGCACCACGTCGCGTCGATCCTGGCCAAGCTCGGGGTGGCGTCCCGGCAGGAGGCGGCCGCGACCCTCCGCTCGTAGCCCGCGGAGCGGGCAGGATGGGCACGTGCGAGGTGCCTATCCGGTCGAGGTCGTACGCGCTGCTGAGCGGGCGGCGATGGAGGCGGTGCCCCAGGGCGCCCTGATGCAGCGGGCCGCCGCGGGACTCGCCGCGGAGTGCGTGCGGATGCTGCGCGGCGGCGTATATGGGACGCCGGTCGTAGCCCTCGTCGGCGCCGGCGACAACGGCGGCGACGCGCTCTACGCCGCCGCCCGGCTGGCCGGCCGGGGCGCCGCGGTCACCGCCGTCCTGCTGTCGCCGGACCGCTCGCATCCCGGCGGCCTCACCGCTCTGCGGGCCGCCGGCGGCCGCGCGCTGCCGGCCGACTCGCCGGAGGCGGCCGACGTGGTGGCGGCGGCGCGGCTGGTCCTGGACGGCATCGTCGGGATCGGCGGGTCGGGTGGGCTGCGACCGGCGGCGGCCGCACTGGTCCGGGCCGTCACCGGCGAGGTCGTCGCGGTCGACCTGCCCAGCGGCGTCGACGCGGACACCGGCGCGGTGGAGGGCGAGGCGGTCCGGGCCGACGTCACCGTGACGTTCGGCGCGCTCAAGCCGGGGTTGCTGGTGGGTGCCGGCGTCGAGCACGCCGGCGAGGTCCGCCTGGTCGAGATAGGCCTCGACCTGCCCGTACCGGACCTGCGGGTGCTCGACCCGGCCGACGTGGCCCGGCTGCTGCCCCGACCCGGCCCGCGCGACGACAAGTACACCCGCGGCGTGGTCGGCGTCGCCGCCGGCTCGTCGACCTATCCCGGCGCGGGTGTGCTCAGCACCGGCTCCGCGGTCCACGGCGGCGCCGGCATGGTCCGGTACGCCGCCGGTGCCTCCGGTGCGGCCGAGCACGTCCGGTCCCGCTGGCCGGAGGCGATCGTCACCGAGGGCAAGCCGAGCGAGGCCGGCCGGGTGCAGGCCTGGGTGGTCGGCCCCGGCATCGGCACCGACGACGCCGCGGTCGGGCTGCTGCGCGACGTGCTCGGCCAGGACGTGCCGGTGCTGGTCGACGCGGACGGGCTGACGCTGTTGGCGAGGGAGCCGGAGCTGGTCCGGTCCCGGACCGCGCCGACCGTGCTCACCCCGCACGACCGGGAGTTCGAACGAGTCGCCGGACCGGTCGGGACCGACCGGGTCGGCGCCGCCCGCCGGGCCGCGGCCGGGCTCGGCGTCACCATGCTGCTGAAGGGCAACTCGACGGTGGTCGCGAGCCCGGACGGCGTCGCGTACGTCAGCCCGACCGGCACGCCGTGGCTGGCCACCGCCGGCAGCGGCGACGTGCTGTCCGGGCTGGGCGGGGCGCTCCTGGCCGGTGGGGTCGAGCCGACCCTGGCCGCCGCCCTCGCCGCCTACGTGCACGGGCTGGCCGGGTCGATCGCCGCCGGCGGGGCGACCACCAGCGCGACCGGCGTGCTCGACGCGCTACCGGATGCCCTGCGCACGGTCCGTGCCGTCGCGGGGCCGCCGGTCAGGTGAGCGGCGGCGGCTCGCCGGTCAGGTCAGCGCCGCGTAGGTCGCCGTCCAGAAGTCCGACACGACGTTGTGCCCGGACGGCGAGTTCCACATCGACTGGGTCAGCACCGTGCCGACCAGGTCCTCACCGGGGTCGCAGGAGAACGAGGTGCCGAGCCCGCCGTCCCAGCCGAACCGGCCCGGGTTGGCGTCGATCCCGACGCGCTCGGTGGCGACGCCGACCCCGAGGCCCCAGCCGGCGCCGTGCCAGGGCACCCAGGCCACCACCTCCTTCTGCGCCGGGGTGAGCTGGTCGGTGGTCATCGCCGCGACCGTGGCCCGGGACAGCAGCGGCGCGCCGCCGGAGAGCAGCATGCGGCCGAACGCGAGCAGGTCGCCGGCGGTCGAGACGAGCCCGCCGCCGCCCGACTCGAACGCCGGCGGCCGGCTCCACGCGCCGTCGACCGGGTCGTAGACGACCAGCGCGCCGGTCCGCGGATCCGTCCGGTACGAGGTGACGAACCGGTCGAGCGAGCCCGCCGGCACGCTGAAGCCGGTGTCCGTCATCCCGAGCGGCCCGAACACCCGCTCGGCCAGGAACCGCGAGAGCGGCATCCCGGCCGCCCGGGCGATGAGCACGCCGAGCACCTCCATCGGCACGTGGTAGGCCCAGCGCCGGCCCGGCTGCCACATCAGCGGGAGCTCGCCGAGTCGCCGCAGCCACTCGTCCGGGGCCGGCGTGGCCGCCGGGTCGGGCGGCCCCATGCCGATCCCCCGCTCGTCGGCCGCGGCGACCACCGGAACATCGGCCGGGTCGGCC
>Ga0207702_10004210_pt1 | contig 12858 bp, 16 predicted proteins | sample KBSCornC62_FD_184302 | JGI IMG/M metagenome (GOLD analysis project Ga0207702, IMG submission 184302) | Corn rhizosphere microbial communities from Kellogg Biological Station, Michigan, USA - KBS Corn C6-2 (SPAdes) (version 2) | ecosystem: Host-associated > Plants > Roots > Rhizosphere > Soil ...
CGCGGACGGCGTGCGCGCCTACGGCAAGCCCGCGTCCGTGGTCTATGACGTGAAGTACGTGCTGCCGCGCGAAGCGGTGGACGGTCGCCTTTGAGCGGAGTTGCATTGCATGAAGCTGCCAGCCTCGTGACTCGGCAACAAAAGAGCCACCGAGTGCGGCCGATGGCTGCACCCCGCCGCGAAGCTGGTACGCTTTGGCCAGTGTGAAGCGGGCTGGAGATGGAATGAACACCGGCACATTCACCATATCCATCGACTTCGAACTGTACTGGGGCGTGCGCGACACACGCAGCCTCGATGCGTTCCGCAGTCACCTGGATGGCGCGCGAAAGGCCATCCCACGCATGCTGAACCTGTTCGAACAGCATCGCATCCACGCCACATGGGCGGCGGTGGGTTTTCTTTTTTGCCGCGATCGCGCCGACGCCCTTGCGGCAGCCCCGTCCGAGCGGCCCGGCTACGAGAACGCCTCGCTCTGTCCCTATCGCTATCTGGAGCAGTCGGCGGAACTCGACGGGCGTTACCACTTCGCCCCCGATCTGGTCGAGCTGATCGCCGCGACGCCGGGGCAGGAAGTGGCCAGCCACACGTTCTCGCACTACTACTGCCGCGAAGCCGGCCAGACGGTGGCGGCATTCAGTGCCGATCTCGCCGCGGCCGTCCGCACCGCGGCCGCGCATGGCATCGTCCTGCGCAGCCTGGTGTTTCCCCGCAACCAGTGGAACCCGGCCTATCTGGAAGTGCTCGCCGAACACGGGATCTCCGCCTATCGCGGCAACGAGGATGGCTGGCTCTATGCCGCCACCGATCACGTCGGGCAGAACGCGGTGCGCCGCATGGGTCGCCTGCTCGACAGCTACATCAATCTCAGCGGACACCACACGTACACGCTGGAAAGCTGCGCCGGCCGGCTGCCGCTCAACTTTCCGGCCAGCCGTTTCCTGCGCCCCCACGATCCGCGACTGGCCAGGCTGGACGGCTTGCGGCTGCGCCGGATCACGCATGCCATGCGCCACGCCGCCCGGCGCCACGAGGTTTTCCACTTGTGGTGGCATCCGCACAATTTCGGCGTCGACACCGACCAGAACATGGGCTTTCTGGCACGCGTGATCGAAGAGTTCGAGCGTCTGCGACAGCAGGACGGCATGCGCTCGCTGGGCATGACCGAACTCGCCGACGCCGTGGCTGCGCGATGAGCCGCCGGACTCCGCGCATCGTCATGCTGTGCGGCGACGGGCCGTCCTCCTGGTTCATGTACAACGCGTTGGCGAGCGAGGTGGAGGTCCTCGCCGTCGTGGTGGAGCGCAAACCGTCGGCCCGGGCCATGATCCGGTACAGGGTGCGCCAGTTGGGCTGGTTCACGGTCATCGGCCAGCTTGCCTTCATCGCATTCAATCGGCTGTTGGCGCGGCTCCAGCGCCGCCGAAGCGACGAGCTGATCCTTCGGTACGGCTTGCAGGCCGCCTTGCCGCCGGCAGACATCACTCGACGGGTGGACAGCGTCAACACGGCAGCGGTGCGTCGCCTGCTCAGGAAGCTCGATCCCGACGCCGTGGTCGTGAACGGCACGCGGATCGTTTCGCACAAGGTGATCGACTGCATCCGGCGCCCTTTCCTCAACACCCATGCCGGCATCACGCCGCGCTACCGTGGCGTGCACGGCGGCTACTGGGCGCTGGTTCGCGGCGACGCCGAGCACTGCGGCGTCACCGTCCATCTGGTCGACGCCGGCGTGGATACCGGCGGCGTGCTGTACCAGCAACGGATCGACGTCGAGGACAGCGACGGCTTCAACACCTATCCGCTGCATCAGCTTGCCGCCGGGATCCCGCTGATGAAGCAAGCACTGCGCGACGTGGTCGACGGCAGCCTCGCCAGCCGCGACGGCGTCGGCCCATCCCGGCTCTGGTACCACCCCACCCTTGGCCAGTACCTCAGGTACCGGTTTTCCAGGTCGGTCAAATAGGGCCTCGGCCTGGAGCCGGAGCGGTCGAAGGAGTTCGATCCCTTCCCGGCAGCGGCCGGATCGCAACAGATGCCCGGACGGCAACGGACGCAAAAAAGGCCGGAACCGTCGCTGTCGCTGGGGTTTCCGGCCGGTGGGGTCTATCAAACAACCGCCAGAAAGCCTTGTGCCGCAACGGTTTCAGAAATTGCAGACGGCGAGATGCCCCCAAAGATGCCCCCAGCGCGTCGCAGTGACCGCCTGTTCCACCCTGTTCTCAGACTGGCACGGCGACCAGCTTCACGCCCACGGCATGGCAGACCTTCGCCAGCGTCTCGAACCGGGGCTTGGCGCCAGGACGCAGCGCCTTGTACAGGCTTTCGCGCCCCAGCCCGGATGCCTCGGCAATCTCCGCGATGCCGCGTGCCTTGGCGACGTGCCCCAGCGCACGCAGCAGTTCGTCGGTGTCGCCATCGGCCAGCACCTGCGACAGGTATTCGGCAATCGCCTCCTCGCTGTCTAGCAGGTCGGCCATCTCGAAGGGTTGCAGTTTTGCGTTCATGTCATGCCTCCTTCGCCAGTTGCTGGGCGTGGCGTATGTCGCGCCGCTGCGATGCCTTGTCGCCACCGCACAGCAGCACTACCAGCACGCCAGCCCGTAGCGTGAAATACACGCGGTAGCCCGCTCCCACGTCGATCCGCATTTCCGAAACGCCCTCGCCTACCGGCTTGGTGTCTCCCAGATTGCCGGCGCTGGCACGCTCGATCCGTCGCGCTATTGCCACGCGGGCTTTCAGGTCGCGCAGTCCGCGATGCCATGCCGCGAATGCCTCGGTTTGCATGACGGTATAGGGCATGGGGTTATTGTATCTACTTGGATACATAGCGGCAAGTCAGGCCTCGCTGGGCTTTCAGGTACGAGCCAGTGACTGAGGCGTTCCGCGCGGCGCGGCGTGCGCAGGTGAACTGGTAATCCGGCGATGCGGTGAAGCTCGAATAGTCTCCCGAGTTCAGCGCGTTCATCGTCCCCAGCGCATTGTTGCCGGCTGAGATGTACGGATTCAGGTTGCCAGCGGTGCGCTGGTAGTTCTGTTCCGTCTGCTGGATCGCCTGATTCGCGGCGTTCTGCTGGGCGTTGGCAGCACTCTTGGCAGCCTGTTTTTGCTGATTGGCGGTATGAGAGCGTCGTTGCTGTGCCAACCGCCGCAACCCAAATTTCCGACATGGTCTTCTCCTACGCGAAGTCGCCGTTGGGCGCCAGCTTGCTGAAATGGCTCACCCACACCATTCGAGCGTCGGTAGCGTCCGTACCGATGCCGCCAACGGGAAGGCGTGAGTGGAACAGCGGCGCACTGAAGATCAGCGCCCGGTTTTTCTGGCCGCGAACAAAATCGGTTTGCACCCACTTATCGGGATCGCGCAGAGCATACCCAAATGCAGCCGCCATGAGACGGGCCGCATCGGCCCGAACACCTTGAAGGCTTCGAACGAGATATTTGGTGCCGACCCGGGGTTGCAGGTCTTTGGGCACGAAAAAGCGGACATAAAGTCCGCTTGGTCGGTTGAGCAACAAAGGTTTCGGCATTTGGTACCTTCATTGGTACCCCGCGAGGGGTAGTGAAGGCACCAAATTTCTCTTTTAAAATTAAAGACCTGCCGAGTTGTATGGTGGAGGTGGGGGGAGTCGAACCCCCGTCCGAAAGCGCTTGATGCCCGGATCTACATGCTTAGCTCAACGTTCGATCTCGTTCCGCGACAAGCACGATGGGCAAAGCGCACCGCGGAACCAGCCTGCTTGATCTGACCTTGGACCGACAGGCGGCGGTCTTCGGCGATCCCGTGATAATGACCCTACACCGACGAGCACGAGCACAAGTGGGTTCGGGGCTTACGCCTTAAGCGGCGAGAGCGTAGTTGTCGTCGTTGGCAACTATGAGTTTGCTGCTGGATTAACGAGGAAAGCTGCCCCCTCGGCATGCACCAAGCCATCTCACTACCCCCGTCGAAGCCAGTACACCCCCGGGGAAAACGGTATGGCCGCACAAGTATATGGGGTCGCGGCACAAGGCTTCAATGCGATGCGCCGTTCCCGTCCATCGTTCGTTACATCTCCACGCAATCGAAACGCCGGTCCGTCGCCACTTCGCCGTCGTAGTCCACGTCGCTGCGGTCGAAGCCGAACAGCTTGAGGAACTCGTGCTTGTAGCCGGCGTAGTCGGTGACCTGCCTGAGCGTCTCGGTGGTGACGGTGGGCCACAACGCCTTGCAGGCGTCCTGCACGTCGGTGCGCAGCTCCCAGTCGTCCAGGCGCACGCGGCCCTCGGCGTCGGTGGGCACGGCGGCGCCGTCGGCGCGGTAGAGGCGGTCGTGGAACAGGCGGTTGATCTGCTCGATGCAGCCTTCGTGGATGCTCTTCTCCTTCATGATCCTGAAGGCGATGGAGACGTACAGCGGGATCACCGGGATCGCCGCGCTGGCCTGGGTGACCACCGACTTCATCACGCCGACGCGAGCGTCGAGACCGGCATGGCGCTCGCGCAGCGCCTTGGCTGTGTTGTCCAGGTGTTGCTTGGCCTGGCCCAGCGTGCCGTGCCAGTACATCGGCCAGGTGATCTCGGTGCCGATATAGCTGTAGGCGATGGTCCTGGCGTTCTTCGCCAGCACGCCGGCGGCGGAGAGCGCGTCGATCCACAGCGCCCAGTCCTCGCCGCCCATCACGGTGACGGTGTCCTTGATCTCCTGCTCGGTGGCCGGCTCGATGGTGGCCTCGATCACGGTGTCCTTGTTGGTGTCGACCGAGGTGTTGGTGAACGGCTGGCCGATGGTCTTGAGCGCCGAGCGCACCACTTCGCCGCTGCCAGGCAGCTTGCGCACGGGCGAGGCCAGCGAATAGACCACCAGATCGATCGGGCCGCCCATCTCGGCCTTGATGATCTCGATGGCGCGCGCGCGCGTCTCGTTGGCGAAGGCGTCGCCATTGATCGACTTGCTGTACAGGCCGGCCTGCTTGGCCAGCTTGTCGAACGCGGCGGAGTTGTACCAGCCGGCGGTGCCGGGCTTGTCCTCGCTGCTGGGCTTCTCGAAGAACACGCCCAGTGTGGCCGCACCGTAGCCGAACGCGGCGGTGATGCGCGAAGCGAGGCCGTAGCCGGTGGAGGCGCCGATCACCAGCACGCGCTTCGGACCCTTGCCGTCATCGTGGATCGCGGCCCTGGTGGTGGCGATCTGCTCGGCCACGTTGAGCTCGCATCCGACCGGATGGGCCGTGACGCAGATGAAGCCACGCACTTTGGGTTTGATGATCACTGGGGATGCTCCATGGGGGATTCGCAAGGCGGCATCTTAGCGAAGGTGGAGGAACATGCGCTGCGGTAGGGAGCCTTCGCGCCCCTTTCCCGCTTGCAGTAGAAGGTCGGGGAGAACGCATGCGGAGGTGCGGCACGCATTCCCCCATCCCCTCTCCCGCAAGCGGGAGAGGGGAGTCGTGCCGTCAGGCGATGGAATGCAGCGCCTGCACCAGTGCGCGCACCTGTTCCACGTCGCTGCGCAGCTCGCCGCCTTGCATGTCGGCGAGCAGCGGGGGGCGATGACGCATGCCGGAGGCGAGTTGCCGTTTGGCGGATGCGTGGAACTCGCGAGCGCCAGTGGCTGCGGCGAGCGCGGCGAGGTTGTCGGCCGTCACGCCTGCGCCCGGCATGATGGCGATGCGTCCGCCCGCCTGCGCGACCAGCTCGCGGATCAAGGCAGCGCCTTCCGGCGCGCGGGCCTGCCCGCCCGAAGTAAGCACGCGCTCGCAGCCCAGCGCGATCACGTCGTCCAGCGTGCGCCGCGGATCGCGCACGAGGTCGAACGCACGATGGAAGGTGATGCCGAGATGGCCGGCCGCGGCGAGCAGGCCGTAGCAGCGTCCCATGTCCACATTGCCGTCGGCGTCAAGCACGCCCAGCACCACGCCGTCGCAACCCAGCGCCACGCAGGTCTCGATGTCGCGGCGCATCGCCTCGCATTCGTCGTCGTCGTAGAGGAAGTCGCCGGCGCGCGGGCGGATCAGCACGTACAGCGGAATGCGCAGGCGCTCGCGCGCCATCGCGATGGTGGCGTGCGAGGGCGTGAGGCCGCCCAGTTCCAGCGCGCTGCACAGTTCCACCCGCCCTGCCCCGCCCGCCTGCGCGGCCAGTGCGGAGGCCACCGAGTTCGCGGCCACTTCCAGCAGGCGGGCGCTCATGCGGGGAAGACGCTCTTCGCGGGAACCAGCGCGCGCTGGTCCTTCGCGTCGCACACGGCGTAGGAGAAGCCGGGCTGGATCGCCCAGGCGCCCACTTCGCCGTCCTTGTTCATGGCAAGGAAGCCCACCTGGATCTCCTTCGCGGCCTTCGGCTTCTTGCGCACGATGCGCATCACCGCCTCGCGGCAGGCCTCGGTGGGTGTGCGACCCTGGCGCATCAGCTCCACCACGAGAAAGCTGCCGGCGTTGCGGATCACTTCCTCGCCCACGCCGGTGGATGTGGCGCCGCCCACTTCGCCGTCCACGTACAGGCCGGCGCCGATGATTGGCGAATCGCCCACGCGGCCGTGCAGCTTCCACGCCATGCCGCTGGTGGTGCAGGCGCCGGCCAGCTTGCCGTGCGCGTCCAGCGCCAGCATGCCGATGGTGTCGTGGTTGTCCTTGCCGCCGGGAAAGCCCTTGCCGTAGTCGCGCATCTCGCTGTTGGCGGTCGGCTGGTAACGCGCGGTCTTCAGCCACTCGTGCCAGGCCTGCTCCGATTCGGGCGTCAGCAGGTTCTCCTTCCCGAAACCCTGCTCCAGCGCGAACTGCAGCGCGCCGTCGCCGGCCAGCAACACGTGCGGGGTGCGCTCCATCACGCGGCGCGCCACCGAGATCGCGTGGGTGATGTGCTCCATGGCAGCCACCGCACCGCAGTTGCCCTCGGCGTCCATGATGCTGGCGTCCAGGGTGACCTTGCCGTCGCGGTCGGGGTAGCCGCCCTTGCCCACGCTGTGGTTCCTGAGGTCGGCCTCGGGCACGCGCACACCGGCTTCCACCGCGTCCAGCGAATGACCGCCCTGGCCCAGGATTGCCCACGCCGCCTGGTTGGCGGCGATGCCGAAATCCCAGGTGGAAGCCACGCGCACGGTGGTGGCCTGGCGGGCGGTGCCGGCCGACTCCGCGGCAGCGAGCGGCTTGCTGATCGCCAGTGCCGAGGCGCCCAGCAACGAGGTCTTGAGGAATTGGCGGCGATCGGCCATGTCTGCTCCTGTGTTTTTGCGATTGTCCCTGATCGTGAAAATCAAACGGGCGGCCATCCGTGGTCGCACTACTCAAAACCATCTTTGCGATCGTCCATGATCGCGAGAATCACATGGGCGGCCATCCACGGTCGCGCTTCTCGAAGCAAAAAGCCCCGCGCCGGGGCGCGGGGCTTGATTTCACTGCATGGCCGGCGCCGACGCCGGCCGGTGGAACTCAGGCCGCAACCTCGACGCCCGAAGCCTGGGCGCCCTTGGGGCCATTGGTGACTTCGAACTTCACGCGCTGGCCCTCCTGCAGGCTGCGAAAGCCCTTGGAGTTGATGGCCGAGAAGTGGACGAACACGTCCTCCCCACCGTCCTCGGGCGCGATGAAGCCGAAGCCCTTGGCATCGTTGAACCACTTGACCGTACCGAAACGCATTGCTGGAACCTCTGGAAGCATGGACAGGGCGCACCCGACCGAGCTCGAACCATCCCCCTGGCTCACCGTCCTGGTGCCCGGAAAGTATCAACATGTTTGCGGGCAAAGCGCAATATGTGCCTGCCGATTTCCTGCCCGGGACCCCATTCCAGCCCACAGGGATGCGTCATGCGGTAATGCGATAATGCGCGCTCACGCACGCAGCATCGCTTCCAGCAGGCGCGGCACCTCGGCCGTGGCCGCGGCGAGATGGGCGAAGATCTCTTCGATGCTGATCTCGTCCTCGTCGCCGCAACCGGCGGCGTAGTTCGCCACCAGGGCGAGGCAGGCGTAGTCCAGCCCCAGTTCGCGCGCCAGCGCGGCCTCGGGCATGCCGGTCATGCCGACCAGGTCGCAGCCGTCGCGCTTCATGCGCGCGATCTCGGCGCGGGTCTCCAGCCGCGGCCCCTGGGTGGCGCCGTAGCAGCCGCCGTCGATCACCGCGATGCCGGCCTTGCGCGCGCCCTGCAGCAGGCGGTGGCGCAACGCGGCGGTGTATGGCTCGCTGAAGTCGATGTGCTTCACCTCGGCGCCTTCGGTATCGCAGTAGCTGGTGGTGCGGCCGTGGGTGTAATCGATCAGCTGGTCCGGCACCACGATGGCGCGCGGCCCCATGTCGGTGCGGATGCCGCCCACCGCGTTGACGCCGATCACCGTGCGCGCGCCGAGGCCGTGCAGCGCCCACAGGTTGGCGCGGTAGTTCACCCGGTGCGGCGGCAGGCTGTGGCTTTCGCCGTGGCGGGCCAGGAAGGCCACGCGCTTGCCTGCGAAGTCGCCCAGCACGATCTCGCCGGAAGCTGCGCCGAACGGCGTTTCCACCGTATGCCGGCTGGCGTTTGCCAGGCCCGGAAACTTGTACAGGCCACTGCCGCCGATCACTGCCAGATCGATAATGTGCTCGCTCATGAGAGGGTTCCGAGAAAGTTGTTGAGATGGCGCGCCAGCAGTTCGCGGGTGCGCTCATCCGCAAGCCGGCCGTCTGCGATCTTGGTGTGCGCCTGGAACACCAGCACCTCGCCCTGCGGTTCGACCACCGCGCCGGCGCGGCGCAGCACCAGCCGCAACTGGTCCTGCGCACGCACCGTGCCGGTGACGCCGGGGCTGGCGCCGACGATGCAGACGCGCTTGCCGGCCAGCGGCGCGGATGACCGGGCGATACCGGGACGCGAGACCCAGTCGATGGCGTTCTTCAGCACACCGGTGATGCCGCCGTTGTATTCGGGACAGGCCAGCAACAGGGTATCGGCCTGAGCCACCGCGTCCTTCAGCGCGGCCACCGGCGCAGGGTCGCCCTGCTCCTCCACGTCCTGGTCGAACAGCGGCAGGCCATGCAGGTCGTGAATGGCGAGGTTCGCGCCCGCCGGCAACAGCTCCTGCGCGGCGTGCAGCAGCACGGTGTTGAACGAAGCCCGGCGCAGGCTGCCGGAGATGCCCAGGATGTTCATGCGCGAGTCCCGGAGGGCGCGTTCAGCGCAACGCGTAGATGGCCGGCAGGTTGCGGCCCTGCTCGTGGTAGTCCATGCCGTAGCCGAACACGTAACGGTCGGGCAGCTCGACGCCATTGAAGTCGGAGGCGATGCCCTCGACCAGGCGATCGTGCCGCTTGCTGCACAGGCTGGCGATCAGCACGCGCTTCGCGCCGCGGCGCAGGCAGTCTTCGCGCACGGCCTTCAACGTGTGGCCCTCGTCGAGGATGTCGTCCACCAGCAGCACGGTGCGCCCCGCGAGATCCACCGCGGGCTCGCGCAGCCAGTGCAGCTCGCTGCCGGAGGTGGCGCCGCGGTAGCGGGTGGCGTGCACGTAGTCGAATTCGAGGTCGGTGCGGATCGAGAGCGCCAGCTGCCCGGCGAACATCAGCGCTCCGTTCATCACGGTGAGGAACACCGCGCGCTCGCCGTCCAGCGCGGCGTCGATCCGCCGGCCGAGGTCGGCGATCACGGTTTCGATCTCCGCGCGCTCGAACAGCACGTCGGCGTGCGCCAGTGCATCGTGGAGGGAGGGAGGCGTCTCGTTCATGCGGTGCCCTGTGCGGCGTCCAGCGCCGTGATGCGCGCGACGAAGCGGTCGCGCTGGGGGTTGTCGGTGAGGCTGTCCCAGCTGGCGCCGATCGCCCCGCGCAGCGGAACCAGCCGCTCGGGATTCGCCGACACGCGGCCGGCGACGGCGGCGATGGCCTGGTCGACCACCTCGGGGAAGCAGGCCAGCACCAGGTCGCAGCCGGCGTCCAGGTGGCCGTGCACGCGCTCGGCCACGCCGCCGGCCACGCCCGCGGCAGCCATGCTGATGTCGTCGCTGATCACTGCGCCGGCGAAGCCCAGTTCGCCGCGCAGGATCTCGCCGATCCACGCTCGCGAATAGCCGGCCGGCTGCGCGTCGACGGCGGGATAGACCACGTGCGCCATCATCACGGCCTCGACCCGCGCCGCGATGCACTCGGCGAACGGCCGCAGGTCGTCGCGACTGATCTCCTCCAGCGAACGCGGATCGACCGCCTGCGCCTTGTGCGTGTCGGCGGCCACCGAACCGTGGCCGGGAAAGTGCTTGAGCACCGCGGCCATGCCGGCCAGGTGCATGCCGCGCACGTAGGCCGCGGCAAGTTCCGCGGCGACGGCGGGATCGGCATGGAACGCGCGCATGCCGATCGCCGCGCTGCCGCGCGCAAGGTCCGCCACCGGCGCGAAACTGAAGTCCACGCCGCAGGCGCGCAGCTCGCTGGCCATCACCCAGGCGTGCTCCTCGGCAAGGCGCACCGCTTCGGCCGGATCGCGGTCGTGGACCGCGCCGATCCGCGCCAGCGCGGGCAGCCGCGTAAAGCCCTCTCGGAAGCGCTGCACCGGACCGCCTTCCTGGTCCACCGCGACCAGCAGCTGCTCGCCGCCGATCTCGCGGATGGATTCGCACAGCGCCATCAGCTGCGCGCGATCGGCGTAGTTGCGCGCGAACAGGATCACGCCCGCCACGCCGGGCGCGGCGAGCCAGGTGCGTTCGTGCTCGGCGACTTCGAGTCCGGCCAGGCCGATCAGCAGCATCAGGCGGCGCCCCCGTCGTTGGCGTCGCGCTCGGCCTGCGTCCAGCGGGCATACGGGTGCGCGACCAGGTTGACGTTGTAATAGCGCGAAAGCGCGCTCACCTCGCGCCCCAGCCACGGTGGCCGCGGGAACGGCGCGTCCGCCCGCGGCAGTTCCACCTCGGCCACCACGAGGCCGGCATTGTCGCCCAGAAACTCGTCGATCTCGAACAGCGTGCCGTCCACCGTGACATGGTGACGCCGCTTGCCCAGCACGCCGTCGCACAACGTGGCCAGCAACTCATCGGCATCGTCCGGCGGAATCGCGTAGTCGTACTCGGCGCGCTCCACGCCCAGCCGCGCGGCCTTGATGTTGAGCCAGGCCTCGTCGCCCGCCCGGCGCACCCGCACCGAGGAGCGCGCGTGTCCGGCCGCCAGCGCCGCGGCATCGACCAGGTAACCCTGCGTGATGCGCTCGCTGCGCTCGACCTGCGTGCGCCAGCTGTCGTCGTGCAGGAGAAATTTTCGTTCGATCTCGATGGGCATGGGGTGTCCTATATCTCGAAAGCAGGCACGAGCAACGATGGCACTTTGCCTCCAAATCCGTCATTCCGGCGAAGGCCGGAATCCAGTGAAACATGCGTGCGAAGCACTCGAAACAGGTTTTGCGTGCACGCACGAGTATCCAACTGGATTCCGGCTTTCGCCGGAATGACGCCGCCGCAGACGCCGCTCCCAGACATTACCGCTCGAACACCGCAATTGACTCGACGTGCGCCGTGTGCGGGAACATGTCCATCACGCCCGCCGCGCCGAGCCGGAAACCATGCTGGTCGACCAGGATGCCGGCGTCGCGCGCCAGCGAGGCGGGATGGCAGGAGACGTAGACGATGCGGTTGGTCGCCTTGTGCGGCAGGTAGGCGAGCACCTGGTCGGCACCGGCACGCGGCGGGTCGAGCAACAGCTTGTCCCAGGGCTGGCGCGCCCACTCCGTGCCGCGCTGGTCCTCGAACAGGTTGGCGACATGGAAGCTGGCGTTGGCGATGCCGTTGCGCCGCGCGTTGTCCGCAGCGCGCGACACCAGACCGTGCTCGCCCTCGACGCCGGCCACCTCGGCCACGCGGCGCGCGATCGGCAGGGTGAAGTTGCCCAGGCCGCAGAACAGGTCGAGCACGCGGTCGCCGGCCTGCGGATCCAGCAGCTCCATCGCGTGCGCCATCATCTTCCGGTTCATGCCGGCGTTGACCTGCACGAAGTCCAGCGGCTGGAACTCCAGCTCCACGTCCTGCGCGCCGCCACCCGGCGACAGCGTGAACGCCAGCCGCGGCGCCTCCGGCCACAGCGGATGCACGCTGCTCAGGCCGCCGGGCTGCAGGTAGATCGCGAAGCCATGCGTCTTGCCGAATGCGGTCAGCGCCGCGCGGTCGCGCTCACTCAGCGGCTGCAGGTGGCGAAACACCAGTGCCACGGTGTCGTCGCCGGCGGCGAACTCGATCTGCGGGATGTCCGCGGCGGCATCCAGCGTGCCGACCAGGTCGCCGAGCAATTCGATCTTTTCGCCCAGCGCCGGATGCACCACGTCGCAGCGACGAATGTCGGCCACGTAGCGCGGATTGGCCTCCTCGCGAAAACCGACCAGCACGCGCCCCTTCTTCGCCACCGCGCGCACCGACAACCGGCCCTTGCGGCGGTAGCCCCAGGGTTCGTCGGTGAGTGGCGGCAGCCACCGCGCCGGCTCCACCTTGCCGATGCGCGCGAAGTTGTCGGCCAGCACGCGCTGCTTGGCGGCGATCTGCGCCGCCGCGTCCAGGTGTTGCAGCGAGCAGCCGCCGCATTGGCCGAAGTGCGGACACTTCGGTTCGACGCGGTGCGGCGACGGGCTGAGCACCTCGGTGGTTTCCGCTTCGTCGAAATGGCGATGGCGCTGGCGGATGCGCAGGCGCACCCGCTCGCCTTCGAGCGCACCGGCGACGAACACCGCCTTGCCGTCGATGCGGGCGACGCCACGGCCGTCGTGGCCCAGGTCGGTGATGTCGGCTTCGAGCTCGGGTGCAGGCGCGCGGGGGCGGGAGTTGGATCGGGACATGGTCTGCGGGGTTTCAACACGGCAGGGGCAGACCGGCCATTATCCCCGATTGCATCCCGCGACGCTGCAACAGGCGCCCACCCCGTCCTCCCCTCCGGAACCCCGCCTCG
>Ga0207702_10004217_pt1 | contig 12841 bp, 12 predicted proteins | sample KBSCornC62_FD_184302 | JGI IMG/M metagenome (GOLD analysis project Ga0207702, IMG submission 184302) | Corn rhizosphere microbial communities from Kellogg Biological Station, Michigan, USA - KBS Corn C6-2 (SPAdes) (version 2) | ecosystem: Host-associated > Plants > Roots > Rhizosphere > Soil ...
GCTGCTGACCGAGGCTTCGATCGTGCTGTTCGACGGCAATCCGGGTTACCCGGACCTGAACTCGCTCTGGAACCTCGCCGAGCGCACGCGGATGACCTGCTTCGGCACCAGCGCCGCCTTCATCGCGGCGTGCATGAAGGCGGACATAGAGCCGCGGCAGGGGCGCGACCTGAGCGGCCTGCGTGCGCTCGGCTCGACCGGCTCGCCGCTCCCCCCCGAGGCCTTCCGCTGGGTCTATGAGAACGTCAACGAGGACATCTGGCTGTTCTCCACCTCGGGCGGCACCGACATGTGCACGGCCTTTGTCGGTGGCGTACCGACGCTGCCGGTGCGCGCCGGAGAGCTCCAGGCCCGGTCACTGGGGGCCGCCGTCGAGTCCTGGGACGAGCACGGCAATCCGCACACCGATCAGGTCGGTGAGCTCGTGATCACCGAGCCGATGCCGTCGATGCCGATCGGCCTCTGGGGCGATGCCGACGGTGAGCGCTACCGCGAGAGCTACTTCGCGACCTATCCCGGGATCTGGCGCCACGGCGACTGGATCGAGCTCAAGGACGACGGGGCGGCCATCATCCACGGCCGCTCCGACGCCACCATCAACCGCGGCGGCGTCCGCATCGGCACCGCCGAGATCTACCGCGCGGTGCTGGCGCTCGAGCAGCTGCGCGACGCGCTTGTGGTCGACCTAGCGCGCGAGGGCACCGACGGCTGGATTGAGCTGTTCGTGGTGCTGCAACCCGGCTTCCTGCTCGACGATGACCTGCAACGAACGATCCGCGCGCAGCTGCGGCAGGAATGCTCGCCGCGCCATGTCCCGGACGAGATAACGGAGATCACCGAGGTGCCGCGCACGCTGTCCGGCAAAGCGCTGGAGGTGCCCGTGAAGCGCATTCTCAGCGGCACCCCGGTGGACCGCGCGGTCAGCCGCGAGTCGCTGGCCAACCCGGACGCGCTGGAGCCGTTCATCCAGCGCGCCGCGGCCACTCCATAGCCGGCGGAGTTCTCGAGGGTCCCCGGGGCTGGCGGGACTATAAATGAGCTCGGGGACAGGCCTGCCGCCGCGACTCTTACGAACCTCTAGAACTGCGCCGCCACGATCACGGGCAGAGGGTTAGAAACCCGGCAAAGACTCGACAGGAGAACACCCACACCATGTCCCGCCTCATGAAAGTGCTGCCTGTGATCGCAGGCGCGGTCGCGGGTGCGGTCGTCGCGCTGCTCGTTGCAAACGGCGGCACGAACAAGACGGTGATCGAGGAGCTAGGCGGTTCCTCAGGCGCCAACGCGGTCCCGACCTCCAACAGCAAGACCACCACCGGGCTCAGCATCAACCAGATCTACAAGATGGACAGCCCCGGCGTCGTCGACATCGTCGTGAAATCGGTGCAACAGGGCTCCAACAACGGATTCTTCAGCACGCCATCCCAGACCTCGCAGGACGAGGGATCCGGCGTCGTCTATGACAAGCAGGGCGACATCCTCACGGATGAGCACGTGGTCGCCAACGCCACGAGCGTCACCGTGAACTTCCAGGATGGGGTGTCTGCGCCGGCCAAGGTGCTCGGCACCGACCCCTCGACCGACATCGCGGTGATCAAGGTCGATGTCAAGGCCTCGGAGCTGCATCCGATCAGGTTCGCGAACTCCGGAAACGCCCAGGTCGGGGATCCTGTGGTCGCGATCGGCAGCCCGTTCAGCCTGCCCGAGACCACCACCGCCGGCATCGTCAGCGCCGTTGGCCGCACTATCCAGGCGCCCAACGGCTACGAGATACCGGCGGCGATCCAGACCGACGCGGCGATCAACCCCGGAAACTCCGGCGGCCCGCTGCTCGACGGCAACGGACAGGTGCTCGGGCTCAACGATCAGATCCAGACAAGCAGCGGCGACAGCGCCGGAGTCGGTTTCGCCACGCCTGGCAACACGGACGTGCAGGTCGCCGACCAGATCATCTCCGGCAAGAAGGTGCAGCACGCCTATGTGGGCGTCAGCCTCAACAACTCGACGGGCTCGGCCCCGGGCGCCGAGATCGGTGGTGCCAGCGGCTCGGGCAACGCCGTTGTGCCGGGCTCCCCCGCGGCCAAGGCCGGCCTCACCTCGGGCGACGTGATCACAAAGGTCGACGACACGCCGGTCACCAGCAGCGACGCATTCATCTCGGTGATCAGCGGCTACAAGCCCGGTCAGACGGTGAATCTGACGGTCATCTCGCCGAGTGGCGGCAAGCGCGTCGTCAAAGTCACGCTCGGCGTGCGCCCGGCCTCGGCACCGACCGCCGGATAGGCTCGACAGGGATGGAGGCGGCCGCGCTCGGCCGCCTCCTACCGGGCTCGCGCGAGCGCCCTCAGTTGATCGTCGGCGGCCCGGAGGCGGAGGTCTGAGCGGTGCGCTCCATCAGCTCGCGGTGCACCGAGCGGGTGTGGCCGGTGCGGCGAGTCCAGCTGCCGTCGGAGGCGAGCGTCCAGGAGTTGCTGTCGTCGGCGAAGCAGCGGTCGAGCGTGTCGTTCAGATCCGCCTGCAGCTCGGGCTTCTCGATCGGCACCATCAGCTCCACGCGGGCGTTGAGGTTGCGCTGCATGAGGTCGGCGGAGCCGATGTACATGACGCGCTCATCGCCGAACTCGAATGAGAACAGGCGCGAGTGCTCGAGGAAGCGCCCGACCACCGACACCACGTTGATCGTCTCGCTGACACCGCGGACGCCCGGGGTCAGCGAGCAGATCCCGCGCACGTTGAGGTCGATCGGCACGCCGGCCTGGGAGGCGCGGTACAGCGCCTCGATGCAGCGCGTATCGACCAGCGAGTTCATCTTCATGCGGATGCGCGCGTGCTGGCCGTCGCGGCGGGCCGCGATCGTGCGATCGATCAGCTCGAGCAGCGGCTCGCGCATGAAGTCGGGGGCCACCAGCACCTTGCGCCCGCGTCCGGGGTGGGCGTAGCCCGTGAGCGCGTTGAACAGGTTGGCCACCTCCTGCCCGATCTCGCGGTTGGTGGTGAAGAAGCCGAAGTCCTCATACAGCCGCGCGTTCTTGGCGTGGAAGTTGCCGGTTCCGATCATCACGTAGTGCCGAACCTCGTCGTGCTCGCGGCGGACCACGAGGATCGTCTTGGCGTGCGTCTTGAGGCCGGGGATGCCGTGCACGACGTGGGCGCCGACCTCCTCCAGCTCGCGCGACCAGCGGATGTTCTGGCGCTCGTCGAATCGCGCCTTGAGCTCCACCATGCACACGGCCTGCTTGCCGTTCTCGGCCGCGGTGACGAGCGCCGGGACCAGCTCGGAGTCACCGGAGGTGCGGTACACCGTCATCTTGATGGCGAGCACGTTGGGATCGACCGCCGCCTGTGTCACCAGCCGCTCGACGCTCGCCGAGAACGAGTGGTAGGGGTAATGGACCAGGAACTCGCCCTCGCGCATCTGCGCGAAGATGTCGGCCTGCTCGCCCGTGTCGTCGGGTCGCGGACGCAGCGCCGAGTGGACCAGCGGCGTCCACGAGCGCTCGCGCAGCTCCGAGTGACCCTCGATGCCGACGATCTGCCATAGGTCCGAGAGGTCGAGCATGCCCTTCTCGTCATAGACCTGGTTCTCAGCCAGATCGAGCCAATCGACCAGGCGCTCGCGCAGCGAGGGCTCGATGTCGCTCGAGACCTCGAGCCGCACGACCTCGCCGAAGCGCCGGCGTCGCAGCTCGTCCTCGACCGCGGCCAGCAGGTCGTCGGCCTCGTCGGAGATGTCGAAGTCGGCGTCGCGCGTCACGCGGAACAGGCTGTGCGAGACCACCTCCATGCCGGGGAAGAGGGTGTCCAGGTGCTGGGCGATGATGTCCTCGAGCGGGATGAACGTGTCCCGCTCGATCTCGACGAAGCGCGGCAGCACCTCCTTGGGCACCTTCACGCGGGCGTAGAGCTCGGTCTCCGGCGACGGGTCGTGCAGGTGCACGAGCAGGCTCAGGGAGAGGTTCGAGATGTAAGGGAACGGCCGTCCCGGCCCGATTGCCAGCGGCGTCAGCACCGGGAAGATGTGTTCCAGGAAGTGGCGCTTGAGACGCTCGGGGCTCGCGCCGGACTCCTCGCACGAGACGATCCGGATGCCCTCGGCGGCCAGTGCCGGCCTGATCACGTCGCTGAACTGGCGCGCATGGCGCCGATCGAGCGCCCGTGCCCGGTCCGCTATGTCCTCCATAAGCTGCGTCGCGGTCAGACCATCGTTGGCCCTCCGGTCGACGCGCGCCGCGAGCTGCTCGTGCACGCCCGCAACGCGCACCATGAAGAATTCATCCAGGTTCGAGGTGTAGATCGCCAGGAACTTGAGGCGCTCGAACAGCGGCTGCCGCTCGTCCTCGGCGAGCTCGAGCACGCGTTCGTTGAAGGCCAGCCAGGAGAGCTCACGGTTGATGTAGAGCGAGGGGCTGCGGAGGTCCGGGGCCTCGTCATCACCGACCTGCTCCTCCGTCAGCACAGAGTCGGTCATGGCTTCCTGACGCCGGCGATCGCCGCCAGCTCCTGGGGTGTCATCAGCAGGATCAACTCGCCGCGCTGGACAGCGGCGATCCCGCCCTTGCGCAGGTGCGCCCGGGCGCCTGTCATGTCGCGCAGCACACTCGACATCGAGGGGTTGTGACCGACGAGCATCGTCTCCCCGAGACCGGCCGCGAGGCGCTCCGGGTCATACGTCGAGCCGGCTATGGCCGCCTCGGTGGTTATCTCGACCCCGAGCGGCTCGCAGGCCAGCTGCGCGGTCTCCATCGCGCGGCGCTTCGGGCTCGAGAGGCAGTGGTCGAGCTGCACCCCGAGCTTGGCCAGCGCCACACCCGCGATGCGGGCCTGCTCGATCCCGCGAGGTGTCAGCGGCCGGGCCTCATCGGGATGGCCCTCAGCAGCCTCCGCGTGGCGCAACAACCAGAGCATTGGACGAAGACTACGCCGCGCCCTGCGCGCTGCGACAGGATTCCGTGCGTCGCAAGCGATCCTGGCGCAGCCGAGCGCCGATCATCCGATCACCAGCGGGCGGTGAAAGGTCCGCTCGAATGCCTCGTCGTCCCCGTAGCGCTCGACGCTCCAGCGCGGCAGCGTGAGGTCGCCCTCGGCCAGCAGGTGCAGCGAGAATCCGTCGCCGTTGGTGCGCAGATGCACCTCGCTCACGGACTGGTCGCGACCGCGCTCGAGGTGCTCGGCGAGGCGCAGGATCATGGCGCAGCGGTCGAGCATGTCCTCGTCGCCCTCACGCCCGAGCTTTGCCCACTCGCCGAGCTTGGGGACGCCCTTGCGGTGATAACGCGTCATCTGGGCGATCAGCGCGCGCTCACGCGGGTCGAAGCCGGGCAGCTCGGCGCTGACGATCAGGTAGCGCGAGTGCTTGTGATGGTCGCCGTAGGAGATCGTCATGCCCACGTCGTGCAGCATCGCCGCGGCCCACAGCAGCTCGGCCTCACCCGGCTCGGGCTCGAACAGCCCGTTCTCGGCCAGCGACTCGTGCATCTGCAGCGCCAGGTGGGCCACGTGCTGGGTGTGGGGGAGATCGGACTCGTACTGGATCGCAAGGTTGTGAACGGCCGCCCGCCGCACGTCTGCGAAGCGCGGCTGCTCCTCGCCGAGGATCGTGCGAGCCAGGAAGATGCCGTCGCGCAGTCCGGACTCGGTGGCCTCGATGCCGTCGAAGCCACCGACCTGGACGACGGTCTGCAGCGCGACCGCGGCCGCCAGGATGATGTCGCCGCGCCCGGGCTTGATGCCGGGGACGCCGCGGCGCTCGTCGACCGGCAGAGCGGCGAGCGTGTCGACCAGCTCGTCCAGTGCGGCGGCGCTGAGCACGAAGCCCTGGATGCCGATGTCGGTGCCGCCGGAGCTTCCGAACTGCCGGCGTTGCGCGGCTGCGGCGAGGTTGCGCACGGCGCCCCCGGTTCCGACGAGGCGGCCGCCGTGCCCGTTCAACCAGTCGGCCCCAGCGAGCTGGCCGGTCAGATGCTCGCGCAGCCGCTGCAGGTCCTTCTTGCGGGCGCCCTTCTCCGGATCTCCCTCGGAGAGAAAGGCCTCGGTCATGCGCACGGCTCCGATCGGGAGCGAGATACATCCCTGCTCGAGGCGATCCGCGACGCGGATCAGCTGCATGCTGCCGCCGCCGATGTCGAGCACAACACCGTCCTCGAGCGTCGTCGAGTTGATCGCGGCCACGTACCCGTAATGAGCCTCCGCCGCCGTCGAGAGAACCTCCACGTCGTAACCGGTGGTCTCGCGCACGCGCGTCAGGAACTCATCGCGATTGCTGGCATCACGGATCGCGCTGGTGGCGAACACGTGCACGTCGTCGTCGCGCAGGCCGCCCGCGTGACAGAAGCGCGCGAAGATGCCCAGCGTCTCCAGACCACGGCCGATCGCGTCCTCGCCGAGTGCCCCGGTCGCCGCCATGCCGCTGCCGATGCGCACCGACTCATACAGCTCGTCGGTCTGCTTCCACCACTCCTGTGGCGCGTCAACGCCGTAGCTGTAGATCACCAGGCGCCAGGAGTTCGAGCCAAGGTCGATCACCGCCACATGCCGCGGCTCGCTGCCGAGGTGTGCGGCCGCACGGGTGCTCCTCCAACTCATGCACCCATGATCCGCTCCCGACCGGACGGGAGCCGCTCCCCGGCGGCGATGCGCCCACCGGTGGCGAGCCGTTCGCGCAGCGTCGCGCGGCGCGACAGCCAGCGGATCGCGTCCGAGAGCGCGACCGGATCGTCGGGAACGAGGAAGCCGCTGCGCCCGTTCTCGATCAGCCCGGCCGCCTCACCGCCGTCGACCGCGAGCACCGCGACTCCGACGCGCTGGGCCTCGATGATCGTCTGAGCGGTATCGGGCCCGGTGGTCGGGCACACCAGAAGGTCGGCGTGCCAGGCCAGCTCGCTGAGCTGGTCGGATCCCAGGGACCCAAGGAAGGTGGCAGCGTGGCCGAGGTGCAGTTCAAGCCAGTCGCGCTCGGCGCCCTCGCCGACGACGAGCAGGTGCAACCGGGGGTCGTGATCGCGCGCGGCGAGGAATGCGGCGGCGAGCTCGCGCACGCGATGCTGCTCGTCGAGCGGGCCGACGTAGATCAGGTGGATGTGGGCGAGGGCGCCCTCGCCACTTGCAGGAAGTTGCATGGCAACAGCATTGCTACCCGCGTGCGCGCGTTAGTGACGTCTCTGAGAAACGCCGGTGAAGATGGTGTGAACGGGGTCTGCCGGCCCGCTGGCCGGCAGTACCGACCCTGGGGCTACTGGGCCACCGCTGCCGGATCGCCGCGCAGGAAGCGCGCGCCGGTGAGGATCGCCAGCGCGGTCATACAGACGGCGCTGCCGACGCACCATTCGCAGATCGCGTGGATCGAGTAGAGCTCGCGATAGGTCAGGTAGAGGCTGAAGCCGCACCCGATGAGGGCGATGCAGAAGCCGATTCCGCGGCCGAGCTCACCGTCGAGCCTGGCGGACACGTAGTAGGAGACATACAGTCCGATGTAGCCGAGCAGGCCGAGCAGGGCCACCGGCACGCCGGCCAGCTCCGACCAGGCGGAGGACTGCACCGTCTCGCAGCTCGAGTGTCCGCTGTGGGCGCCGAAGCAGGCCAGTGCCGCGAAGCCCTTGTAATGGACGTAGGTCAGGTAGGCGGCGTCGAGGAAGCCGATCGTCGTGAAGACGAGGATCGCGAGCATCAGCCGGTCGCGCCCGCCCGAACGACCGGCCGCCGCGACCTGGTGCTCGGACCCCGCCATCGCGCTCATGAAACTTGGTTCACGGCCTTCACGAGGTCGCTATAGGTGAGGACCCCTGAGCCGGCGCTCGCGATGCCCTTCGGGCCCTGGACGACGAAGGCGGGGGTCGCGTTCACGCCGTACTTGGTTGCGAGCGTGTTGTCGCTCGCGACCTGACTGGCGTAGACGGGATTCGTGCTGTCCGACTGCCAGGAGGCGATCTTCAAACCCGGCACCTGCTTCGCCAACCCCGACAGGTAGCTGTCGGTGACGTAAGGCGTGCCCTCCTTGCCCTGCTCGTGGTAGAAGAGCTCCGCGAAGTTCCAGAAACGATTCTGCTTGCCCGCCGCGTATGCGGCCTCCTGCTGTTTGTTGAACAGGCCCTGCGGGTTACTCACGGAGGGGTTGTTGCAGCTGGCAGTGCAGAAGGAGCGATAGACGATCTTGACGTTGCCGGGCTTGACCTGCTTGGTGATGAATTCGGGCAGGCCGCCACCGAGCTGGCCGGTGGTGAAATCCGCGCAGACCGGGCATTGGAGGTCTCCGAAGTACGTCAGTGTGACCTTCGCGCTCGGGCTGCCAAGCGTCGTGCCGCTCTGAGGGATGTTTGCGAGCTCCGTGTCGACGAGCTTGGCAGCTGCCTTGGCCGCGGAGCCGCTGGTCAGTGCACTTCCCGTCTTCGTGCCGCCACCGCTGCTGGACACGACGATCGCTACCACGATCGCGATTACCGCGATCGCGACGGCGCCACCTAGGATCTGGATGCGGCGGGTGCGCTGCGCGCTGGCTGCTACCGCCTCCTGCTGTGCGATGCGCGCTGTGCGCGCCTGTTCCTTCTGCTCTTTACGGGACGCCATGGGGCGCCAGATTACAGATTGCTGATAAGAGCAGGCACAGAAACGGCCTCCCAGAAATCCGTGCAGTTTGCGTGTGAAGATCCTGTGACCAGGCGCGCTCAGGACAGCGGGCGGGCGACTCGACCATTTATGCTCAGCTCATGTCGCCAGAAGCAAGGGACGTGCTCATCGGCAACGCGGGGGGCTCCGCCGCCCAGCGCGCCAACAACCGGCTGCGTCTCGCGGTCATCGACCGGGACCCCGGTTTCATGCAGGTTCTCTCCAACCGCCTGGATGCGCTCGGTTGGGATCTGAGAGGTCTCTCCAGCGCAGTCACCATCGATGCGCTCGTGTCAATGCGCCTGAACGCCCTGGTCGTTGACCTCGCGGTGCTCGGCCCCGGCAGCTGGGAGTACCTCGAGCGCGTCTGCGGGCGCCTTCCCGGCTTGGCCGTGATCGTCTGCACCGGACCGTCCTCGGTGGCGCAGCGTGTACGCGGGTTGCGCCTCGGCGCCGACGCCTGGATGACCAAGCCCTGCCATGCGGAGGAGTTGATCTGCGTGATCGAGGCCGCGATCCGCCGTCATCGCCGCACGGAGATGCCCCAGCTCGAGGAGTCGACCTCGGTCGGTCAGATCACGATCCGCCCGGACCTGTACCAGGCCTATGCTGACGGCGCCAGCCTCGAGCTGACCGCGCGCGAGTTCGAGATCCTGCACCTGCTCTCGCAGTCCGATCGCGTCCTGCGGCGCGAGGAGATCTACGAGCGCGTCTGGGGCTACGCGATGGCGCACGGCGACCGCTCGGTCGACGTATTCGTCCGCAAGCTGCGCCAGAAGCTGCGGACAGCCTCGCCGGCGTGGAACTACATCCACACGCACTTCGGCGTCGGCTACCGCTTCGCGCCCGAGCCCGACAGCGGCGAGGAGCCGCTGGCCGAGATTCGTGAGCTGCCGAGCGGCGACGGCCACGAGGCCGAGTTCGTGCCGGCGCTCGTCGGCTGACGCCAGCCCTCCAAAGAGATCTCACGCCGCCGGGCTCCAGCGAGAGCACCGGCGGCGACGTGTGCGCTCCGAGCCGTTCCCGCGCCGCCGCGGTCACAGGTTGTTCACAAGGGTTTCACGACCCGGTAACGCGGACGTCCCGTCGTGGTCCGAGCATCTTCTTATGTCCGTCAGCACCTCCGAACGGCCCGAGAGCATCACGATCGGGCCGCTCGAGATCACCCCTGACGAGCATCTGGCCCGGGTCGCGGGCCACACGCTGACGCTGTCGCTGCGCGAGCTGCGGCTGCTGACCGAGCTCGCCCGTCATGCCGACCGCATCCTGGCGCGCGAGCAGCTGTTCGAGCTCGTCTGGGAGCGGCCGATGCGCCCCGGAGACCGTTCGGTGGACGTCTACGTCCGCAAGCTGCGCGTCAAGCTCGAGAGCGCCGTGCCCGAGTGGAGGTTCATTCACACGCACTTCGGCTTCGGTTACCGGCTCTCCGCAGAGGCTCACCAGCCGGTGACATGATGTCTGCTCCGACCGATGGGAGCAGAGGAATGGGAGAGGCCGAAAGGCCAACGGAGGGCCGCAGCCAGCCGCACCACACCTGGTTTCGAGACGAGCTGAACCGGCTCGAGGAGCAGGTGCTGGGCGGGCTCGACCTGGTCGTCTCGCAGCTCGATCGCGCGCTCGAGGCGATCAACTACCAGGACGTTGAGCTCGCGGCCATGGTCGCCGCCGACGATCGCCGCATCGACGGGCGCTATGTGGAGGTCCACCAGGGCGTGCTCTCGCTCCTGGGCCGCCAGGCGCTGTTCCTCGACGATCTGCGGCTCGCGGCGGCACTGCTGCACAGCATCCGCTGCATCGAGCGCATGGGGGATCAGTGCGCGAATATGGCCAAGCTCGTGCCGCTGTCGGGCTACGAGGCGCCCAAGGACCCGACGATCCTCGAATGGATCGAGCGCATGGGCATCTCCGTGCGCCAGGAGGTCATGCAGGCGCGCGACGCGTTCCGCACGCGCCACGTATCGCTGGCGCGTGACCTGGTGCGCCAGGACAAGGAGGTCAACCGCCTCAACCGCGACATCTTCCAGCGCGCGGTCGATGTCGGCGACGACCCAGAGGTGCGTGAGTGGGCGATGTTCATGGTGCTGGTGGCCCGCTGCCTGGAGCGGATCGGCGACAACACCGTCGACATCGCCGAGCAGACAGTGTTCGTCGTGACCGGGCTCTACCGCCAGTTCGCCGAGCCCGCCGACGATTTCGACCTCGGGCCCAGCGAGTAGCACGCTCACGCCGAAGTTTTGGCCCCAGGGCCAAAGACCGTGGGGTCCGGGGCGGCCTAGGCTGGCGCCCATCATGGAGCATCGCCCGCTGGAGCATCGCCCGCGTCAGATAGTTGCCTTCGGCGGCGGCGGCTTCTCGATGGAATGGGGCAACACGCTGCTCGACGACTTCGTGCTGGGGCTCACCGGAGTTGTGCGACCCCGGGTGTGCTTCCTGCCGACCGCCAGCGGCGACGCCGACCACTACGTTGTGCGCTACTACCGGGCGTTCTCGGCGGAACGCTGCGAGCCGTCGCACATATCGCTGTTCCGGCGCGAGACCGGTGTCGGCGACCCGCGGGCGCACCTCCTCAGCCAGGATCTGATCTATGTGGGCGGCGGCAGCCTTGTGTCGCTGCTCGGGACGTGGCGCGCTCACGGTCTGGACGCGATCCTGCGCGAGGCGTGGGAGGCCGGAGTGGTTCTGTGCGGCGGCTCCGCCGGCGCGCTGTGCTGGTTCGAGCACGCGTTGAGCGGGTTCCACGAGGGCCCGACGCGCGTGATCGAGGCCATGGGCATGCTGCCGTGGAGCTGCGCGGTGCATTTCCACGAGGAGCACGGCCGCCGCGAGAGCTACCTGGAGGCGGTCACGGCCGGGATGCCGGCGGGGTTCGGTGCCGGTGACTCCGCGGCGCTGCACTTCGTCGGGACCGAGCTCGCGGAGGTCGTCTCCTCCCGGCCGCAGGCGGGGGCGGTGTTCGTCAGCCGGGGCGCGGACGGCAGCTTGAGCGAGCGGGATCTACCGGTGCGCTACCTGGGGGAGAGCGCCCTGAACGAACTCCAGGACGCAGCGCTTGCAGCCTGAGCCGGCGGTGCCGATCGACCCGCGGCGGATCCTCGCGATGGGCGGCGGGGGCTTCACGATGCCGGAGGAGGACCGCAGCGAGGCGCTCGATCGCTTCGTGCTGGAGCTGACCGCCACGGCGGTGCCGCGCATCTGCTTCCTGCCGACGGCCAGCGGCGACCCGCGCGAGCAGGTGACGCGCTTCTACGAGCGCTTCGGCGACTGGCCGTGCGAGCCGTCCACGCTGTCCCTGTTTCACCTGGGGCGAGATCGCATCGACCCGGTGGCCCACATCCTCGCGCAGGATGCCCTGTACGTCGGCGGTGGCTCGATGCGCAACATGCTCGCGATCTGGCGCGAGCACGGGATCGATGAGGCTATGCGCACCGCCTGGCATCGCGGCGTCGTGCTGGCCGGTCTGAGCGCGGGGGCGATGTGCTGGTTCGAGGGCGGTGTCTCCATGAGCGGGGGGCGCCCCGAGGTGGTGCGCGGCATCGGGCTGCTGCCAGGTTCGCTGTCGGTGCACCTCGACGGAGAGCCCGAGCGCCTGCAGCTCTATGAGGAGACGGTCGGTTCCGGGGAGCTGGCCTCCGGGCTTGCGGCCGATGACTGCGCCGCCGCCGTGTACCGCGGAACCGAGCTCGCCGAATGCGTCGTCTCGCGGGCCGGCGCGCGGGTTGTGACCGTCGCGCCCGATGGTTGCGGCGGGGCGGTGCGCCGCGCCCTTCCCGTGCGGGTGCTGCCCGGCGCGGCCGCGCCGGGCGGGGACGCGCTGACCGCGTCCCACGGCGTCTCGGAGCTGCGGGCCCTGCGCGCCGGGCGTCAACGCTGGGAGTGACGGACTTCAAGTCCCGCCTGCAAATGCCGATGATTGAGGGAGACCTCGATGATCGGCTCGATTTCTGACGTCCTCACCCGCATCGGCGCGATTGAGCAGCAGGTGCAATCGCTGCAGAGCGGCACGCTGCTCGACTCGACCCTGGGCGTGAGCGGCGGCGCGGCGCCGTCGAGCAGCCCGAGCTCATCCACGAACTTCGCCAACCAGCTGGCGGCTGCGCAGACCGGCGGGACGAGCACCGGTGTCGCCGCCCAGACCAATGGCACCGTCACCGCCGCCGCTGCCGATCCGACCGCAGCGAACGGCACCTCCTTCGGTTCGCTGCAGAGCAGTGCGCTCGGCGGAGCGACCTCGACCGGCCTCTAC
>Ga0207702_10004220_pt1 | contig 12835 bp, 11 predicted proteins | sample KBSCornC62_FD_184302 | JGI IMG/M metagenome (GOLD analysis project Ga0207702, IMG submission 184302) | Corn rhizosphere microbial communities from Kellogg Biological Station, Michigan, USA - KBS Corn C6-2 (SPAdes) (version 2) | ecosystem: Host-associated > Plants > Roots > Rhizosphere > Soil ...
GTTGATCATGCCAGCGATGAACGCCAGCACGATGCCGCCATACAGCACCCAGCGCGGCAGCCTGGAAATCACGTGGACGCCAGCCGCGATTCAGCGCGACGAGGCATCGCCCACGACATCCGTGCCCCTGGGCGGCACGAAGGTGAAAGTGCTTGCGGGCAGTGACGGGTTGCGCTCCCAGCCGGAGAACGCGATGTCGGTCCTGTTGCCCAGCGTGTCCTTGAATATCATCCGGCGCGGACCGGATGCGTCGAACCCGATGGCGGCGTATTCGAACTGCGGGTCCTTGCTGCGCGAAACCAGCCGCAACCATTCGAGGCCATCACGCGTCCCGGCGTCGGTCGCCTTGAACTCGGTGTCCAGTTGCGAGAGGTCGGTAAGTACCGTGAGCGGGCTGTGCGCTTCCTCGGCACCCTGATCGCGCACCGTCACCTGCTGCAGGTCGGGTTCGTACACCCAGACTTTCTTGCCGTCGGCCACGATCAACTGTTGGTAGGGATCGGTCACCTGCCAGCGGAACAGGCGCGGCGCCTGCAGCGCAAGCGTGCCATGGCTTGAACCGTTGACGTTGCCATGTGCGTCATACACCGTCTGGCTGAAACTCCCGTGCAGCGAATGCAGGCCATTGGCGAATGCGTCCAGGCGCGCGCGCGCACCGGTGGCCGCAAACGCGGCGCCGGCAAACAGCGACAACGCAATCAGCAAGATCAATTTGCGCATGGATTTTCCCTGGAGCAGATAACTGGCGCGCATTGTGCGCCGGCGGAGTGAATGAAGCGTGATTCCGTGAATGAAGAACGGCTCGGTCAACTCATGTACTCGTCATTCCCGCGCAAGCGGGAATCCAGTGCCTTGACGATCACGCGTTGATCCGCAAAGGCACTGTCGCTCCGCGATTCCGGGATGACAAGCAAAACCGAAACCCCGAGAGACATTATTGAGGCGGCGGCGCGATGACTTCCCTCTGCCCATTGTGTTGCGGCGGCGTCACCACGCCGTCCTGCTCCATCTGCTCGATCAAGCGTGCGGCACGGTTGTAGCCGATACGCAAATGCCGCTGTACGCCCGAAATCGACGCGCGCCGGCTGGTGGTCACGATCTGCACGGCCTTGTCGTACAACGCGTTGTCGTCGCCGGAACTCTCTTCTTCAGGCAAACCTGATTCATTGATGACCTTTCCGTCGCCGAGCGCCTGAACTTCTTCCAGCACACCTTCGATGTAACTCGGCTCGCCCTGGGTGCGCAGCCACTCGACCACCTTGTGCACATCGTCGTCGCCCACGAAGGCGCCGTGCACGCGTTCCGGCGTTGCGGTGCCGGGCGGCAGGTACAGCATGTCGCCGTTGCCGAGCAGCGTTTCCGCGCCGGACTGGTCGAGGATGGTGCGCGAGTCGATTTTCGACGAAACCTGGAACGCAATGCGGGTCGGGATGTTGGCCTTGATGAGGCCGGTGATCACGTCCACCGACGGACGCTGCGTTGCCAGGATCAGGTGCACGCCCGCCGCGCGGGCCTTCTGCGCCAGCCGCGCGATCAGTTCCTCGACCTTCTTGCCGACGATCATCATCATGTCGGCGAATTCGTCGATGATCACCACGATAAACGGCAGCGGCTGCAGCGGTTCGGCCTTTTCTTCCGGCACGTCGGGATTGGCCTTGAACAGCGGATCGGGCAACGGCTGGCCGGCGGCCTCGGCGTCGCGCACCTTCTTGTTGAAGCCCGCGAGATTGCGCACACCCACAGCGGCCATCAGCTTGTAGCGGCGCTCCATTTCCGCGACGCACCAGCGCAGCGCGTTGGCTGCCTCCTTCATGTCGGTGACGACCGGCGCCAGCAGATGCGGAATCCTGTCGTACACCGACAGCTCCAGCATCTTGGGGTCGATCATTATCATGCGCACGTCGGCGGGCTTGGCCTTGAACAGCAGCGACAACACCATCGCGTTCAGCGCCACCGATTTGCCCGAACCCGTGGTGCCGGCCACCAGCAGGTGCGGCATCTTCTGCAGGTCGACCACCACCGGCCGCCCGCCGATGTCCTTGCCCAGCGCCAACGAAAGCGGCGAACGCGCATCGCCGTATTCGCGCGAGCTGAAGATTTCGGAGAGATACACGATCTCGCGATGCGCGTTGGGAATTTCCAGGCCGATCACGTTTTTGCCGGGGATCACGTCGACCACGCGCACGCTGACCAGTGACAAGCCCCGCGCGATGTCCTTGTCGAGCGACGAGATCTGGCTGCCGCGCACGCCGGGTGCGGGTTCCAGTTCGAAGCGCGTGATCACGGGGCCGGGATGCGCCGAAACCACGTGCGCGTCGATCCGGAAATCCTTGAGCTTCATTTCGACCTGACGCGACAGCACTTCGAGCGTTTCCTCGGAATAGCCCTTGCCCGATGACGGCTGCGGTTCTTCCAGCAGCGACAATGGCGGCAGTTCGCCTTCACTCGCCGCGCCGGTAAACAATGGAATCTGCGTTTCGCGCTTGGCGCGTTCGCTTTTCACGATCGGCGTCGGTGCCGGTTCGATGCGCACCGGCTCGCGCTTGGCGCGGCGCGCACTGTCTTCCTTGCGCGCGGTTTCGCGTTCTGCGCGGGCCGCACGTGCGGCCAATGTTTCCGGGGCGCGCTTCAGTTTGCCGCGTATCCAGGCTGCGGCCGCCAGCACTTGCTGCCCGGTCCAGTCCATCACGCGGAACCACGACAAGCCGGTAATCCAGGTGACGGCGATAAGCGCCAGCGCGAACAGCAGCAGCAATGCGCCCAATTCACCGAACCCGTGATGCAGGATGCCGCCCGCGCCACACCCGAGCAGGCCACCGGACGCAGTCACGTCGTTGCATTCCGGATCCGATGCGTGCAACCAGGCCAGCCCGCAGCCCCCGACGAAAAACGCCACGAAACCGATCAGGCGCAGGCTCGGCTCCCACTTGCTCTCACCCTCGCCGCGCCGGTACCAGCCGCGCAGCACGCCGACCGCCAGCACCACCAGCAGCAGCGGGAATGCGTAGGCGATCACGCCGAACAAGTGGAACAGCAGGTCGCCGATGTAGGCGCCTATCGACCCGCCGAAATTGTGCACGGCCTGCCCCGGCGTACCGGTATGCCACCACCCCGGATCCGACGGGCTGTAGCCCACCAGGCACGCGAACAAATAAACCGCGAGCGGAAACAGCAGCAACGCGGCCGCCTCGCGCAACAGCCTGCGCGCGCGTTCGCTCATTCCCGTGGATTTGGCTTCAGCCTGTACTCGTGCACGCGCCACGCGTGGCAACCCCGTTCGAACTGGCAATGACGGGTGAAACTATAACGGCGTTTCACCCGTCTCCGAATCGCAACGTCGAACAGACTCAAGCAGGGGCGTTGTCTGGGCCTGATCACCGCTCGCAAACGAAACCACCCTCATGGCGCCACAAATGCGACGACCGCCCGAAGGGGCCGTCGATTGTGCCAGGTTGTTCCGTGCTCGCTCAGAGCTTCATGCCCCTGAGCGCCGGATGCACCAACTCGCCGCCGTCGACATTGAGGCCGCTGGCGAGGATCGCGTCCTTGCGCCAGTTCTTCTGGGCGAGGCGCGTCACGTACGGCAGGATCGCCGCCGAAATCGCCTGCGACGAAGTCTGCGGCACGGCGCCCGGCATGTTGGTGACGCAGAAATGCGTGACGCCATCGACGACGTAGGTCGGATCCTTCCAGGTGGTCGGTTTGGATGTCTCGAAGCAGCCGCCCTGGTCGATGGAAATGTCCACCAGCACGCTGCCCTTCTCCATCGACTTCACCATCTTCCTGGTGACCACGTGCGGCGCCTTGGCACTCGGCACCAGCACCGCGCCAACCACGAGGTCGGCTGTCGCGACTTCTTCGGCCACCGCCGATTCGTACGCATACAAGGCGGTCACGTTGTCGCCCCAGCCACGTGCCTGCGCCAGGCGGTCGGGCCGCTTGTCGAATACCACGACGTTGGCACCGCCACGGGCGGCCAGCTTCGCCGCATTGCCGCCGGCGACGCCCGCGCCCAGCACCACGACCTTGCCGCGCTCGGTCGCGGCCAGGCCGCCCAGCAACTTGCCCTTGCCGCCATGGGGCTGGTGCAGCAACGTAGTGCCGACCTGGGCCGCCAACTTGCCCGCCACCACCGACATCGGTGTCAACAATGGCAATGAGCCATCCACTTCCTGCACGCTTTCGAACGCCACGCCGGTCAGGCCGATCTTCAGCAGGGCCTTGGTCAACTTGGGATCGGGCGCGAGATGCAGGTAGCAGAACAACAGGTGGCGCTTCTCGAGAAGCTTGAGGTCGCCTTCGATCGGCTCCTTCACCTTGACGATCATTTCCGCCTTGCCGTACAGCGCAGCGGCGTCCTTGACGATCTTCACGCCGACTTTCGTGTAGCGTTCGTTGGCGAAGCCGCTCTTGTCGCCCGCGCCGGACTGCAGATAAACCTCGTGGCCGTGGCGGATCAGGTCCGCGCAGGCAGCAGGAACGAGGGCAACGCGGCCCTCGAGGGTCTTGGTTTCGGAAGGAACGCCAATACGCATGGAAATCATCCTCGGTCAAACGCGTCGCGTGCTTGAAATACCGCGGCAAACTCCCCATGCTGCACGACTCGTCACGGCGCGCATCCGGGACATGGCGCGCGACGCACCAATGTCACGGATGCAACTGCCGTAGGGAATCACCGCATCGAGTGGTTCAGCGCGGCGGACGAGAGGAAGTTCCTGCGGACCTTGAACAAACTTGAGAATTATACATGAGCACTCCCAAGCACAGCCGCCTTTTGATCCTCGGTTCCGGTCCCGCGGGCTACACCGCGGCCGTCTACGCGGCCCGCGCGAACCTGCAGCCGATGCTGATCACGGGCCTCACCCAGGGCGGCCAGTTGACCACGACCACCGAGGTCGACAACTGGCCCGGCGACGCGCAGGGCGTGCAAGGCCCCGACCTGATGCAACGCATGGCCGAACACGCGCAGCGTTTCAACACCAACATGCTGTTCGACCATATACACACGGTTGACCTGAAGCAGCGCCCGTTCAAGTTGAAGGGCGACAGCGGCGAATACAGTTGCGATGCGCTGATCATCGCGACCGGCGCGGATGCCAAGTATCTCGGCATCGCGTCCGAAACTTCGTTCAAGGGCAAGGGCGTGTCGGCCTGCGCCACCTGCGACGGATTCTTCTTCCGCAACCAGGACGTCGCCGTGATCGGTGGCGGCAACACCGCCGTCGAGGAAGCGTTGTACCTCGCCAATATCTGCCGCAAGGTCACGCTGGTGCATCGGCGCGACAAATTGCGCGCGGAAAAAATTCTGCAGGACAAACTGTTCGAGAAAGCTGCCGCGGGCAAGGTCGAGCTGGTCTGGAACCACACCGTCGATGAAGTGCTGGGCGACGACACCGGCGTCACCGGTTTGCGGCTGGTCAGCACTGCCGACGCCAGCAAGCGCGACATCGCGGTCACCGGCATGTTCGTCGCGATCGGCCACACGCCCAACACCGGGGTGTTCGAGGGCCAACTCGACATGCGCAACGGCTACATCCGGATCAACAGTGGTCTGGAGGGCAATGCCACAGCAACATCGGTACGCGGCGTGTTCGCGGCCGGCGATGTCGCCGACCACGTTTACCGGCAAGCAGTGACCTCGGCGGGCTTCGGCTGCATGGCCGCGCTGGACGCCGAGAAATTCCTGGATTCGATCGGGTTGACCGGCTGACGCGTTTCAATCTTCGAGCGCGTACAACTCCCAGCGTCCCGGTACTCCCTTCAGCGTCTGCGCGCCGAGCTCGCGGAGCTCGATGCCCGAGCCGACGCCGAGATCCTTGACCGCCGCCGTCGCCAGCACCTCCCCGGCTTGCGCGGCCAGCAGCACGGCCAAGCCGATTTCCACGGCCGGCCCGCTGAGCTTGTCGCCCGCCCGCACACATTCGCCGGTGTGTGCACCCGCCTGGATTTCCAGCCGCAACTGATCGCGCAGCACCTGCCGCACCGTGCGCGCGAAGCGCAGCGCGCGCGCGGGACCATCGAAACTGACGAGGAACCCCTCAGTCGAACGCGCCGCCTCGTGGCCATCGAAGCGCGCCAGTTCCGCGCGCACGATCGCGCGCTGCCGCACCAGCAGGTCCTGCCAACGCGCGTGACCGAGATTGGCGGCCAACTGCTCCGACTGCGCGATGCCGAGGCACAACACCGTGGTGAGCGCCCGCTCGGAATGCGCGACCGGACCAAGGCTGCCGAGGAACCGGCCGATCAGGTCGAGCGTGCTGTCGTCGCCTGGAACCAGCACGTCCATGTCGCTGCCGGGCAGCACAGCCAGTTTCGCCGTCGCGATGTGTTCGGCCAGGTAATGCGCGTGCGCCACGGGAATGACGGCGAATTCGCGGCGATGCAGGATAAGCGTCGGTGCGTGGATGGCCGACAACACCGAGCGCGCGTCGAAGTTGATGATGTAGCGGAACTCCGTGCCCGCGCGGCGCGGCGAATAGGACACGCGTTGCATGCGCATCACCCACTGCACGTATTCCGGATCGTTGACAAGCAGTTGGCGCGTCTGCGACACCATGCGTTCGGTACCCCACGCACTGTCCCACATCGCCGACAACTGGTCCGAGCGCTCGTCGCTTTCGCCACAGGGGTATCCCGGCGCCGCGCGGAAGCGCGCGCTGGTATTGCCGAGCACCAGCGCGCGGACGCGATCCGGATGGCTGCCCGCGAACAGCATCGAAGCCGCGGCCGCGTCACGCTCGGCCAGCAGCGACACTTCGTTGAGGCCAAGATGATCGACGACCGTAAGGATGTCTTCCAGCCAGTCTTCCCAGGTCGGCGGAACATCCGAAGGAAGCGGGTCGGAAATGCCGCAACCGCGCCGGTCGAACATGATCAGGCGGTGGCCCTGGGCCAGCTTGTCCAGCATCGCCGCGTTGGCCGGGTAATCCCACAGCGTCTCGATGCTGCGGCTCATCGGGTTGACCAGCAGCAGGTTGGCGGGCCCGTCCCCCGCGGCACGGTAGGCGATGTCGCCGCGCGGGGTCCGGACGTACTTCACGGGAGGTGGTGGGTGGCTCATCCCGCGCGGGGACTCCTGACCAATGCCGTCACAAGCATAGCAAGCAAATGCCGCACTTGACGCTACCCGGCAGTCGCCCGACAACGCCTACAATGAAAACATGTTGACGCTGCGCACGCACGAATCGATCAGCGAGATCGAGGCGACCGAGTGGGACGGACTGGCCGCGTCCGACAACCCGTTCGTGTCGCACGCATTCCTCGCGGGCCTGGAGCGTACCGGCTGCATCCGCGAGGCCTTCGGTTGGCGTGCGCAGCACCTGACGTTGCACGATGACAGCACGCTCGTCGGCGCCCTGCCCCTGTACGTGAAAGCCAACTCGCACGGCGAATACGTGTTCGACTGGGCCTGGGCGGATGCGTGGGAACGCGCGGGCGGCGACTACTACCCGAAGTTCCTGTGCGCCGTACCCTACTCGCCGGTGACCGGACCGCGGCTGCTGGCCGGCGACGGACCACGCGCCGCGCAACACCGCGCAACGCTTGCGGCCGGGCTGCGCGAGTTGACCGAGCGCATCGGCTTGTCGTCGGCGCACGTCGATTTCATGCGAGACGAAGACATCGGTGCGTTCGACGACGCGTGGCTCGCGCGCTCCGACTGGCAATTCCAGTGGCGCAACCTCGACGGCTGGCGCGACTTCCAGGATTTCCTGGGTGCCCTCACCCACAAGCGGCGCAATGCCGCCCGGCGCGAACGCGGGCAAGTGGCGAACGCAGGCATCGAGTGCGAATTCCGCGACGGCGGTTCGCTGGACGACGACGAGTGGCGCGCGATGCATCACCTCTATACCCACACGTTCGACGAGAAAGGAAACACGCCGACCCTGACGCTGGAATTCTTCCGCCATCTCGGCGCGGCGTTTCCGGAGCATTCGCACGTCGCGTTCGCGCGCCACGCAGGCGGCATCGTCGCGGGTGCGCTGTTCCTGTCCGGCGCCGACACACTGTACGGCCGCTACTGGGGCGCGCGCGAACAGGTGCCAGGCCTGCACTTCGAGCTTTGCTATTACCAGGGCATCGACCACTGCCTGCGGCGCGGCCTGCACCGATTCGAACCGGGTGCGCAGGGCATGCACAAACTCGCGCGAGGCTTCCTGCCCACGCGCACGCATTCGCGCCATTACATCGCCGATGCAGGTTTTCGCGCCGCCATCCGCGCATCGCTGGAACGGGAAGAAGCTTTGCTGGAGGCACACGGCCGCGAGTTGCTCACCCATTCTCCGTTTGCCGAGCGCGATTCATGATGCGCATCCAGCCGCTCGACGCGCTCGCGCCCGCGCTTTTTCCCGATCCACGCAATGCGCTGGTCGAGCCCAACGGGCTTCTGGCATTCGGCGGCGACCTTTCGCCACAACGGCTGATCGCGGCGTACACGCGCGGCATTTTCCCGTGGTACTCGGAAGGCGACCCGTTGTTGTGGTGGTCGCCCAATCCGCGTTGCGTGTTCGCGACCGATGCCGTGCACCGGTCACACAGTCTCGCGAAATTCCTGCGCAAATCCACATGGCAATGGAGCATGGACCGCGCGTTCGAGGACGTGATGCGCGCATGCGCGGCGCCGCGCGAGGACCAGGAAGGCACCTGGATCACGCCGGACATGGTCACCGCGTACACCAATCTGCATTTGCTGGGCTATGCGCACTCGCTGGAAGTGTGGGACGAAGATGTGCTGGTCGGCGGCCTGTACGGCGTCGCGGTCGGGCGCATGTTCAGCGCCGAATCGATGTTCTCGCGTCGCACCAACGCATCAAAGGTGGCTCTGCACGCACTCGCGGGAACCTTGCGGGAACGCGGCTTTCCCCTGATCGATGCGCAAGTCCCCAATCCGCACCTTCTGCGCATGGGGGCGCACGACATGCCGCGCGCGCGATTCCTCTCGGAACTCGCGCGCCTGGTCGCGGAAGCTGCACCGCAAGACTGGCCGCGTACGCGGACACCCACTCGAATGTTGTTGTGACAATCGCTTTTATACAAAACAAGGCCATGGATGGCCGAGGTAGAGTTCGTGAATCCAAAACTTTTCAGTTGATCGGTGCACTGAGCGATGCAGCGATCAGGGACGATCGCACAAAAATGGCGTACATTGGACATCCCGACCACCGGAGATGCCGCCATGACCGACACACCCGACCCCTTCAAGGCTGCCAAGGATGCCGCCACTTCGGGACAGCGTTTCAGCCGTGGCGTAATGGATTCCGCGCAACAGATTTGGCTGGCGGGCCTGGGCGCGTTGTCACGCACCCAGCAGGAAGGCGGCAAGTTTTTCGATGCGCTGGTCGAGGAAGGCGTGCGCATCCAGGAAAAAACCCACGCCTACACGCAGGAGCAGGTGAAGCAGGCACGCGACCAGACGGCGCCGTGGATGGAAACCGCGCGCAAACGCACCAACGCGGCGATGAGCAAGATCGAACAGGCCTTCGACGAACGCCTCGCGCACGCGATGAAACGCATGAACATGCCGAGCCACCAAGACGTGCAGGACCTGTCCGCACGGATTGACGCATTGGCGCAGGAACTGCGTGCCAGCCGTGCATCCAGTGCAAAGCCCCGCGCACCGGGCAAACGCGCCAAGCCGAAAGCCTGAGTGACCGCCGTGTCCAGCGAACTCGACGCGGACTTTCAGCGCGCCGCCGAAGACGCCAAGCGACTGCCAGCGCGTCCCGACAACGACACCTTGCTGAAGCTGTACGCACTTTACAAGCAGGCCACCGACGGCGATGCCTGCGGCCCGAAGCCTGGCTTCTTCGATTTCGTGAACACCGCGAAATACGAGGCATGGTCGCGGCTGCGAGGCATGCAGGCCGACGAGGCGCAGCAGAAATACATCGATCTGGTGCGGCAACTCGGCGCCTGACGCAAGCGCCGCGTGCCATCCGCGCAGCGGCGCGTTTGCATCACGCGCCGAATCGGCACAGACTTGCCGCGGTACACGCTGGATTCCGAGTCGGGAGGTTGCCCATGACCGGTTCCACGCTGGCGGACTCGCATGCTTCGCAAGTCCTGCGCGCGGTGACTGAAAAGCGCGGTATCGACGCCCTCGCGCCGCATATCGAACGTTCCTGGAGCCGATGCCTGCAGGAATTCGGCATCCGTCCGCACACGCCGCGCGATACCTGGGTGTTGCCCGCGACCGGTTTGCGCGAGCGCCAGCAGGAACTCGGCGGCCTGCTGAACGTGGCGCGCTGCGAAATGGAGAACCTTTACGAACTGATCGCCGGCACGGGTTACGCGGTGATCCTCTCGGATGGCGAGGGCACCATCCTCAGCAGCATCCTCGATCCGACCCTCAAGCGTGAATTCCAGCGCACCGGCCTGTGGCTGGGTGCACGCTGGGACGAACGCCACGAAGGCACCAACGGCATCGGCACCTGCCTTGCCGAAGGCACCTCGGTGACGGTACATCGCGACGAGCACTTCCGCGACTACAACATCCGCCTGTCCTGTTCCAGTGCGCCCATCCTGGACGCGCACGGCAAGCTGCTGGGCGTGCTGGATGCGTCCTCTGCCAACAGCACCGACACGCGCGAAATCCAGCGCCACACCGTCGCGCTGGTCAGCATGTCCGCCAGCCTGGTTTCGCGCTGCCAGTTCCTCGCGGAATTTTCCGGCGCGTGGGTCCTGCGCTTCCACAGCCGGCCCGAATTCGTCGGATTGCTGCACGAAGCGCTGGTCGCCGTGGGCGGCGACGGCCGCGTGCTGGCGGTGAACGAAAGCGCATTGCTGCAGTTGGGTGCAAGTGCGCGCACGGCACTGGTCGGGCATCCGATCGAAGAACTGTTCCGGTTCGCCGCCGACACCATGCGCCAGCGCGCCGCGCATGCCGCGGCGACGATCTGGCCCATCCGCGATCTCGCCCGGGGCCGACGATTTTACGCGCTGGTGCAGCCGCCGCACGTTCCACATCCGGCAGCGGGAAAGATCCGCGACAAGTCGCCGCACGCGTCCTCGCCCAGCGCGATGCACGGGCACGTCACCCTCGATCCGCGCATGCGCCGCAACCTCGCTTCCGGGCACCAGCTGTTCGCCAAGCAGGTACCGATCCTGTTGCAGGGCGCGACCGGCACCGGGAAGGACGTGTTTGCGCGCGCATTGCACGCAGGCAGCCTGTGGTCCGACCGTCCGTTCGTGACCGTCAATTGCGCGGCGATCCCGGAGAACCTCATCGAAAGCGAATTGTTCGGTTATCGCCCCGGCGCCTTCACCGGCGCTTCGCGCGAAGGCCGCGCGGGCAAGATCCTCCAGTCCAGCGGCGGCACGTTGTTCCTCGACGAGATCGGCGACATGCCGGTGCTGCTGCAGGCACGTTTGCTGCGTGCCATCGAGGCACGCGAGGTTACGCCCGTCGGCAGCGATCAGACCATCCCGGTCGACCTGCACGTGATCAGCGCGAGCCATCGCGACCTGCGCCAGATGATTGCGACCCACGAGTTTCGCGAGGACCTCTACTATCGCCTTGCCGGCACCACGCTGGAGTTGCCGGCGCTCGAAGAACGCGAGGACAAGGGCGACCTGATCCACGCGCTGCTTGCAGAAGAATGCGGCGATGGCGAACCGGTGGACATCGCCGCCGATGCGTTCGACAGCCTGCTGCGCCATCACTGGCCGGGCAACATCCGGCAGTTGCGCAACGTGCTGCGCACCGCCGCCGCATTGTGCAGCGACCGGATCATCCGGCTGTCCAACCTGCCGCAGGAAATCGTTGATCCGGAAGAGGCCAGGCCGGCGTCACCCGTCGACGTGGCGCAAGCCGCGACCATCGAATCGCCGGTCCTGAGCCTGCAAAGCGCCGAGCGCGCAGCGCTGATGCGCTCACTGGAGCAGCACGACGGGAACGTCAGCCATGTTGCGCGGGCACTCGGGGTCAGCCGCAATACGCTGTACCGGAAGTTCCGCAAGCACGGGATCCAGCCGTCGCGGCGCGGCTGACCACATCGCGCAGCCTGCTCAGAATGCGTAGCTCGCGCTGAAACCGATCATGTAATTGCGCATCGGTTCCGGCTCGAAGTAGCGCACGTTGCTGGCGTTGACGATCACCGCGCCAATGTAGTTCCGGTTCAGCAGATTGTTGATGCGCCCGAATTCCCTGAACTTCCAGTCGCCCATGATCTGCTGGAACCCGGCCTGGCAGTTGACGACCGCATAGCTGTTGGAGAAGTTGCTGTTGCCGTCGTTCACGTACATCCTGTCACGCCACGCCGCATCGATCGAAGTCTTGAATCCCAGTGGCGCATACGCCCAACTAAACTCCGTGTACACCATCTGCCGCGGCACGCCGGGCAGGAAGTTGCCCGCAAGATCGCTGGCCGCGAACTTCGCGCCAAGCCAGGTGTATGCGGCGTACACGCCGAAGCCACCCGGCAACTGGTCCTGGAAATCGGCCTCGATGCCCTTGCGCTGGGTACGGCCGGCGTTGCGGAAAGTACTGCGGCCGTCGATATCCGCACCCACCACGATCTCGTTGTCGGTGTCGATCTTGTAGACCGCCACATTCAATCGCGCCGAGCCCCACGCGGATTTCACGCCCGCCTCGTAGTTCCGGCTGCCGCTGGGTTTCAGGTCCGTGTTGAAACCCGAGCCTCCATCGGGACGGTATGCCAGTTCGGCGAGCACCGGCGTCTCGAAACCCCGTCCGTAGTTCATGTACGCGTTGACGTGCGGATTGATCCTGTACATGACGCCCGCGACCGGATTGGTATGCGAGAACGATTGCCTGCCGCTGTCGTCGGGATCTGCAGCTGTAACGTAAAAGTCGTCGCTGGTGAACTTCACCCCGGAG
>Ga0207702_10004224_pt1 | contig 12831 bp, 14 predicted proteins | sample KBSCornC62_FD_184302 | JGI IMG/M metagenome (GOLD analysis project Ga0207702, IMG submission 184302) | Corn rhizosphere microbial communities from Kellogg Biological Station, Michigan, USA - KBS Corn C6-2 (SPAdes) (version 2) | ecosystem: Host-associated > Plants > Roots > Rhizosphere > Soil ...
TCCTTCAGCAATACCGCCATCGAGCCCGCCGCCTTCAGATCGCTGGCGCGAACCGGCTCCCGCGCGCGGTTTTGCGCCACAATGATGTTGCCGAGACGGCGCTTCAGATCGTGCAGGTCGGTCGCGAGACAGAAGATCGCCATGACCTCCGAGGCAACTGTGATGTCGAACCCGTCCTCGCGCGGGAATCCGTTGGCAACGCCGCCCAACGAGGAGACGATGGAGCGCAACGCGCGGTCGTTCATGTCGAGGCCGCGCCGCCAGGTGACGCGGCGCGAGTCGATGGCCGGCGCGTTGCCCCAATAGATGTGATTATCGACCATCGCGGCGAGCAGATTATTGGCGGCGCCGATCGCGTGGAAATCGCCGGTGAAGTGGAGGTTGATGTCCTCCATCGGCACAACCTGGGCATAGCCGCCGCCGGCCGCGCCCCCCTTCATGCCGAAACTGGGACCGAGGCTCGGCTCGCGCAGGCAGAGGATCGCTTTCTTGCCGATATGGTTCAGCGCGTCGCCGAGCCCGACCGTCGTCGTTGTCTTGCCTTCGCCGGCGGGGGTCGGGGTGATCGCGGTGACGAGAACCAGCTTGCCGTTCGGCCGGCCCGACAGCGAGCCGATATAGTCCAGGGAAATTTTCGCCTTGTAGCGGCCATAGGGCGACACCGCGTCCTCGGGCACCCCGAGCCTGTCGGCGATCTCGCCGATCGGCCGCATCGTCGCGGCTTGGGCGATCTCGATATCGGATTTGGGGCTCCGGTGCTGTTCGTCTCCACGCGGCACGGTCATTCTCCTGCGCTGAAAGGCGGCCAGGGGTCTTAGCCCGTCCGGCCTAGGGCCTGCAACCGCTGTGGACTGCCGGGCCGGCGTGACGGATTGTCCGGTAGATGGCCGGGGACAGCCGAAGGGATCGAAAGCGGCCGCTGGCCTTGCACCGGGCCGGCGATGAGCGCCAAGCCGGCTCCGTGCTGCGCCGGCTCGGGCGGCTCGCCGGCGGCTGCCTGACCGGGTTTGTGATCCTGTCGCTGTTTCTGGCGATGCTCTATCGCTCGGCGCCGCCGCCCGTGACACCTCTGATGTTGCTGCGGCTTGCCGAAGGCTACGGCATCCATAAGGGCTGGCGGCCGCTCGACGACATCTCGCCGGCGCTGATCCGCGCGGTGATGGCGAGCGAGGATCAGCGCTTTTGCCGGCATTTCGGCTTCGATTGGGACGCGATCGAAGCGGCCTGGGAACAATACCAAAGCGGCGACGGCGGACTGCTGGGGGCCAGCACGATCTCGATGCAGACCGCGAAGAATGTCTTTCTGTGGCCGGCCCGGAACTGGCTGCGCAAGGCGCTCGAAGCCTATTTCACGGCATTGATTGAGCTGGCCTGGAGCAAGCGGCGGATCATCGAGGTCTATCTTAATGTCGTCGAATGGGGTCCCGGCATCTATGGCGCCGAAGCCGCGGCCGAACATTATTTCCATAAGCCGGCCGCACGGCTGAACGCGACCGAGGCGGCCCGCCTCGCCGCGGTATTGCCCGACCCGCTCGACCGCTCGGCAAGCCGTCCCGATGAGGATGTCCTCGAGCGCAGCGCCTTTGCCCTGCGGCAGATGCCAAGGCTGCCGGCGCCCTCGCCCCTGCCCTGCGGCCGAAAGCTCTAATCGGCGCCGCTGCCGCGCTTGACCGGAGCGCAGCCGGGTTGACATGTTGCCGCCAATTCGCGGATGCGACGGAGAGCGGAAATGGGGCGGCCGATCGTCTATGGCACCGCGGGCAGCACCTATGTGTGGAGTGTCCGTCTGGCGCTCGCCGAGAAGGGCGTCGCGCATGAGCTTTTCGAGGTCGGTTTCGGAGCCCATCGCGAGGAGCCGCATCTGTCCCGTCATCCTTTCGCCAAAATACCCGCCTTCGAGCATGACGGGTTTCGGCTCTACGAGACGCAGGCGATCCTGCGCTATATCGACGAGGGCTTTCCGGTCGCGCCGCTGCAATCGACCGATCTGCACCAGTTCAGCCGCATGAACCAGATCATGGGCATCGTCGATGCCTATGCCTGGCCGTCAATCGCCGCCGGAATTCTGTTCAATCGCGTGCTGGCGCCGCGCTTCGGATTGCCGGTCGACGAGGCGGCGATCGCCGCGGCATTGCCGCGGGCGCGGCTCTGCGTTTCGGAGATCTCGCGGCTGATGGGCGAGCAGCCCTATTTGACGGGTGACCGGGTCACCCTCGCCGATCTGATGGTGATCCCGCTGTTCTATTTCTTCGGCCGGGTGCCGGAGGGCGAGGCGCCGCTATCGGAATACCCGAACATCCGGCCATGGATGCGGCGCATGGAAGAGCGGCAGAGCTTCCAGGTGACAAAGCCGCCGCCCTTCTGATCGCTGTCAGTGTGCCGGCTCGAGCTTCCGCCGGCTCATTTCCGCGAGATAGCGCGACGGCACCTCCATAAACGGCCGGCGCTGCCGCAGCCACAGCGGCCGTTCCTCGGGCCAATGCACACCCTGATTCCGCGGCAAGGGTGGCCAGGACGGTACTTCCAACCACAACCGCATCATGTGACGGCGGCGAGCGATGTCGGGCGCATCCTCATAGCCGGTGCGGCCGTGCAGGATCGTGCGGTTGTTCAAAAACTGGATGTCGCCTTCGCGGATCTCCATGTCCAGATAGAGGTCGGGCGAGGCGGAAATCCGCTTCATCTCTTCAAGGGCTTCGATCTGCAGCGGGGTCATCACCGCATCGCCGGCCTTGGCCGCGCGATGCGGGTAGCTGCCGGAGACGTTGCAGGTCAACTGGCCGCTGTCGCGCGAGAAAATGACGACGTTCTTCACCAGTGTCGCGTCGCCAAATTCCGCATCGAGCTCCATGCGGCGGAAAACGTATTCGCCGTAGAGCGCGCCCAGCAGATCGGGCCGCTCCACCAACAGCCGGTTGTGCACCGCCGCGGCGCTGGCGATCCGGCTGATGCCGCCGGACGGCGCCGCGCGCACGCACAGCAGCGAGACGATGTCACAATTGTCGGTGTGCATCCTTTGCGCGCCGCCGCGATGATAGCCGCGGGCCTGCGCCTCGACATCGCTGACATCGATCACATGGCCGAGCAATTCGCCTTGATAGGATTGCGGCGAGAGACGCCCGAGGTAGCAGCCGAGCCCGACATAGATCCGCGCGAGATCGTCGAGCGGCCAGCGCCCGCGCGGCAGACCGCGGAGCAGCAGAAAGCCCGGGCCGATGCGCAGCCGCTCGGCCAAGCCAGCGAGAAATCCGCCGAGCGTCCGCAGCGGGAAATGCGCTCGCGTGATGTCGGCGAAATCGGTGTCCCCGAACGAGCGGAGGTGGTCCAGCGCGGCGTCGATTTCCTCGATCTGTTCCGAGGAGAGCACATGCAAGCCCTCCTTCTGCCAGTCGATCCGCGGGCCTTCCCAGGCCGCAGGACCTTCAATCGGTGAGAGGTTCACAGCGTCAGTCCGCCATCGACGATGACGGTCTGACCCGTCACCATCGCCGCGCCGGCGCAAAGAAAGAAGATGACCTCGGCGATGTCCTCGGGCTTGCAGGCGCGCTTGAGCGGCGTCTTCTCGACCGATTGTTGTTTGCGGTCAGCGGGCCAATCCTTGTTCCACGGGCTGTCGACAAAACCCGGCGCGACCGCGTTGACGCGGATCTCGGGCGCCAGCGTGCGCGCGAGGCTGCGCGTCAGGTTGATGACCCCCGCCTTGCTCGTCGCATAAGGGATGCTGCTCCCGCTGCCCTGCACGCCGGCGATCGAAGCGGTGCTGCAGATCGCGCCCCGCGCCTGACGCAACGCTCCGACCGCCGCATGGGTGCAGCGGAACGGACCGATCAGGTTCGTGTTGAGGATGGCCTGCCAGAAATCCTCGCTCAAACGGTCGAGCTCGGAAAACGGGATCGGCGCCGGGGTGGCGGGCGTCCCGGCGTTGTTGACGAGAAAATCGAGGCGGCCGAGCGCGTCGATGGCGCGGCTCGTCATCGCTTCCGCGTCGCCCGGTTTCGCGACATTGCCGGGCGCGCCAATGACCTTGTGCCCGAGCCCTTTCAGCCGCTCGACCTGCTGCATCCCGCGCGAGTCGTCGGCCAGATGGTTCAGTGCGACGGTCGCGCCGCAGCGCGCAAACTGCTCGACCGTGGCGAGCCCGATGCCCGAAGCGCCGCCCGTGACGAGCGCGGTTTTGCCGGAAAGATCCGCGGCGATCATGTCGTCCTCACTCTCTTGTCATTGCGAGGAGCGCAGCGACGCGGCAATCCCCGTCGGGCCGTGCAATCGGCGCGAGATGCTTCTCTTCGCTCGCAATGACGGCCCGTGTCAGTGCGCGCTGCTCAGCATGTCCCAAGGCGTCTTGCCCGCGGGCAAGGGCGGGATGCGCAGGAGATCGGCGACCGGCTCTCCCGCTTCGTAGCGGGCACAAAGCGCATCGGGGTCGTAGGTCACGCCGACCGGGTTCTCGGCAAACGCCTTGCTCTGGAAATAGGCCTGGCATTCCTCGGCCGTCGCGAAATTGTCGATCTGCAATTCGACCCGGTTGTTGTCGGGGTCGCGGTAATACATCGAGGTCGTGACCCCGTGATTGATCGGCCAATGCGGCAGGATGCCGTGCGCCTTCAGGCGCCGGTAGTTCGCCAGCAATTCGCCGAGATCGCGATAGCTGTAGGCGACATGGTCGGTGCCGGCGCTCTCGGGATCGCGCGGCGCCAAGCCCGGCATGTGGATCAGCGCGAGCCGGTGGTGCTCGTCATCGTAGCTGAGGAAACACAGCCGCTCGTCACGGAACACGATGCGCGCGGCGAGCACGGTCTTGTACCACTCCGCCATCTTGTCGAACTGGCCGGTGCGCAGAACGAAATGGGCGTATTTGGCCGGGCTGATCGGCTGCGTCGCCGGAGCCAGGTGGCGAACCTTTGTCATGACGTCGTTCATCGCGGGTCTCCCTTCGCGCGGGCAGGCTGGCGCGCAGCCTACACCGGCGCGGGCATTACCGCGAGACGGCGTCGTAACCGGAGCCGGAGAATTCGATCAGATCGAACCCGTTGCCGAACGGATCGGCCATGTTGGCCATGCGCCCATATTCCGCGAGCTGAATCGGGCGGTCGAGGGTAGCGCCGAGCCTGGTCAACCGTGCCACCGCGGCATCGAGTTCCGGCACGATAAAATCGAGATGCACCGGCGTCCAATGGCGGGCGAAATCGCGCTGGATCTGCGTGCCGCCCAGATTGGCGGTGGGCTTGCGGTTGCCTAGCAGGAAAATCGGCAGGTTGGCGCCGCCGAGCTCCACCCAGCTCGGGCTAAGCCGCCGCTTCAGCGCGAGGCCGAGCCCGTCGCAATAGAACGCGATGCCGCTGCTCCAGATCGGCGACGTCGATATAGGCGTGGACCTCAATCACGCGCGCCCGGCCGCTATTCGGCGTAATCCGGTTCGGTGCGGTCGAGAAGGCGCTTCAACGCCGCGAAATGGTGGTCGCAGGCTGGCTTGCCGCCATAGCTCGGCGACTCGGCGTATTGCCGCAAGGTGCGCGCCACGATATGCGCCGGGACTTCCTTCAAGGGCCGGCCGGTCCACATCGCGTAGAGCTGCACCTGGCAGGCGCGCTCGAAATAGTAGAGCCGGTCATAGGCCTCCGCGACGCTCTTGCCGCAGGCAAGGACGCCGTGATTGGCCATCAGCAGCACGCCGCGGTCCGGTCCGAGCACATGCGCCAGCCGCTCGCCTTCCGCCGGGTCCAGCGCCAGACCGGTGTATTCGTCGTCATAGGCGATCGTGTCGAGAAAGGCGATCTCGGTCTGGCCGAGCGCGGCAAGGCGCGGTTCTTCGAGCCTGGCGAGCGCGGTGGCGAACGGCATATGGGTGTGCAGCACGCAGGCCTGCTGCGCATAGAGGCGGTGGATCGGTGCGTGGATGCAAAAGGCGGAGCGCTCGACCTCGCCTTGCCCGCTCAACACCTCGCCGTCATAGCCGACTTCCATGATGCAGCTCGCGGTGACCTCCGACCAATGCAGGCCAAACGGGATCTGGTAATAGCGGTCGCCCCTGCCCGGGACCGCCAAGGTAAAATGGTTGAAGATGCCCTCGCTGAAGCCGTGCGACACGGCGAGGCGATGCGCCGCCGCCAGATCGACCCGCGCCTCCCACTCCGCGGTGCTGATTTCGTCGCGCGAGCGGCTCGCTTCCACCAATCTCATTCCGGTCCCCTTTCTTGAATGTGCCGACACTAGGCCGCGTGCCGCGGCTCGCGCAAGCCGGCCTTATCGGACGGCGTGGGCCGCGAAATAATCCTCGATCGCCCGCAGCAGGCCGCGCGCCAGACGCTGCTGGTAGGCACGCTGCGCCAAGAGGCGTTCCTCGGCGGGGTTCGACAAGCAGCCGAGCTCGACGAGCACCGAGGGCATGTCGGGCGCGGTCAGCACGGCGAACCCGGCGGCGCGGTGCGGCTTTTCCAGCAACGGCACGGCGCGGCCGAGTTCGGCGACGATCGCATGCGCCAATGCCAGGGAGCCGTTGTTGGTCTGCCGCCGCGCCATATCGAGCAGGATCGGGGCGATATCGCGCCGCTGCCGCGACAATCTGATGCCGGCGACAAAGTCATCTTTGTTTTCGCGCACCGCCAGGGCCGCGGTCTCCCGGTCCGAGGCCCGGTCGGAAAGCGTATAGACCGAGAGGCCGCGCATCTCCGTATCAGGCAGCGCATCGGCATGAACCGAGACGAACAGCTCGGCATGTCGGGCGCGGGCTTCGGCAACGCGCTCGCGTAATGGCACGAAGGTGTCGCTCGACCGGGTCAAAACCGCACGAAAGCGGCCGGTGGCTTCGAGCTGGCGCGCGAGCTCACGCGCGGCGCTGAGCGTAATGTCCTTTTCGTAAAGGCCGTGCGGACTGATCGCGCCGGGATCGACACCGCCATGACCGGGATCGACGGCGATGACGCGCAGCGGCTTCGGCCGCTGTGAGGGGTGCGGTTTGCGCTGGCTCGTCGATTGGGCAGCATACAAGCCACCGCAACCCACGGCCGCGACGACGGCGCCGGCCGCGAGCCCGCAAAACGCTCGCCGCGCGATGGCCCGCGGCGTGATGCTTGCGTCCCGCATCCCCCCACCCCCGACCGCCCCCGGGACAGCGGGCGGCGACCGGGACGAAATATGAGGGAGCGGTCGGCTTTACGCCAGATCGGCGCGGTTGTCGGGCGGCCTTTCGTCGGTGCGCCGCAACACGACGCACGGCGCCGGCTCGACCAATCCGAAGCCGCGGCGCAGGCCGGCATAACAGCGCGAAACGGCGCTGGCGAGGGAGTGCATCCATCGCTGGAAAAGCCGCTCGCCAAGGTCATCGTCGCGCAGGCTGGCCATCCCGCGGCGCTTATACTCGTTGACCCAGCGCGCGATCCGGCGCTCGGGAAGCTCGAAGACCGCCGCCGCCATCGCCGGGCTCCAGCCATCGACTAGAACCCGCTGGATGATCTGGGCCCGCTTTACCGCCGCGATCTCGCAGGTGTTTTTGGATAAAACCGAATCCATGCTCGCACTCTCGCCGGCTACTTTCGATAACGCCGGCGGTCTGCGAAGAAATCCGTCGAGAAAATCCCCAGGGATAGCGGGGCGGGGGAACGCTATGCCGCGAGGTCGATAACGATGCGGCCGCGCACCTCGCCTTTGAGAATGCGCGGCGCCAGGCCGGGCACATCGGCGAGCGGCACGGTCTCGGTCAGCGCTGCGAGCTTGTCGAGCGGCAGGTCGCGGGCGAGGCGGCGCCACGCCTCGACGCGCTCGTCATGCGGGCACATCACCGAATCGATGCCGAGCAGATTGACGCCGCGCAATAGGAACGGGATCACCGTCGCCGGCAGGTCGCTGCCGCCGGCGAGACCGCAGGCGGCGACGCTGGCGCGGTATTTGAGCTGTGTCAAAACGGTGGCCAATGTCATGCCGCCGACCGCGTCGATGACGCCGGCCCAGCGCTCGCGGTCGAGCGGGCGGGTCGGCTTCGCGGCAAGCGCGGCGCGGTCGATCAGCTCGGCCGCGCCGAGGCCCACGAGGTAGTCGCGCAGTTCCGGCCGGCCGGTCGAGGCGGCGACCCGATAGCCCAGAGCCGCGAGCAAGCTGACCGCGATGCTGCCGACCCCGCCGGCCGCGCCCGTTATGAGGACTTCGCCGGCATCGGGTTTCAGCGCATGCCTTTCCAGCACGATTACCGCCAGCATCGCGGTGAACCCGGCCGTGCCGATCGCCATCGCCTGCTTCGCGCTGAGCCCCTCTGGCCGGCGCACGAGAAAGCTCGCCGGCACCCGCGCGCGCTCGGCATAGCCGCCCCAATGCAATTCGCCGACCCGCCAGCCCGTCAAGATGACCGGGTCGCCGGGGCGAAACTCGGGCGAGTCGGAGGCGAGGACGGTGCCGGCGAAATCGACACCCGGCACATGCGGGTAGGCGCGCACGAGGCGCCCCTGCCCTTCGAGGATCATGCCGTCCTTGTAGTTGAGCGTCGAATATTCGACCGCGACGGTGACGTCGCCCGGGGGCAACCGGCTCTCGTCGAGAGTTTCGAGGCGCGGCACGACCTTGCCGCCCTCCTCATGCAGCACAAGCGCCCTGAAGCTGCTCACGGCTTCGACTCCCCCTCACCCGCCCTCGGCGTTCGCCTCGGGCACCCTCTCCCCGCAAGCGGGGCGAGGGGCTCATGCAGCGCCGTGCTCTCCCTCTCCCCGCCTGCGGGGAGAGGGCTGGGGTGAGGGGCAAGCATTAGGCGCGGAGGGGTTCGAGGATGCTGACGAAATTGGCGACCGCGGCGCCGCCCATATTCATGACTCCGGCGAGCTTGGCGTTCGGGATTTGCATCTCGTCGGCCTGGCCCGTCACCTGCATCGAGGCCAGCACGTGCATCGAGACGCCGGTTGCCCCCACCGGATGCCCCTTCGATTTGAGCCCGCCCGACGGGTTAATCGGGAGCTTGCCATCCTTCTCGGTCCAGCCTTCGAGGATCGCGCGCGCGCCCTCGCCGGGCTTGGTCAGGCCCATCGCCTCGTATTCGATCAATTCGGCGATCGTAAAGCAGTCATGCGTTTCGACGAGGTCGAGATCGTCGAGCCCGAGCCGCGCATTGGCGAGCGCGCGTTTCCAGGCGAGCGCCGGCCCCTCGAAAGCGAGGATGTCGCGCTTGGACATCGGCAGGAAATCGTTGACCTGCTCGGCGGCGCGAAACGCGACGGCCTTCCCCAGCGACAGGGCGGTCTGCAGATCGGCGAGCACGACCGCGGCGGCGCCGTCGGACACCAGCGAGCAATCCGTCCGCTTCAACGGGCCGGCGACGAGCGGGTTCTTGTCGGAAACATTGCGGCAGAAATCGTATCCGAGATCGCGGCGCATCTGGGCCATCGGGTTGGCGACGCCGTTCTTGTGGTTCTTGGCGGCGATGCGGGCCAGGGCGTCGGACTGATCGCCATAGCGCTGAAAGTATTTCTGCGCGATTTGGCCAAAGATGCCGGCAAACCCGCCCTCGATATTATCCTCCTCCTTGCGGTAGGAGGCGCGCAGCAGGAGATCGTTGACGACCGCGCCCGACACCTCGGTCATCTTCTCGACCCCGACGACGAGGACGATGCGGGCCTTGCCGGCGGCGATCGAATTCAGCCCCATGTGGATCGCCGCCGAGCCGGTCGCGCAGGCATTCTCGACCCGGGTCGCCGGCTTGAAGCGAAAGGCGGGGTCGGCCTGAAACACCAGCGAAGCCGGGAATTCCTGCTTTACAAACCCGCCATTCATCGTGCCGAGATAAACTTGGTCGATATCGGCCGCGGAGAGGCCGGCATCGGCGAGCGCGCCCTGCGCCACCTCGACGATCAGCGATTCGACATCGAGCCCGTCATGCTTGCCGAATTTCGTATGCGCCCAGCCGACGATGCACCCGGTCATGCCCTGTCCTCCCATCATGCGGCCTCCGATCCTGCGGCGCGACGATAGCAAGCGATCGCCGGCCGCTCTATCCTCGATATAGGCCTTGATATAGGCATTCGAGGGGGACCGGACGGAGCGGCCGTGCGGAAAATTCTGATGCTTGTGGTGACGGCGAATGTCGCGGCGGCGCCGATCTGGGCCGCCGACAACCCCGCGACGATCGTTGAAAGCCGCGGGCTCGTCGGTACCTGGGCGACGTATTGCACGGCCGGCGCGGACCGCAAGGCGGCTCCTCTACGCATCGTGTTCGCCGTGTCGCCAGGAGGCGCCGCGAGCTTTACGACGGTCAACGCCGATGCCGGGGTCACGACAACCATCAATTCGGAAGTGCTGGAGGCCGCGCCGACCGGCCCCGACCAGCTGAAACTACGGCTGCGAATTGTCGGCGGCGACCGCGACGGCGGCCTCTTGCCCAGCCCGACAACAAACACGTTCGAGCAGGTGATCGAGAAGACCGACCAGGGGATCAGGCTTGTCGGCGCCGAGTCGCGTTTCATCCAAAAGTGCCCCGATTAGGATGCCTTCGATGCCGCCAGCTCCCGACACGATCACGATCCGCCGGCCGGACGATTGGCACGTGCATTTCCGCGACGGCGCGATGTTGCGGACGGTATTGCCGTGGACCGCGCGGCAGTTCGCGCGCGCCATCGTTATGCCGAATCTCGTGCCGCCGGTGACCGATATCGCGGCGGCGCGCGCCTATCGCAAGCGCATCATGGCCGCCGTGCCTTCCGGCGTGCAGTTCACACCGTTGATGACCTGCTATCTGACCGACGCGACCGACCCCGCCGAGGTGGCGCGCGGCCACGCGGACGGCGTGTTCACCGCAGTCAAGCTCTACCCGGCGCATGCGACGACGCATTCGGCGCACGGCGTCACCGACATGGATCGCGTCATGCCGGTATTGGAGCGCATGGCCGCGATCGGGATGCCTCTGCTGATCCATGGCGAGGTTACCGATGCCGATATCGACATTTTCGACCGAGAAGCCGTGTTCATCGACCGCGTGCTCGATCCGCTATGCCGCCGGTTGCCGGAATTGCGCATCGTGCTCGAGCACGTGACGACCGAGGACGCGGTCGCCTATGTCGAGAGCGGCGGACCGAATGTGGCGGCGACGATCACCGCGCATCACCTGATCATCAATCGCAACGCGATCTTTCAGGGCGGCATCCGGCCGCATCTCTATTGCCTGCCGATCGCGAAGCGCGAGAAGCACCGCCGCGCCTTGCGCCGCGCCGCGACCTCAGGGAGGCGCGCGTTTTTTCTCGGCACCGACAGCGCGCCGCATGCGATCCCGACAAAGGAGACGGCCTGTGGTTGCGCCGGGGTTTTCACCGCGGCATCGGCGCTCGAACTCTATGCCGAGGTGTTCGCGGAGAACGGCGCGCTCGACAAATTCGAGGCCTTTGCGTCATTGAACGGCCCCGCCTTCTACCGGCTGCCGCTCAATGAGCAGCGTGTCACGCTGCAGCGCGAGGAATGGCGCGTGCCGGAGCAGGTCGGCGAGGGCGGGCTTGCGGTCATGCCGTTCCGCGCCGGCGACACATTACGTTGGCGACTAATCGCGTGATGCGCGTCTTGCATGTCGTTGCCGGCGCTGCAACCGGCGGCGCCGAGACCTTCTCGCTCGACGCGATTACCGCCTTGGCCGAGCGCGGCATCGAGCAAAAGGTGCTGTGTCGGCCGCATCGGCAGACCCTTGCCAAGCTCGCCGAAGCATCGGTGCCGTATGAGACGCTCGCGTTCCGCCCGGCGGCGCGGCTGGTCGGCGGCCCGGCGGCGATCCGGCGCGCGGCAACGGCCTGGGGCGCCGATCTGGTGCATGCCTGGATGAGCCGCGCGGCGTCGTTCGTGCCGGCCGGAATGCCCTGCCCGGTGATCGGCTGGATGGGCGGCTACTACAACCTCAAATACTTCACGACGGCCGATTACCTGATCGGCGTCACGCCGCGCATCCGCGATTACATCGTGGAGCACGGGGTCGCGCCACAGCGCGCCTTTATGGGTCATACCTTTGGGACAATGCCGGACGCGCCGGCGGTCAGCCGAGCCTCGCTCGGCGTGCCGCCAGACGCGCTGCTATTGCTGACCTTGTCGCGGCTGCATCCGAAAAAAGGCATCGACACCGCGATCCGCGCGCTCGCGCGTTTGCCGAACGCGCATCTCTGCGTCGCCGGCGACGGTCCGGAAGAGGCTAAATACGAGACGCTGGCGCGCGAGCTCGGCCTCTCCGAGCGGGTGCATTTTCTCGGCTGGCGCAATGACCGAAAGGCATTGCTGGAGATATGCGACATCTGCCTCCTGCCGAGCCGATACGAGCCGTTCGGGACGGTTATCGCCGAGGCCTGGTCGATGCGGCGGCCGCTCGTCGCGGCATTGGCCGACGGCGCGCGGCAATACGTCCGCGACAATGAGAACGGCGCCGTGTTTCCGATCGACGATGAAACGGCACTGGCGCAGCGCATCATGCAAATCGCCGGCGACGCGGCGTTTGCCGCGCGCCTCGTCGAACAGGGCTATCGCGATTACGAGCGGCTGTTCTCGCGCGACATCGTCATCGACCGGCTGCTCGACATCTACCGTACGGTCATCGCCGCCCGCCGCGCCGCCTAGCGGTCGGCGCGCAATTCCTCCCAGGCGCCGATCAGCGCCGGGATGGACAGCGTTCGCAGCGTGTCGGTCTCGACCAAATGGACGCGCCGGCCGAGCGGGCGCACCCGGCTCGGATCGGAGGCGGCCGAAAACAGCACCAGCGAGGGGCAACCGACGGCGGCCGTCAGGTGCATCGCGCCGGTGTCGTTGCCGATCGCGCCGGTGGCGTGGCGCGCCAGTTCGGCGATCTCGCCAAAGCTCGTGCGGTCGGAGAGATCGATCGCGCCCGGACAG
>Ga0207702_10004227_pt1 | contig 12825 bp, 9 predicted proteins | sample KBSCornC62_FD_184302 | JGI IMG/M metagenome (GOLD analysis project Ga0207702, IMG submission 184302) | Corn rhizosphere microbial communities from Kellogg Biological Station, Michigan, USA - KBS Corn C6-2 (SPAdes) (version 2) | ecosystem: Host-associated > Plants > Roots > Rhizosphere > Soil ...
CGGTTAAGCGCCTGTCTCGCACGGAGCAGCGGCGAGGCCGATCGAGCTCTCCGATCTCCGTTCGGCTCCTTGCGACAGAGCCAGCTATCCCCGAGCGAGAGCCGACTGTCGCGCTGAGTAGCGGTCATGTCGGCCAAGGCTGCGCGGAACGCCGCCCTGCCAGAGCGGTCCTTTGACTCGGCCTCGCCTGCAGGAGTGACCGAATCGCCCTGCTCCACCGGGCTGGAAGAGCAGTCGGCGACCGGACGAATGCCAGCGTGGGATGGATTCGTACCTCGAACCGCACCACGGAACGGGATGAGCCGGGCCGGCAAACCAGTACGTTGAGTAATTCATGCAGGTGAGAGTGGTGCCCCCAACGGGCTTCGAACCAGATGGCTGCATCCGTTCACTGTCGTCGATCACGGTCGAACCGGTTCTGTCCTGACGCTGGCAACCCCAACCCGGCGTCCAAAGGTCCTTCCAGACACGTCGGGTTGGGTGATCAGGCCGCTGCTGTGCGTGCGGAGCCCGGCTGGGCGAGGTCCTGAAGTTCCTCAGGACACGGTGGCGCCGTCGATCACCGTTGTGAGGATGTCGGTCCCGCTGAGCCAGTCCGATTCCGCGGATGATAGGTAGACGACATATACGATTCCGTTCTGGAGCCAGTACCGTCCGTATGCATGACGGGTGCCGCCGTCCCTTGTGAAGGTGAACTCCCAGTCGACCGCCTCACGGGTGGGGCCGGCGTTCACTTTGGCCAGGCGGATGCGCTGGTATCCGGCTCGGATGGTGGGTGTGCTCGTCTCCAGGAGCCGCACGGCTGACAGCAAGTCGGCAGTCTGGAGCGGGTCGCCGCCGAAGCGGAGGAAACGACCCTCGGTCGCAGGGTCGTCGGCCTGGAGGTTGGAGGCGGCCGCTCCCGCGTGTACGGACCAGCCGTCCGGAACCGGCACGTGGATGCCGGCCGGACCGGGGACGATCGTGTATCCGTTGACGGGCGCGCTCGGTTCCGTGGTGGGAGCGTCGGTGGTCGGCTCGGGCGTCGTGGGCTCGACCGTGGTGGCATCGACGGTGCTCGGCTCGACAGCGGTGGGATCCACCGCCGTAGGATCCACCGCCGTGGTGTCCAGGCCGATGCCCGACGGCTGCCCGTTGCCGCTGGCCGCGGTCCCGCTGCCGCCGCCCCGGACGCCGACGATGACAACCGTCGCGACCGCCACCAAGACGATCGCGGCGATGGCGACGATCGCCGCGACAGGCGGACCGGTACGGGGCCGCTGGGTGGGCGGCATCGGGGGCGGCGGCCCCGGGGTCAACTGTCCCGGCCACGGCGGGGGAAGGCCCGGGCCTGGCTCCGGGGGCAGCACGGCGGGAGTCGGCCCACCGGCATCCGCGGCCGGCTCAGCGACGTCGGTGTCCCAGAGCAGCCGCCGTGGCTGCCTCGACCCCGAGGGCGGCGGGTTGTGCCAGCCTGGCGGGCGTCCGGCGCCGTCCGGTCCGTCATCGACAGTGTCGGTCATCGCTTCCCTCCCACCGCGGGCGCATTCTCGCCGGCCCGCGGCACAGAATGGCACGGACATCGGCCGCACCTGCTGGGAATCGGAATTCGGCCGGGCGCTGCGATGGACAATTCATGGACAGGCTCGTTCCGGCCCGAAGAATCGATGCCAAAAACTGGACACGGGCCGAACCGGGAGCGGTGTTCAGCAAGGATGGACCGGCTGGGCCGCGGTCGAAGGGGGGACGGCATGGCGTTGCGGACCGCGTCGGCACGTCGCGGTGATCCGGTGGCCACCGGGACGGTCGTCGCGACGTCGGTCGAGCGGGCCCGCGCGTACGGAGTCGGCGCCGTCTCCCGGGCGATCGCCGCGGCGCTGTTGGCGGCCGGCCTGATCGCGGCCTTGTTCGCGGTGTTGAGTTCGCTGACCGCTGCCCCCTGGGCCCTGTCGGGCGTCATCGTTCTGTTCGCGGGGGCGCTCGCGGCGCTGTCCATCGACACCGGGGCGACCGGGTGGTGGCCGCGGCTGGGGGCGGCCATCCGTCGCGCCGCGAGTCCGCGACCCGTACCGGCACGCGACCCGATGCTCGGCCGCCACCTCGCCGAGGCCCGCTGTTTCGACCTGCTCGACGTCGACGGCACGCGAGTCACCTGTGAGTTCTTCGGTGCCGGGCGGCGGCGGTCGCCGCAGTCGGGACAGCTCGCCGACGTGTACGGCCGGTGGGAGCCCGACGGCACGATTCGCGTTCGTCGCATCGTGTATTCCGTCGACGGCACGGTGTTCCGCCCGCGCGCGGACCTCGGGTTCTCCATCGTCCGGTACGCGACCGGGGCCGCGACGGTCGTGGGATCGCTCGTCACGGTTGCCTCCCTCGCCGTGATGACGCTGCGCCGGCTGTGACGACGAGCCCATCCGTGTTTCCGACCTGGAGGCTCCATGCCCCGACCGATCCTCGGCCGCCAAGCGACATCGTCCGACGCCCTCGGACAGCGCCGCGACGTCGGCACCGCGTCGGGTAGCGGCCGGATACTGCAATCCGCCCGGTCCCGGCGGTACCTCGACGCTCTCGGCCGGATGGACGGGCGTACCGCGCTGACTCCCGTCCAGACCGCCGCCATCGCGGACGGCATTCGGCGGGAGTTCGACGAGAAATGGTGCTCGACGCCGTTGGCGATCTTGGCGATCTGTTATCTCGGCCATCCGTTCGAGGTCCACACCCTGACCCAGGGCGCCGCCATCATCGAGCATTACCGGTCGGCCGATCCACTGCCGGCTCACATCGAACGCGCCCGGCCGCTCGCCCGTTCTGACAAGTTCGCCTGTATCGAGATCTATCCGGACCGGCTGGTGGCCGTCATGCCTGACGGGACAGCGGCAGTCGTGGGGAGCAGCACATGAGCGAAGTCCAGATCAACAACGCGCTGCACAGCATCAATCGAAATCTCCAGGATCTGCAGAGCAGCCAGGTCGTCCTGCAGCAGAGCCTGTCGGCGGTGTCCCAGACCCAGGAGCTGACCCGGGGCGAGGTCACGGATCTGAAGGCGAAGTTCGAGGACTTCCTGCGTCGGGACGTGATGGCGAAGGAGTTGCAGCTGGCGCAGACCCGGATCATCGCGGTCCGCCAGCAGTTGGACAATGAGTACGGGCACTACGAGGAGGCGCGCCGCCTCGCTACCGGGACGCTGCAGGCGATGGACGCCGGGATCGTGACCCACGACATGATCAGGCAGGCCTCCGAGGAGCGGATGCTGCTCACCCCGCGCTACTGGTTGACCCCCGCGCTCGTCGCCCTGGCGGCGTGGATCCGGGACGACCAGCCGCTCGCAGAGCACGCGATGGCGCAGGCCCTGAGCCGGGACAACGACAAGACGTCGCTACTGTTCGCCCTTGTCCTGCGACGGCACGGACGGGACGCCGCGACCGCCCGCTGGGTGGAGCAGTACGTCGCCCGCCAGGATCCGTCGAACCTTTCCCGCGAGTTCACGGTCATCGTCGACGCGGTGGCGACCGGTGTCCTCGGCGTGGCCAGCAAGCCCGTCCTGCTCGGCCAGATGGACGTCTGGTACGAGCGGCTCCGCACCGAGCAGGCAGTGACGGACAACCAGATCGAGCGCTGGGGGGCGCTGATCGACGGGTTGCGGCCGACGCTGCTCGGCGGGTTCACCGTGCTGCCCAAGGTAAGCCCGACGTGGCCGCTGTTGCTGTCGGTGCTGCAGGGCGCGGCGGTGCACGGGAAGGCCGAGAAGTTCTTCCGCGACCTCTTCGACGGTCCGGTGGGCGACAGCCCGGACCTTCGGCGCCGGGTGGACGACATCCTCGACAACCTCGTACGCCGGTACGACGACGAGGAGGCGCCGCGCCGACGGGAGGAGTCGCGACTGCAGGCGATCATCGACCACGAGGGCGACAAGCTGGCGGCGAAGGAGGCCTCCGACGCGGAGGCGTCGGTCCACGACACGACCGTCGACCTGCTGACCCTGCTGACCAACGCGGCGTTCTACCCGCAGAAGTCCGGGGCGTCGAAGGGAACCCAGCGCCTCGCCGTTGCCCTGACCAAGGACTGGATCGTCGCCGCCGACGCGAAGCTCGATGCCGCCAACGTGGCCGCGGTGCCGGCGCAGGTGGATGTCGACATCGAAGGCTGGCGGGGGCGCATCCGCAGAGGTGGTACGGAGGCCGAGCTCGTCGGCGGGCTGAGCCGGCACGTCGACGACGAGACCGCCCGTCAGGTGGCCGCCATCAAGTTCGCCGGCGGGCCGCTCATCGCGGCCGTGATCGCCGGCGTCGTCACGTTCCTCGCCCTGCTCACCGCGGTGAACGGGTCGGTGGGGGGCGCGGTCTTCTTCCTGCTCGTCGCCGCAGGCGCGGGCGCCTACGCGTTCAACGACTACCGGCACCTGCCCGGCCGGCGGGCCACCGTGACGGCCGCCGGCGAGGCGCGCAAGGCGCAGGCACTCGCGACACTGCGGGGGGCCATCGCCGAGACGGCCGACTGGTACGTCGCCTGGGAGATCGAGGCCGCCCGGGGCGAGCCGTTCCGGCAGTTCGTGGGCGGCCTCGTCCGCGACGCCTACGTCGCGGCTGCCCCCGACCAGCGCAGAGGAGTCCTGCGATGAGTGAACGGCCGTGGATCCACGAGGCCGGCTCCGGCCCGGACAACGGGTGGGCCGGCCGCACCGGCGGAACCGGTCCGGACGCCGGGACGGGACGTCAGGGCGAACAGCCGCAACTGGCACTGCGGTTGCCCGACTGGGACCTGGTCCCGCCGACAGAGTTCGTCCGGCGCCGCCGTGGTGAGGCCCGGTGACCTTCGTACGGGGCCCCTACGCCGACTGGCTCGAGTGGCTCACCGCCTTCGAGCGGGGGGAGGACCGGCCGGCAGGCCACCTGCTCCCGGTGGACGAGGCACTGGGCCCGGACATGGCCGGCCGTCTGCTGGTCCGGGTGAGCGCCGCGTATTCGGCGCGGGCGGCGCGGTGGAGCGAGACGCTCGACCGCCGGATCGGGACCAGCCAGGGTCTCGCCGATCTTGCCGCCACCCTGGTCACCGCCCGCAGCGGCCTGCGTCCCTTGTGGACGCTGGCCGACTCGGCGTTGCTTCCCGAGGCCATGCGGCAGGACATGCGCCGCGCCCTGACCGACATGGTCTCCACTACCCAACAGACCCTGGAGGACGGCGCCCGCCGGCGGACCGGAGGCGCCGAGCTGCTCGCCGTGCTGAAGCAACATCGGCTGAACACTCCGGTCCCGATCGCCCAGCCCGCCCGCCCGCCGAGTGGGCGGACGGTCATCCTGTAGAGGACAGCCATGCCCAACGGCGCCGAGACCCGCAGCACGCTGGACGACTACCTTCGGGCCCGCATCCCCTTCGTCTCGATCCGCACGTCGGAGCGGGGCCGGGTGCACGACATGCTGACCGAGGTCGCGGTGCAGCGGCAGCTCGACGTGCTCGTGCACACCCTGAGCCAAGGCCTTCGGGAGGTCCGCAACAACACCGTCGTCGCCGACGACAAGTCGCTGCTCGGCGCCCTCGAGTTCGCCGGGCAGCAGTTCATGGCCCGGCAGAACCTCACCGTCGTCTTCACCGACGTCCAGCAGCTCAGCGACGACAACGACACGACGCGACGGTTCGTCGACCTGGCCGCACTGGCCGAGCAGCACGGTGGCTGTGTGGTGGTCATCACCGCCGATCCCGTGTGGACGCCCCTGCAGCGCCTGGGGATGTCGGTCAGCCTCGCCCCACCGGACCTGGACGAGATGCGCCAGGAGATCGCCGGCTTCCTCGAGCAGTACCGCGGCAGCATCCAGATCGAGTGGGGTGCGGCCGAGTACGGGCAGGCGGCGTCGATCCTGTCCGGCGTGACCAAGATCGAGGCCCTCAACGTGCTGTCCACGCTCGTGGTCAAGCGGTCCATCGGCAAGGAGGACCTGGCGCAGCTCAGCCGGGCCAAGGACTCGATCTTCAGTGACCTGGCCGGCCTGGAGCGGGTGGACCTGCGCGACGACGACTACCAGGTGGGCGGCCTCGCCGGCCTGCAACGCTGGCTGGACCGCAAGCGGCCGCTGCTGACGATGGATCTCCGCGACCGCGGTATGCGGCCGCCCCGGGGCGTGCTGCTCATCGGTGTCCCGGGCTGCGGCAAGTCGCTGTCGGCCAAGGCGGTTGCGGCGCGCTGGGAGTTGCCGCTCTACCGGCTCGACATGGCCTCGGTCTTCGGCCAGTACGTCGGGCAGTCGGAGACCCGGCTGAAGGAGGCACTCGCGACGGCGGATACGGTCGCGCCCTGCGTTCTGTGGATCGACGAGATCGAGAAGGGCCTGGCCGGATCGGGGACCGACTCCACTGGGGTCACCACCCGGCTGGTGGGCCAGTTCCTCTACTGGCTGCAGGAGTCCTCCGGCCGGGTGTTCGTGGTAGCCACCGCTAATGAGGTCCGTGCGCTGCCACAGGAACTGCTGCGCAGCGGGCGATTCGACGACATGTTCTTCGTCGACCTGCCGGACGAGAAGGAGCGGGAGGACATCATCGGCATCTACCTCACCAAGTACCTGAAGGTGTCGCCGCCCGCCGGCATGATCGCGCACCTGGCCTCGCTCAGCGAAGGTTTCGCCGGTTCCGATATCCAGGCGGCCGTCGCCGAGATCGGATACGAGGCGGTGCGGGTGGGGGACGGGAACGTGCCCGAGCACTTCTTCAGCGACGCGTTCCGCAACGTCGTACCGCTGGCCCGGTCGGCGCCCGAGCGGATCGAGGAGATCCGCCAGTTCTCCGATCGGGCTATCCCGGCGTCAGGCCGGGCCGTCGAACGGCGTTCGGACGCGACCCGGTCGAGACGGATCGTCCTGAGCTGACCGCCGGGCCGCTCAGCGCCCCTGGTGGATGAACGCCGCCCACGCCCACGGGTGGGCGAGACCGAGGAGCGTCGCGTACCTGGCTAGGACCGGAGGCATCCCGTCGGGCGGCTCGCGGTCCGGGTCGAGGGCCCAGAGCTGGGTGCTCCGGATCGCATCAGCGGGACGCATGCCGCCACGGCGCATCCGGTCGTGCAGGACGAAGGTGAGCACGGCGGTCGCTCGGTCCCCGACCGGCCAGCGCGTCCCGATAGCGCCTCCGTAGCCGGCTGCCAGGAAGGCCGTACCGAGGGTGAGCGCTTCGTCGTGGTCCTGCTCGGTGAGGTCCGTAGCGCAGGCGTCGCAGATCGCCAGGCCGCCCGGCGCGTCGGCCGGCCGGCGGGCGGCCTGGTCGAGGATCTGCCGGACGGTGAGCCGGCCGCCCGACAACTCCAGGCAGGACTCCGTAGGCGGTGTGGCGGCGACGGCGTGCGTGCTGATCTGCATGGGAGACGCGGACGGACGCCCGGGCGCGGGCAGCAGATCCAGCAGCTCGGCCGGCGTGCCGGCGCCGTCGGACTCCGCCCGCGGGAAGCCGAGATAGGCGGCGTCGGGATAGAACGTGTCCCGGATGGCGCGAGCGCCGATCGATGCCCACAGTGCCGTCGGGCTGGGTGCCACGAAGGCGCCCCGCGGCTGCTGCGGCTCCGGCCGGCCCACCGCTTCGGCCAGCAGCCGCGCCGACGCCGCGTACGACAGCACCAGATCGGCGCAGGCGTAGCGATGGCGCCCGTTCGGCCCGCCGTGTCGGGCGGCGTGCCAGGGAACCGCCGCCAGCGGTCCGGTCGGTACGACGACGAGCCGCGCCGGCCGGCGCAGCGACCAGCTGGCCACCAGTTCCACCAGCGGGCCGACGGCGGCCTCCCAGGCCCAGTCGCACAACCGCTCCAGGCTGTCCAACCACTGCCGGCCCGCGGCCGAGGCGGCGGGGTCGGCGCCGGTGCTGTCCGCGGTTCCGAAGAAGCCGACGCGGGAGGCGGTGTACGCCGACAGGAGCGAACCCGCGCCGGCGTCGAGCAGTGGCAGGTCCAGGCATTCGACAGCCGCGTTCGAGCGGACCAGCAGGGCGCGGCCGGGACCGCTGGCCGTCGCGGGCACCAGATAGACCAGGCCGTCCGCGCCCTGCGCCCAGGCCGCATGGGCCACCTGGTCCTGGTCGGCCAGGGACAGCAGGTGCATGCCGTACGCGGAGGACGTCAGCACGCTCAGTGCCCGGGGCCTGATCGTCTCCGGGTCGGCCGTCGCCTCCCAACTGGCTGCCAACTCCGCGGCGCCGGCCTCGCGCAGCGCGGTCGGTACGGTCACCGACATCGTCGCGGCGTACAGCAGCAGGCCGCGCCCGGCTTCCAGAAGAACCACCGCCGATCGCAGGTCCCCGTCCTCCAGGCACCAGCCGATCTGCTCGGCCAGCTGGGCCGAGGCCGCTCGGGCGAGCTCGAGGCGCTCGCTGACGCCGTTGCGTACGAGGACGGCGGTGGCGTAGTCCCGCAGCGCCGTGCGTGCCGTCCCGATGGCGCGCGCCGCGTCCCCCGGTCCTCCCCGCGCCCGGTACGTCGCTGCCAGCGCGACCTGAGCGTCGGCGGACTCCCCGCTCGGGTCGGGCGTCCACGCGCGCTCCAGGCTGTCCACCGCGCGGTCCAGCGCGGCGCGGTCGCCGGTCCGCCGGTGCCGTTCGAGGTGGATCCGGCCGAGGGTGCCCATCAGACCCGGCCGCGCGCTCTCGTCGGGCAGCTCGACGGAAAGGCCCGATTCGAGCAGCACGGCCGCCTCGTCGAGGGCGGCGAGGTCGACGACTTTTGCTCCGCCGCCTGGCGATCCGGCGACAGCCAGTCCCTTCCGGACCATCGCCGCGGCTTCCTGTGGGTCGGACGGCGTGGTCACCGGGTGGCGGCCGGACGGGGAGGTCGCGGTCGAGAACCCGTCCCAGACGGTCTGTGCCGCGGCGAGGCCGGTCTGCGCGTCGAGGCCGGTCGAGGTCGGCAGCGTGGTCGCCACGGCGAGCAGCCGCCGGAGCGCGGCCTCCTGCGGCACGGGCGCGCCGGTGGCAACCCGGCTGCCACCGAGGGCGGAATCAAGGCCGCGCCGGGCCAGCCCGACATCGCCCGCGGACGCTGCCGCGGTCATGAGGACCTGTCCGGTGGCGAGCAGCACGGCCGCCTGATCGGGATGGTCGGCGGACATGGTGCGCCCGGCGAGGTCCACTGCCGCGACCGCCCGGTCGAGGTCGACCCGGGCAGCGCTGGCTCGCCAGCGCAGTGCGAGCGCGACCCCAAGACCGGCCGTCCGCAACACCCGGCGCCCCGGATCTGAGCCGGACTCCCGGTCCGGACCGTCGAGGGCGGCGTCGAGCAGCGCTGTCGCCTTGGACGTGCGGACGGCCGCCGGCGGCGCGCCGCGGACCGCGAGAAGCGTCCGCGCCACCAGGTCGATCGCCTCGTCCCGGACCGGTCCCGGCTCGGTGAGCCCGGCCGCCTCGACCGCCGCGTCGACCGCGTCCCCGTACGAGCGCGGCACCGAGGCCATCGGGACGATTCCGCTGGTCAGCAGGGTCGCGACGGCGCTGAGCACATGGGGCCGCATCGGATGCCCGGCCGGCGTCGTACGCAGGGACTCCCTGAGCCGTCGCAGCGCCGCATCGAATTCGTGCGGATCCGAGCGGCGTCTGGCCCGTTCCGCCATCAGCACGGCGACCAGCACCGGGCCCCCGGTAGCAGCGACCCAAGCGCCGACGGGACCCTCCCAACTCGTCGAGGCGTCCGCGATGAGAAGATCCAACCGGTCGTCCGGCACGGTCTCGATGTTGCTGTCGATGGCCAGTTGGAATCGGATGAAGGCCAGCAACGGCGCCGCGTTGGCCTTGGCACCCTGGGCGAGATGGGCCTCGGCGACCACCAGTCGTTGCCGGGTCACCTCGTCCCGGATGGTCGGGGTCGCCTCGGTCGCCGGCGGCAACTCCAGCGGCCGCCGCAGCTGAGCGAACTGCGGCGCCACCGTCATCTGCCAATACGTCAGACCGGCCATGGTGTGTGCGATCGACCGCAGGTCCTCGCCGGGCAGCGGCAGCGTGGTCGCCTCCTCGAGCAGGGCTTTCGCCTCCTCCAGTGACGCCATCACCTCCTCCGGCGCTCCGACCGTCCCGGCCATTACATTCCCGCCGACTCGGATGATCAGCGCCGTCCCAAGGAGGACATCCACCAGGCCGTGCAGCTCGCCACCGGGCCGCACCTCGGTCCGCAGCGCGGTGAACAACTCCAGGGCCTCCTCGTACTCGGGATGCCACTGCCCGAGCAGAGAGCCACCCTGCAGCACTGCCAACGCCAACTGGATCACGAGCTCGTGTCGGTCCTCCGGGACGTTCCAATCCTCGGTGTCGTCAGTGAGCACCTCCCTTAACATCCGGATCAACCCGACCGTCTCGTGTGGACGGAGATCTTCTCCGGACCGGGCGTCGTAGGCGCTTGCCAGCCGCCCGGCCGCTAGCAGCCGGATCCGATCGCCGCGTGGGCACGCATCCCGTGCGGCCGAGAGGTGCACGATCGCTGCCTCGAAGTCGGCGTCGGCAGCTGCGCGCGAACTGGCGTCGGTCGCGTTCGTGGCCCGGTCGTCGGCCCGGTCCCGCAGCAGCGTGCCCAGTGTCAGCAATCGGTCCGCCGTATCCGGGTCGGACGGGTCCGCGCGGTCCACCACCGAGCTCAGAACCCGGATCGCCGCCTCACGGTCGGCGGGGTCGCCGTCCCGGTCGTGGCGTTCATCGAGGGCGTCACCCAGGAACGCAAGCGTGTCGACGTCGTCGGCGCCGGAGTCGACCGCCTCGGTCCACCAGTGGATGGCGGAGTCGAGCTCGGCCGCCGCGCCGCCGGTCCAGTGGCGGATGCCGTGCAGGAGTCCAAGCAGCCGCGCGGCCTGCCGCCGGTCGTCCGGTTCCAGCTCGAGGGCGAGATCGTGGGTCAACAGCGTGATCGCCCGCTCGGACAGCTGTCGGTGAGCCGGGTCCTCGACCGGCGTGCGGCGCGCGCGTTCCCCCATCCCGACCGCCAGCAGGTGTACCGCGTACTCGCGCAGCGGCTGCTCGCAGTCGGCGTGATCGAGGATGCGATCGAGCATCGTGCACGCGACCTCGAGGTCGGCGAGCCCGCCCGACTGCTCGTAGCGGGCGACGAGCAGCTCGGCCAACGTGACGGCGGCGGCCAGGTCGTCGGCGTCGAGCGGGCCGCCGGCGAGAGCGGTGGACAGACGCCGGATGGCCTCGTCCAGGTGGATCTCCTCGTCGGTGACCATGGCCAGCAGGTATGCGGCGTGCCCGGCGGTCACCCCGATCAGTCGCGGCGGCACCGTCGAGGGACCGTCGAGCACTGCGTCCGCCAACCCGAGTGCCTCCCGCAGGTCGGCGGGATCCGCCGCCTCGCCCAGCGCCTCGGATCGGTCTACCAGGAGGCCGGCGAGCCTCGCCCGCTGCCAAGGGTCCTCGAAGGCCTCGACCAGTTCCCGGGTCCGTGCGATCTCCGCATCGGTCTCGGCCACGAAGGACCGGAGTTCGTCCGCATCACCGGCGTCTACCGCGCGCCCTTCGCCCGGCCGGTCAGTGTCGGTCGTCATCGCCGCGGTGACCGGCGCACGGTGGTCCGGTACGGCGCCAGGATCATGTTGAGACGGTCGACGGTGTCGTCCGCCGCGAGGTCCAGCGGCTCGTCGGCCGGCTGCAGATGGCTGACGGGGCAGCGGTCGCCGAACAGCACCACCGCCGTGCCACCGATCCGCCGTTTGGCCGGCCACGCGAACCCGTGCGCCCGGGGAGCGGCTGCGCGGATCCAACTCGCCCAGCGACGGGTCTTGGCATGGTCGTGGCCCTCCGCGTGCAACAGCCAGTGGTCCTGGCACACGGCCGCCAAGCCGGTCTGGTCCCGGAGGTCGACCAGGACCAGGTCCGCGTCGACCTCAAGGGGCGCCAGCCGTTCTCCCCGCAGGAGATGTCGCCGCAACACCCGGTGGCCGCGGTCGTCGTACGGGACGTCCCGCAGGTATTTCTCCAGCAGCGCCGTGGCCGGGTCCAGCCCGGCGTAGAGATAGCCGTACGAATCCGGCGGCATCCCGCTGAACCGGCCCGCGCCGAACTGCGGGTCCTTCGGCTTCTGGTTGAACAGGAACAGCCGGTGCCGGTCCGGGTACGCCCGCCATAGCCACGTCCCCGCGGGCATCGTCCAGGTCAGCGGTCGGGGGCGGAAGCGTTCCGGCGGCGGGATCTCAGGCATCGCGATCCTCCGTCTCGCCGAGGGCCACACCCACGAGGACGGCGGCCGGGCTGACCGCCAGGACGTCGACCGGTGCGGCCCCAAGCCAGGCGTGCGGACATAGCCACCAGTCGGCGACCCCCCACGGGTCGTCCTCGGCGTCCAGGATTTCGTTGACCCGCAGGACGACCGCCACCGGGTCGCCTGCGCGGTCGAACTGGAAGGACGGCAGCCGGACCGTGCCGTCGTCGGCGTCGAGCCGGATCAGCCCGGGCAGGTCGGGGGCGCCTCCGCGACGCGCCAGTTCCTCGGCCGACAGGGCGGGCGCGGCCAGCAGCCGGCGGCGGGCTCCGGCCCATGCCTGCGCGGGATTCTCCGGATCCGCCGGAGCTTCCGGGTTCGAGGTCAGAAGGCGTACCCGGAGTAGGTCGAGGGCCGGCAGCAGCTCGAACTCGGCGACCGCGCCGAGGGACCGGTTGCCCGCGGACAGCGCGCGCTCGACCGGATGGCCGTCCGGGAGCGCCGGCAGCAGGAGCTCGACGAGGGCCAGCAGCGCCTCCGCACGGGCGCCCTCGTCCCCGCCGGACGTCAGCATGGCCACCTGGTCTCGCAGCAGCCGGCGGTCCGTCTCCCCGAGCCGGCCGACCACGTCGTCCCAGTGTTCGGCCAGCGCGGTCACCACGTCCGGCAGATTCATCGGCGCCTCCCCCATGGCTGCGGCGCCG
>Ga0207702_10004233_pt1 | contig 12820 bp, 13 predicted proteins | sample KBSCornC62_FD_184302 | JGI IMG/M metagenome (GOLD analysis project Ga0207702, IMG submission 184302) | Corn rhizosphere microbial communities from Kellogg Biological Station, Michigan, USA - KBS Corn C6-2 (SPAdes) (version 2) | ecosystem: Host-associated > Plants > Roots > Rhizosphere > Soil ...
CATACAAAATAGCAAAAAAATTCGCTAAAACCTTTTATATACAGTGCGCTTTCGCCACGGCTCGAATACTAGGTTTCGTAACTTTTAGCTATTTTGTACAGTGAAATTAAGTATACTCATATAAATGCTAGGGTTGCTGGCATAGCTAAATCGTACAAAATCGTACTAAATTTAGTCTATTGTTAATAAAAACAATGGGTTATTTAGCTAATTTTGTAGATTAAATCTAGGTATTAAGCCCCACGAACGCCGTGCTGGCGCGGTGTTACCCACCAGAAACCGCGCTGCAACGCCGTTTTCGACGAGTATACTTGTATACGTTGGGTGCCGCGCTACGCCCGTAGAGGTCCGCGTCCCTCATACCCCGTGCAAAGAACGACATCCTTTACACAATTACATTTGTATACAATGCCACACGACCGCGTGCGTAGTGCATGACGCAACATTTTGCACATTGCATACTTGTATACTTTGACACTGATTCGCGTGCGTTTGTCGACATTGTGCAGATTGTAACATTGTATACTTTGCAACAATGTGCGCAGCGCGTCACGCGACGTGCGGAAGGCGTGTTGTGTAGAATGCAACATTGTATACTTTGGTACATTGTGGCATCGCACGTCGCGCTGTATACTTGTACACTCGTACACAATGCGCAGAACGCCGCACTGTGTACATGTACCCTTGTATACTTATTTGGATAAAACGCTCGAAATGACAGGGCTCCTAAAAATTTTAATAGAGCCCTCAATTCCGCGTTCCTCGTACGTCGCCCGCGCACTTCATTCTCCTCCCTCCACTTTCTCTCCTTCCGCACACGCGCACGTGCACTCTAGTCTATTCGACAAGACCCCAATTCCGCCGTACAATGCGCAGCGTTCAATCGGGGAACGTTCCATGCCCAAGAGTCTACGCACGAAGGAACGTAAAACGGCACAGCCGCCAGTCGTCGAACGCATCGAGCACACGGACGACCTGAGTACCGCCGTCGACAGAATCGAGAAATTGGCCGCCAGCTCGCGGGCTATGGCGCTAGCAAACCCTGCTTTCGCGGCCAACATCGGCAAAGGCCGCGCCCCCGGCTCAGTAAACAAGACAACGCAACGTGTTAAGGAAGTTATCGAGCGTTGTTTCGAGAATATCGGCGGTGAGAAAGCGTTCGCCACGTGGGCAAGGACTCACCCAGATGAATTTTACAAGATGTACGCCCGATTGTTGCCAGTCGAGGCCAAGGCCGGCATCAAGCGCGCCGTTTTGATCAATATCAACTCGAAAGAGACCAAGTTGTGAGCGGTCGCCGCAACATAAAGTCCGTAGAGGACTTATTCAACCCGCCGAAGCCGTCGCAACAGCGGCTATCGGCCGCACGCCGCACCGCCGAACGCAAACAGCGCCAAAAAGAAATCGCCAATCAAACCGCCGCCGCCGAAAAGCGCGCGAAGCAGCTAGAGCGCGAAGCGCAGGCCGAAGCCAAGGCGCGGGCGCAAGCGGAGGAAGAAGAACGGCTAGCTGAGGCCTGTAAATTCCACTTTACGCCGAAGCAAGAACAGGCGTTGGACTTGTTGATGGGACCCCAGCGGCACACGATGCTGGCCGGCGGCTCGCGCAGTGGTAAGACTTTTCTTCTCGTGCGCAGCGTGTTGGTCCGCGCGATTGGCTACGATAACTCCCGCCATGTGATTTTCCGTCTACGCGGCAACGCTTGCCGAACTTCGGTGTGGATGGACACGTTCGCCAAGGTGCTGCGCACTGGGTTCCCCGAACTCGACCCGGAAATCCACCTGCTCGACGGTTATGTCCGTCTATTCAACGGCTCGGAGATATGGTTCGCCGGGCTGGACGATAAAGAACGCGTCGAGAAAGTGCTCGGCCACGAGTTTGCGACGATGTACTTCAACGAGTGCTCGCAAATTCCTTACTCATCGGTCGAAACGGCGTTGACGCGCTTGGCTCAGCGTGTACCGGGGTGCAAGAATCGGGCGTATTACGATCTCAACCCCACCACGACGAAGCATTGGACGTATCAGCTCTTTGTGCAGGGCCTCGACCCCAAGACGCAGATGCCGCGTACGGACAGGCATCAGTACAAATGGATGCTGGTCAACCCAGAAGATAACCGCGACAACATCGACGAAGAATATCTCGAGTCGCTGCGCAACATGCCGGAGCGCATGCAGAAGCGCTTCCTACGTGGCGAGTATCTGGCAGAAGTCGACAATGCGCTCTGGACTCCTGAAAGTATTGAATCTTCTCGGGTGGACGATACTCCGAGTGACTTTGATCGTATTGTTGTGGCTATTGATCCTTCGGGCTGTTCCGGCGAAGAAGATAAAAGGAGCGACGAAATTGGAATAGCCGTGGTCGGCAAGCGCGGAGACCATGGATTCCTGATAAAGGACGCCACCATGAAAGGTAAGCCCGAGCAGTGGGCGCGCCGCGCGGTGCAGCTGTACGCAGATTATCGGGCCGACGCCATCGTAGGAGAAACCAACTACGGCGGAGACATGGTGCGGGCGACGATTCACAACGTCAACCCGAATGTGCGGTTCAAGAAGGTCACCGCCACGCGCGGCAAGCATGTCCGTGCCGAGCCCGTAAGCGCGCTGTATGAGCTGAATAGGTTCCATCACATCGGAAACAATTTCGACAAGCTCGAAGATGAGATGGTGAACTTCACGACCGACGGTTACAAGGGCGACCGCTCGCCGAACCGAACAGACGCGTTGGTCTGGGCAGCCTTCGAGTTGTTCCCCATATCCAGTGAGCTTGGGTTATTGACTTTCTACCAGAACTGGGCCACGGAACTCGAGAAGCCAGACCCGTTGCCTTCTACCGATTCACAAACACCGGCCAGTGTCGTTCCAACATCCCCGGCCAGAGAACAAACTCCGCCGCCTTACGGTAATCTGCAAGGCGACAAACACAAGTCAGGATGGTGATTTATGACAGCTATCGTACCGCGTGACCGTGCCGACAAGGCTCGGAGTATGGTGGAACTGAAGCCATCTTTCATCTATCGGGTGGCGGCGGCGTATCAGATGATACGTGGTGGACGGATGCCGGATTGGTTCGGCCCTGGCGCCCCACTGCCGGAGCAGGCGCCCGAATCGGTGAAAGGTCGTCAGTTCGACTACCCTGTCAACTTCAATGCCGATACGGTTCAGCCGAAGACATTTGAAGGTGTCGACTATGCCACACTGCGCAACTTGGCCGACAACTTGGATATTCTGCGCATTGTGATCGAGTCGATCAAGGAGCAGATCGTCAAGCTTGAATGGCAGATTGTCAAGCGTGGCGACGATAATAAGAAAGGCGCCGTCGAAGGGGCCGACCCCACTGCCGAGCAGTTGACGAACTTCTTCCGTTATCCCGACAGCGACGCCCACGATTGGGCGACGTGGCTGCGCATGTGGCTGGAAGACGTACTGGTCATCGACACGTATTGTCTGTGGCCGTTGATGGACGGAAAGAGTCTGATTAATCTGGATTCTATCGACCCGGCCACCATCAAGCGGATCATCGACGACAGCGGGCGGACGCCAGTCGCGCCGACGCCAGCTTATCAACAGATTCTGCACGGTATTCCGGCCAATGCGTACACTCGCGACGAGTTGATCTACAAAATCCGTAACCCGCGTACGTGGAAAGCGTACGGATACTCCCCAGTCGAGCAGATAATGGTGACTATCAACATTGCGTTGCGCCGTCAAATCTCGCAGCTCCAGTATTACACCGATGGTTCAGTCCCCGACACCATCTTGTCGGTGCCGGAAGGTTGGACGCCGGACCAGATAGCGCAGTTCAAAACGTGGTGGGACAGTATTCTGCGTGGAAATACGGCAGAACGACGCGGAACGATGTTCGTCTTCAATGGCACGAAGCCGTATGCGACGAAGGATAAGGTGCTGACTGATAAGATGGAAGATTGGCTGGCGCGTGTCGTCTGCTTCGCTTTCCGTGTGTCGCCGCAACCCTTTGTCAGCGCATTCAACCGGGCGACGGCCGAGGCCTCGAAAGAGCAGGCTAAAGAAGACGGCATCGGGGCCTTGATGACATGGCTCAAGTTGCAGTTCGATAGTATGATCGCAAAACAGTGCGGTCAGCCGAACTATGAATTCCGATGGAAGGAAGAAGACGAAACCGATCCGTTGACCAAGGCGAAGATCAACGATCTCAAAATCAAGAACGGCACGAAGCGTATCAACGAAGCGCGTGCGGAAGACGGCCAAGACCCAGTGCAAGGCGGCGATACGCTGCTACTGTTCACCCCCGGCGGCGTCGTGCGGTTGTCCGATGTTGTAAACGCGCCGGCGGAAGTGCTGGCCACGCCCCAGCAAAACACGGCCCAAGGCGACATTTTTGCGCAACAGGGCGGAAAACCCGCTGGAAAACCGACGCCCAAAGCCCCGCAAAATACGGCAAGCAAGCTGGCGAAAGTTGCTCCGTCAGGGGTGTCGATGGTACGTTTGACGGCGTTGGCGAGGTCCGTTCTTGCGAAGTTGCGGCATAGTGTACTGAAGCAGGTTCTGACTTTGCTGGGAAAAGTGAACGAAGGCGACATTGTTGACCGTCTAGACCTTTCCGACTTTTCCGAGATGACCGAGGAACTGGTCGATGAACTGATGAAGGCGTTGGCTGAGGGGTGGCAGGCGGGAATGCTCGAACAGAACGCAAACGTGACGTTCGATAATCAAGTTGCTGCGGATTGGGCTTCGCAGCACGCCGCCGATCTTCTCGGAAACGGTGGAGTCCTTGCAGACAGTACACGTGTGTTTATCCGTGAACTCGTCGCCAAAGCAATTCGTGAACAGTGGACGCCAGAAGTATTGGCGGACCAGTTGCAGAACGCGTACGCTTTCAGCGACACGCGAGCGCGCACGATTGCCGACACTGAATTGTCGACAGCGATGATTAAAGGAAATTTGGACGCATGGAAGGCGTTGGGTGTTGAAGGAAAATCCTGGCTTACTGCCGCTGACGAAACTGTTTGTCAGGTCTGCGTGGATAATCAGGGTGATGGTGTAATTCCGCTTGATCAACCGTTTAGCTCTGGGGATCAAGGTCCTCCAGCGCATCCGAACTGCCACTGTGACGTCCGTGGCCACAGCAAAATTGGAGAATGAGCATGCCAACCGCAAAAACATTTCAGCGCTTCGCTCGGCTGTCGAAAGTCGATGAAAAGAAGCGTCAAGTAACCGGTATCATCGCGTCATCGATCTTGGACCGCGACAACGAAGTTCTCGATTATGAGTCGAGCAAGCCTCACTTCGAGGCATGGTCCAGGGACGTGCAGAAAGCATCGAAGGGCAAGTCCGTCGGCAATGTGCGTGCGATGCACGGCAACGTTGCAGCAGGTGTCCTCAATGAAATCACGTTCAACGACGCAGCCAAAGAAATTACCGCCGTCGCCCACATTACCGACGACCAGGAATGGAAGAAGGTTCTCACGGGCACGTACACTGGCTTCAGCATCGGTGGGACCTATCTACGTAAGTGGAAAGGTGATGACGACAATCGTCATTACACCGCCAAGCCGAGTGAAGTATCGCTGGTGGATCGCCCGGCCAATCAGGACGCGACGTTCGACGTCATCAAGAGCGACGGCTCGACCGAAGTCCGGAAGTTCGCCAAAGTCGAAGAAATCGATGAAGGCGGCGACGAAGAAGAAATACGCAAAAACCTCCGGAAAGAAATCGTCGGCGACGTCCTCGCGGCTCTGAAGGAAGCCGGCGTCCTCAAATCGGCCGGTTCGGATGACGACGAGGAAGAAGATGACGAGGAAGAGGATGACAATGAAGTCATCAAGCTGCGCAAGGCCGTCGACGAGTCGCTCAGCGCGATGACGAAAATTTCCGGTGACCTCGCCAAGCTGCAGAAAGCCAATGCGGACAAGGACAAAGAAATTGCCGATCTCAAGGCGAAGATCAAACGCCCGAGCACCACTGTGGTGAACAAGAAAGACGACGGCAAAGCCAAAGACGACAACGTCGTCGACGAAACTCTGATGGTAAAAGATGCGAGCGGCGCCGTGGACACGGCGGCCTCTGTCATCAAAGCTACGCTGTCGAAAGGCGGCGTTCGTGTTCTGGTTTAATCTGGCCCTAATCGCAATCTTTTCTGGAGAAATATCATGCCTGCTGTACAAGATCTCAACTTGGTGATGAAAGCGCTGGAATCAGCGCTGCAAAAGCCACTGCCGAGCGAAGCGATGATGAAAGCGGCCGGGTGGCTGCAATCGTCGTCCGCGACGAGCGGCATCACGATGTACGATCTGGAACTCGGCGCCAAGCAACTGTTCCCGGTCCTCACTCCGCTCCGCAACAGTATTGCCCGCATCGGCGGCGGTACCGGTACGGCGACCAATTGGCGCGCAGTCACCGGCATCAACACGACCAACATTGAAGCCGGCGTGTCCGAAGGCAACCGTGGCGCGACGATCACGCATTCGACGCAGGACTTCACGGCGGCGTATCGCGGCATCGGCCTGGAAGACTTCGTCACGTTCGAGTCCGACTATGCGGCAATGGGCTTCGACAACGTCCGGGCCTTGGCTGTCGCTTCCCTGCTCTCCGCTGTGATGATTCAGGAAGAGCAGCTGATCCTCGGCGGCAACACCAGTCTGGCCCTCGGCACCACTCCCACGCCGTCCACAACCACGTCCACCACGGGCGGCACGCTCGCAGCCGCGACGTACAATGTGTTCTGTGTGGCACTCACGCAGAACGGGTACTTCGTCTCCAGCGTGGCCGGCGGCGTGCGTGCAGCGGTCTCGCGTACGAATGCTGACGGTTCCTCGGACAACTACGGCGGCGGTTCCGCCCAGAAGTCCGCGGCAGCGTCGCAGGTGACCACGGGCGCAACGTCGACCATCTCAGCATCCGTCACCGCCGTCAATGGCGCCGTGGCTTATGCGTGGTACTGGGGTACCGCCGGCAATGAATTGCTGGGCGCCATCACCACCATTAACTCTGTGCTGATCTCTGCCAACGCAACTGGTACGCAGAATATTTCTGCCTTGCCGTCCAGCGACAACAGCCGCAACGCGCTGGTGTTCGATGGTTTGCTCACGCAGATCTTCACCAGCGGTTCCAACGCCTACATCAACCGTCTTGCGACAGGTGTAGCGGGTACCGGTACGCCGTTGACCAGCGCCAACGATGGCGGCATCGTGGAATTCGATACCGCACTCCGCGCGTTCTGGGACAACTATCGTCTCTCGCCGAACGAGATCTGGGTGAGCTCGCAGGAACAGCAGAACATCACCAAGAAGATCATGGCTGCTCCGTCGACGGCGGCCCAGCGGTTCGTGTTCAACGTCTCGCAGGGCAGCATCATGGGTGGTTCGGTCGCGCTTTCGTACCTGAATCGCTTCGGTATGGCGGCGGGTACGGCGGGCGGCGAGTACGCCATGGGCTCGCAGCTGCCGATCAAGGTGCATCCGAATCTGCCTCCGGGCACGGTGGTTTTCCGCACGACGGCGTTGCCGTACAAGCTGAACAATGTGCCGAATATCTTGCAGATCAAGACTCGGCGCGAGTATTATCAGCTGGAATGGCCGCTGCGTACGCGCAAGTATGAATACGGCGTTTACGCGGACGAAGTCTTGCAGAACTACTTCCCGCCCGCGTTCGGTGTTATTTCCAACATCGGCAACGGTTAATCGTCAGGGTAGTGCATAGCGCGTCAGCGCTTCTTGGCGGGTAGGTTTCCAGTCGGGCTTACCCGCCCTTTTTCGAGGATAAGACAATGGCCAAGAATCAGAAAGAGGAACAGCCGGAACAACAGCCGGAACAACAGCCGCCCGTAGGTGAACCTCAACAGACGAAGTTGATGGTGGACATCGACGCGGTGGACATGCAGATTCCCGAAGGCGGTGGCGGCATTCTTTCCTACATGGGTGAGATGTATCAAGCGAAAGACGGCGTCGTCCGCGTGCCGAAGGGCGCAATGCAGTGGTTGCTGGATAACGGATACAAGGTCGTGTCGTGACTATCGCGCAGTCGCCAATTGATCTGACGGTAACGGCGGCAGTCGTCGCTTATATGGGCGGCAATGCTCCGCCGCAAGCGGCGTTGGATCAGATCCAAACCTTGATCACGAACATCAGCTCGTGGGTGGCTCAGTTCTGTTCGCGAAACTTCAATCTTCAATCATACACCGAATACCGCAACGGACGAGGCACCCGGCAGATGTTCACCCTGCAACGCCCGATTGCGTCGGTCAGCGTGGTACAGATCGGTCCCACGGTAGTGCCGCCCATCATAGCTGGTCCGGCTGTCGACACCGGTGGATATAAGTATGACGACAAGTCGATCTACGTCTTCAGCCCTTACTGCTTCGATGCCGGCAACCAGAACATACTGTTCACGTATACAGCTGGGTGGCAGACTCCCGGAATGGGAGGCCCCGTCACTTTACCACAGTCTCTGCAACAGGCGGTCATCGAGGCGGTGGCGGATCGGTACAAACGGCGTGACTATATCGGCGTCGCGAGTCGGTCGATAGCCGGCGAAGCGATCACATATATCCAGAAAGATTTACCCACGTCGGCAGCATCCGTCATCAATTCTTTCAAACGTGTCGACATACCACTGCAATGAGCACGGTAGCAGAACTCCAAGCGAAACTTGAGCGTATGCCGAACGCGGCATTGGCTGAAGTTTACAAAGAAATGCTGTTGATCGGCGTTGACGCGGTCGGCAACATCAAGCAACGCTTGAGTTCTGGCGCGCAGGGCGGCCCACGTAGCCGTACTGGGCTTCTCTCTCGCAGTATTCAAAGTAAGGTCTTGAACATTGGAGACGAAGTTATCAGCCTTCAAGTCGGTGTGTTCGGCGGCGTACCGTACGCCCGTGCACTGGAAGAAGGTTCGAAAGCTCACCGTATCTTAGCAACAGTTTCGAGGGCTTTACGTTTTAGAGTTCAGGACAGATTTATCTTCAGGAAAAGTGTGCAACATCCAGGCAACCGCGCGTATCACTTCATATCCGACGAGGCTAAGGCTACAGAAGTGAGTGCTCGCGAGCGGTTGCAGGCGGCGGCATTGAGGGGGTTATATGGTGCGTGAAGACATTTACTCGGCGTTCTTTTCGATTCTGCAGTCAGCGCAGGGATTTCAAACGATTTCCCGCAAGCTGGCACACATTGATGATGTCCCTAAGGAGAGTATGCCTTATGCGGCGCAAAATCAAATCCGCGAAACGCCGTTTGCAGATACGCTCAGTGGGCCGAGTGCAACGCAAATTGAACTTTCGTGGTTTATCTACGTGGCCGAGAGTTCGGATTCTTCAGTACCTTCCGCTCCGATACTGAACGCGGCAGTCGATTCGGTGATGAATTTGCTGCCAAGTGTCGCCAATCCTGTGACGCTACAGGTTAACAATCAAACCTACATCGTTATCCGTGGGCCGGTACAATACTTTGAAGGGCTGTTAGGCGATAAGGCCGCAGCAAAGATAGACTTCATCGTACGCGTACCTTTCGCTTAGTCCTTCAACTGAACAGGTGCCAACATGCCTCAGCCAACTGTCAATTATGTGTGTCAGCAGAACGTATTGTATATTGCTGATCCCACGAATCTCGGTAGCGTACTTCCCGTTGTCGCGCTGAATGGATTTCAGGGCCTCGGCGGTACAAAGTCGTCTATCAAAACCACCAATCTCGATTCAATCGGGTATGACGAGTTTGCCCCCGGTCTTGTCGACCCCGGCAAGCCAAGCGGCAGCGTTATTCTAAATTATGGCGATGCTTCGCATCAGCTGTGCCAGAAGTTGCTCGGCCTCGGCAGTCTCGTGACGACGCAATTCTTTTACGGCCAAGCGGACAGCGCCACGGCGCCGACCGCTCCCGGTGGCGTAATGACTCCTCCCGTTAACGCGGCAATCGCTGCCCCCGGCACGGTCACGCCGTCCACCAGCACGACAGGCGGCACACTTGCGGCAGCTACGTACTTCTACAAACTGACGGCGTTGAACAGCGCCGGTGAAACTACGGTCTCGCCCGAAGCGACTCAGGTGACGACCGGTGCCACCAGCACCGTGACGTTGAACTGGTCGGCGGTAACTGGCGCCACGGGGTACAGGCTCTATCGTTCCACTGTCACCAATCAGGAAAAGTTCTTGGTGCAGCTCGGAGCGGTGATAACGTACATCGACACCGGCGCGTTGACTCCAACGCTGGTCACGCCGCCCACGTCGAATACTACGCAAGCGTACGCGCGTAGCGGATGGCTGTTCAGCGGCTTCGTAGCTGAATTTGCTTTCCAGTCGCAGGTGAACAACGTCGCAATGTGCAAGCTCACAATTCAGGCGACCGGTTCGCGTACGATGATTCCTGGTGGCGGAAACCTCGCCATCTAGTTCTGCTGACTAACCTCGGAGAAAAGAAATGCCTCAGCCAACTGTCAATTATGTATGTCAGCAGAATGTGCTCTACATTGCTGACCCCACCAATCTCGGCAGTGTCTTGCCGGTGGTTGCCCTCAACGGTTTTCAAGGTCTTGGCGGCACGAAATCCTCGATCAAGACGACGAATCTGGATTCGGCGGGATACGATGAATTCGCGCCGGGTTTGGTCGATCCCGGCAAACCGTCCGGTTCAGTGATCTTGAACTATTTGGATGCTTCGCATCAGCTGTGCCAGAAGTTGCTGGGGTTGGGTAACACCAGTCAAACCAGTTTCTTCTATGGGCAGGCCGATTCCACTATCACGCCAACTGCGCCCGGCGGTGTGATGACCGCGCCGACTGTTCCCAGCTGCGCCACGCCCGGTACCGTAACTCCAGGAACTTCCACCAGCGGCGGCACGCTCGCGGCGGCGACGTACTTCTATAAGATCACTGCGCTGAACGCGGCTGGCGAAACACTGCCGTCCCCCGAAGCCTCGCAGATCACAACCGGCTCGACGTCCAGTGTCAGTTTGTCTTGGTCGGCTGTGACCAACGCTACGGGGTACAACGTTTACCGCAGCAACTCGACCGGTACGGAAAAACTGCTCACGACGCTCGGAAATGTTTTGTCCTATATCGACGTTGGGCCGTTCTACGTCGGGACGGTCAGTCCGCCAGCGGCTAACACAACTGCCGGCTTTGCACGGAGTGGATGGCTGTTCAACGGTTTTATCGCCGAGTTCAGTTTTCAATCGCAGGTCAACAACGTGGCAATGTGTAAGCTCACCGTTCAGGCCACTGGCGCACGCCAGATGGTGGTCCGTGGGGCTGCCGCACTGATTTAATCGAAGGGATGTAACCGTTCAATCGCCGCTCCAGTGTCGTGAACCTGAATCCCTTCCAGGTTTGTCCTCGCCGACATTGGAGCGGCGACCCTACTTAAAACGAGGATACAAACATGAAACGCGAAGAAATTCTTGCAATGGTCGCCAAGGTCGCCGGTTCTCCGTCTGTTCAAAAGGAAGTGGACATCGGTAACGGCAAGCAGATGTTCACTTTTCTGCGGCTGCCGTTTGTCGAAGTCGACAAGTTGCGCCTCCGTGCCATCGGCGAAGATGGTAAGTTCAACAAAGAACTCCACGCAGGCGCGAAGGCTCGTCTTGTGGCAGCGGCCCTCGTCGACGACAACGGAGAACACGTGTTCTCGGAAGCTGTGGCCATGCAGCAATTCGCCAGTATTATCGAGCCGCTGGCAGCTGCCGCCGAAATGGTGAATGGGTTGACAACTCCGGCACAGGATGAAATCGCAAAAAAGTCTCTGCCCGCCGCAAGTTGATTCAGCTCGCGCTCGAAGTCTTCTTCGTGCCGCCGAGTGTTCTTGAATCGACACTGACTTATGTCGACTTCATAGAAATTCATGAGTACTACCGGCTACGCGCTGAAGAAGATAAAGAGGAAAACCCTGAGCATGTGCCTACGTCGCCGAAAGAAACGAAGAACGCTCTGGAAGAATGGTTGAAAGATCCAGAGCATGTCGTGATGGTAGATTAAACTCGGAGATCCTGTCGTGTCAGACATTGATCCAGTCATATTTCGATTGCTTGCTGACTCGACAGGACTTCGATCTGAGTTTCAGAGCGCGGCTACTGTTGCTCAGCAGGCGGGCGAAGTCATCGACAACAGCGTGTTGGACGCGGCGGCCGCCATGCAACAGGCGACCGCCGTTTCCCAACAATACGCCGCCACATTCCCGCAAACTCTTGCCAGCGCCCGCGAAGCGGCAACCGCCATTCAGCAATTGAATGCTGTTACGCTGGCTCAGACGGAGGCTGAGAAAGCCGCCGCCACTGCCGCCATACAGGAAACAGCGGCGCAGGTTCGTCTGAATGAAGCCTTCAATGCGCAGGTGAAAGCGCGCGTGGAGGCACAGATAGCTTCGGCCAACATGCGGAAAGAAGTCGAAGCCATGCTGGCCGCGACTCAGGCGGAAGTGGACGCTTCCAAGGCTGTGTCTGTCTCGCGTGTTCAGGAAGCAGAAGCGACGACTGTAGCTACTGTCAGTAGTCGGACTTACTATGAAGTCGGCGTGTTGGGTAGTGAAGCTATGTCCGGTAACTTCGCCCGCATGCAGCGAAGTTTGGCGGCGCTCGGCAACAGTACCGGGTTCTTAAAGTCATTGGCCACCTCTATTGTCGAGTTGTCCACTGAAACGCAGGGGTTCCTGATAATTCTTATTTCACTCGGCCTCGCGTATCTGCAGCACGCGAAGTACGTTGAAAATCTTGAAAAGGCCGTAGAATCGACTGGCAACATCGCGGGTAAGACTACCGCGCAGCTCGACGATATGGCTCAGTCTATTGGTAAGTCTACAACCTACTACAGCGCGGCGCGAGATGCTGTAGCTGAACTTGCCAAGAGACTGAGCCATATCGT
>Ga0207702_10004235_pt1 | contig 12816 bp, 12 predicted proteins | sample KBSCornC62_FD_184302 | JGI IMG/M metagenome (GOLD analysis project Ga0207702, IMG submission 184302) | Corn rhizosphere microbial communities from Kellogg Biological Station, Michigan, USA - KBS Corn C6-2 (SPAdes) (version 2) | ecosystem: Host-associated > Plants > Roots > Rhizosphere > Soil ...
GCGATCTGACGCACAACATCGTAGCGAAAAAGTTGCGAAAGGTTAGAAGTTGGAGCGAACAGAGGAACCGGCCACGGTGGTTGCTGCGCCATCGTCGAGCGAACTCGATTCTCCCAATGATAAAAGAATTCCTTCTGGGCGGATGCCGAGACCGAAAGTGTTGCTAACCCCATCAGGATTGTGACAAACCGCGATTTCATAAATGGCGACATTTTCGCATGAGCAGGTGGAAGGAGATTCACCGACGAGCTGCCATCGCATGTTGAATGTCACAAAGACTTTGCATGAATTGCCCGAATGACTGCATTGAAGTGGCCCTCACGTTACGGCCCGCAACTCTGAAACGGATCACGCGCATGCTCCTCAGGAGGCAAAGCAGCCATAGTCGCAGATGTGCCACACGTCACTGAAGGGGGGCCATGCTGAATCGCAGATAATGAATACATGTCGCTTGTTGCTCAGTGTTGAACAAATTGAAAATCGCGAATGACTGCCGACTGATTCTTTGAAGGCGTCCCCTTGAAGCACCAGAGATTAATACCGACTGGCGCGGCCGTTTGCGGAATATTGGTGCTGTTCGAAGGGTAGGTTTCTGTCTTGAGGACATCGGCAACAGATCCAATGGGATGAACACCGTTCATAAGCGTGAACACCACTCGATCGGATCTCCACTCCATCCTTGCCGTGGTAAGGTTTCCACCGCTGACCTGGAAGTTGTCTTCCCAGCTGGAAACGCCTTTCGGCTTGCGGTTACCCGTCGATGGGTAAACCGTAAAGTCGGCATTACAGCCGTGACAGGTCTTGTTCCACTGGGAAAATTCAATATCGATTTCGTTCTCTGCGTTGCCCCCAAAATGATGAGCTGGCCCGTAGGTGAACAGTCCTAGCACGGTCGTCTGTTCCATGTTGTAGACGTCGCCCTGTACAACCCACTGGTAAGTGCCAAATCCCATATTGTCGGTGGTAAACAACTCCGCGGCCGTCCATTTTCCGGCGCGATTGGTGATCTGGAGATGTAGATACCCGTCCGCGCTAATCTTGACGTTGGCCGGATTGCCAGGAGCGACGCCCGCCATAGCACCGCTGGTGACTTTCCAGGCATGTCCAGCCCATGTGATCGTCTGCGCCTGCACGCACTGAAACGCAGTGAGCAGGATGCTGCAGATTGTCATCCGAAGCAGCCGACTCTTCACCATCGATCCTGTTCTGTCATTTCGCGGGTCTGCCATTTAAAAGCCATAGGCGCTGGCGCCCACCGGCGCTACGAATGATTGTAACGAGGATTTTGCAACAGTCCCCAAAAATGCACTAACCGGAAAATAGTGGCAAGCTGCTCCACAGTCATGGTTGCTGCGACGGGACAGGGACGGTGGTTCCAGCGTCATTCATGGCTTCGCTCACTACTCTCAGCTTTTCGTCTTTGCCCTGGGAGGTCAACACGTAAGCATGGTCTTTCCTTAAACGGAAATGAATCGCATCACCGATTGCGATCTTCTTTTTTCCGCCACATTCGCTTGGCGCGAATATGTGAAGCGCGTCCATATCGTAGGGACACTCCAGCACCAAGACTCGGGTGTCCGTTCGAACGGTGTAGGTTCGATGTACGTGCGTAAACACGGGAGTGGATCCTCCCCCGGTTGTGTCCTGACTCGTCCCCAACGCGGTGACAGTTCCCTGCAATGGGTGTTCTTTGTCGCCGGCAAAAAGCATGCCAGGGAAGGCTGCGAAACACAGGATTAGCAGAGTCAAACACAACGCAACTTCTTTAACCGCCTTACTCGTCCGCGACCTCCCGCCGCCTTGTCGAGCGGGCACTCAGGCAGAATCTACATGACGAAGAACATGTGCTCAGTGATCCCGGTCACGTGGAGGTGATGAATGCCGGTTTCCTCAACCCGAACCTTGTATGATGGAGGAATTATGAAGGCTCGGTTACGGGTCTTGAGCCTTGTGGCGACTGCAATGCTGATTGGCTGTGCCGGGGTTTCTACGTCGAGCAGAGACACTGGCGCGGGTGCATCGGCACACAGCGTCGTTCTTTCGTGGGACGCGAGCACGTCAGCCGAAGTCTCCGGCTATAACGTTTATCGCGCGGTCTACAACTACTCGTGCGGATCGTTCCTTAAGATCAACTCAGTTCCGATTACGAGCACCGCGTATTCCGATTCGGAAGTTACTACTGGTACGTCGTATTGTTACGCTACGACCGCCGTAAGTACGAGTGGCGCAGAAAGCGCATATTCGAACATCGTCTCCAACGTTCAGATCCCCCTATTGTAATCTCAGAGGCTCTGCCCGTTGTGGCCCATGGAAACGGCGGGTCCGCCCAATTGGCGAACCCGGGCCTTTATAGTCATTGTGCGATTTTGAGTGCTATGGGATTTTTCGCCACCTATGGACCTGCCGACTACACGCGCTGTTGAATGCCAAGGTAAGGTCGACCAACATAGATTGTGCCGAACTCTCGATCTCCTCTTAATGTTCGTTATGTTCGTTTGGCGATAGAATTCTCTCTGGATTCAACATCCTCTGAACCATTAACCTTATTTGCGGAGGTTTGCGATGAATCACGCGGTGGTTCACACTTCTACCGAACGGGCGTACACATCGAATCACATACGCCGGATCATTTTCTCAGGCGCGTCCATTTGCATTCTTCTGCTTCTGGCTTCGTGCTCCGGGAAGCAGGGCGCAGGGCAACACGCCACCATCCTGATGCGGGACGGGTCGACGCTTACCGGCACGGTCACAGCGACGTCTCCTTCGGAAGTCACTTTGGCCGGGGACGACAACACGACACACCAGATTCCAATGACGCAGGTGAAATCCATTGAGTACGACGATGCCCAGGCGCCGCAAAATTCGTCGACGCAGCCCGCGGCGACGCCAAGCCAGTCCTCTTCGGGCAGGGCCTCGCGTTCGGGAAACGAACGCCACCATCCTACGAAAGCCGAGATTCACACTAAGACCTACGTTGTGCCTGTGGACACGAAAGTTTCTGTTCGGACCGATGACGCGATCAACTCTGCAACCGCTACCGAAGGGCAAACCTACGCGGCCGAAGTCACAAACGATGTACTTGACGCGAATGGCGATGTCGTCATCCCGCATGGTTCGAACGCGCAGATCGTGATCCGCTCGGCCTCGAAAGGAGGACGCTTCCGTGGCGCTTCCGATCTTGTACTGGACCTGCAATCGGTTTCGGTCGAGGGGCAGCAATATATGGTGAGCACGACGGACCTGCAACAAAGCGGCAAGCAGGGGCTGGGAGCGAATAAGCGGACCGCCGAATACACGGGTGGCGCCGCTGCTGTCGGCGCAATCATCGGGGCAATTGCGGGAGGCGGGAAAGGTGCCGCGATCGGTGCCGGCGCTGGCGCGGGAGGTGGTGCTTTGACCCAGGTTTTGACCAAGGGCGGCACCATCAAAGTGCCGGCGGAAACCGTGTTGACGTTCCAGTTCGACAAACCCGTGAAGATCGTCCAGGCACAATGACCGCGCTGTAATTCAGCGCGGATTTCCTGTGCATCGGATCGCGATCCGATGCACATTCTTACCTGCTCTGGGTGCCCACTCGGCAGGATAGAACCTTGTCCCACGAAAAAAGGAAAGAACTAAGTTTGACTCCGACCGGCCTTCTCATGGAAGGGCCGTTAGAAAAAATCCCTATTCTGGACGTTATTCTGGACGTTTTGAGAGCGATCGCGAAGTTTCGGAACGAGTGCGCGAACACTTGTCTTGAGGTAAAGCACCGGTATCTTGCCTGGGGCGGCACGGCCGAAGTCGTGCATGTGTTGAACCAGTTCTTCTGCCTACCGACCACTTCTAATGTCATACCAGTTCCGCCACATGGCTGGATCATTGGGCAGATGCTGGTGAGTAATGTCACTCAAGGCTTGGAACGCCCATGCGTGGGTCTGCGCATCGAGCGCCGGATCGCCCGCATAAAGTAACAATTGCGGAACCGCTGTCATGCGTTGCTCGGGCGTAAACATTCCTGACTCTGCCAGCGCGCATGCCGCCCGCTCGCGAACCAGCGGCGACGGATCATCATGCATCATCTTCAGCAGCGGCTCAATCGTCGCGTCCGCACCCGCCAGCCCCAATGCTTCTACCGCCCACCGCCGTGAATCGTCATCGGAATCCTTCAGGTGGGCCGTGAGAACCTCAAGCGCGCGATCTTGCGCAACTCCCCGGTTTGCCATCAATCCCAGCGCCCACAGCGCCCAGATTTTTTGTGCGTGGTTGGGAGACTCCGTAGTCTGCACCAGAGAATCCACGCTGGCGGGATTTTTCGCCAGCCCGTACGCCGCCAGCTCCACCTCAATTCCCGACTCTCTGACCCGCATGTCGTTCGAATTCAGCGCAGCCGTCGTCAGGATCGCTATATGCGAATTCCAGCGCAGTTTGCCCTGCCAGCCATCCACATGGGATGAAATCTGTTCGGTCGCGCCGGCATTTTGAGCCACCGCAAGCTCCAGCAGGGTCTCCGCCTCCTTCTGCGGCTTCATGCGATCCAATTGGTGGAAATCTTTTGACTCCGCAGGCTGATCTTGTTGAGCAGCGAAAAATTTTTGCAGCCCCGGAAAGGCAGGATGCGCGCTGCCCAGGCTGCCTGCCACCAGCGCTCCAAAAACTCCCACCATTACCGCGATCAGTGACGCAACTCGGACGGACTGCCTGGGTCTCGGCGCTTGGGCCGCACTTCTTCCAGGACTCGCGACGTCCGAGCTCGGCCCCAACGTTCCGTAGTCCGGCGTAGGCTGTAGCCGTGGATCAAGTTCCGGCCCGGCCTTATCATGCATTCCTGTAGAAAACCGCGGCTGCTCCATACAACTGAGTCTAGGGTTGCGTTCGAAATAGGGTAAAGTTACTTCGGGTCAACCTCAGGTTCGACCGCACGCGCGGCGCTCGCCGGATGCGAAGGGGCCGTATCCGCGAATTGCAGCAGCGCAATTGATGCAGGAGGAAACAATGGTTCTCAATTCGAAATTTTGGATGTCCACAATCAGCCTGTCCCTTGCAGCCATGGCATTCGCTGCAGTTGGCCCGGGATATCACGTAACCAAAACTTACAAACTTGGCGGCGAGGGCGGGTGGGATTACCTGACCGTCGAGGCCAGCGCCCGGCGCCTTTACATCTCACGCGGAACCCATGTCATCGTACTCGATGCCGACTCCGGCAAGAACGTCGGCGAGATCCCCGACACTCCCGGAGTTCACGGCATAGCGCTTGCTCCCGAGCTGGGCAAAGGTTTCACCAGCAACGGCCGCGAAGGCACGGTAAGTATTTTCGATCTCAAAACTCTTGCCGTGACCGGGAGCAAGGTGAAGGTGGGCGACAATCCGGACGCGATCCTCTACGACCCTGCCACCAAGCGTGTCTTCACCTTCAACGGACGCAGCCAGGATTCCACCGCCATCGACGCGGAGACTGGCAAGGTCTTAGCCACCATCAAACTCGACGGCAAACCGGAGTTCGCGGCGAGCGATGCCAAGGGCGAGGTCTTCGTCAACATCGAGGACAAAAGCGAATTGACTGTCATCGATCCCGGCAAGCTCGAGGTCAAAGCCAAGTGGCCGCTCGCTCCTTGCACGGAACCCAGCGGTTTGGCTTTGGACCGGCAACATCGCCGCCTCTTCGTAGGCTGCGATAACAAAATGATGGCGGTAGTCGACGCCGATACCGGCAAAGTCCTCGCAACCCCCGCGATCGGGGAAGGTGTAGATGCAACCGCCTATGACGATCAAACCGGACTGGCATTCGCCTCCTGCGGAGAAGGCGTACTGACGGTAGTGAAAGAGGATTCCCCCCAGAAGTTTACGGTTGCAGAAAACGTCGAGACAGAACCCGGCGCGCGCACCATGGCTCTTGACAGCAAGACACACAACGTCTACACGGTCACAGCAAAATTCGGCCCGCCACCTGCCCCGACCGCAGACAATCCTCACCCGCGCCGCACAATCGTTCCAGACACGTTCGAAGTCCTGCTCCTGCAACAGTAGTACATCGCAAGAACGCAGCGCCTGCATCCTGTCGGCTGCCGGCGGGCGTCGCCCCGCCGCAATTCGTTCGACCTACGGTGTTGACTCGCCACTCCGCAACGCAACCAATTACAATAATCCCGCCACTAAGCTAACGCGATTCAATATCTAAAACCTTATTGCTCGCAGCTCAAAGCTAGCTCTCATGACCATGAAAGTCCGCAAAGCCGTCTTCCCAGCCGCTGGCCTGGGTACCCGCTTTCTGCCCGCCACCAAAGCCCAGCCCAAAGAGATGCTCCCGCTGGTGGACAAGCCCATCATCCAGTACGGCGTGGAAGAGGCCATGGCCTCCGGATGCGACCAGATCCTCATCATTACCGGCCGCGGCAAGCAGGCCATCGAAGACCATTTCGATGTCAGCTACGAACTCGAGAAGATGCTCGAGGAGCGCCGCAAGACCGATCTGCTGAAAATCGTTCGCCAGATCTCCGACATGATTTACGTCGGCTACGTGCGCCAGAAAGAAGCTTTGGGATTGGGACACGCGGTCCTGATGGCGCGCGAACTGGTCGGTAATGAGCCTTTCGCAGTCCTGCTGGCGGATGATGTTATTGACAATCCCGTTCCAGCCCTCAAGCAGATGGTGGACGTGTTCAACCAGAAGCAGTGCAGCGTAATTGCCGCCCAGGTAGTCGAAGGCAAGATGATCTCTTCCTACGGCGTCTTTGATGCGCAACCCGCCGATGGATTCAACGGACGCCTGTTCGAAATTCGCAACATGGTAGAGAAGCCGAAACCCGAGGAAGCCCCCTCGAATCTGGCAATCATAGGTCGCTACATCCTTACCCCGGCGATCTTCGACTGCCTGGCAAAAACACCCACCGGCGCAGGCGGCGAGCTCCAACTCACCGACGGCATGCGCACCCTGCTTAAACAGGAAAAGATGTACGCCTACGTCTACGAAGGCCAGCGCTACGATACCGGCGACAAATTAGGCTTCCTGAAAGCCACCGTAGAATTCGCCTTGAAAAGAAGCGACCTGGGCGCCCCCTTCCGCGAATATCTAAAAGGACTGAAGCTGTAACGAACCACGTAGGGACGGAGCGGGTGCCCCAGACTTCTCGCGTCGCATGCGAGAGGCTGGGGAAGTTGACTTCCTTTCAAGACCTCGAACCTCGATTTCCAGCCGTAACCCTAAACTCCCCGAAGCTTTCTGGACTTCTCCTCGACCCCGCGCGCCAATTTCTCCTTATGCGCCTCAAGCTTCTGAGCAACCGAACTATCCGCCAAAGCAATCATCTGCGCCGCAAGAATACCCGCGTTCGTGGCTCCAGGCTTCCCGATGGCAACAGTCGCAACCGGAATTCCCGCGGGCATCTGCACTGTAGCAAGCAGCGAATCCATGCCCTGCAACGAAGTCGAGGGAATCGGCACTCCGATTATCGGCAAAGTAGTATGCGCCGCGATTACTCCCGCCAGGTGCGCCGCACCACCTGCGCCCGCGATTATTACGCGAATTCCACGCCCCGCAGCTTTGCGTGCGAAGTCCGCCGTTCGGTCCGGAGACCGGTGCGCTGAAGTCACGTCCATTTCATAAGCGATCCCGAACTCATCGAGAGCCTTGCCCGCCTCTCGCATGATCTCCAGATCAGAATCACTCCCCATCACAATCGAAACCTGTGCCGTGCTCATGCCAAACTCTCCATGTATTTTATGAACGTCATCCAAGGCGCGAGAAGTGGAGACTTCTTCACTTTCTCAATGCCCGAGCCGCAATATCTTTGCGATAATGCGCCCCATCAAACGAAATCTTGCCGCAACCTTCATACGCTCGGGCCACAGCAGTATGTAAATCCCGCGCCCTCGCAGTCACACCCAGCACCCGCCCTCCCGCAGTGTAGTAAGCCCCATCCCGCTTCGAAGTCCCCGCGTGAAACACCTTGACGCCCTCAATCTTCGCCGCATCCTCGAGTCCATCGATCCGCTTTCCAGCCTCAAACGTCCCCGGATATCCCCCCGACGACATCACGACGCACACCGACGCATCCGGCGACCACCGGAAATCTCCCTCGCTGGTGCGCCCCTGAATGGAGGCCTCGATCGCTTCCACCAGATCACTCTCCAGCCGCATGAGAATCGGCTGGGTCTCCGGATCCCCGAACCTGCAGTTGAATTCCAGAACCATGGGCCCGCGCGCCGTCATCATCAGCCCGCAGTAAAGCACGCCTTTGAACTCGCTGCCCTCCGCCTTCATCCCCGCGACCACCGGTCGCGCAATGTGATTCACCAGCCAATCCCGCATGCCGGCGTCCAGCAGATCCGCGGTCGAATACGCACCCATCCCGCCAGTGTTCGGACCGGTGTCGCCATCGCCCACGCGCTTATGATCCTGCGCGGCAATCAATGGGGCCACACGCTCCCCATCACTGAAGACGAGAAACGACAGCTCATCTCCTTTCAAACACTCTTCCAGCACTACGCGCGATCCGGCCTCGCCCACCATCCGCCCGCTGAGCATTTCAGCTGCGACTGACGCAGCTTCTTCTTTGCTTTTTGCGATTACCACGCCCTTGCCAGCCGCCAGCCCATCCGCCTTCACCACCACGGGCGTATGAAAGTGTCCAAGCGCTGTCCGCACCTGATCGATGGAATCACAAATGGCAAAATGCGCGGTGGGAATGTAATGCCTTTGCAGAAATTCCTTGGCAAAGCTCTTGCTGGACTCCAATCGCGCCGCTGCCTGTGTCGGACCGAATATCGGCCACCCGCGCCGCGTGAACTCGTCGACCACTCCCAGGGTTAACGGCAATTCAGGGCCAACGATGGTCAATTCCGGCTGCAGACGGTTGGCCAGTCCAACCATCGCCTCCAGGCTCTTCAGATCGGCAGCAGCAACCTCGGCATCGTCGCCGACTCCGCCATTCCCGGGGGCGCACACCAGTTGTGTAATCCGCGGCGATTGCCGCAGCTTCCACACCAACGCGTGCTCCCGCCCCCCTCCGCCTAAAACAAGAACTTTCATAAGTCTGAGCAAATTAGGTTAGGGGTTGATGAGGAATGCTGTCAAACGGCGCTCAGTAAGCGACTATTCATCTGGATTGCGGAGGCTCGATGAGCGGCTCAGGCTAAAATTGGGAAGGCATCTTAACTGAAGCTAAGTTCAGTGCACCATCTATTGCGGTTAGCGGGAGTAGCTTTTTTGTCCACCGCCATCCAGAACAATCAAGAATTATCCGGCTGCGGACGGTTTAGGTTTTCGGCTCAGTGACGGTCGTCTCAACGACGGGTGGGTGCCACGTCGAAATTCTGATCGATCACGCCTGAGCAGTCGCGAGTTCCCGGTGCTGCCGTTTCAGCGCGGCTTCGTAATCGCCCCTTCCGATGCCGACCAAACCAGCGCTGCGTACTTCGCGAACACGCCAGTTGCATATCGAGCTTGCGGCGCTTTCCACTCCGCCATTCGCTGGCGCAGCACTTCGGCGCTGAGTTCAACCTCCAGCACTTGCTTCTTGACGTCAAAGTGAATGATGTCTCCATCACGCACGCCCGTGATTGGACCTCCCAAAGCCGCTTCTGGAGAAACATGACCAGCCATTAATCCGCGAGTAGCGCCGCTGAAACGTCCATCGGTGAGCAGTGCGACAGATCCTCCTAACCCCTCGCCCACAATGGCCGCGGTCACGCCCAGCATCTCGCGCATTCCAGGTCCGCCTTTGGGCCCTTCATTGCGGATGACTACGACATCTCCTGCTTTGATTTTCTTTGCCGTAACTGCACTCATGGCATCTTCTTCCGAGTTAAAAACACGCGCAGGACCGCGATGCTCCAACCGTTCATGTCCGCTGATCTTGGCAACGCAACCTTCCGGTGCCAGATTGCCCTTCAAAATCACCAGACCACCAGTTGTCTTCAGTGGCTTGTCCAGGGCAAGGATTACTTCCTGTCCCGGAGTCTCGACGGCACTCTCTGCTTCTGAGGAAATCGTCTGGCCAGTGACAGTTTTGGCCTTCTCGTGAAGATGCTTTCCGCGGAGCAGTTTTTGCGCCAGCAAGCGTATGCCTCCGGCGCGATGCATGTCGGCAGCGACAAATCTCCCCGATGGCTTGAGGTCCGCCAACAGCGGGGTGCGCTCGCTCACCGTTTGAAAGTCGTCAATGTCGAGCGGCACGCCTGCTTCGCGCGCAATCGCCAGCAGGTGCAGAACCGCATTTGTCGATCCGCCAGTTGCTGCAACGGATGCAATTGCGTTCTCGAATGCCTCGCGCGTGAGGATGTCGCGCGGCTTCAGATCCTTTTGTAGAACATTCATCACCACCTTGCCGCAGTCGAAAGAGATCTGATCCTTCTGCGGATCCATCGCAGGAACGCTGTTGAAGCCCATGGGCGAAAGCCCGATCATCTCCATTACCGTCGACATTGTGTTGGCCGTATATTGACCGCCGCATGCCCCCGCTCCCGGGCAAGCAACATCCTCCAACTCTTTCAGATCCGCGTCGCTCATCTTTCCGGCAACGTTGGCGCCAATCGCCTCGTACACATCTTGGATTGTCACATCTTTCCCGCGATACGTTCCCGGAGCAATGGTTCCTCCGTACAAAATCATTCCGGGAAGATTCATGCGCGCCAAAGCCATGGCCGCAGCCGGAATCGTCTTATCGCAGCCCACTACGCAAACAACCGCGTCGAACATCTGCCCGCGACAGACCAACTCGATGGAATCGGCAATCAACTCGCGGCTCACCAGCGAAGCACGCATGCCTTCGGTGCCCATCGTCTCGCCATCGGAGATGGCGATTGTGTTGAACTCCATCGGAGTTCCGCCAGCCGCGCGAATCCCTTCCTTCACCTTGGCCGACAAGCGTCGCAAGTGAAAGTTGCAGGGCATGGTTTCGATCCACGTGTTGGCAACGCCAATGAGCGGACGGCTAAGATCGTCATCGGTGAATCCGATCGCCTTGAACATGGATCGCGCCCCCGCGCGATCGCGCCCTTCCGTGATTCCACGACTGATGTGTTTGAGATCCATAGTGAGAAAGATTACAGGAGATTCTGCACAGATGTGAACAGCCCTGCTTCTGCGAGACGGCGTTATCAAGTTGGTGTCGTCCTGAGCGCAGCAAAGGATCTGTGCAGTGTGCCGTGGTCCGCAGCGGCACAGATCCTTCGCTTACGCTCAGGATGACAATCTGCGTAAGTAAAAAAAGGGAACCCGCTCTGCAGGTTCCCCCAATTGCATGACGTTCGCCCGGGAATCGTCATGCTTGCCCAGTCACTGAAAGCTACGCGCGCGCCGCAGGTCGCGAATCTTCCAGCCCTACTCCTGCTGGAGCATGATGCGCGCTCCACGAAGCGGGATGCGCTGCGCCGGAGCCCACGCGGATCACATCGGGGATGGCATACCATTCGCGATAAAGCTGACCTACCTGCTTCTGGTTGACCTCGAGCGTGATCGTCACTTCGTGATCGTGCTCGCCGGCATCGGCATGAACGGAAGGCAGATCGAGCGCGCGCCGGGAAACCGCGTTCAGAATGCGCATCAGCGTGCCCTGCGTGTTGCGATAGCGAATGTGGAATTGCATGTGTACTCCCTTGAATTACTTTTCTTCCAGCAACATCTCCGAAAGCGCTGCGCCTGCCGGAACCATCGGGAAAACGTTCGCTTCCGGAGCGCAATCAAAAACCAGCAACTCCGGTTCCGGAGAACGGAGGAACCGGTCGATCTGATCGCCCGTGTCCTGCGATACCGGAAACTCGCGCATGACGTCTTCTTTCATGCGAAAGCTGGCAATCTTGTAAGCCTTTGCGATCTCTACGAAATCGGGATTGTCGCTCAGGTCGGTCTCGGCGTAATTGCGCTCGTAAAACAACTGCTGCCACTGCCGCACCATGCCGAGATACTTGTTATCGATGATCACCATTTTCACGGGCAAGCCGAGACGGTGAATGGTCGCGAGCTCCTGGATATTCATCTGAAAACCGCCGTCGCCGGAGACGCATAGAACGCAGGTATCGGGCTTTGCCAGCTGCACGCCAACCGCGGCTGGCAGGGCGAATCCCATTGAGCCAAGTCCGCCCGAAGTAATGAATCCGCGAGGAGAGGACGAGCGGTAGCGCTGTGCCGCCCACATCTGGTGTTGGCCCACGTCAGTGATCACCACGCTGTCTTCGGGCAAGCGGCTGAAGAGTTCATCCAAAAAGCGAATGGTGGGCTGAGCCAGTCCGCGCGGATCGAGTTCCGCCCGCTCCAGACCGCAGGCAACTGAGCGCCAGCTGCTGAAGTCAGGGAGCGCATGCCGCTGCAACTCTGCTTCGAACGCCGGGATTGTCTCCGAAAGATTTCCGATTACAGGCAGATCGCAGGCACGTACCCGGTCAAGCTGCGCGGGATCGATCTCGAAGTGAACGATCTTGGCATGCGGCGCAAAGCGGCTCGGATCTCCGGTCACGCGATCATCCAGTCGAGCTCCAAAGACCAGCAACAGGTCGGTCTCGTGCAGCGCCGTATTGGCGGCGCGTGTTCCATGCATTCCAACCATGCCGAGGTAATATGGCGATTCCGGCTCTACTGCTCCCAGCCCGTGAACCGTTGCGAATGTGGGAATATTCAGCTTGTCCAGCAGTCGCCGTAAATCGGTAATGGCTCCCGACAGCTTCACGCCTGCACCGACCAGAGCCACGGGTTTCGAGGACTGCTGCAGAAGAGCGACGATGGTATCGGTGAATCCGCCGTCAGCCTTGGCTTCGGCAGGACGCGCATGCGGCGTGAATTTCACCGGTCCGGAGAATTCTTTCTTTGCCTTCAGCATGTCGGTAGGAATGTCGATGACCACC
>Ga0207702_10004243_pt1 | contig 12798 bp, 13 predicted proteins | sample KBSCornC62_FD_184302 | JGI IMG/M metagenome (GOLD analysis project Ga0207702, IMG submission 184302) | Corn rhizosphere microbial communities from Kellogg Biological Station, Michigan, USA - KBS Corn C6-2 (SPAdes) (version 2) | ecosystem: Host-associated > Plants > Roots > Rhizosphere > Soil ...
CGGCTGGCCCGACCCCGCCGGCAGCACCACGTCCGACCCCGCGCCCGCGACCGCCATCACCTGCGCAACGCCGCCCTCGCTGAGCACGATCGCCATCCGGTCGAACGGCATCAGGCCGCGAACCTCGCGGATGAACGCCTCGAACGCCTGCTCGAGCTCGAGCGAGGAGCTGAGCGCCCGCGCGCAACGGTTCGCCGCCTCGAGCACGTCGGCGCGGCGCCCCAGCTGGTCGCGCAGCTTCTCGGCCTCGGCCGCCCGCGTCTCCGCTACGCCGCTCTGCCGTTCGAGCCGGAGCAAGAGCCAGCCGACGATCAGCCCCATCAGGAGCTCGATCCCGAGCTGGAGCGTGACGTAGTCGACCCGGTAGCTCTCGATCGAGAAGCGGTTCTCGCGCAGCGACTCGAAGACGGCGATGACGGGCGCGCTCGCCGCGGTCAGCACGAACGCCCCGATGACTCCGTAGCGGACGGCGCCCTCGATCAGCGGCAGAAACAGCAGCTGGCGGATCGGCCCCGCACGCTCGAAGCTGTAGATCAGGACGAACGCCGAGACCGCGGCGAAGTCGAAGGCGAGCGCGGACACCCCGAGCACGGTCTGGCCCCGCGCGCTCCACGGGCGGCGCGAGAGCACGAACAGGACGGCGGTGCCGACGGCGAGCAGGCCGGTCGCCACCCACGCCCATGTCTCATACCCAGGCGGGTAGTCGCTGCCGATCGCGACCTGGACGACGGCGAATGCCACGGCGGCGATCCGGATCCAGGCGATCCAGCGCTCGAGGTCGCGCTGGCGCTGGAGGTCGAGCCTCACGCCCGCCTCCGCAGCGCCCACTCGGCGTGCTCGCGCAGGAGCGGGTCGTCGCTTTCGGAGTACGGGCGCGCGAGCTCCGCGTCGCCCGCGCCGTTGCCGACGGCGACGAGCGCGTTGCGGCGCAGGTAGCGCGGGTCGTTGCGCGGTACGAACAGGCGGTCGTAGCGCTCGCGCAGGTCGTCGTCGTCCGCGGCCAGCCAGTCGGCGAGCGAGACGTGCGGGTCCGCACCGGGCGGAAGCGGCTCGCCCGTCCGCCGCTTCTCGACGCCGCGGTTCCAGGGACAGACTTCCTGGCAGATGTCGCACCCGTAGACGCGGTCGCCCAGCGCCTCGCGGACGTCCTCGGGCGCCGGCGCCGACGACTGCGTCCAGTACGAGAGGCAGCGGGTCGCGTCGAGGACGCCCGGCTCGTCGAGCGCGTTCGTCGGGCAGGCGTCGATGCAGAGCGTGCACGAGCCGCAGCCGGCGTCGAGCGGCGGCGTCGGCTCGAGCTCGGCGGTCGTGACGAGCGTCCCTAGCACGACCCAGGAGCCGAAGCGGCGCGTGATCAGCATCGTGTTCTTGCCGTAGAAGCCGACCCCGCTGCGGGCCGCGGCCTCGCGGTCGACGTGCTGGTTCGCGTCGACGAGCACGCGGTGCTCGCCGCCGAGCCTCTGCCCCAGCTCGTCCAGCCGCCCGCGCAGGGCCGAGTACGCATCCCACCACGTGTAGCGCGGCAGCCGTCCGTGCCCCGGCGGCGGCTCCTCGCCGTCGGCCCAGTAGCAGAGCGCGGCCGAGACGACCGTCCGCGCGCCATCGAGCAGCGTCTCGGGATGGCACGACTGCTCCGGCCGGGCCATCGTGAAGCGCATGTCGGCGAACAGCCCGCGCTGGCGACGCTCGCGGATGTGCCGCTCGGTCTCCGCGTACGGCTCCACCGGAGCGGCCCCGACCACGTCGAGGCCGACCTCCTCGCCGAGCGCCGTCAGCTCATCCGCGTGCATGTGGGAGATTGTGCCCCGATGAAGGCGATTCGGATCCACGAGGACGGCGGGCCGGAGGTGCTGCGCTACGAGGACGCGCCGGAGCCCGAGCCCGCGCCCGGCGAGGTGCTCGTGCGCCTGCGTGCCGCGTCCCTGAACCATCTCGACCTCTGGATCCGGAAGGGCCTCCCTTCGGTGCCCAAGCCACGGATCCTGGGCGCCGACGGCGCCGGCATCCGCGAGGACACCGGCGAGCGCGTCGTGATCAACCCCGGCATCGAGCACGGCGACAAGATCACGGTGATCGGCGAGCACATGGACGGCACGCACGCCGAGCTCGTCGCGGTGCCGGAGTCAAACGTCTACCCGCTGCCGGACGAGCTCTCGTTCGAGCAGGCGGCCGCCTTCCCGCTCGTCTTCGAGACGGCGTACCGGCTGCTCGTGACCAAGGCGCAGCTGCGCGAGGGCGAGTGGGTGCTCCTCTGGGGCATCGGCAGCGGCGTCGCCTCCGCGGGCCTGGCGATCGTCAAGGCGCTGGGCGCGAAGGCGCTCGTCACCTCGTCGAGCGACGAGAAGCTCGAGCGTGCGCGCGAGCTCGGGGCCGACGCGGTGGTCAACCACGCGACCGGCGACGTGCGCGCGGCTGTCGCCGAGGCGACCGGCGGCAAGGGCGTCGAGGTCGTGCTCGAGCACGTCGGCGAGGCGACGTGGCAGAGCTCGCTCCAGGCCGCGCGCGCGGGCGGCCGCATCGTCGTCTGCGGCGCGACGACGGGGCCGAACCCGCCGGCGGCGCTCCACAGGATCTGGTGGAAGCAGCTGACGATCTACGGCTCGACGATGGGCACGCGCACCGACTTCGAGGGGGCCTACGAGCTCGTCAAGAGCGGCCGCGCGGAGCCGGTGGTGGACTCCGTCCTCCCGCTTGCGGAGGCGCGCGCCGCGCACGAGCGCATGGAGGCCGGCGAGCAGTTCGGCAAGATCGTGCTCACGATCGATTAGGTCAGCTGGAACGGCACCGAGGTGAGGATCACGCGCGGCTCGAAGAGCAGGAGCCGCTTCAGGTAGAGCGCCCGCTGGTTGTGCAGCAGCCGGTCGGTGCCGCGCACGATCACCTCCGGCATGACCACGACGGCCACGGCCTCCGGGTCGGCCGTCACGCCGCGCAGGTACTCGAGCAGCGGCTGGCCGATGTCGCGAAACGGGTCCTCGACGACGTCGAGCCGAACGCCGGTCGGGAAGCGCCGCCAGTCCTCGCGCATCGCGTCGGCCTCCTCCTCGTGGTCGGCGAAGTAGACGGCGGCCGTGTCGCGGATCCCGAGCGAGCGCGCGTACTGAACCGCCCGCAGCGAGGCCGCGTTCATCGCCGACACCGGCACGATCACGTGCGCGTGCTGTGGGAGCGCGTCGCCGCCGCCGAGCTTCGGCACGTCGGTGACGGCGACGCCGGGCTCGCGCAGCAGCCCGACCTTGAGCGAGAACGTCGAGCGGTGCAGCATCGCCTCGAGCAGCGACCGCTTGCGAAAGAGCTCCGGCACGACGACCGTCACGAAGCGGCTCTCGCCCTGCGGGATCGCCCAGACCTCCTCGAGCACGGGGTTCAGCGGGTCGCCGTCGGCGGGCAGGATCTCGAGCCGTGGCTCGCCATCGGTCCAGTGGAAGAACCGCGGCCCGATCCCTGGGTCGCTGCCGGGGAACGGGACGTGGATCGCCCGCAGCGAGCGCTTCGAGATCGTCTGCGCGTACCACAGCGCCTCGCGTGTCGCCGCGTCGAGCCGCTCGACGTAGAGGATCACGTCGTTCTCGACCTCGCGGCTCGCGAGGACGGCGCGGGCCTTCGCCCGCAGGCGGCGGCCGACCGAGCGGTAGTGGCGCCGGACGCCGTAGAACGCGAGCACCAGCAGCGGGATGGCGATGATCACCATCCACGCGCCGTCGAGGAACTTCGTCGCGACCACGATGACCGTGACGAGTGCGGTAGTCGCCGCGCCGAGCGCATTCACTCCTGCACGCCAGCGCCAACCCGGCTCCTGCGTCTTGTGCCAATGACGCACCATCCCGGCCTGCGCGAGGGTGAACGCGGTGAACACACCGATCACGTAGAGGTGGATCAGCGAGTTCACGTTCGCGCGGAAGGCGACGAGGAGCCCCGTCGCGAGCCCGGCGAGGACGAGGATCCCGTTCGAGTAGGCGAGCCGGTCGCCCAGGTTGACGAACTGGCTCGGCAGGAACCGGTCGTGGGCCAACAGTGCGGCGAGCCGCGGGAACCCCTGGTACGACGTGTTCGCGGCGAGCACGAGGATCGCGAGCGTGAACGCCTGCAGGAGGTAGTACCCAACCGAGCCGGGCGAGCCTGCGGGGAACGACCCGCGCGCGATCTGCGAGAGCACCGACTCGGTCGAGCTCGGGCGCGCGTGCATCTGCACGGCCAGCCAGGAGACGGAGAGGAAGAACGTGATCGCGATCGCTGCCATCACGTACAGCGTCCGCGCCGCGTTCTGGGCCTGCGGCCGGCGGAAGGCGGTGACGCCGTTCGAGATCGACTCGACGCCGGTCAGCGCGACAGCGCCGGACGAGAACGCCTTCAGCAGCACGAAGAGCGTGATCGTGCCGGTGCCGGCCGCGAGCGGGTGCGGCACCGCCGCCACGGGGCAGGCGCCGACGGTGCATTTGACGAGGCCGACGCCGAGCGTCAGGTAGAGCAGGGCGACGAAGCCGTAGGTCGGGAACGCGAAGAGGAGACCCGACTCGCGGACGCCGCGCAAGTTGCCGAGGGTCAGGACCGCGACACAGATGAGCGCGAGCGCGAGCTGGTGCGACGCGAGGCTCGGCGCCGCCGAGGTGATCGCGAACACGCCAGCCGCAACGGACACGGCCACCGTCAGCACGTAGTCGGTCAGCAGCGCTGCGCCCGCAACGAGCGCCGGCAGCGTGCCGAGGTTCTCGCGCGCGAAGACGTACGAGCCGCCGCTCGAGGCGTAGGCGCGGACGCCCTGGCTGTACGAGAGCACGACGATCGCGAGCAGGCCGGCGATCGCGATCGAGATCGGGAAGACGAGGTGCGCCGACGAGAGCGACTGCGCGACGAGCACCGTCAGCGCGGCCTCGGTCGCGTAGGCGACGGACGAGATCGGGTCTGACGAGAAGATCGGCAGCGCGAGCGTCTTCGAGAGGAGCGTGTCCTCGAGCTCGCGGGTCGAGCGCGGCCGGCCGATCAGCACGCGTTTCGTGCGCGCGACGAACGGCGTCCGGAGCGGCGGCGGGGCGACCCGCTCGGCGCTCACGGCTTCGGCGGCGCGGTGACGAGCACGCGGCAGTCCGCATGCCGCAGCACGTAGTCGGCGGTGTGACCGAAGAGCCGCTTGCGCTCTCGGGGGGTGGCACGGATGACGACCAGGTCGGCGTCCGCCTCCTCCGCCGCCGCGACGATCGCCTCGCCCCGTGCGCGCGCGCGGACGATCCGCTCGCGCAGCCGTACGCCGCGGCTGGCCGCGATCGCGTGCGCCTTCTCGAGCGCCGCCCGCGCAGCCGCCTCCTCGTCGAGCATGTGCGCGTCGAGCGGCAGCTCCGCCGGCACCTCGATCACGAAGACGGCCGTGATCGCGGCTCCGTGCTCTGGCGCGAGCTGCGCCGCGAGGGCCACGCCCGCCTCGGAGTCGTCGTCGCCGGCGATCGGGACGACGATCCGCCGGGAGGCGACCCGTTCGAAGACAGCGCCCGACAAGGCATGCGTGGCCACACCTCGACGCTAGCCCCGGCCCGCTCAGGGCGGCCTCAAGGTCTTCGGCGTCGGCTCAGGAAGGCGTCAAGACCGCGCGACCGGGGCCACGAGCCGGTACCCGGCGCCGGGCTCCGTCAGCACGTAGCGCGGCCGCGACGGGTCGTCCTCGAGCTTGCGTCGCAGCTGCGAGACGTAGACGTGCAGGTAGTGCGACTCGGTGCCGTAGGCCGGGCCCCAGACCTCGCGCAGGAGCGCCGGGTGCGTCATCAGCTTGCCTTCGTTCTGGGCCAGCACGCGCAGGAGGTCGAACTCGTTCGGCGTCAGCTGCACGCGGCGCCCGCCGACGGTGACGAGGCGCTTGTCGAGATCGATTACGAGCTCGCCGACCTCTAGCACCGGCTCGGTCGACGGCCCGGCCCTGCGCAGGAGCGCGCGCAGGCGGGCGAGCAGCTCGTCGATCCCGAACGGCTTCTGGACGTAGTCGTCGGCGCCCGCGTCGAGCGCGGCCACCTTTTCGGCCTCGTCGCCGACGACCGAGAGGACGAGGATCGGCGCCTCACTCCACGAGCGCAGCTCGCGCGCGACGTCGATCCCGCTCCCATCCGGGAGCACGAGGTCGAGGATGACGGCATCCGGCGGCCGCATCGCCGCCGCGGCGAGCGCCTCCCGCGCGGTGGCCGCGGTGGCGACCTCGTAGCCGACGCCGCGGAGGTTCGTCTGCAGCGCCCGCAGGATCTGCGGCTCGTCGTCCACGACGAGCACCCGCGCGTCGCTCATCGGACGAGCGTCGGCCGGGCCGCCGCTGACGGCAGCGCGAGCGTGAAGGCGGCTCCTGCGCCGGCGCTCGGCTCCGCCCAGAGCCGGCAGCCGTTCGCCTCGGCGAACCCTCGCGCGATCGCGAGGCCGAGGCCGGTCCCCTCGCCGCCCGTGCGGCCGTGTTCGAACGGCTCGAAGATCCGCTCGACGTCGCCGTCCGCCAGGCCGGGCCCGTGGTCGGAGATCCGCACGAGCACCTCGTCGCCCGTGCTGCCGACGACGAGCTCGACCGGATCGGCGGGCGAGGAGAAGCGCAGCGCGTTCTCGAGCACGTTCACGAGCACGCGCTCTAGCTGTCCCGCGTCGACGCTGACGAGCGGCGCGTCGCCGTCGAGCGTCACCTCGACCCGCGCCGCGTCTGGCCCGAGCGACTCGAGCGCGCGCGAGACGAGCTCGTCGACCGGCCACAGCTCGCGTCGCGCGGGCGCGACGCCCGCCTCCAGCCGCGAGAGGTCGAGCAGGTTCGCGACGAGCCGCTCGAGCCGCGCGGTCTCGAGCCGGATCGTCTCCAGCAGCTCCGCGCGGTCCTCCTCGCCGAGCGCGACCGAGCCGCTCTCGAGCCCGCCGGCCGCGACGCGAATCGCCGTCAGCGGGGAGCGTAGATCGTGGCTGACCGCGTGGAGGACGGCCGTCTTCGCCGCGTCGCTCCGGCGCAGCGCGTCCGCCTCCGCCGCGGCGAACGCGCGCCGCCGCGCGCGTGCGGCGAGCTCGCTGACGACGATGGACGTCACGACGAAGACGAGCAGCGCGACCCAGTTCGCCGAGTCGGTCAACGCCAGCGTGTGCAGCGGCGGCAGGAAGAAGAAGTTGAAGGCGAGCATGCTCGCGATCGAGACGCCGAGGGCGTAGGCGAGGCCGAAGACGCTTGCGACGGGAAGCACCGCCAGCAGGTAGAGGATCGACAGCCCGAGCACCGGCGCGACCTGCTTCAGGCCGAAGATCACGCCAGTGACCGCCGCGACGGCCGCGGCGCTCACGACCAGTCGCTGAGCGTGCGCCCTCACATTCCCAGGATACGCCGGGCGTTACTGGTGCATGGCGCGCCGCGACTCGAGGCGTTCCTCGAAGCAGCGGCGCAGGTAGTCGCCCCGGAGCTTCGGCAGCACGCGCGGCTTCGGCAGCGGCTTCGGCGAGACGACGATCTCCGCGTGGCGCTCGCCGTAGGAGCGCTCGTACGCCTGGCGTTCGTCGTAGACCGGCTGCGGCGGCTTGCGCCGGAGCCACGCGAAGAACCGCGCCAGAAGCGTCACGCGAAAGGTCATACCAGGTTCCTTGACATGTGACCTAATGGTCACGTATTCTGCACGGCGTGAACGACGACGACGGTGTCTTCAGGGCTCTTGCCGACCCGACGCGGCGGCATCTGCTCGACCGGCTCTTCGAGCGTGACGGCCGAACGCTCACCGAGCTCGAGTCGGAGCTCGAGATGTCCCGCTTCGGCGTGATGAAGCACCTGCGGGTGCTCGAGGACGCCGGCCTCGTCGTCACGCGGCGGCAGGGGCGCGAGAAGCTGCACTACCTCAACCCCGTCCCGATCCGGCTGATCCACGACCGCTGGATCGACAAGTACACCGAGCACCGCGTGTCCGCCCTCGCGGAGCTCAAGACGACACTGGAGGAATCGGCATGACGACGATGACCGCGCAGGCGACGCAGGTCTACCAGGTGTTCATCAAGGCGACGCCCGAGGCGATCTGGGACGCGATCACGAAGCCGGAGTTCACCGAGCGCTACTTCTACGGCGCCCGCATCGAGAACACACCCGAGCTGCACGTCACGCTCGGCCCGGACCAGAGCGACTGGGGCCAGACGCCGACGTACGAGTTCGAGCCGCCGCGCAGGCTCGTGCACGGGTGGCGCTCGGCGTACAACCCCGAGCTCGCGGCCGAGGACGAGAGCCGCGTCACCTGGGAGATCGAGCAGCAGGACGGCGGCTACTCGCTCCTGACGGTGACGCACGACCGGCTCGAGGGCGCGCCGAAGACGGCGGAGAGCGTCTCCGGCACCGGCTGGATGATGGTGCTGAGCGGCCTGAAGACGCTGCTCGAGACCGGCGAGCCGCTCGCCGGCTAGGAGCTGGAAGGCGGGGCGTCCCGGAGCTCGTAGAGGAGCCCCGGGACGCCCTCGTCCGCGAGCCTGTCGTCGGCCGGGCCGATGTCGACGAAGCCGCACTTCTCGAGCACGCGGATCGAGGCGACGTTGTCGGTCGAGACGAGCGCGTGCAGCGGGCGCTCCCGCAGCTCCGTCAGCAACTCGGCAAGCGCGGCGGTCGCGAGGCCGCGGCCCCAGTACCCCCGCGCGACCCAGTAGCCGATGTAGCGGCGGCCCTCGGACGGCCAGCTGAGGACGTGGCCAGCGGCCGCCCCGTCCACATCGATCACGCGCACCACCGTGTCCTCGTCGGCGAGGATCCGGCGCCAATGCGCGTCGAACGCGGCCCGGTCGCGGCTCGGCACCGCCGCCATCGACGAGGAGTCCGGGTCGGCCTGCTGCGCGAACAGCGCGTCGAGGTCGCTCTCGGCTACGTCGCGTAGCACTGCCTACGCTCGCTCGGCGCCCGTCGGCTCCAACGTGTCGTGCACGTGCTGGCCGACCTTGCGATCGGGCCGCGCGAAGACGAAGTAGAGGCCGCCTACGACCGCGATGATCACCATCACGAGCAGGGTGATCCAGTCGAGGTTGAAGAGCGCACGTCCGCTCGAGAGCCCGCTCGGCACGACCACGTTCAGCAGCATCAACCCGAGGTAGGCGGCGGCGACGACGCACACCGTCCAGCCCCACTTCCCGAGCTTGAACGCGCCCTCGGGCACCCAGCCGCGTGTGCGCGCGATGATCGAAGCGATCACGGCGAGCAGGAACGAGAGGTAGATGCCGCTGACGCCGAACGAGACGAGCGAGTAGAGCGCCGTCGTGTTCGCAGGGTAGGTGATGAAGCCGAGGTCGACGTTGTGCTTGGGTTGGTAGTAGACGAGCGCCACGAACAGCACCGAGACGAGCGCGCCGACGATCAGGGCGTTGACGGGCGTCCGGAACCTCGAGTGAACCTTCGACAGCCAGCCGGAGCCCGGAAGCGCGCCGTCCCGTCCGAACGAGAACGCGAGCCGGCTGCCCGCGCCCTGCACCGCGCTCCCGCAGGAGAAGAAGGCGAAGATGATCAGCACGAGCAGGAAGTCCTGCATGCCACTCGAGAGCTGGGCGAGGATCGCCGGGACGCCCCCGCCGGCGAACGTGGCCTTGACCGGATCGTGCTTCGGCATCGCGAGCAGGAGCGCAGCGGTCAGGATCAGCGAGCCGATCCCGCCCCAGATCAGTGCCCAGCGCATCGCCTTCGGGATCTTGCTGCCGGCGTCCTTCGTCTCCTCGGCGATGTCGCCGCACGACTCGAAGCCGTAGAAGATGTAGACCGGCGCGAGCACCGCGATCAGCGCGGCGGACAGCCAGCTGCCGCCGAAGCCGACGCCGTAGACGTTCGTCGACGCGTGCGTCGCGCCCTGGGTCGAGAAGAGGAAGCCGAGGCCATGGTGGAAGCCGTGGATCGCGAGGATGACGGCGATGCCGAGCGTCCCGAGGATCTCCACGCCGACGCCGAACTGCGCGACGCGGCCCATCACCTTGGCGCCGGTGATGTTGAGCGTGGTCTGGATCGCCAGGAGGACGAGCGTGATCAGCAGGACGGTCGTGTGGTTCGTCGCATCCCAGTTCCACCCGAACCAGTTGTGCGCGAGCGCCGTGATGTAGCCGACCGATCCGGTGTCGACGGCTGCCACCGTGACCAGCAGCGCGATCCCGTAGAACCAGCCCACGAACCATCCGTATCCCGCCCCGACCGAGAACTTTGAGTACTGGTAGAGCGCGCCCGCGACCGGGTAGTGGCTCGCGAGCTCGCCAAAGACGAGGGCGACGAAGAACATCCCAATCAGCGGGATGAACGTCAGCCAGATGTAGGCCGGGCCGGCAAGCGCGACGCCGAGGATGAACAGTGAGTAGATGCCGACCATCGGCGACAGGTAGGTGAACCCGACGGCGAAGTTCTCGAAGAACCCGAGCACCCGGTTGAGCTGAGGGCTGTAGCCGAGGCTCTCGAGCCTCGCGTCCTCGGCTCCAGCGATCGGAACGTCCGGGATGTTCGGGGCAGCCGTCTCAGACATCGGTCCTCCTGGGGGTCGCAGAGCCGGTGCGATCTAACGCCGCCGTTCAGGGCGCTGTCAAGCAGCCGCTCGCCCGCTTCGACCTCTTAGCTCCCTTTCATCCCGCCGCGCTACGGTCGGCCGATGCGTCGGGTGCTCGCGCTGACCGTCGTTGCGGCGTTCGCGCTCGCCCCGGCGGGGTCGGCGGCGCGCAACGACACGCTCGCCGGCATCGCGGCGTCGCTGAAGCGGATGGCGGCCGCCGGGCGCTTCTCGGGCGACGTGCTCGTCGCAAAGAACGGGCGCCCGGTGCTGCAGCGCCACTACGGTCTCGCGAACCGCGCCACACGCGAGCCGAACCGGCTTGGCACGCGCTTCAACCTCGCCTCGGTCGGCAAGACGCTCACGGCCGTCGCCGTCGCGCGGCTCGTCGATCAGGGCAAGCTCGGGTTCGACGACCCGATCGGCCGCTACCTGCCCGAGCTGCCTAGCGCGATGCGCGCGATCACGGTCGCGCAATTGCTCGACCACACGTCGGGCCTCGGCGACTTCTTCGAGAGCCCGAACTACCAGCGGGCGCGGCCGAGGCTCACGTCGCTCGCCCGGTACCTGCCGTTGATCGTCGGCTCGCCGCCCGACGCGCAGCCGGGCGCCTTCCACTACAGCAACTCGGGCTACATCCTGCTCGGGCTGATCGTCGAGCGCGCCAGCGGCGGCGACTACTACGCGTTCCTGCGGCGGCAGGTGTTCGCCCGGGCTGGGATGACGCACACGGCGTGCCTCTGGCGGACCCACCTCGGGCGCGGGACGGCAATCGGGTACGGCCGGCGCGGCTCGAATACCTCGGAGCTGCCGCCACGAGGCAGCTCGGCCGGCGGATGCTACTCGACCGTCGGCGACCTGCTCGCGTTCGCGAACGCGCTCGTCGAGCACCGGCTCTTGAGCCCCGGCGTCACCGAGACGATCACGAGCCCGAAGGTGAGCGACGGCCACGGCGGTGCGTACGGCTACGGCTTCGGCATCCGCTTCGGGCGCCCGGGCGATCCTCTGACGATCTGGCACAACGGCGGCGCGCCGGGCGTCGGGGCCGAGCTCGATGTCAACCCCGGCCTCGGCTACACGGTCGTCGTGCTCTCGAACTTCGGCTACCCGACGATCGCGCCGGCGATCGACCTGATCCTGAACCGCCTGCGAATTCCCTAGCTGGAGACGGCCCCGCGCCCGGCGCTTCCGGACGCGGGGACGTCGGTCTCGTCAGATGCGGACGGCGTTGCTGAAGCCGTCGTAACCGGCGCCGACCTGGCGGCGCGGCATCGCCAGGCGGATCATGCCGTGCACCCCTGTGCGGAAGACCGCGCGCGAGACGACGGTCGGCCCGGAGCCCGGCGTCGTCCTCTGGAAGTACACCGGCCGGACGCTGACCCAGGCATGCCTGAAGCGGTTCCAGCGCTGGAGCGCTGCGAACTTGCCGACGTACGACCGCGCAGCGAGCGCCCGCAGCAGGAACCGGTGCGGAGCGATGGCCGTCAGGCGCAGGAGCGGCCGCACGCGAACCGAGACCGCGGTGCTCTTCGCCTGGTCGTCGCTGGCCCGGAACAGCGTTCGGATCGTCGGCCGAACCGTCAACCGGAACGTTCCGTTGTTCCCCGTCTTGACGGTCGCGATCGCCTCAGCCGAGGCGCCGCCGACGGGCGGGAGCTTCCGCTGTGTGATCTGGATCGACTGGCCCGGTTGGCCGTTAAAGACCGGCCCGACGAGCGTCGTGGTGCGACCGTAGACGACCATCGAGCTGGTCGCATGCAGCGTGATCGACTCCGGCGGGGCGACCGTGCGAGTCGCTGCCGACGTCGCTGTGGTCGAGCCGTCCGCGTTCCACGCTGGCCGCACTCCCAGGCGAGAACCGTCAGTGCCGCCTAAGGCGGTGCCTGATCATCCTTCTGGCGGCGATCGGCGTCTTCGGCGTCGGTCCCGCCGCCGCGGCAGCACCCGGGCCGCGGAGTGCGAACCGCTAGCCGAAGCCGAGAATGAACTTCGCGTCGTCGGACATCTTCTCCGGCGTCCACGGCGGGTCCCACGTCAGCTCGGTCTCGACGTCCTCGACCTCGGGCAGCGCCCGCAGGACCTCTTCGATGTTCTGCTGGATCAGCGGCCCGGCGGGGCAGCCCATCGACGTGAGGCTGTAGGTCGCCTTCACGCGCGGGCCCTGTACGTCGACGTCGTAGAGCAGGCCGAGCTCGACGATGTCCATCCCAAGCTCGGGGTCCTCGACCGACCGCAGCGCCTCGATCACGTCGTCGCGCGTCACGCCGGCGAGTCTAGCCGCGCCGCTACACGAGCCGGCGGCGCAGCCAGGAACAACCAGATCAAA
>Ga0207702_10004244_pt1 | contig 12796 bp, 8 predicted proteins | sample KBSCornC62_FD_184302 | JGI IMG/M metagenome (GOLD analysis project Ga0207702, IMG submission 184302) | Corn rhizosphere microbial communities from Kellogg Biological Station, Michigan, USA - KBS Corn C6-2 (SPAdes) (version 2) | ecosystem: Host-associated > Plants > Roots > Rhizosphere > Soil ...
ACGCCGAGCATGCGGTTCATCCAGCCGTCCTTGACCTGGTAGGCGCCGAGCCCGCCGCTTTCGAGCACGTTCTGCCCATCGAAATGCGAGCGATCACGATAGGGCGAGGCAATGGCGTGCGCGAACAGCGCTTCCTTCGCGTCGTACATGCCCGCGAGCGACGTCATCGCCGGATGGAGCGCGAACATCGTGTCGAGCTTCTTGCCCGTTGCGAAATCGTCGGCGAGTTGCCCGCGCGCGCCGGCAAAGGCCGGATCGCCGACCGCGCCGATCGTGCCCAGCCCGTCAGCCGCGCCGCGCTGGATGATGAAGACGAAGCGGCGGTCGGTCTCCGCCTTGGCGAAGGCGATGCGCGGTGCCAGCGCGAGCGCGGCGGCGCCGGCGGAACCGACGAGGAAAGAGCGGCGATCGTACATGATTACCTCCGCAGCATTTCGGGAGAGACGAGGAGCAAGGCCAGCGCCTGACCGGGACTTTCCGCACGGGCCAACGCTTGTTGGGTCGCCGGCGTAAGCGTCGCCGGGAACAGTCTGGGGCCGAGCGCCCGCGCATCGATCAGCGCGCCGGCGCGAGTGGCGAAACGCTCCGACGCCTCGACCCGGCGGACCAAAGCATCGGGCCCAGCCCAACTCGCCGCTATATCGTCATAGCCGGCGGGAGAGCCCGGCTTCCAGGTCGGCTGGCCGAGCTGGTTGAGCAGGCCGACTGCGGCGAGCGGCTGGACCTCCTTCATGCCGAGCGCGCGATAGGCCGATACCGTCCATTCCCAGGGCGATTTGAACTTGACTGGTTGCGGTACCCAGCATTCGGGGCTGTCGATCAGCACGCGATAGAGGCTGGGCAGATCGCCGCCGGTCTTGACGAAGCTCGCCTGGAGCCGCTGGACGAGCGCGGGCGGCGGGGTGTCGCCGGCGAAATGCCGCGCGAGCTTGGTCGCTATGTGCTGCGCCGTCGCCGGACTGGTCGCGAGTGTGTCGAGCACCGCTTGCGCCTGTTTCTCGCCGTCCTGGCCGTATTTACGGCCGATGATCGTACGCTCGCCGGGTTCGTGCAGGCGCTCGGCGAACACGAAATCGCCCGGTGTGCCATCGGCCCCCGCCATCCGCGCGCCCGGCCCGCGGCCGATCCCTGCCACCGTCCAGCCGGTCAGCGCGCGCGCGAATTCGGTGACGTCGGCCTGGGTGTAGCCACTGCGCACGCCCAAAGTGTGCAATTCCATGATCTCGCGTGCGAGATTCTCATTGAGGCCGAGCTTCTGGCCGTTCGGACGCGGGCGCCGCGCGGCGAACCGGCCCGCCGTGGAATTGGGGCCGACCGACACCGCCTGATCGAGATAGAGTAGCATCGCCGGATGGCGCTCGACGGCGTTGAGCATGTCGCCGAACGTGCGGGTCAGATTGGGCCGGATCGCCTCGAACTCGAGCAGGCCCGACAAGCCGATCACCTGGAGCTTGTCGGCCGACACCGCAAAATGGTTGGCCCAGAAATGCGTCAGGCGATCGGCGAACGGAGCATTACTGATCAGCGCGGCATTGATCCGCGCGCCGACCGCTGCGGCATAATCGTCGCGGACTTGGCGGCCGACGAAGCGCCTCGCGTCCTTGAGCGGATCGTCGACGCCGGTCTTGGCGCCTGGTTCAGGCGTGCCGGGCGGGACCGCCGTCGCAGCAGGGCCCATCGCCATGTCCTGCGGTTCGCCCGGCGGCGGCACCATCCCCGGCTGGCCTGACATCGGCGCCGTCGCGGCGCGCTGTTGACGGCGGCCCAACCCCATCTGTCGCAACTGGCGCTGCTGGTCGTAGAAGTCCGCGAGTTCCCCTGCGACCTCAGCGCGCGGTGGCACCGACACTAAAGCCGCGGGCTTCGGATCGAACGCCTCGATCTGGTGCTTCAGCCACGCCTTGGGATTGTCGGGAACACTCTCATCGGGTCGGGCGCCAAGCCCGAAGCGATTGAGCGCAATACTGGCATCGGTCGCCGCCATCGGCGCGTCACTCCTGTTCGCACCCGCAGTCTAACCGCCAAGTGTCGCACAACTATCCCGAGCATAACGCGTCAGTTAGGCATTCCCTTCGCGCTGATGGGTTTGCTTAGGGTGCAGACCCATTACTAATGAGGATCGAGACAGCCATGTCCGGGATGCTGCGGGAGGAGGAGTACGCAGAACGGGGCTCGTCCCCCGTTCAAGTGCTCCGACGAATCACAGCGCCCGGACATGGCTGCCGCGAAGCGGTGGGACGAAAAAGGCCGCTGGAGCGGTCGGACGCTTGCCAGATAGACACCGCTATCTGGCTGCGCGCCCTCTCTCCCAGCAGCCTTTTTCGTCTCCATCTCGACCTCACTAGTAATGGGTCTGCACCCTAAAACCCATCAGGCAAATCGATCGGCCCGACCACTTCCCGATAGCGCGTGATCGCGTAGCGGTCGGTCATGCCGGCGATGAAATCGGCGATGTGGCGGCTGAGCCAGGGCTCGTCGGCGGGTAGCCGCGCTGCCCAGTCGCTCGGCATCAGCGACGGGTCGGCATGATAGGCGGCGAACAGTCCGGCGACGACATGCCGCGCCGCTTCCGCCGCGGCCAACTGACGCGGGTGGTGATAGAGATTCGCGTACATGAACTGCTTCAGATCGCGTTCGTCGTCGCGCATCCGCTCGGAGAATGCGATCAGCGCCCTGCCCGCATCGCGCGCATCGTCGGCCGACGTCACCCGCGCATCGGCGATCGCCGCGCGGCTGGTCTCGATCAGGTCCATGACCATCCCGCCGATCTGGCCGCGGATCAACTCGCCGACGAGCCGATCCGGGGGCACATCCGAGAAACGTACGCGGCATTCGTCCCAGCGCGCGGCGATCATCGGCAAGTCCAGCAACTGATCCAGGCTCAACAACCCGGCGCGCAACCCGTCGTCGATGTCGTGATTGTCATAGGCGATATCGTCGGCGATCGCCGCCACCTGCGCTTCCAGGCTCGGCCAGTAGCCTAGCTCGAGCGGAAATTGCTCGTCGGCGCGGGCCAGCGCCCATTGCGGTTCGATGATCGGTCCATTGTGCTTGGCGAGTCCCTCCAGCGTTTCCCAGGTCAGGTTGAGGCCGGGGAACCGCGGATACGGGCTGTCGATCTCGGTCAGCGTGCGCAGCGTGTTGCCGTTATGGTCGAACCCGCCGCGGTCGCTGAGCGCCGCCTCCAGCGCATCCTCGCCGGCATGACCGAAGGGCGGGTGACCGATATCGTGCGCCAGGCACAATGCTTCGGTGAGGTCTTCGTTGAGGCCCAGCGTGCGCGCGACGGTGCGGCCGATCTGCGCGACTTCCAGGCTGTGCGTCAGACGGACACGGAAATGATCGCCATCCGGGGCCAGGAAGACCTGGGTCTTGTGCCGCAGACGGCGGAAGCTGATCGAGTGGATGATGCGGTCGCGATCACGCTGAAACGCGTCGCGCGGCCCCCGCGTGGTGGTTTCCGGTTCGGGATAAAGCCGCCCGCGGCTGTCTTCGGGATGCGAAGCGTAAGGTGCGGGCGTCTTGCTCATCGCGCCCGCCTGTAGCGGCGGGAGTATGGGAAATCTAACCGATACTTGCCGCGAAAGGCGCCCACCTTCCAACGCCTCCCCGGCGAAGGCCGGGGCCCAGCGGCGATGGCCGTGGTTAGGCGGGTAGGCCCTCGCAATGTGCGCGAAACTAGGCCCCGGCCTTCGCCGGGGAAGCGTAATTTATGACAAGGCGCGAAAGAACACCCATGCGAGGGTTAGCGAACCTGAAAGCGAAAACTACTTCCCGCCGCCGAGGCGATCGACCTTTTGCCCCTTGGTGCTGGTGAAGACGAACCCCGACAAGCCGGCCTTGGCCATCTGATTGACGAAGGCTTGCGCCTCGTCCTCGGACTTGAACGGTCCGGTCAGGACGCGGTTGGTGGCGCGCAGCGGCGTCGACCATCCCTGGCGGTTGCGGAACAGATCGGGCGCCTTGGCCTTGAGCCCGTTCCAGGCCTTTTCCAGCGCCGCCTGGTTGGCACCGCCAGCTACCTGCACCCAGACGCGCGCGGGATCGCCTTTGGTCGCTGCGTCAGCCTTGGCGCCCTTGGCGTCGGCGGTCTCGCATTTGGCCGACGCCTTGCCTTTCGCGCCCGATTTGCCGCGCGTGGCGGCGACCTGATCGGACCGGCCGCGCGTTCCAGCTTTGCCCCTGGCCGGCGGCAATGGGCAGCCATTCTTGTCGAGCGCCACTTCTTCGGTCTTCGCGTCGCGCGCGGCCTTGGCGTCCGCTGTCTCGCACCTGACGGCCGCCTTCCCTCTCAGCGTCGCCCTGCCGCGCGTCGTGGCCCTGCCCTTGGCCGGCGGCGGACATCCGTTGTCGTCGAGCGCGGCATTGTCGGCCTTGGCATCGTCAGCCTTGGCATCGCGGCCGCCCTTCGCGGCCGCGACCTCGCATTTGGCGGTCGATTTGCCCTTCGCCGTCGCGCGCCCGCGCGTCGTCGCCTTGCCCTTCCTCAGCGGAGGGCATGCGGCCTCGTCCGACGCGGCGGCATCATCCTTCGCCGCGTTGGCGTCGGCGAGCGGCTTGCCGTTGCGCCCCTTGGCGGGCTTGCTATCGCGCGCGTCCGCGGTTTCTTCACCCGAAGTCTTGCGCGTCGTCGATCTGGGCTCGGGCAGCCTGGCGGCGGGCTTGGGTTGCTCCACCTTCGCCTTGGCCTCGGGCGTGGCTTCGACCGGTTTGGGCGCCGGCGGCGGTGGAGGAGGAGCCGCGCGCGTCGGGAGCGGCGCGACGCCGAGTTCCGAGCCCGGCACCGAGATTCCGGCGATGATCCTGGCGAGCACCGTGTCCTCGCTGACGCGCGAGGTCGCGGTCGGCGCCGGGCTGATCCCAGCCTCCGCCGCGGTCGGGCGATCGGCTACGCCGCTGGCGGTGTTCGTGGCGCTGAAGCCCGGCGCCGGCGCTGGCGCCGCTGCGACCACCACGGGTGCTGGCAACGGCGCTGGAGGCGGAGCCGCAACGGTCGCCGGCGTGGGAGCAGGAGTTGGCTTGGGAGACTCCGCGACCTTAACCGGCGGCGGCAAAGGAGTTGGCGCCGGAGTCAGACCGATCGCAGGTTTCGGCACGGGAATCGGCGCGGCATAGGTAACGCGCGGTGACGGCTGGGGCGCGGACGTCGGTGCCGCTCCCGGCGTCGCCGAGGATGGCGGGTTCATCGCCACTTCGACCGGCGGCGCGGGCTTGGCCGCCGGTACCGCCGGCGCGAGATATTCGTACTTCTTGCGCTTCTTCTTCTTGCCGGTGTCCTCCGGAACGGCTGGGCGCGGGCGAGGTTGCTCCACCACCGCGAGGACCTTGGGCGCGGTCGGATCGGGCCCGAGTCGCGGCAGCGCCGGGATCATCCGCGCGTCGGCGACGCGTTCGGGCGTCGCACGCAACTCGCCGAAATTGACCGCAAAGGCACGATCGGCGGCCGACAGCATCGGCAGCCGGTCGAAGAACGGGGCCAGCCCAGCGCCAAGGCCCGGCGACATCATCGAATTGGCGATTTTCTGCGCGCCTTCACGGTCGCCGCTCATCGCCAGAATGAACGCGCGGTCGCGCCACGCCGCGCGATCGCTCTTGCGAAGCAGGGCATCGAGCAGATCGAGCGCTTCCTTCTTGCGCCCCGAAATCCCCATCGACAGCGCATAACGCCGCGTTATCTCGTCATCGGCTCCCGTCCGCAGCGCCAGGCGGTAGTCCCGCTGCGCGCGTTCCTGTTCGCCGATCAGATCATAAGCGAGGCCACGATCGCCGGCATATTTTCTGGGATCGAGCCCGCGCGCCTCGGCTTCCTGGAATAGGCGTAGTGCTTCGCCGGGGCGCTCGGCACGCACCAGCAAGCTGCCGAGTCCGGCCTTCACTCGCGGATTGAGCGGATCGAGTTTTTCGGCGCGGCCGAAAAATCCCGCCGCCGCGGTGTTGTCGCCCATCTTGAGCGTCAGTTCGCCGGCGGTGACGAGCGCTTCGATGTCGAGCGGATTGGCCGCGAGCAGCCGCATGTCGGCGGCCAACGCGTCGGCATCGCGATTTTCATCGGCGGTCTGGGCAAAGCCCTGTCCGCCGCTCATTGCTATAACAACTGCGGCTAGGCCGAGAGCACGTCGGAACATCATATTGGATGTCAGCCTAAACCGATCGGCGGCTGAACGGGAAATGACCTTGGGTTTCACGGGCGGCAGGGCGGGGCGCGGCGACGATGAACGCAGCCGGCGCCCCGCAAATCGGCTTACTGGTTGTTCTGACGGTGCAGGAAGCGCGGGATATCGAGCGAATCCTTGCTCTCGCTCTCGTCCGCTTCGGAGCGCGAGCCGCCGCGCGCGACACTCTGCATTCGCTCGAACAGTGTACCGCCCAGCTTCATCCGCGGCGCCGGCGGTGCTTCCGCCTCGTCACCGGTGGAGATGGCCGGAGCCTCTTCGGCGCTTTCGCCCGGCGACAGCCAACCCGGCGTCTCCTTGGCTTCAGCCTCGGCGGCCGCAGGTGCTTCATATTCGGCAGGAACGGCCACATCGTCGACCGCGACCTCGCTGCCCAACACCAGCTCGTCGGCGTCGGCTTCCGGCGCGGCGGTGTCCGCAGCCTCGACCGGAGTCTCGAGATCCAGCGGCTCCGCGTCGGCTTCAGATGCTGCCTTCGCTTCGGGCGCTGGCTCCGCTGCAGCCGCCGGAATCACCGATTCCGCCTTGCGGCCGAAACTGAACGCGCGGGTCGCGGGCTCCGCCGCAGCGGCAGCCACGGCGGCGCTGTCGGCCTCGATCCCGGTGGCGACGACCGACACGCGGATCTTGCCTTCCAGGTCGGGGTTGAACGCCGAACCCCAGATGATGTTGGCGTCTTCGTCGACCAGTTCGCGGATATGATTGGCCGCTTCGTCGACTTCGAGCAGGCGCATGTCCTCGCCGCCGGTGATCGAGACGATGACGCCCTTGGCGCCCTTCATGCTGACGCCGTCGAGCAGCGGATTTGCGATCGCCTTGGACGCGGCTTCGATGGCGCGATTGTCGCCCTCGGCCTCGCCGGTGCCCATCATCGCCTTGCCCATCTCCTGCATCACCGAACGGACGTCGGCGAAGTCGAGGTTGATCAGACCGGGCATGACCATCAGGTCGGTGATCCCGCGCACGCCCTGCTGCAGCACTTCGTCGGCCATTTCGAAGGCCTGTTTGAACGTGGTGTTGGCGTTGGCGACCAGGAACAGATTCTGGTTCGGGATGACGATCAGCGTATCGACGTACTTCTGCAGTTCCTCGATACCGGCTTCGGCCGCCTTGGCGCGGCGGTTGCCCTCGAACGCGAACGGCTTGGTCACCACGCCGACGGTCAGGATGCCCATGTCGCGCGCCGCCTTGGCGATGACCGGAGCGGCACCCGTACCGGTGCCGCCGCCCATGCCGGCGGCGATGAAGCACATATGCGCGCCTTCCAGCGTCTTGGCGACGCTGTCGATCGCTTCCTCCGCCGCGGCACGCCCGATTTCCGGCCGCGCCCCCGCGCCGAGACCCTGTGTGATCCGCACGCCGAGCTGGATCTTCTGTCCCGCCTGGCTCTGCTTGAGCGCCTGCGCATCGGTGTTCGCCACGAGGAAGTCGACGCCTTGCACGTCGTTCTTCATCATGTTGGCGATGGCGTTGCCCCCTGCACCGCCGACCCCGATCACCGCGATGCGCGGAGTCAGTTCGTCTACATCCGGAGGAAGAAATTCAACCATTACGCGTTCTCCGACATGCTCCGCCCCCCGGAACACCTTATGCCCACAACTTCTTGCACCATCGCCCACTTACTATCCACTACAAATGGGGGTCGATGACGCATTTCTTTAATAATTCGCCCGAGCCGTTCTGATCAGGCGACGGAAGATCGATATCGGCGACGGACGGTGCACCATCTGATGCTCGCCCGATGCCAATGACCTGAGGTCGATCGGGTCGGTCGCGGCATGGTGGACCAGCCCCGCCAGGGTCGCGAACGCGGGTCCCGAATGCGCGTCGGGCAGGCCGGCAAGCCCGCGCGGCCGCCCGACCCGAACCGACCGGCCGAGCGCGGATTGCGCATAATCGGCGATACCCTTGAGCTCCGCGCCGCCGCCGGTCAGCACGACCTGGCGCCCGACATTGCCGTCGAACTTCATCGCGGTCAGCGCCTTGCCGATCTCTCCCATCAGCAGTTCGAGCCGCTGGCGGATCACCGCGATCAGCTGCGCCTTGGTGATGCGCGGCCCCTCGCCCGCGCCGTCGTCGCTCAGCGGCGCGATCTCGAGCATCTCGTGATTGTCGCGCGGCGTCGCATTGGCGCAGCCGTGGAAGCACTTCATCCGCTCGGCCTGGGCACGGCTGGCGCCGAAGGTCGAGGCGATGTCGTCGGTGATATCGCTGGCGCCCATCGGCACGGTGACCAGGCCGACCAGCATGCCGCCGGCGAACAGCGACACGTTGGTGATCCCGGCGCCCATCTCGACCAGCGCGGTGCCCAATTCGCGTTCCTCGGCGCTCAGGCAGGCGAGCCCGGTTGCAACCGGCGCGGCGATGATCGACTTCACCTCCAAATGCGACTTGGCGACGCACAGGCCAATATTTCGTACCGGCGATCCGTCGGCGGCGACGACATGGATATGGACGCCCATCCGGTCGGCATGGAGGCCGAGCGGATTCTTGACCCCGGTAATGCCGTCCAGCGTGTAGAGCGCGGGCTGAGCGTGGAGCACCATGCGGCCCGCGGGATCGATCGATTCCCGCCCGGCGCGCAGCAGCGCGTCGATATCGGTCTGTTCGATCCGGTGCCCGCCCATCTCGAACTCGATCGAGGCGACATCGCTGACCAACCCGCCGGCGGAAAAGCCGACCCAGACATTCTCGATATTGGTCTGGGCGATGCGCTCGGCCTGTTCGACCGCTTCGCGCACCGCGACTTCGGTCGCCGCCATATCGGCGATGCAGCCGCGCCGCACGCCGCGGCTTTCGCGCTGACCGGTGCCGAGCACGATCAGCTCGCCGCCGCTGCCTTTCTGCGCGATCATCGCGGAAACCTTGGACGACCCGATATCGAGTGCCGTGATCAGCCCCTCCGGCGGTGTCTTGGCCATAACTCTATTCCCCCACTCAAACCTGGTCGCGCGACGCCGCGCGATCCGTCGACGCCGGCGCCGGCGTCGACATATTGCCCTTCGAACTGGTCGGAACCCCAATCCGACTCGATCCGTCGGGCTTGCGCGCCACCATTCGATCCGGGTCGCGCATGTCGAACTTTAACCATCCTTTACCCAAAAGTCGAAGCGTACCATCCCTCTCCGCAAACAACCGGAGCGCCCGGGCAGCCTCATCGCTTCCCTCGGGCAGCGACAAGGTCTCTCCGGTGTCGAACAACAGGTCCCAGCGGCGGTTGCCGACCCAGGTCGCGGCACGCACCTTGGGTTTGAGCGCGGGCGCGGTGGTCATCAGGGTCTGATAGGCCGGCTCCTGGCGATCGGCGCCGGGGCCGATCACCAGCGGCAAATCGGGCATCGCGTCCGCCGACACCGGCTCCAGATAGACTCCGTCGCGATCGATCAGGCTCAGCGTCCCCTGATTCTGCCATACCGCCGCCGGCGTGCGCTCGACGATCCGGATCAGCAAGGTGTCGGGTAGGCGCCGGGAGACATGGGCATCCTGCACCCAGCCATATTGCAGCAACTTGTCGCGGATCTGGTTGAGGTCGACCAGCGGCATCGCGCGCGATTTCTGTTCGAGCGCGACGGCATAGACCGTCATCTGGTCCATCCGCTTGACGCCGCGAATCTCGATCTGCTCGACCCGGAAGCCGGCATTGCCCGCCTGTTCGGCGACCGCCGTGCCGACCGCGCCGGGAATGCCGAAGATTTGCGCGACGACCAGCGCCGCACCGACTGCGAGCGCGAAGATCGACCAGGTCGCGATGCGCTGCAACGTGTGCTGGCTGATCGGCAGCCAATCGAGAATACGGTCGACGATCGAGGGCTTCTTCTGCTTGCGCTTGGCCGAGGGCCGGCGTGCGGTGGGCCTCCCGTTCTTGAGGGGGGCACGGCTCATGCCAGCGCCTCGTCGATGATCATCTGCACCAGCGCCGGATAGGAGATGCCGAGATGTCTCGCCTGTTCGGGCACCAGGCTCAAGGGGGTCATGCCGGGCTGGGTGTTGACCTCGAGCAGGAACAATCCGTCCTCGCCGCGTTCATCGTCCCAACGGAAGTCCGAACGCGACGCGCCCCTGCAGCCGAGCAGATGGTGCGCCTCGAGCGCGAGCCGCTTGCACGCCTCGGTGATCGCGTCGGGAATCTGAGCCGGGAAAACATGCTCGGTCATGCCGTCGGTATATTTGGCGTCGTAATCGTACCAGCCCGATTTGGGCTTGAGCTCGGTCACGCCGAGCGCGCGGCCACCAAGGATCGCGGTGGTCAGCTCGCGGCCGCGGACATAGGGCTCGGCGAGCAGTTCCTCGAATTCCTGCCACGGGCCGGCGACGTCGCGGCCGATCGGGTTGCCGTAATTGCCGTCGTCGGTGACGATCGCGACGCCGACCGACGAGCCTTCGTTGACCGGTTTCAGCACATAGGGCCGCTTGAGCGGATCGCCCTCGAATACTTCTGCCGACTTGACGATCCGTCCGCCGGGCATGGGAATGCCGTGCGGAACCAAAGCCTGCTTGGTCAGCACCTTGTCGATCGCGATGACCGAGGTGACCATGCCCGAATGGGTGTATTTGAGGCCCATCAGGTCGAGCATGCCCTGGACCGAGCCATCCTCGCCGGGCGTGCCGTGAAGCGCGTTGAACACGATGTCGGGCTTCGCTTCGGTAAGCTTCGTCGCGACGTCGCGGTCCATATCGATCCGCGTCACGCGATGGCCGAGCGATTCCAGCGCCTCGGATATGCCCTTGCCCGACATCAGCGACACTTCGCGCTCGGCCGACCAGCCGCCCATCAGGACCGCGACGTGGAGGCTCATTTCGCCACCCCCACGCGCTGAATTTCCCATTCCAGCATCACGCCCGACTTAGCCTTCACCTTCTCGCGTACCTCTTCGCCCAGCCCTTCGATGTCCGCGCTCGTCGCGTCGCCCAGGTTGAGCAGGAAATTGCAATGCTTCTCCGACACTTGCGCGCCGCCCTTGCGAAGTCCTCGGCAGCCCGCCTGATCGACCAATTGCCAGGCCTTGTAACCTTCGGGATTCTTGAAGGTCGAGCCCCCGGTGCGGCTGCGCAGTGGCTGCGATTCCTCGCGCGCGGCGGCGATGCGGTCCATCTCGGCCTGGATAGCGGAGGGTTCATCGATGTGGCCACGGAACGTCGCGCCGATCACAATCGCACCCTCGGGCAACTCGCTGTGGCGATAGGTGTAGCCAAGATCTTCGAGACCGAGGATTTTACGCTGGCCAGTGCGCAAAACCACCTCGCAGACATTTAGCACGTCGCGAACCTCTCGGCCGTAAGCACCACCGTTCATCCGAACAAAGCCACCGACCGTTCCCGGTATCGAACGCATGAATTCCAACCCACCGATCCCGGCATCGCGCGCGTTCGACGAGACGAGGATCCCGCTCGCGCCACCGCCGCACCGCAGTGTTGTCGCATCGAGGCGCTCAACCTTGGCGAAAGTCTTGCCCAGCCGCACCACGACACCGGGCACACCGCCGTCGCGGACGATCAGGTTAGAGCCCAGGCCGAGCCCCATCACCGGCACCGAGGGATCGAGCGCGGAGAGGAAAGCGGCGAGGTCTTCGACATCGGCCGGCTCGAACAGATACTCAGCCGCGCCGCCGCTCTTAAACCACACCAGCGGCGCCAGTGGCGCACCGTGGGTCAGTTTCCCACGGACCGGAGGCAAAGCGTAGCAGACCGTCACCGCGCCGCCTCGATCCCGTCGGCGAGACCCGCCGCCCATTTGGTGATGTCGCCCGCGCCCAGGCACACGATCATGTCGCCCGGCTGGACGACGCCCGCGAGTTCGCTCGCCAGTTCTTCCGCCGAACCGATCGTCGCCGCCGCGCGGTGACCGCGGCGCTTCAAGCCATCGACCAACGCCTGCGCGTCGACGCCCTCGATCGGCTGCTCGCCCGCGGCATAAACCGGCGTGACATAGACCATGTCGGCGTCGTTGAACGCCTGCTGGAAGTCCTCCATCAGATTGCCGAGGCGAGTGTAGCGGTGCGGCTGGACCACGGCGATGACGCGGTTGGCAACGCCTTCCCGCGCCGCCGACAGGACCGCGCGGATCTCGACCGGATGGTGGCCGTAATCGTCTATCACCACCGCACCATTGACCTCGCCGACCTTGGTGAAGCGGCGCTTGACCCCGCCGAACTTGGCGAAGCCCCGCTGGATCGTCGCGTCATCGACGCCGAGCTCGAGCGCGACGCCGATCGCCGACAGCGCGTTCTGGACGTTGTGGCGACCCGGCATTGGCAATTCGATATTCTCGATCGAGCGTGTCGTCCCGTCGCGCTGGCGGATGATCGCCTCGAACCGGTTGCCGCCGGGGATTGGAGTCACATTGACGCCGCGAATGTCCGCCTGGGTCGAGAAACCGTAGGTGACGATGCGGCGGTCGCGCACGCGCGGCAGCACCGCCTGCACTTCGGGGTGATCGAGGCAGAGGAAGGCGGCGCCGTAAAAGGGCACATTCTCGATGAACTGGACGAACGCGTCCTTGATCGCGTCGAAACTGCCATAATGGTCGAGATGCTCGGGATCGATATTGGTGACGACCGCAAGCGTGCCGTCTAGCCGCAGGAAACTGCCGTCGCTCTCATCGGCCTCGACCACCATCCACTCGC
>Ga0207702_10004251_pt1 | contig 12784 bp, 4 predicted proteins | sample KBSCornC62_FD_184302 | JGI IMG/M metagenome (GOLD analysis project Ga0207702, IMG submission 184302) | Corn rhizosphere microbial communities from Kellogg Biological Station, Michigan, USA - KBS Corn C6-2 (SPAdes) (version 2) | ecosystem: Host-associated > Plants > Roots > Rhizosphere > Soil ...
CCGTCCTGCGCCATTACCACTACGTTAATGGTATTTGGGCCTACGGCTAAGTTAATCGCGCCGGATGCTGTTCCGGAAGGTACCGTTATTCCGTTTACTTTTATCGTAGCTGTCGGGTCGGCGGTGGTTGGGGTAACGGTTACCGAAGTGATCGTGTTACCCACCGCATCCGTATAGCCGGTGGTGCCACCGGCAAACGTTGGACTGAAAGTGCCTTTGCTCATTTTTAGCGAAGAAAGGTTGTCATTGGTTGATGGCGCACGGGTTACCGTTACTGTATAAGTTTTGGTGGTCGTGCCGTCCTGTCCTGTTACCACCACATTAATGGTATTTTGCCCTATATTCAAGTTAATGGGGTTCGATGCCGTTCCCGACGTTACCGCTGTTCCATTAACCTTTATCGTGGCAGCTGGGTCGGTGGTGGTTGGGGTAACGGTTACCGAAGTAATCGTGTTTCCAACGGCGTCCGTATAGCTGGTTGTGCTACCGGCAAATGCCGGGCTGAAAGTGCCTTTACTCATTTTTAATGAAGACAGGTTATCATCGGCCGGTACTGCCCTGGTAACAGTAATGTTATAAGTGATGATCGTAACGCCATCCTGCGCGGTCACGACAGTAGTAATCGTATTGGCTCCTACGCTTAATGTTATCGGCCCCGAGGCCGTTCCCGACGCTACGGTTACGCCGTTTACTTTTATCGATTGGGCGGTGGCATCCTGCAAGGTGGGCGTTACTGTTACCGACGCGGTAGTATTGGGCACCGAGGCGCTATAGTTGAGGATGTTAGAGCTAAATACCGGGCTGAGGCTGGTTGTATTTATGGCCAGGCCAGACAAATAGGCATTGTTGCTTCCCCGCCCGATCACAAGCGTATAATTATTGGCGGTTATACCATCCTGGGCTGTTACAACAATATTCAGGGTATTTGCGCCGGCGGATAACGGAATCGTGATGGCCTTTTGGTTTGCGACCAATAAACCGTTAACGGCTATTGTGGCATTGACCTGTTGCAGTGCAGGCGTAACGGTGACCGATGTCGTGGACGAAGGCAACGATGCTGTGTAGCCGAACGTTTGGGGGGCAAAAGCCGGGCTTAAGGAAGCGCCTGACACCGTAATGGCCGACAGATAGGCATTGTTTGAAGGAGCCCGGGTGACCACTACCTTGTAGGTTCGGGTAGTCGAGGCGTCGCGGCCGGTTACCAGGATGCTGATGGTTTTAGCGCCCACCGGCAGCGATATGGGCGGAGAAGCCAAACCAGACGATACGGGCGTGCCGTTAACGGTTGCAGTTGCGTTCGGGTCCGCCAGGATGGCAGTCATACTAATGGATGTAACTGCGTTAGTAACCGATACGGTATAATTTTGGGTTGCTGAAGTGAAAGCCGGCGAAAGCGTACCGCTGCTGAGTGTGAGGCCCGCCAATCGTGTATTAGCAATTACGGACATATTTACCGACGCAGTGGTTTTGCCACCATTGTTCCAGGTGGCTACGCTATAATCAGCAGCGGGGGTCAGGTTGGCAGGCGTGCCGCTTACCGTCCCGTTGTCGGTGTTAAAGGTGAGGCCGGCCGGTGGCGTTTTATTGATAAAATAGCCCCCGATGGGGAAAATAGCCACTACCTGCCCGGTACTACAGTCGGGCACATAAACGGTGCCGTCCGACCCCACCTGCAGGTTACGGTAGCATTGCGGGGCGGTGGATATTTGGTAAACCGCGCTGCCGTCTGCCGGTATCACTTTTATGGCGCTATTACCTGCATCGCAAACATAAACGTTACCGGCAGCATCAACCGAAACTGCGGCGGGTGTAACGAAGCCGGACCCGATGGTGATGGTGGAGCCATCCGAAGCTTTTATTTCCTTAACTGCGTTGTTGTTTTGATCGGCCACATATACATTGCCGGCAGCGTCCACTGATACACCTGTGGGATAATTAAACCCTGTGCCGATAGCCACCGGCACACCGGCCGGCGCCAGTTTCCAAATGGTATTGGTGGCAGCCTCCGTATAATATAGGTTGAATGATGCATCAACGGCAACATTGTCGGGATGGGCCACATTGGGCACCAATGTGATCACCGTGTTTGTTCCGGCCGGAACTTCGTAAATGGCGTTACCAAAGCCACCTGCTACATAGGCATTGCCCAGGGCATCAACGGCTACCCCGGCAGGCGCGTTAAAGCCGCTTGCTATGATCTTCGGCGTACTGCTGCCTGCCGGCAATTCCTGCAGGGTGTTGCTTTGCGCTTCGGTAATAAACATATCGCCCGCCGCATCGAAAGCGACGCCCGCCGGGTTAAAAAAGCCGGGGCCGATGTTCACCACGCCCGGGATATAGGTGCGCGGCGTACCCGTGCCACTGCCGGATGGCGCGAGCGGCGTGACCGGCGCGCCCGACAAAAACTGGCGCGGCGACTGGTAACTGAGCGTTGGCAAAGCTGCCGCCAGTACCTGCAGGCTGAACGAGGCCTGGGCGCTGCCACCGTTGTTCCAGGTGGTTACGGTATAATTTTGTGGCTGCGTGCCACTAATAGGGGTGCCGCTGATATTGCCGGTGTTAGTGTCAAATGACAAGCCGGCGGGTAAGGGTGCGTTGATAAAATAACCACCTGATGGATTTTGTAGGGTCACTCCCCCCGGATCGTCGGCAAAATACAAATTACCTTTTACGTCCGTTGTAAGCACTATCCCCCAAACCGGCAGGTTTGCAACTGTACCGCTTGAAGGGAAATACTCAAAGGCGCTGTTGAAATCTGAGCCGATAAAAAGGTTTTGTGCCGCATCGACCCACAAACTGGAAGGAAAGCCGAAATTGTAGCCACCCGCGATAGCTACTGCTGAGCCTGTGCCACCGGGCAGCTCGTAAACCAGGCCCGTGTCAAAATTTCCTACATAAACGTTACCGCTTGCGTCCACCGCAAGGCCGTAAAGCCTGTTAGGTGAAACACCCTGGTATAGTACCTGGGCGCTGCCATAACCACCCGGGTATAAAAAAGGCAGCTTAAGTACACGGTAGGTGGCTGATTCAATCACGTATAAGTTACCGGTCGCATCAACCGCTATATTACGGGGCGTAGCTATTCCTGTAGCAACCGTAGTGGGCACGTTTGAGCCGGCTGGAAATTCTACTATCGCGTTTAGCCCCTGGTCTGCCACAAACAAGTCGCCGGCGGCATCAAGCGCCACGCCTACCGGTGAGCTAAGGCCATTTTGAAGCGGGACGGTTAAATGGCTTCCCGCCGTAATTTTATATAGCGCGTTTGCACCGTCGCTGGCTACATAGGAATTTCCACCGGCATCTACTGCGATAGCCGATACATGGCTACCTGAAACATACGGAAAGCTACCGATACCGCTGTGCACACCGGTGTACGCCACCGGGCCCGTACCACCCGGGTTGGGCGAAAGTGTACTTATGGCATTGCCCGCAACGAACGCGTCGGGGCTGGCGTAACTGATCGCCGGCGGCGCCGAGGCGTTGACCTGCAAACTAACCTGTGTGGTATAATGCCCGGCCGCGTTCCAGGCGGTTACCTGGTAATTTTGCGGCGCCGCAGCGCCGTTGGGCGTACCGCTTATGTTACCGGTGTTTTGATCGAACGACAACCCGCCCGGCAATGGCGTACCCAGGTAATAGCCGCCGAAAGGGATCATGCGGTTTACGGTTGAGCCCAGGTCTTCGGAGAAATAAACATTACCAAACTGATCGGCTGCCAGGCCGCGGGTATTGGCCGCGACACCGAAAACATTGAAAACCGACCCGCCGGCGGGCCGCATCATGATGTTTTGCAGGTATCCGCCGGCATATACGTTGCCCGCTGCGTCAACAGCCACGGCCTCTGCGTGTGTAATATTGCCTATCGTTACCGGCGAACCGCCGCCGCCGGCAAACATGTAAATGGCGTTGTTATTATAATCGGACAGGTAAATATTATTGGCAGCATCAATCGCAACACCCGTCAGCGAAGCAGAAGAAGGCCATTGATAAAGTTTCCAGTATTGATAGCTGCCATCGCTTAAAGGGAGTAATTGCGCCAGGCAGTGGTTGCCCTGGTCGCTCGCGTAAATAGTTCCTGCTGCGTCAACCGCCAGTCCGCTTACAGAGGTCAGGTTGGTGGCCAGCGTGGTCACGGTGCCTGTGTTTGCAGGTATTTCGTTTACGTTATGGTTATTACCAAAAAACACATCGCCTGCAGCGTCAACCGCAATGCCGCCAAGCTGCGTGTAGCCTGAAGCGAGCGTAACCGGGTCGCCGCCGGCCGCGGGTATCTCCTTTATAGCGCCGTTGCCATAATCGACCACATAAACGTTGCCCGCCGCGTCGGTCGCCAGCCCCAAAGGCGTATTAAAACCGCTGCCTGTGTTAACCGATCCATTATATCCCTGTGCCGCCACGTCGCTGCTTTGCGGCGAAAGTGTGCTGATGGCGCTGCCGGCCGTGTAAGGCGAAGGGTTGGTATAGCTGATGACCGGTGCAGGCGGAAGTACGTTTACTGTTGTTTGGTAAACGTTACCGGCAATGTTGCCATATCCGGACGTTGGCCAAAAGCTTATTTGGTTGCTCCCCTGGTTAAGCGTGATGTTGGTATTCGCCAGGTTGAAACCCGCTGCGCCGTCAGGCGACGTTCCATTTACAGTAATGGAATGGACCGTTGATGGCACCGTAACCTCGTAATTGTAGGTATTGGGGTCAAAAGCCGGGCTTAAAGTCCCGTTGCTCAGGCTCAGGCCCGACAGATTAGCCGCAAAATTCTCTATTGTCAGGAAATAATAATTCTCGTTTACCGTATTGGGATTGGTTACATGTACCAGGAATAAATTATTGCCATAATTAAGATTGACAAAACCGGCTCCGGTAGCAGTTGAGCCATCGTCGGTGCTTACATTAATAAAAACCTGTGCCTGGTCAATCGCTACGCCGTTATAATTAGCGGTAGCTGCATTAAAGCTTCCGGTAGTTACCCCCGTAACCCAAATGTTGGTGGCAAACTGGGCGTTTGCCTGCTTGCCCAATAGAAGGGCGAAAAAGAAAAGACACTTGCGGGTGATGGACAAAAGTTGCTGACGCCATGCACGGCAGTTTTTTGATGACAAAAAGGAGTAAAAATTTCTCATAACGATATGTTTCGGCTTTAAAAAATGGAAAGAACTAACAATGTGACGCAACATCGGGCTGCGGCAATATTTTAAACTGACAAGCGGCGGCAATAAGAGTTTGTATGCCTTATCGCGGCAGATAGCCAATAATTTTCGGTTTATAAGGTGAATTTGACCGGCGCAAGGGGATTACCGGCCTGATTTATCAAATCGTAAAATATGAAAGTGTAGTAAGTTGTTATTCAAACCTATAAAAAAATAAATAAAATACAAATAAATATATGACATAATGAATTGATATACAGTAATTATTCTTTAGGAAATTCTGTCATGTAGCCGGCGTTAATAATATTAAGCCGCAATTAAGCGATATAGTACTATCAGTGCCTGTTATAAAGGAAAGGCAAGTAATAACAATGTCAAAGTTGACCGATAATAAAGGAGATCGCTTCGGGAAACGGCGCTTGTAAAAAGCCCCGGAAAAAAGGGATACTAAGCTTTCCTGCTTCGTATCCCTTTACCTTTTAATATTTCAAAATGATGAAACCGGTTTTATGCTTCAAAACCCCACCGGCGACGTAATCTAATTGATAAAAATAAGTGCCGGGCAGCTGCAGCTGCCCGTTCTTATTTGAGTGACCATCGAATACTTTTGCGCTGTTGTCGTAGCCTTTGGCTTCGAAGATCAGCTGCCCATTGCGGTTCATGATGGATAGTTTGTTATCTGGATAGGCTTGGATCCCGTCTATCGTAAGGAAATCGTTGACTCCGTCGCCGTTAGGCGATAAACCCTGGTGTACAACAATAATATCGTCGTCAAAAGAAGGCCGCTCCGCCGGGTTATTTACACTTATCCCCGGGTTATAACTGTCCGCTCCGCCTGAGGCCCTGTTTACGGTTACCGTATAGGTTTTGGTGGTGACATTGTCTGAAGCTGTTACCACTACATTTATGGTGTTTGCGCCCACGGCTAAGTTTATTGCGCCCGATGCTGTGCCGGAGGCTGCCGGTGTTCCGTTTACCTGTATCGTTGCATCCGGGTCGCTGGTGGTTGGGGTTACAGTTACCGAGGTGATCGGGTTGTTCACAGCGTCGGTATAGCTGGTGGTTGCACTGGCAAACGTGGGGCTGAAGGTGCCTTTGCTCATTTTTAGCGAAGACAAGTTATCATTATTAGAGGAAGCACGGGTTACAGTTACCGTGTAGGTCTTAAAGGTTGTTCCGTCCTGGGAAGTTACCACCACGGTGATGGTATTGTTTCCTATATTCAGGTTGATCGGGCCGGATGCCGTGCCGGATGGCACCGTTGTTCCGTTTACTTTTATTGTCCCCGTCGGGTCGGCTGTGGCCGGGGTTACTGTTACCGAAGTGATCGTATTGCCCACTGCGTCGGTATAGTTGGTGCTGGTGCTGACAAAGGCCGGGCTGAATATGCCTTTGCTCATTTTCAGCGACGACAGGTTTATTGACCGGATCACCGTTATCACATAATTCTTAGTGGTTTTGCCATCCTGCGCGATGACCGTCACGGTAATCTTATTTGTGCCGACAGCCATATTTATCGCCTGTGAGGCTGTGCCGGAAGTTACCGGGTGGCTGTTTACTTTTACCGTTGCTCCCGGGTCGCTTGTCGTGGGGGTCACTGTTACCGAAGTGATGGCATTCCCGATGGCATCATTGTACGCGGTGGTCCCGCTGGCAAAGGCCGGGCTGAATATGCCTTTGCTCATTTTTAATGAACTGAGGTTGTCGTCGGCAGATGGCGCACGGGTCACCGTTACCGTATAGGTTTTGGTGGTGGTCCCGTCCTGTCCTGTTACCACCACATTAATGGTATTTGGGCCTACATTCAGGTTAATGGGGTTTGATGCCGTTCCCGACGTTACTGTTGCTCCATTAACCTTTATCGTGGCATCCGGGTCGGTGGCGGCCGGTGTAACGGTTACCGAAGTGATCGTGTTACCCACCGCATCCGTATAGCTGGTGGTGCCACCGGCAAACGTTGGACTGAAAGTGCCTTTACTCATTTTTAACGAATAAAGGTTCGCATTTGCAATAACTTTTATGTTTACAACCGCCGAAGTACCGCCGCTGGTGTTATACGCCGTTACAGCATAATTGGTGGCTGGAGAAATTGTTGCCGGCTTGCCGGTTATTACGCCGGTCGTCTCACTGAAAACTAAGCCGACAGGCAACGGAGTGCTTAAATAATACCCACCTGCCGGTGTAAGTTGTTCAATGTTGTTCGCTAAATAGTTTGCGACGGTCAATTTACCATATCCGTCAACTGTCACACCAGTAGGATGTGTATAGCCCGAGCCTACAGCAATTGGCGTTGACAGGCCGGCCGGTAGTTCAAATACGGCACTGGCGCCGTAATCCGCCACGAATATGTTCCCTGCCGGATCAAGCGTTACGCCGACGGGGTTGGTAAACCCCGACCCCAGGGTTATCGTTGCGCCGCCATTGATCTGTATCTCTTTTAGCAATCCGTTACCATAATCTGCCACATAAACATTCCCCGCAGCATCTGTGGCTACGCCGGTCGGGGTCAAAAAACCAGACCCTATAGCCACCGGCGCACCACCGCCAACAGGGATCTTGTCCACCGCATTATTGCCAAAGTCAGCCACATAAACATTGCCTTTGGCGTCTACGGCGATGCCATAGGGAGAGGTAAAGCCGGTGCCAATGGCAACCGGGGTGGTGGTTCCGGCCAGGTACTTATTTACCGTCGTGTTACCGGCATCAGCCACATATATATTACCCGCTGCATCAACTGCAACGCCTATATTGGTAGTAAAGCCGGATAGCAGCGTAACGGGGGCACCGCCGCCGGCTGGTATTTTCTTGATCAACTTATTGCCATAGTCAGCCACATAAACATTGCCGGAAACATCGGCAGCCACACCAAACGGGGTTGTAAAGCCAGACCCTATAACCACAGGGCTTCCGTATGCGGGCGCCGGAACCGCGCTGCTTACAGGGCTTAACGCTGAAATCGGGGCGCCCGAAATAAAGGTTTTGGGGCTGCTGTAACTTATAGATGGCGTGGTCAGAAAGTTCAGGATAGCGCCATTTACGGTGCCGCCTGAATTCGTTGCCGATGCTTCGTAATAATAAGTAGTGGAGGAGGCCAGCCCTGTAGCAGTTAATGCCACGGCGGTATTTCCCGATCCGGCGTTGACGGTGCCGCCTGTTGTTGCTGCTTTGGTAACGGCGCCCGCAAGCGTTGGCGATGTGCCGTAAATAAAGCTTACCGTAGTTGTATTGCCATTATCATTTACCTGTCCGTTAAGTCGGCCACCGGTGGATGTTATCGATGTTGCAGTATTTGTAGTTACCGTTGGAGGGCTCGGTGCCAATTTTATGATTGCCCCGCCGGTTGTACCGTCGTCTCCGTCCACAACGTATATTTTAGCTAAACTGTATACGGCGATGCCCCAGGGATAATAAATGCCATTTGAATGCAAAGCATTAAAAACGGGCGCGCCAGCCCCGGCGGCATTAGCATACATGATTAAATTATAACCCGAACCCCTGTTTTCGCTGCTGTAAAGATTGCCGCTGGCATCAAAGGCCAAGGCTGATGAATAGTTCCCGGTTGATAAGGTTGAAACGGCATATGACGACGCTGCGGTGAGCATATAAACGTGCCCCCCATCGGTAATGGACGGATCGTTGCTAAAAGCATCGGCAACATAAACGTCCCCGTTTGCGGCAATAGCCAGGCCGGTTGGGTAAGCGTAACCTGCTCCGGATTTCAAATGATCGTATAAATTAGTGCCCGCAGTACCCGAGGAGCTATTTGCAGGGTATTTAACTACCGCGTAGCTGAGGTGCGTCGCGTCATATTCGGTATCGTATAAATTATCGCTTCCATCAACGGCGAGGGCCGTAAAATACCGGCCCGTTTGATAAGTTGACGGTGTATAAGTACCGCCTGAGTTGGTAAGCTTGATAATCGCACCAGCCGAAGACGTAAAATCGGTCGAAATGAAAACATTTCCGGTACTGGTTACCGCAAGTCCCCAGGGAAAATCCTCCGCTTCGTGGGTTAGCCCGGTGTATATTACAGCAGGGGTGCCTGAACCATTGGTGTACTTCTCCACTTCATAGGTTGCGCCTGATGTTCCGGGTTTAACCCTGGTTACATACAAGTTGTTTGCCCCATCCTTTGCTAAGGCGGTATATAACCCGCCCGTCTCGAGGTTAACACCTGAGTACTGTGCGCGGGCAGCAAACGTAGCACTGAAGGAAAGGATTATTACCAATAATAAGCGATAACCTTTGGTTGCGAGTTTTTTCATAGGTGTAAATTTAAATACATAAATACGGATTTTGCCAGCCGCTTACGCTCTCTTGATGGATATCCCTGAAATCCGGCGAATCGAATTTTAAACCATTGCCCTGGCTGATCACTGTTTTATATATGTTATCAGATAGTGTCCTTGTCCGGATAATATCGATAACCGGGAGCGAGAAGCCCGATAAGGGGTAGAAATTGCGTTCGCCCCTGGGCCCGTTAACCGATTCCTTTTGCAGCAACGTTATAGCGCTGCCCCAATCGCGTTTTAAAATATGCGGCTTAACTTCCCTTAAGGCCAGGCCGGCCTCGTAACCCAGCAAACCATAAATGTTTGCCATTTGCCCGCCGCTGCTTTCGTACCTTTTTACAAATTCTTTATTTCGTTTGTTCTCGGCATTCCGGCTCCATGTCGAGGCAGCGTATAATTCAAGATCCAGTTCGGCCATGTCTTCAAACAGGTCCTCGTAAACCATGTTCTCCACAACGGTAAGCGGTATCGTTTTATAAAACTCTGAGTTTCGCCATCTTCGTAAAAACTCTTTTCCAAAGTTACCGGCAAAAACAGCATGCAGGTAAGTTGGCGGGTTTTTCTTAATATCTTCGAAAAGCTTAGTCAGATCCAGGTTTTTTATATTCGCCGGGTCGCGCGGTAAAATATGCAGTCCTATTTGCCTTGCCCCCCCGATGCCTGCGCCTTTATGAAAAGCGCTGCTTAAATGATATCCCGCCTCATATACCGGCATCACCATCATCCCGGTTCCCCCAAATTCCTTTTGCGCCCAATAACCAAGCGCAAACTGCGATTGCCATATTTGTTGGGACGAATAAAATATGCGGGGGCTTAAATGTTCAAAATAGGGGATAAACTCACCGAGATCGAAGAAGAAGGCCAGTTTATTATAGGTCTCGATCACCGGGATAATATCGGGGATCGACTTATAGCTGATCAGCCCCGAAATGATATCCACCTGATCAAAAAAAACAAGTTTGTTTACCGCATCCAGCGTGCTTTTGGGGTCGCCCATCTGGGTGTACGCAGGCACAAACTGAAATTCAGACTGGTCAACCGTTGCGGGGTACAGGCCCAAAAGAATCCCCGCCATTAAATGGTGACCATAAAATGGATACACTCCCGAATAAGGAGCTAAAAAGCCGATCTTTATTGGACCAGTCATCTGTTCATTTTAATTACGGCTGGGGAAAACGCCCTGCAATGCGATGACATAGGTAACGGTGAGAAACGGCGACAGGATGCTAAACGGCTGGCCTCCCCCCGTTGAACCGATGGAATTAGGAATCAAGGGCGTAGCAGGTCCGTTGGTTGAATATGTTTTAAGTTGTGTGGCATTTGGACCCGAACCGGTTAGCGGACCGGCGGCGATATAGGTGGTACTGCCCGGAGTTCCTGTGGTACCCGCCGCCCCGCTCACATTTAAAGCATGACTATGCGAGGGAATCTGACTTTGGCTCAGGGTAACGGTTTCGGCGCCGCCAGCCTGGCCAACGAAATAGTTCTGCAGCCCCGGACCCTGGCCCTGGTGATTGGGCACACGCCCCCGCAGATCCGGAAGCGCAAAGGTAGTTTGGCCATTGCCGCCGTAAAAGGTTCCGATCAACGAAAATAAAGCCGTATTGGTGCTTATCGACATAATCTGCCCGTTGCACATGGCATATCCCTGGGGCGCAAAGTTACCGGCAAACAAATAGATCATTGCTAAATCTGGAGTCATAGGGAAGTATTTAAGTTTTTAATAAATAGGATGATAAAATAAACATCAATAATAAATGTTTTTTTTCTGATTTTCCTTCATAAATGTCTGAAAATAAAAGCCCTTGGCTAAAGATAATTGCTTTTGAAATTCCAAGCAAAAAATTATCAAATAAATGATTTTAATTAATCTAAAATTATTCGGCGGATATGAGGCCTTGGAATGTCCATTCATAAGCAATTCATTTTTAAGGTCTTGTTAAATAAATTTATTTGTTTAGGCAGATTAATTTATATATTTATACACTCAACAACCACTTATGAATACAGCACGCAGGATATTTATTAACCAGGTGTCGTTCCTCGCGGCATTTACCGCGCTACGTAAGCCGGTTGGTTCAATGGCCGCCATTAGTAAACGCATCCATACGCTGCATGCTTCGCGCAATGAAGTGGCCATTTACCATACCAATGACCTGCACGGAAACATTGAACCGGTATTTGACGGCGCCGGCGGGCTCGATCATATACACCAGCTCCTAAAAAAGCAGGAGACTGATGGATTGCTCCTGGATGCCGGCGGGTTTTTAGATATGTCGAAAAGCATCGCCACGCAGCGCGCCATTATCAGCACCATGAACAATATGGGCTATCAGGTGGCAACCATCGGCAATGATGAACTGGCGCTTGGCCCTGATCATCTCGCATCGCTTATTCCGTCCATGCGGTTCAGTCTGGTTAATTGCAATTACAGGTTTGAAGGTGAACTGCGTAACCTGGTAAAACCTTTTATCATCACGCATTCGGGCAAGTTTAAAATAGGCATCACGGGCATAGGGCATAAGATGGACGGTATACACTATAACGACCCGATCCAATGCGCCAACAACGTCGCCGCCCACCTGAAAGAAAAGGAAAAATGCCACCTGGTGATCTGTCTCTCTCATCTAGGCTACACACAGCCCGGAGGCCAGCCCGATGACAGGAAACTTGTATCGGCCTCAGAAAACCTGGATATGGTTGTCAGCGGTCATAACCGTTTTTTACTGTCCGGGCCGGTAATTTATCGTAACCGGTTAAAACGGGAGGTTATCATCAGCCAGGCCGCATTTAATGGATTGATGATGGGAAAAGTAATCATTGGTATTGCGGAAAAGGGACAAAAATCAATATTAAAAGCGAGTAACCTCGTAGCCGGGCTGCCCAACGGCCCCGCTTTCGCCGATTCATATGCAAAGCTCAAACAAAACGAACAATTGTTGATGATGGCTTAAGGCGTTGGTCTGTTAGTCATTGGTCATTGATGCAGGGCAGCTAACCGTAACAACGAATGACCAATGACCAATGACCAATCAATGTCGTTTACTTAAGGAATTAGTATTTATGCTTGGCATTGCGTTCGCCTCACCCCAAACCCCTCTCCAAGGGAGAGGGGCTTAAAAATGGCAGTTTTCTGCTGTGCATCGAAATCCTTCTCCTTTGGAGAAGGATTTAGGATGAGGCGAAAATGCTCAGGAGAACGCTTAAGTAAACGACATTGAATGACCAATGACCAATCAATGTCGTTTACTTAAGGAATTAGTATTTGCGCTTGGCACCGCGTTCGCCTCACCCCAAACCCCTCTCCAAGGGAGAGGGGCTTAAAAAAGGCAGTTTTCCGCTGTGCAT
>Ga0207702_10004252_pt1 | contig 12781 bp, 16 predicted proteins | sample KBSCornC62_FD_184302 | JGI IMG/M metagenome (GOLD analysis project Ga0207702, IMG submission 184302) | Corn rhizosphere microbial communities from Kellogg Biological Station, Michigan, USA - KBS Corn C6-2 (SPAdes) (version 2) | ecosystem: Host-associated > Plants > Roots > Rhizosphere > Soil ...
AGCATCCACAATCCCGGTGCCGAGGCCTGGTGTTCCGGGTCCGGTGCCTGCCCCGATGCCAACTCCGTCATCCTCAACGTTAAGCGTCCATCCGTTTCCCTTTGCAGCATAGTCAACCGTAACCGATCCGGTCTGGTTGGGGTGTGGGAAGGCATGCTTGAGTGCGTTGATGACTAGTTCCGTCACAATTAGCCCGAGGCTCACTGACACGTTGGCCGTCGCCGTGCTGTCGTCGGCCGTCGCTGAGAGGGAAATCCGGTTAGCATCGTCGATCATCGAGGCGCCGATGCTGGCGCACAAATCTTTAAGGTACGGCCGAAGCTCAACCTCGTCGTTCGAGGTGATGGCAAGCTGCTTTTGCAGGGTAGCTATGGACATGACCCGGTTATGGGCGCTGTAGAGGTGGGAGCGGGTTTCTTCGGACTGAACTCGACGGGCGCTCTGCATGAGAACGCTGGCGATGATCTGAAGGCTGTTGGCAACTCGATGCTGCAACTCCCGTAGCAGTACCTGCTTTTCCTGAACCAGTTCGTCTTTAAGTTTCGCCGCGAGCCGTGCCGAGGTGATATCCGTGACCGTTAATGCAATCATTGGTTGCTGACCGCCGCCGAGGTCGAGGCGTTGCGCATTGACCGAGACGCAGGCGGGCGCGTGTCCGTCGCGGATGAGGTTCATTTCATAGGCGTCGACTGCCACATTGCTGGCAAGGGTGGCCCGTAGCAGCGAATGAAGCTGGGGAACGTCCCACTCACCATTACCGATGTTCGCCAGCGCGATGCCTTCAATGGTCGCGGGATCAATCGCGAAGGCGCTGCAGAATGATGCACTGGCGCTAATCACTACGAACCGGTCGTCAAGCACCAGCAGCGGTGCCTGAGAAGAGGCTATCAAAGCCAGAGCAAGGCTGGCGGCGGCGTCGGGACGTAGGGGCGTAATAAATTCCATGGCCAAGGCCTTCGGAGACCGAGATCGTCGCGGAAATGCGAAGTGGCTCGGCAGAAACGCCGGGCTTGGGACTGGCCAATAATGCCCGGTCAAAAACGCGGAGAGCCCACTATACGCTTCTTTTCCCAGAAACTTACATCAATTCCGCAGACCTAAATGTGCGCTATGTCCGCAATGGGTCGAAAGCGGACACTCGGGTGATCTAACTGAACGCGCTCCACCAAGCCGGTCAGCATACCTTGTCCGAGTCCGAGTTGCGTCAATGCAGTTCGCTTCTCTTCGGCACTGAACTGCCGCGAACCGAGGCGGGCTGCCTAGCGGATTCGGCTTTTGGTCTTCTGGAACAGCCTTGCCCGACATGACCCATTAGGGGGAAGGCCCTAGGCGAACCTCTCGCCGAGCACCCACAGAAGGGTAAGGAAGGCGGCGATGGCGCCAACCAGCGCGGCAGCTTCCCACCATCTCACCTGGAGTTGCGCCTTATGGTCTTCCATGAAGGCGTCGAGCCTTGGGCGAAGACGATCGTCGCTGGTCAGAAGCCCCACCTCCAGATGGCGGCCGGTCCGCATGAAGGTGAGGATTTCTTTCGCTTCCGCATCGGTGACTCCGGGATAGCGGCTCACCAGGTCGGCGATGCGCTCGCTCTTCGAGCGCGCCGGCGGGACGATTATCCCGACATGTTCCGGGTAATGGTAGCTCATTGTGGATCTCCAAAAGACGTGAATGACGCGTGGGCTCGCTGCCTCAGGCGAAGGACGGAGCGGCCTGGACCGCTCGCCGCGCGCGCTGCCGCTTCGCGACCTTCTTCAATTGTCGCTCGATCGTTCGAGCGCGCGGGAACAGGCGGCCATCCATCTCCTCGAAATCATCGTTCGAGGCATAGAAGATGAAGCCGCCGGCTACCCGAACGGCGATGCCGACGGTCCGGCCGCCGAACTCGACTGAAAAACGCTGCATGGTCACGGGATTTTACTCCGGACGAGCAGCGGCATGCGCAGCACGTCTGCGCGCGCAGCTGCCCGTTCATTCAAATGGGAAAGGCGAATCGCCGGGGCGAAACGCGGTTCGCTGCATTAGGCCCTGAGCGCGCTCGTCCGCAGAGCTGCGGGGCGCTCAGGGCGCTAGAATCGTGCCGTACTGCTACCTGGATGCAGCTCTGGCCGTCCGAACTGGGAATGCCCGGTCATGGACTCGATATGGTCGGCCTTTTCGCTTTATCAAGGCGCGGGATGCCCCGACCGCGATGCTCCGAGAGGCGATTTCGGTTTTTACGTATGGGGAGGATGGCCGCGATGCGTGTAGGACGGCATCATGGCATTCACCAGCGACGTGCCCCTCGTGACCCGCGGCGAGCAAATGCTCGCTCTTCGCCGGCGGCGGATGGCCGCTTCCCACCCCTTTTTCCGCGGCGGCTTCCGCCCGTTCTTCTTCGCCGGAGCCGCGTGGGCGCTGATCGCACTCTGTTTGTGGATCTGCACGCTCCTTGGAGAAATCGCGCTTCCGACCGCGCTCGAGGCGCTCGCCTGGCATCGTCACGAAATGCTGTTCGGCTTCGTGGGCGCGGTGATCGGCGGGTTCCTTCTCACTGCCGTTCCGAACTGGACCGGCCGGTTGCCGATCGCCGGGTGGCCGCTCGCGGGTCTTTTCAGCCTGTGGGCGGCGGCAAGACTGGCCGTCCTCTTCTCAGGCATGGTGCCGCTATGGCTTGCGGCTCTCCTGGACGTGGGCTTTTTCCTGATGCTCGGGCTGCTTGCCGCCCGCGAGGTGCTCGAGGCCAACAACCGCAATACGCCCGTGGTCGGAATGATCCTTCTGTTCGGCCTTGCCGACGCGCTCGATTATCTTGCGAATGCGAATATCATCCCCTGGCCCGATCTCGGCTGGCAGCTGGCGATCGCACTTGTCATCCTGCTGATCTCAGTGATCGGCGGCCGGATCATCCCGTCCTTCACGCGCAACTGGATGGCGAAGCGGGGCATGAAGACAGGGCTGCCGACACAGCCCGGCAAGTTCGACCTTGTCGTCATCGCCGCGACCGCCGCAGCAATGCTGTTCTGGCTGACCGGTCCGCCGGGATGGGGAACGGGCCTGTTTGTGATGGCTGCCGGCGTCCTTCAGGCGGCGCGCTGGACGCGCTGGAGGGGTTGGCGGACCTATCCGGATCCGCTCGTCCTCATCCTCCATGTCGGCTATTTCTGGATTCCGGCGGGGCTGACGCTCTTGGGTCTCAGCCTCGCGGGGATAGTTCCAAGGAGCGCGGCAATCCATTCGCTAACCGCCGGGGCAATGGCGACGATGATCCTCGCGGTCATGACCCGCGCAAGCCTTGGCCATACCGCGCGCGAGCTCAGCGCGGGTCCCGCCACGGTCTTCATCTATATCCTGGGCACGACCGGCGCGCTTGTCAGGGTCGCCGCCGCCCTTGGGGTGATCGACTATAATCTCGGGATCAAAATCGCCGGGCTGGCCTGGGGCGGCGCCTTCCTTCTGTTCCTGATCGCCTACGCGCCGGTGCTGTGGCGACCGCGTCTCGGGGAAGCCCGCTAGGGCAAGACCTGAGAAAGACGCCGCCTCACCCGATACCACCGGCGAGCAGTCAGCTCGCGTCGCGCGCTTTGCCGTCCTCGGCCTCGATGGCGCGATCGATCAGCTTGAGCGAGCGCGGACGCCCCTCGGCCTCCACCCGCCGGCGGTATCGGGCAAGGCGGCGCGCCAGATCGGACTTGGCGCTGGGGTTCTCTCCATGAGGAGCGCTGGAATCGGGCGTTTCCATTGTCTCCAGCCACGTAGCGACGAAGACCGGGAGTTTGCATAAGTAAGTTTCCGTAAGCCGGGCCGCGCAATCCCGACTGCCATTGCGGCCGTGCATTGCTATGAGGCCCCTCATGGACGCGTCCTCTTCCGAACCACCGCTCGAGGCCGAAGCCCACCTCCGCTCGATCCTCGCGACAGTGCCTGATGCGATGGTGGTGATCGACGAGGCCGGACTGATCCTGTCCTTCAGCGCCGCGGCCGAGAAGATGTTCGGCTATTCGGAGGACGAGGTCCTGGGCGAGAACGTCAAGCTGCTGATGCCCTCGCCCGACCGCGAACGGCACGACCAATATCTGATCAACTATCTGACGACGGGTGTTCGCAAGATCATCGGCGTTGGACGGGTCACGACCGCGCTACACCGCGACGGCAACACCTTTCCGATTGAGCTCGCCGTCGGTGAGGCGTGGAGCGGGGGCCACCGGATCTTCACCGGCTTCATCCGCGATCTGACCGAGCGGCAGCAGACCCTTCTTCGTCTCCAGGACCTCCAGTCCGAGCTCGCGCATGTCGGACGCGTCAGCGAGATGGGCACGCTTGCCTCCTCGCTCGCCCATGAGCTCAACCAGCCCCTGACAGCGGTATCGAGTTACTGCGAGAGCGCGCGCGACCTGCTCGACACGCCGCCGGACGCGGAGACGCTGGAGATGGTCCGCGAAGCCATGGACGAAGCGGCCAAACAGGCGATCCGCGCCGGGCAGATCGTCCGGCGCCTGCGGGACTTCATGAGTCATGGCGAGACCGAACGGCGGGTCGAGAGCCTCCAGCGGCTGATCAACGAAGCCAATGCTCTGGCGCTGGTCGGTTCGCGCGAGCACGGAATCGACCTGCAGCTTGCGCTCGATCCACGCGCGGACCGCGTGTTCGTGGACCGCATCCAGATCCAACAGGTGCTCGTCAATCTCATCAGAAACGCAATCGACGCGATGATCGACGCACCAGTCCGGCGCCTGTCGATCCGCACCCAAAGCCTGGGCGGACAGACGCGAGTCACGGTCGAGGACACCGGTTCAGGGATCAGTGAGCCGATCGCCCAGCAATTGTTCCAGCCGTTCGTCACTTCCAAGCAGAACGGAATGGGCATCGGCCTGTCGATCTGCCGGACGATCGTCCAGGCGCATGGCGGACGAATTTGGTTCGAGCCGGGCACGAATGGCGGGACGGCCTTTCATTTCACCTTGCCCAGCGGAGAAGCAAAGTCATGAGCGACGAAGAGCTGCGCCTGGTCCATCTGGTGGATGACGACGAGGCGATCCGCCGTTCGGTCGGCTTCGCGCTCAGGACGTCGGGCTTCCAGGTGCGTGCCTATGAAAGCGGCATTGAGTTCCTGAAGTCGGTCCCGCACCTCGAGAATGGTTGCATCCTGCTCGACATTCGCATGCCCGGCATGGACGGCCTCGAGGTGCAGTCCGCCCTGAGCGAGAAGGGCATCACGCTCCCGGTGATCATCATGACCGGCCATGGCGATGTCAGCCTTGCGGTCCAGGCGATGAAGGCCGGCGCGGTCGACTTCATCGAAAAGCCGTTCGAGAAGGCTGTGCTCCTCGCCGCGATCGACCATGGGATCGAACGCCTGAGGCGTTCAGCCGCGGAGGTCGACAGCGCGGAGGAGGCGTGGGTTTGGCTCCAGGCGCTCACTGCCCGCGAACGCGAGGTGCTGGACGGCCTCGCCAAGGGCCTTCCCAACAAGACGATCGCTTATGAGCTCGGGATCAGCCCCCGGACGGTCGAGATCCATCGCGCGAACCTGATGAGCAAGCTTGGCGTGAAGAGCTTGTCCGAGGCGCTCCGGATCGCCTTCGCGGCGGGAGGGCAAGTGCCCCGTTAAGTAGGATTACGGATTCACTGGGCAGCCGTCAGCGCCCATCTCAGCAGATGTACTGCTGGATGGAGTAAGTGATGACCGGCCGCCAGAAACCCGAAGTCCTCATCGCCCGCAATGAGATCGTCGCTGCACCGGCAAGGGCGTGCAATGACCAGACCTTCGAGCTTCCGACGGGCCTCTACGTCGCAATGGCGCTGATGTTCGCCGGCTTCATCTCGGTACTTGCTTTCGCCTTTCACGGAGGAATGGGCGTTTCCTTTGGCGTGATCTTCGCCTTTCTCGCGGTGTTCTTCGCCATTCCCGCGATCTTTCCGCGCATGAAGCCGGACGGGCGGGTCAAGCCGCTCAGCTGGGCGATTTTCCAGGAGCGGGGCATCCGGACCGCGACCGGCCGCGCCAGCGCCACCGACGCCACGATCCTCGTGCTTCTCCTTCCGTTCCTGATCTTCTGCTTCGCAGTGGCGATTGCCACGATCGCGGCGCTGGTTTGACCGGTCCGGGCCCGATCGGCGCGAGGGGCGGGTGCGGTTTCCTCAAACGGCCGCGGACCGCCGGCGGCGGGATGCCGTCCGCGGCGCGGCCGGCGCGGCGCATTGCGATGGCCTGGCGCGAAGATGACCGCTGATACCACCCATGCGGCGAGGGTGCTGGCGCACCTTACCGCGAGGTCCGGCCGGCTCTCGCCGTTCGGGGCGGTCGCAGCCGCCTGCGGTCTTGCGGAGGACCAACTTCGGCCGATCGTCCACGATCTTGAAATCGCCGGGTTGGTGAATGCGGTGCGTGGCCCGGGCGGAGGACTCCGGCTGGCGCGGCCGGCTGCCGCGATCAGCCTTGGCGAGATCGTCCGCCACACTGAAAGCCGCCTGGGCGCGGACGCCGCCGAGGGGGCGCGGCTTCCTGCGTTCGAAGAGATGGATGCCGGAGCGCGAACCTTGGTTTGCGATCGGGCCGGTCACCGGCAGAAACTTGCGAATGGGCATTGACCTGCCTAGTCCTGCCGGGCGGGGGTGACAGACAACAGGGGAGGCAGCGCGTGCGCGAACAGGAGCTTGCGACACCATCGATCGATCCGATCGGCGACATCCTCAAATGGGTCTTGCTGGCCGTCGCGGTCATTTGCTTCTGCCTGATGGCCTGGGCGACGGTCCTGACCTATGAAAAGGCGCCTCCGCACCCCCAGGCCTTCACCGACCGGTCGGGCCACGTGATCATGTCAGCCGGCGATATAATCGCCGGCAAGGCGGGTTTCCAGAAAGCCGACCTCATGGATTATGGCTCCATCTACGGAATGGGGTCCTATTTCGGCGAGGATTATACGGCCTCGGCCCTCGTCCGCCTCGGCGTCCTCACCAAGCAAAGCCTCGCGGGGTCGGCGGCAACGCCGCCCGGGACCAAGGCGCCGGGCAATAAATCGCTCGCCACCACCGGGCCGGGGGGAACCCCGCCGCAACCGACAACCGCTCCGGCGGCATCTGCCACAGACGCGCTTGCCGACGCTGCCGTCACCGCGACCATGCAGAAGCAGTTGCAGGGGATCGATCTCACCCAGCCGACGGTCGTTCTTCCGGATTCGGTCGCTGCGGCGGTCCGCGACCTGCAGGGCGAACTCGCAACCAAGCTCAATACCGTCAACCTTTCGGCCGGCTGGGTCCCAGCGAAGAGTCTCGATCCGGCTCTGCGTGTCCAGACCGCGGACTTCATCATCTATTCGGCGATCACCACGGTTGCGCGGCGCCCGGACCATCCGAACACGTCCTGGACCGAGAATTGGCCGTTCGAGCCGTCGGTCGGCAACACGCCGACGACCAATACCTTCCAATGGACGTGGATCAGCTTCTGCTTCACCTTTTTCGCGATGGGCTTCGTGCTGTGGCTCTACCGGGCCTATCTCGACCACCCCGACGATGCGCCGATGGAGCGGGGCCTTGCCAACTACCGGGCACTGACACCCAGCCAGATCAAGACCGGCAAATATTTCATCATCGTCGCTCTGGTCTTCCTGGCTTCCCAGGGCGCGGGCGCGATCATGGCGCATTCCTATTACGACCGGGAATATTTCTACGGCGTCCAGCTCAACTACATCCTGCCGTATAATTTCTTGCGCAGCTTCCACCTGCAGGCGCCGATCATCTGGATCGGTCTTGGGTGGATCGCCAGCGGGCTGTTCATTGCGCCGGCCATTGCCGGTGGACGCGAGGCGAAGGGCCAGGGCTTCCTGGTCGACCTATTATTCTGGGTCTCTTTGTTCGTGGTCGCCGCGGCGCTGCTCGGCAATTATCTCGGAATCCAGGGCGCGATCGAGAATGGCTGGTTCTGGTTTGGAAACCAGGGCCTGTCCTACATCGAGCTCGGCCGATTCTGGCAGATCCTGTTCTTCGTCGCGCTACTGGCGTGGAGCGGCCTCATGTTCCGTGCGCTCTGGCCGAGCCGCGAGAGCCTCGTCCAGGCGACCCGGCAGTTCTGGACCGGCAACATCCGCCTCGAGCATCTGATCTGGGCGGCGACAATCAACGTCGCGGTGCTCTACATCTTTGGAATGATCCCGCTGACCGGGATCGAGAAGAGCTTCACCATCACCGATTTCTGGCGCTGGTGGGTCGTCCACCTGTGGGTCGAGCAGTCGTTCGAATTCTTCGCGGTGGCGATGAGCGCGTACCTGCTGATGTCACTGGGGCTCGTATCGCGAAAGCTCGCCGAGCGCTCGGTCTATCTCGAGCTGATCCTCATTTTCCTCGGCGGCGTTCTTGGCACAGGCCATCACCTCTATTGGGCCGGCGGTCCGGGCATGTGGGTTCCGCTTGGTTCGATGTTCTCCTTCATCGAAGTGCTTCCGCTCGTGCTTCTGATCCTCGAGGCGATCACCCAGCACCGGCTGATCAAGGGCGCCGGCACCGGGTTCGATTACGGCCTCGCCTATCTCTACATCATCGGTTCCGCCTTCTGGAACTTCGTCGGCGCCGGCGTGTTCGGCGGCGGCACCCTGAACGCGCCGCTCGTCAATTATTACGAACATGGCACCTTCCTGACGCTCAACCACGCGCACACCTCCTTGTTCGGCGCGTTCGGGCTGCTCGCACTCGGCCTGATCTATTTCTGCCTGCGCTATCGCGCCGGGCCGAACGCCGCGTTCAACGAGAGGCCGGGACGGATCGCCTTCTGGTGCTACAATGCCGGCCTCCTGATGTGGATCTTCCTCCACTTCTTCCCGATCGGCTGGCCGCAGCTGAATGCCGTCTATGAACATGGCTTCGCCTGGGCGCGAAGCCAGGCCTTCTACGATCAGACCCGCTTCTGGCAGTGGATGCGCATGCCCGGCGACATCGTCTTCTCGATCGGTACGCTGATCATGGCCTGGGATTTCCTGGCGAAGCTGCGCACGCCGCGCGGATTCGGGGAAAGACCGGCCGGAGCGCCGCTCGCCGCGTCCGCAGACTGAGCCTTCGCTTGAGCAGCATAAGCGGGTTTTAGAAGGAGGGCTGACGGCCGCGCGCAAGCGCGGCCATCCTCGGGGTCCGTAATTCTCCTTATGGGAAGCAGGGGTGCGACTGCACTATTGCGATTCATTATAAGGAGGAAGGCGATGAGGCGGAAACGGAGCGCAGGCGGGTGCGACGCCCTGGACGCGGCAGCGCTGTGGCCGTCCACCGCACAGCTCGCGGGCCTTCCATTGCCGGAACTCGTCCCCAAGCCGAGCGAACTCGAGCGATGAACTGGCCGTTTGCTGCGCGCGATCGGGTCGCGAGAAGGGAGCCGCGCTGATGGCACTTCATCACCTGCAAGCCGGAGAAAAGGTCCGCCTAGCCTCGCCTCGGTCCGCCGCCGGCGCGAAGCGATCGGCACTCGTGAAGACCGACGCCTTCGAGGCGGTGCAGCTCCTGCTTCGAGCGGGCGAAGACATCGCTCCGCACGCGGCGCCCGGCTACGCCACCATCCATTGTCTGGAAGGCCGGATCATCCTCGATACCGACGAGCGTATCGAGCTCGCGGCTGGAGACTGGCTCTATCTCAGCCGCGGCGAGCGTCATTCCGTCACGGCGCTGGAAGACAGTTCGCTTCTGGTGACGATCCTGTTCGAGTGACGCGGGGAGCTACAGCCAGGCCAGCAGCAGGGAACCGCGACAAAAGATGCTGATCAAGGTCGAAGCTACGCCCAATCCGGCGGCCAGGCGTTTTCTGCTTCCCTCGCCGCTGCCGCTCGACTCGCCGATCGCGTTCGTCCGTTCGAGCGAGCGTCGGCCGCGCATCGCCGAGCGGCTTCTGAAGATCCAGGGGGTGAGCGAACTCCTGTTCGCGCGCGAGTTCATTTCGGTCAGCCGGGATTCGACTGCCGAGCCTTGGCCCGATCTCCAGTTCGCAATCGTTGGGGAGATCAGCGAAGCGCTCGCGCAAGGCGAACATGCCGAACTCGACTGCTGGACCGAGGAGCAGCTCGCCTCGAACGATCCGGTCGAACAGCAGATCGCCGAACTGCTTCGGACGCGCATCGCGCCCAGGGTTGCGCGCGACGGCGGCAGGATCACCCTTCTGAGCTACAGCGATGGCGTCGCGACGGTGGAAATGCGCGGTGCATGCGGCGGCTGCCCGTCGGCGCTGATGACCTTGAAGCGAGGAGTCGAGACCATTCTCAAACACTACATCCCGGAGCTTCAGCGGGTCGAAGCCTCGCTCGAGGCTGACTCGAAGAAGCCGTTCTGGAAATCGATGCTCGAAGCCCGCGGCGCGCGGTTCCGCAATGGCTGAGGGCTTGGGGGACGGCCGCCGGGGCACCAGCGCCGGGACCGAGGAACGGCGTCCCCGCCCGAACGTTCATCAATCGGCAGTCCCCGCGGCGCGCCCGCGCCGCGTTTTGGGGAATCCGAACGATGGACGGTGGCCGGCGCGCAGCCGGAACGGGCAAGGCCCGGTTCCGCTCCTGGCGGGTTCGGCCGGAGGGCCTGTTTGCAAAGCCGCGGGCTGGCGAAGACTCCGTTGGCTGGCCGCGGGCCGCGCACGAACCGGCAAGACGCGCAACCGCCATGGAGCGCAGGATCGAATGCAGTGACCCATGAATATGGAGATCCGTTCAGTGAGGGAGCCGTCGCGGCGGCCGCGGCCAGGACGCTTGCACTCAGGAGCGAGCGGCCGGGACAACCGCTTGGCAGCTATATCGAGCGGGCGGTGCATGAATGCGTCTGCGCCTGCGCGGTCGAGATCGAGGACGGAATCGAGCGGGGCCGGTCGGGAATTCACGAAAGCCTCGTCGCGGAAGTGACGGCCGAGGTGACGCGGCGGATTGCCGCGAGTGCAAAGGCGCTCGGCGATGCCGCCGTGGACGAGGCCTCCGATCAATCCTTTCCGGCGAGCGACCCGCCTGGGTGGATTTGGCGCGCGCATGAGTACGATCCGAGGAGGACATGATGGGTGCTGACGATGCGGGTTCGACGGCGGTTCGGCCTTGTAGCGGCGATGCGGCCACGCATCGAGGGAGGCCCGCCTTGGCGAGGACCGGCGAGGCGCCGATGCCGGCGATCGGTGAGCCTGAATTGGGGGCCCTCCATATCCGCCTGATCGCTCAGGAGAATCTGCTCATCGCACTGCTGGCGCACGCGTCGGAACGGCAACTCGCGCTCGCCCGGTCGATTGCCGGCTATATTGCGCCCCGGGACGGCTTCACACCGCATCCGCTGACGGTGCATGCCGCAGCCCACATCACCGATCTGCTCGAACGCGCCTCGAGATTTTCCGACGGCGGCCTCGCGGATCCTCCTCTGGTGGACGATGATGGAGCAAGCCGATGAAGCCCCGACTTAACTATGCGTCGGCGTCGGCCGGCGGTTATGCAGCGATGCGCCAGCTGAATGATTATGTGGAAAGCTGCGGCCTCGAGCATTCGCTGCTGGAACTCATCAAGACCCGCGCATCACAGATCAACGGCTGCGCTTATTGTCTCGACATGCACACGAAGGACGCGCGGGCCGAAGGCGAAACGGAGCAGCGGCTCCATACGTTGTCCGCCTGGCGCGAGACACCATTCTTCAGCGAGCGCGAGCGGGCGGCCCTGGCCTGGACCGAGGCGGTCACGTCGATTGCCGACGGCCCGATCGGCGATGAGCTTTACGACCATGTTTCGATACACTTCTCAAGCAAGGAACTGGTCGACCTGACCCTCGCAATTATCGCGATCAACGGGTGGAACCGGCTGGCGATCCCGTTCCGGACGCAGCCCGGCACCTATCGTCGCGAACGCGCGAAGGCGGAAAGCCGGAGCGCCTGAACCGAGCGGCTACAGTTCACGTTCGGCAATCAGTTTCTTCTCCTCGGCGATCGCCTTGGCGGGCGACAAGCCCTTGGGACACACTTCTGTGCAGTTGAAGATGGTATGGCAGCGATAGAGCCGGAACGGGTCCTCGAGAAAGTCCAAGCGTTCGCCGGTTGCCTCGTCGCGGCTGTCGATGATCCAGCGATAGGCCTGGAGGAGCACCGCCGGGCCGAGATATTTGTCGCCATTCCACCAATAGCTGGGGCATCCGGTCGTGCAGCAGAAGCACAGGATGCACTCGTAAAGCCCGTCAAGCTTCGCCCGGTCCTCTGGCGATTGCAGCCGCTCCTTGCCCGAGGGGGCGGCGGTCACCGTCTTCAGCCACGGCTCGATCGACGCATATTGCGCGTAAGCGTGGGTGAGATCGGGGACGAGATCCTTCACCACCTCCATGTGCGGTAGCGGCGTGATCTGCACTTCGCCCTTCATCTGCTCGATTGGGGTGGTGCAGGCGAGCCGGTTCTTGCCGGCGATGTTCATTGCGCACGAGCCGCAAATGCCTTCGCGGCAGGAGCGGCGGAAGGTCAGGGTCGGATCCATCTCGTTCTTGATCCTGATCAGCGCGTCGAGGACCATCGGCCCGCATTTGTCGAGATCGATCGTGTAAGTGTCCCAGCGGGGATTGGCACCGGTTTCGGGATCATAGCGGTAGATCCTGAACGCCTTCAGCTGCTCGCCTTCCTCAGGCTTATATTTGCGGCCCCTGGTGATCCTGCTGTTCCCGGGAAGCGTGAACTCGGCCATCCCTGTTGCTCCGTGTTGCGCCTCGAGCTGCTCGATGCCGATCGATCAGACGGGAGCAACCGGGGGCAGCTGATGTGCGCGCACCGCTATCGTAGGCACATCGGGGGTCCTTGCTCAACCTGCTGGCGCCCTGCGGGTTCCCGGTCCGGAGGTGC
>Ga0207702_10004253_pt1 | contig 12780 bp, 10 predicted proteins | sample KBSCornC62_FD_184302 | JGI IMG/M metagenome (GOLD analysis project Ga0207702, IMG submission 184302) | Corn rhizosphere microbial communities from Kellogg Biological Station, Michigan, USA - KBS Corn C6-2 (SPAdes) (version 2) | ecosystem: Host-associated > Plants > Roots > Rhizosphere > Soil ...
ATTTCCTGCGCGACGAAGCGCAGCCGCCGCCGGCCAAGCGCGGGCTGCCGCCGTCGCCGGTGCCGCTCGCGCTGCATTTCAAGCTGATCGGTCACGCCCAGTTTCCGGGCGAAGCCGAACTCGAACGCAACCCGCGCGCGCGCAGCGCGGTGCTGCGCACGGCGGAGCGGATCGCATGAAGCGCATCGGCGCCGCCATCGTGCTGCTGCTGCTGATCGCGGTGATCGCCTCCGCGCTCGGCGTGGTGTACGCGCGCGAGCAGAACCGGCGCCTGTTCGTGGACTACACGCAGCAGCAGAAAGAGCGCGACGAACTCAACGTGGAATTCAGCCGGCTCGAACTGGAGCAGGCGACCTGGGCGGAAACCAACCGCATCGACCAGATCGCGCGCGGCCAGCTCGGCATGATCGCGCCGGCGCCGGCCGCCACCGTGGTGGTGAAACGATGAAAGCGGCGAAAGCGCGGCCGATTCCCGTCAACACGCGTGCGCGCCTGTATGTCGTGCTGATGGTGCTCGCGCTCGGCTGCAGCGCGCTGATCGTGCGCGCGGTGGATCTCCAGGTCGTGCGCAAGGATTTCTATCAGGAGCAGGGCGACGAGCGTTTCCTGCGCGAGATCCCGCTGCCCGTTTCGCGCGGCACGATCTACGACCGCAACGGCGAGCCGCTCGCGGTGTCGACGCCGGTGGAATCGATCTGGGCGAATCCGGGCGAGCTGCTCGACCAGGCGTCGCGCCTGCCGGAGCTCGCGCGCGCTCTCGGCATGGACGCGGACGCGCTCAAGGCCCGGCTGGAACAGCGCAAGGACAAGGAATTCGTCTACCTCAAGCGCCAGCTCAATCCGGACGACGCGGCGGAGATCGTCAAGCTCGGTATCCCGGGCGTGGCGAGCCAGCGCGAGTACAAGCGCTTTTATCCGAGCGGCGAAGTCACCGCGCACGTGGTCGGCGTGACCAACGTCGACGACCACGGCCAGGAAGGCCTGGAACTCGCGTTCGACGAATGGCTCGCCGGCAAGCCCGGCGCCGAACGCGTGATCCGCGACCGGCTCGGCCGCATCGTCGAGGACGTCGAAATGGCGCGCGAGCCGAAGCCCGGCCGCGACATCACGCTGTCGATCGACCGGCGCATCCAGTACCTTGCCTACCGCGAACTCAAGACCGCGCTGATCGAGCACCATGCGGGCTCGGGCTCGATGGTGATCCTCGACGTCAGCGACGGCGAAATCCTGGCGATGGTCAACCTGCCGTCGTACAACCCGAACGCGCACACCTCCGACATCGCGTCGCGCCGCAATCGCGCCGTGACCGACGTGGTCGAACCCGGTTCGACGATGAAGGCGTTTACGATCTCGGCCGCGCTCGAAAGCGGCAAGTGGAAGCCCGATTCCAAAGTCGACACCTCGCCGGGGTCTTACGAGATCTACGGCAAGGTGATCCACGACACGCACAACCACGGCCTGCTCACGCTCACGGGCGTGATCACGAAGTCGAGCAACATCGGCGCGGCGAAAGTCGCCGAGACGCTGTCGAAGGAAAGCCTGTACGACGTGTATCGCCGCTTCGGCCTGGGCGAATCGACCGGCAGCGGATTCCCGGGCGAATCGCCGGGCCTGTTGTCCGCGCCGACCGCGTGGGGTCCGGTGGAGAAGGCGACGATCTCTTACGGCTACGGCCTGAACGTCACGCCGCTGCAGCTGGCGCAAGGTTACGCCGCGCTCGCGAACGACGGGCGCCTGCGTGCGCCGACGTTCGTCAAAGGCGCGCGCAATCCGGACAACGCGGTGATCGATCCGCAGATCGCGCGCACCGTGATGGGCATGCTCGAAACCGTGGTCGAGCCGGGCGGCACGGCGTATCCGCAAGCGGTGATCGCGAACTACCAGGTCGCCGGCAAGACCGGCACGGCGCGCATGGCGCACGCCGGCAGCTACCAGAACCGCTACATCTCGCTGTTTGCCGGCGTCGTGCCGGCGAGCGCGCCGCGCCTCGTCGGGGTGGTCGTGATCAACGACACCGGCACGACCGGCGGCGGTGTGTACTACGGTGGTCTCGTATCGGCGCCGGTGTTCGCCAAGGTGATGGACGGTGCGCTGCGCCTGCTCGACGTGCCGCCGGACAACGTGCAGCACTGGTTTGCCGGCGGTCCGGCGACGGCGCCGGCCGCGATGCCGGCGGCGGCGAGCCTCGACGACGCGGCGGAGGAAGTGCCATGACGGCGCGCCTCGCGGACCTGCTCGAACGCATCGCCGACACGCGCCAGGCCGGCGACACCCTGGTGCGCGGCCTGACGCTCGACTCGCGCCAGGTGCGTTCCGGCGATGCGTTCATCGCATTGCGCGGCGCGCGCGCGCACGGCATTACGTTTGCCCCGGCGGCGTTGGCGCAGGGCGCTTCGGCAGTGATCGCCGAAACGCCCGCGCCGGCGACCGCTTCCGAGCCGTCGCTGCGCACGGACGCGGCCGACGCGCCGCTGATCTGGGTCGACGACCTGCGCGATCGCGTCGGCGAGATCGCCGCGCGATTTTTCGGCCGCCCGTCCAGCGCGCTGCGCACGATCGGCGTGACCGGAACGAACGGCAAGACCTCGATCGTGCAGCTTCTCGCGGCCGCGCTCAACGTGCTCGGCCAGCGCGCGGCGACCATCGGCACGCTCGGCGCCGGATTCGTCGGGAGTCTGCGCGCCGGGGAACGCACCACACCGGACGCGGTCAGCGTGCAGGCGCTGCTGGCCGAATTCCGCGACCACGGCGCGAGTCACGTCGCGATGGAAGTCTCCTCGCACGCGCTCGAACAGGGGCGCGTCAACGCGGTCGGCTTCGAGGTCGCCGTGTTCACCAACCTGACGCGCGATCACCTCGACTATCACGGCACGATGGAAGCGTACGGCCAGGCCAAGGCGCGCTTGTTCGCGTGGCCCGGCCTGCGCAGCGCCGTGATCAACGTCGACGACGCGTTCGGCCGCACGCTTGCCGCGCGTCTGCAGTCCGGCACGCAGCGCCTGCGCTACGCGATCGACGCGGCCGATGCCGAGGTGCGCGCCACCGACGTACACGCCAGCGGCGCCGGCCTCGGCTTCACGCTGCACACGCCGTGGGGCGTGGGCGCGATCGAAAGCGCGCTGCTGGGACGCTTCAATGTATACAATTTGCTGGCTGTCGCGGCCGTGCTCGGCGCGCTCGGCCAGCCGTTTGAACGCATCTGCGAGGCGCTGCACGCGCTGGCGCCGGTGCCGGGCCGCATGAACCGGCTCGGCGGCGGCGCGGCGCAGCCGCTGGTGGTGGTCGATTACGCGCACACGCCGGACGCGCTGGAGCAGGCGCTCGGCAGCCTGCGCGCGCATTGCGCCGGTCGGCTGGTGTGCGTGTTCGGCTGCGGTGGCGAACGCGACGCGGGCAAACGGCCGCTGATGGGCGCGATCGCCGAGCGCCTGGCCGATCGGGTGATCGTGACCGACGACAACCCGCGCAGCGAAGACGGCGCCGCCATCGTGCGCCAGATCGTCGCCGGACTGGCGCGGCCGGAGCGCGCCGTGGTGGAGCGCGACCGCGCCGCCGCGATCGCGCTTGCGCTGCGCAGCGCGTACGCCGGCGACGCGGTGCTGATCGCCGGGAAGGGCCACGAGCCGTACCAGGAAATCGGCGGCCAGCGCCTGCCGTTCGACGACCTCGACGTGGCGCGGCGTGCGCTCGGAGCGGCGGCATGATCGCGCTCACCACAAAACAGATCGCCGCGCTGACGGATGCGCGCCTGCGCGGCGCCGACGTCGCCGTGCGCGGCGTGTTCACCGACACGCGCAAGCCGCTGCCGGGCGCGCTGTTCGTCGCGCTCACTGGCGAGACGTTCGACGCGCACACGTTCCTGGATGTGGCCAAGCAGGGCGGCGCTGCGGCCGCGCTGGTCGCGCGCGAGTGCGCGGTCGATCTGCCGCAGCTGATCGTGCCCGACACCGAAATCGCGCTCGGACGCCTCGCCGGCGCGTTCCGCGCGCAGAGCGCGGCGCGCGTGGTCGGCATCACCGGATCGAACGGCAAGACCACGGTCAAGACGCTGCTCGCGGCGATTCTCGCGCTGCACGGCCGCACGCACGTCAACGCCGGCAATCTCAACAACGAAATCGGGCTGCCGCTGTCGCTGCTCGCGATGCCGGAGGACACGCAATACGCCGTGCTCGAAATGGGCGCGGGCAAGCCCGGCGACATCGCCTACCTCGCCGCCATCGCGCGGCCAGAAATCGGTCTCGTAAACAACATCGCGCCGGCCCATCTTGAGCGCATGGGAAGTCTTGCCGGAATCGCTGAAACGAAGGGCGCGATCTACACCGCGCTGCCGCCGCACGGGGTCGCCGTGATCAACGCCGACGACGCGTTCGCGCCGCTGTTCGGCAAGCTCGCCGGTGCGCGCCGCGTCCTGCGCTTCGGTCTGGAGCACGAGGCCGACGTGCGCGGCGAAATCGTCGAGCTGGGCGCGAAATCGCGCTTCGATCTGATCGCGGACGGCACGCGCACGCCGGTCGAGCTGCCGCTCGCCGGGCGGCACAACGTACAGAACGCGCTCGCCGCGGCGGCGCTCGCGCGCGCACTCGACGTGCCGCTCGCGACCATCAGACACGGGCTGGAGACGGCGGCGCCGGTATCGGGCCGCCTGATCCGCCATGCCATGCCGCAGGGCTGGACACTGATCGACGACAGCTACAACGCGAACCCGGGCTCGACCGCGGCCGCGATCGCGACGCTGGCGTCCGAGCCGGGCGAAGCCTGGCTCGTGCTCGGCGACATGCGCGAGCTCGGTGCGGACGCGCCGAAGCTGCATGCCGATACCGGCGCACTTGCGCGCGAACGCGGCATCGTGCGCCTGTTCACGGTCGGCGAACTGGCGCATGCGGCATCGCGCGCGTTCGGCCCCGGCGCCACCCATTTCGCGGACCAGGCCGCGCTTGCCAGCGCGCTGGCGGCAGCGGTCAAACCGGGCGTGCGTGTGCTGGTCAAAGGCTCGCGCGGTTCGGCGATGGAGCGCGTGGTGCGCGCGCTGCTCGGCGACGGCCACGGCGGCGGAGGTGCGCGGCATGTTGCTTGAACTCGCCGAGTGGCTGAAGGGACAGGTGAGCGTGTTTCATCTGTTCCAGTACGTCACGTTCCGCACCATCATGGGCGCGCTGACCGCGCTCGTGGTCGCGTTGCTGCTCGGCCCGGATCTGATCCGGAAGCTGACGGAAGTGAAAGCAGGGCAGGTCGTGCGCAGCGACGGTCCGCAGAGTCACCTGTCGAAGGCCGGCACGCCGACGATGGGCGGTGCGCTGATCCTGTTCGCGGTCGCGGTGTCGACGCTTCTGTGGTCGGACCTGCACAACCGTTACGTCTGGATCACGCTCGCCGTCACGCTCGCGTTCGGCCTGATCGGTTTCTACGACGACTACAAAAAATTGGTGCTGAAAGACAGCCGCGGCCTGATCGCGCGCTGGAAATATTTCTGGCAGTCCGTGGTCGGCCTGAGTGCGGCCGGCGGACTGTACTGGGTGTTGTCGCAGGACTCGCCCGCGGCGATCGCGCTGTACGTGCCGTTGTTCAAGCAGGTCGCGATTCCGCTCGGCGTCGTGTTCGTCGGCGTGGCCTATTTCATCATCGTCGGATTTTCCAATGCGGTGAACCTGACCGACGGCCTGGACGGGCTCGCCATCATGCCGACCGTGCTGGTCGCCTCCGCGCTCGGCGTGTTCGCGTACGCCGCGGGCCACAGCGTGTTCGCGACGTACCTGCAGATTCCCGCGGTGCCGGGCGCGGGCGAACTGTGCATTTTCTGCGGCGCCCTCGCCGGCGCGGGTCTCGGGTTCCTGTGGTTCAACGCCTATCCGGCGCAGGTCTTTATGGGCGACGTCGGCGCGCTCGCGGTCGGCGCGGCGCTCGGCACGGTCGCGGTGATCGTGCGCCAGGAAATCGTGCTGCTGATCATGGGCGGCGTGTTCGTGATGGAAACCGCGTCCGTGATCCTGCAGGTGGCGAGCTACAAGCTCACCGGCAAGCGCATCTTCCGCATGGCGCCGATCCACCATCACTTCGAATTGAAGGGCTGGCCGGAACCGCGCGTGATCGTGCGCTTCTGGATCATCAGCGTCGTGCTGGTGCTGATCGGCCTTGCCACGTTGAAGGTGCGCTGACCATGTTCGGCTTCGGCAAGCAAGCGACACGCCGCGACGACAGCAAGGGCCGCTACGACCTCGGCCTGATGCTGGCGGCGATCGCGCTCGCGAGCCTGGGCGTGATCATGGTCGGATCGAGTTCGATCGCGATCGCCGACGGACAGCATGTCGGGCCGTTCTACTATTTGATTCGGCACCTGGTGTTCCTCACACTCGGCGTTATCCTGTGCGGCGTCGTCATGCGTATCGAGCTCGACTGGTTCGAGCGCCACGCGTTCACGCTGCTGCTGTTCGCCGTGATCCTGCTGCTGCTCGTGTTCGTCCCGGGTCTGGGCATGCGCATCAACGGCGCGCGCCGCTGGATCCGCCTCGGCATCGTCGGCTTCCAGTCGGTCGAGGCGGTGAAACTGCTATTCATCGTGTACATCGCGAGCTACCTCGTGCGCCAGCGCGACAGCGTGCAGGGCCGCTTCTTCGGCGTGGTCAAGCCGCTCGGCATGGCGGTGGTGATGGTCGCGCTGCTGCTCGCGCAGCCGGATTTCGGCAGCGCCACGCTGATCATTGCGGTCACGATCGGCATGGTATGGCTCGGCGGCGCGCGCATGCGCAACCTCGCGTACATGGCGATCCCGGTAATGCCGGCGATCGCCTGGGCGGCGTTGACCTCGGACTACCGCGTCAAGCGCCTGACCTCGTTCCTCAATCCGTGGGAACACCCGTTCGACGACGGTTTCCAGCTGACCCAGGCGCTGATCGCGATCGGGCGCGGCGAGTGGTTCGGCGTGGGCCTGGGCGCGAGCGTGCAGAAACTGTTCTACCTGCCCGAAGCGCACACCGACTTCATTCTGGCGGTGATCGCCGAGGAACTCGGCCTGTTCGGGATTCTTTTGGTGCTGGTCCTGTTCGCTGCCCTCGTGGGACGCGCGTTGATGCTCGGCTTGCGCGCAGTGGAACAGGGCCAGCGTTTTGCCGGCTATTGCGCGTTCGGCACCGGCTTGTGGCTCGGCCTGCAGACGCTGGTGTCGATCGGCGTGAACCTGGGCGTGCTGCCGACCAAAGGCCTGACGTTGCCGCTGATTTCCTCCGGCGGCTCCAGCGTGCTGATGACCTGCGCCGCGATCGGTCTGCTGCTGCGCGTGAGCTTCGAAGTCTCGCGTCCGATCCCGAGCGACGCGCAGATCGTCAAGCCCGAAGCCTTGCTGCGCGAGGCGCGCGCGAAGCCCGAATCGCTGCCGCGCGGGGTGCGCGCATGAACGCTGCACAGAAACCCGTGCTGATCATGGCCGGCGGCACCGGCGGGCATATCTTCCCCGGCATCGCGGTGGCGCAGGAACTGCGCGCACGCGGCGTGCCGGTGCTGTGGCTCGGTGCCCAGGGCGGCATGGAAACGCGCGTCGTGCCGCAGCACGGACTGCCGATCGAAACGATCGCGATCTCGGGTTTGCGCCGCAAGGGCCTGCTGCGTGCGCTGAGCATGCCGCTGCGCCTGGCGCGCGCCACGCTCGCCGCGCGCCGGGTGCTGCGCCGGAACGCGCCGCGCAGCGTGTTGTCGATGGGCGGCTACGCCGCGGCGCCGGGCGGACTCGCCGCGCGCTTTGCACACGTGCCGCTGATCGTGCACGAGCAAAACCGCATCGCCGGCGTCACCAATCGCCTGCTGTCGCGCTGGGCGCAGCGCGTACTGACCGGTTTCGCCGGCGCATTCGCGCAGGAAACCTGGGTCGGCAATCCGGTGCGCGCGACGATCGCCGAGCTGCCGCCGCCGGAGGAACGCTACGCACGCCGCAGCGGACCGCTGCAGTTGCTCGTGCTCGGCGGCAGCCAGGGGGCGCAAAGCCTGAACGCCGCGCTGCCGGAAGTGCTGCGCCGGCGCGGGGCGAAATTTCCCGTCGTGGTGCGACATCAGTGCGGCGAAGCGCATTTCGACAAGGCGCGCGCGGCGTATCTGGCCGCCGGCGTCGAAGCGGACGTGGTGCCGTTCGAGAAAGACATGGCCGGTGCCTACGCCTGGGCGGATCTCGTGATCTGCCGTGCCGGCGCGCTGACGCTGGCCGAACTCGCAGCTGCCGGCGCGCCCGCGATCCTGGTGCCGTACCCGCACGCGGTCGACGACCATCAGACGAAAAATGCCGAAGCGATGGTCGCCGCCGGCGGTGCCGTGCTGGTCGCGGAAGGCACGGATTTCGTCAAGCGGCTCGGTGCAGAATTCGAGAAACTCGGTTCGCGCGACACGCTGCTGCGCATGGCGCTCGCCGCGCGCACGCTCGCCAAGCCCGACGCCGCGCAACGCATCGCCGATGCGTGCCTCGAGGTGGCGCGATGATCACCAAGCGCCTGGCCACGCACGGCGACATCATGAGCGACTTCCGCCGCGTGCATTTCGTCGGCATCGGCGGCGCCGGCATGAGCGGCATTGCCGAAGTGCTGCATAACCTGGGATACGCCGTGTCGGGTTCGGACAAATCCGACTCCGTCGTCACGCGTCGCCTCGCCGGGCTCGGCGTGCAGATCCACAAGGGCCACGACGCGGCCAACGTCGCCGACGCGGACGTGCTGGTCGTTTCGAGCGCGATCAAACCGGACAATCCGGAACTGCTGTACGCGCGCGAAAAGCGCATGCCGGTCGTGCCGCGCGCGGAGATGCTCGGCGAGTTGATGCGCTTCCGCCGCGGCATCGCGGTCGCGGGCACGCACGGCAAGACCACGACCACGAGCCTGTGCGCCAGTGTGCTGGCCGAAGGCGGGCTCGATCCGACGTTCGTGATCGGCGGCCAGCTGCTCGCCGCAGGCACGCACGCGCGGCTCGGCACCGGCGAGTACCTCGTCGCCGAGGCGGACGAGTCCGACGGCTCGTTCCTGCTGCTCAATCCGGTGATCGCGATCGTGACGAACATCGACGCCGATCACCTGGAAAACTACGGCGGCGATTTCGCCCAGGTGAAAAAGGCCTTCGACGATTTCCTGCATCGGCTGCCGTTCTACGGCGTGGCTGTGCTGTGCGTGGACGACGCCGAAGTGGCGCAGCTCGCGCAAACCACAGTGCGCCGCACGCTGACCTATGCGATCGACGACGTCGCGGCCGATGTGCGCGCCAGCCACGTGCGCCAGCAGGGCGCGCAGATGCATTTCGATCTGCACCTGCCGGACCGCGACGCGCCGCTGGCGGTCGCGCTCAACGCGCCGGGACGGCACAACGTGCAGAACGCGCTGGCCGCTGCCGCGGTCGGCTGGCAGCTCGGCGTCGAAGCCGATGCGATCGCGCGGGCGCTCGCCGCATTTCAGGGCGTCGGACGCCGCTTCCAGTTCCGCGGCGAACTCGCGCTCGACCAGGGTACGGCGCTGCTGGTCGACGACTACGGTCACCATCCGCGCGAACTCGCGGCGGTATTTGCCGCCGCGCGCGGCGGCTGGCCCGAGCGGCGCCTGGTGGTCGCGTTCCAGCCGCACCGCTACACGCGCACGCGCGACCTGCTCGACGATTTCGCCAACGTGCTCGCCGACGTCGATGTGCTCGTGCTGACGGACGTCTATCCGGCCGGCGAAGCGCCGATCGCCGGCGCCGACGGGCGCGCGCTGGCCCGCGCGGTGCGTGCGCGCGGCAAGGTCGACCCGGTGCTGGTCGAACATCCGCGCGATCTCAAAGGTGCGCTGCCGGCGCTGCTCGGCGCCGGCGACCTCCTGCTGCTGATGGGCGCCGGCGATATCGGCGCCGCCGCGATCGAGCTGGGCGCGGCGGGGCAACTGAAAAGCGACAAGGTGAACTGATGCGCATCGCCGATCCCAAACAATTCGGACGCGTGGCGGTGGTGATGGGCGGCAGCTCGGCCGAGCGCGAGGTGTCGCTCGATTCCGGCCGCAACGTGCTCGCTGCGCTGCGCGCGCGCGGCGTCGACGCGCACGGCATCGACGGCATCCCGGCGCTGCTGGATGCGCTGCGCGCGGGCCATTTCGCACGCGTGTTCAACATCCTGCACGGCCGCGGCGGCGAAGACGGCGTGCTGCAGGGGGCGCTGGTTTCGCTCGGCGTTCCGTGCACGGGCTCGGGCGTGCTCGGCTCGGCCTTGTCGATGGACAAGATCCGCACCAAGCAGGTGTGGAACGCGCTCGGCCTGCCCACGCCGGGCTATGTGCGCCATCGCCCGGGCGAGGATCTCGGCGCCGCGGTCGCGGCGCTGGGCATGCCGGTCGTGGTCAAGCCGTCGCACGAAGGTTCCAGCGTCGGCATCACGCGCGTGCGCGAAACGAAAGACCTCGCCGACGCGATCGCGCTCGCCGCGCGTTACGACGGCGAACTCGTGATCGAGCAGATGATCCTGGGCGAGGAATACACCGTCGGCGTGTTGCAGGGCGCCGCGCTGCCGTCGATCCGCATCGTGCCCGCCGGCGAGTTCTACGATTACCACGCGAAATATGTCGCCGAAGACACGCAATACGTCTGCCCCGGCCTGGACGAAGCCGGCGAACGCGACATCCGCAAGCTCGCGCTGGCCGCGTTCGACTCGGCCGGCTGCTCCGGCTGGGGCCGTGTCGACGTCATGCGTGATAAGGGCGGCAAGTTCTGGTTGCTCGAGGTGAACACCGCGCCTGGCATGACCAGCCACTCGCTGGTGCCGAAAGCCGCGCGCGCGGTCGGCATCGACTTCGAGGAGCTGTGCTGGCGGATCCTCGAAACGAGCTTCGAATCGCTGCCGGCGCCGGCGGGGAGGGCCGAATGAACGGCCGCTTCGTCCTCAAGCTGATCGCTTGGGCGATCGCGCTCACCCTGGTGACGCTGCCCGTGGTCGGTGTGCTCAATGGCTGGTTCGCGGTCGAGCGCTGGCCGGTGCGTTACGTCGAGATTGAAGCCGAGTACAGCCACGTCAGCGCGGAACAGATCCGAGCGGCGGCGGCCTCGCACCTGGGTGCGGGATTTTTCGCGCTGAACCTGGCCGACGTGCGCGGCGCGGTCGCGGCGCTGCCGTGGGTCGAGGCCGTGGAGGCGCGCAAGCGCTGGCCGGATACCGTGGTCCTCGCGGTGCGTGAGCGCCAGCCGGTCGCACGCTGGGGCGACAAGCGCCTGGTCGGGCGCGACGGCAGTCTCTTCAGCGTGCCCGGCGCGGAACAGATCGAAGGCCTGCCGCAGCTGGAAGGCCCGGACAACGAACTCGCCAACGTGCTGGATTTCTACGGCCGCACGCAGAAAGCGCTGAGCGGCAGCGGCCTGACGCCCGCGGGCGTGAGCCTGAGCGGGCGCGGCAGCTGGAAGATCACGCTGGTCGGCGGCGCCGAAATCCTGCTCGGGCACGAACCGGTGGAGGCGCGCATGCAGCGTTTCCTGGACGTGCTGCCGCGCCTTTCCGGCGATCACCCCGGCGGTTTCCAGCGCGCCGACCTGCGCTACAGCAACGGTTTTGCCGTGCAGTGGTCGGCCGCTCCCGTCGCGCCGCCGGCCGCGCCGGCGGCAGCGCCCAAACCGAGCGGCCCGAGTGCCGCTTTCCTTCCCGCCCGCACCGCCCGCACGAGGACCGCATGAAGGCGAAGAGCGAAAAATCGCTGATCGTGGGGCTCGACATCGGCACCTCGAAGGTGGTCGCGATCGTCGGCGAATACGCGCTGGGCGAGCCGGTCGAGGTGATCGGCATCGGCTCGCACGCCTCGCACGGGCTCAAGCGCGGCGTCGTGGTCGACATCGAGTCGACCGTGCAGTCGATCCAGCGTGCGGTCGAGGAAGCCGAACTGATGGCCGGCTGCGAGATCCGCTCGGTCTACGCCGGCATTTCCGGCAGCCATATCGTCGGACGCAATTCGCACGGCACCGCGCCCATCCGCGACCGCGAAGTGACCCCGGAGGACGTCGAGCACGTGCTCGACGCGGCCTGCGCGGTCGCCATCCCGGCGGACCAGCGCGTGCTGTACAAGGAACCGCAGGAATACATCATCGACGGCCAGGAAGACATTCGCCATCCGATCGGCATGAGCGGCGTGCGCCTGGAAGCGAACGTGCACATCGTCAGCGGTGCGGTGTCGTCGGCGCAGAACATCACCAAGTGCGTGCAGCGCTGCGGCCTGCAGGTCGACGATCTGATCCCGGCGGCGATCGCGTCGAGCAAGGCGATCCTGGTGCAGGACGAGCGCGAGCTCGGCGTCTGCCTGGTCGACATCGGCGCCGGCACGACGGACATCTCGATCTTCACGCAAGGCGCGATCCGGCACACGGCGTCGCTGCCGATCGGCGGCGACCAGGTCACGAACGACATCGCGCAGGGTTTTCGCACGCCCACCGCCCACGCGGAGGAGATCAAGGTCAAGTACGCCTGCGCGCTGGCGCAGCTCGCGCACGCCGAGGAGACGATCCAGGTGCCGAGCGTCGGCGACCGGCCGCCGCGCCGGCTCGCGCGCCAGACCCTGGCCGAATGGGTCCAGCCGCGCTACGAAGAACTGTTCGGCATGGTGCAGGCGGAACTGCGCCGTTCGGGGTACGAAAGCCTGGTCGCGGCCGGCATCGTGCTGAGCGGCGGCGCATCCAAGATGGAAGGCGTGGTCGAACTGGCGGAGGAAGTCTTCCACCTGCCGGTGCGGGTCGGCCTGCCGCAGCACGTGACGGGCCTGGCCGACGTGGTCAGCAATCCGATCTACGCCACTGGCGTGGGTCTCCTTTTATATGGCA
>Ga0207702_10004256_pt1 | contig 12773 bp, 23 predicted proteins | sample KBSCornC62_FD_184302 | JGI IMG/M metagenome (GOLD analysis project Ga0207702, IMG submission 184302) | Corn rhizosphere microbial communities from Kellogg Biological Station, Michigan, USA - KBS Corn C6-2 (SPAdes) (version 2) | ecosystem: Host-associated > Plants > Roots > Rhizosphere > Soil ...
GTGAGTCTCGGCCGAATGCCTTCCCATTTCGCACCATCCTTCGAAGAGTGAACCGTCCGGCATCCCAGGGGGCCAGGATGCCGGACGGAATCAGAGACGCACCTTACTTTTTGTCGGTCTGACCGTTCGCCTTCGCGGCTGCCTCGCGGATCGCCTTCGCGTCCGCCTTCGCCTTGTCCGCCTCGGCCTGCGTCCGCATCCGGAACGTGAGAACGTTCTCCGGAAGACCCCGCATCGGCGAGACACGGAGGTTCAGACGCTCCCCCTTGTCGGCCGGACGAACCTGCGTGTAGTCCTGCGCCAGCTTGACCCACTTGGCCTTCGCGGCCTTGTCCGCGAACGCCACCTGAAGACCCTGGTCCCCGGTGTAGGCGTCCGAGCTGAAGTACGACCATGCTTCCTCGACCTCGGCCCGGACGCTCTCGGGGATTGAGTCGAGATCGGTGACGGGTGCCGACTTGGCCAGGTTGACGACGGAGAACTGAAGGGCCATGACTGCCTCCTGTGTGATGCCCGGAGCGTGTCTCCGGGGTACGCAAGGACAGTAGCATGACCCGCCAGCATTCCGCTACTTGTTTCGTCAGGAACCTTGAGGCGGTTCCGGCGTCTGCGGCGCCGTGTCCATCTCCGGGGCGACGGTGGCCGCTGCCGGGGCCACCGTGGCCGCTGGCGGCTGCTCCGTCACCGGAGCACCGACCGGAACCCCCGGAGCTGTCACGCCCGCCAGAGCCGTTTCCAGAGCCGCCGCCACGTCCGAGAGGATCATGTGGATGGCGCCGAGGTGACCGTTCACCTCTCCGAGAGCCGTGTTCACTCCGGAGATGGACGCGAAGTGATGCGTCGGATCGTCGTTTCCGGCCGTGTCCCGCGAGGCGAACCCGACACGGTACGTATCCCGTACCGCCCCGAGGAGATCGGAGAGGTTCTTCGAGTCCTGATCGGACCATGCCATTGTGCCGTCATCTCCTGTGCTCGTAGTCGGTTGCATCCAATCCTTCAGGATGCGGTTGTCGTCGCAGAGTCCGACCCCGGCGACGTTGACCTGATCGGAGTATTGCCTTGCGTAGAACTGGTCACGCGACCACCCCGGAGGCAGCGTGATCTGATCGTCGGCCAACCGCGAGTAGTTCGCGTACCAGAGCCGTCGCCATCCGGGAGGGAAAAGGTTCGCGACGATCCGGTTTGCATCCGCGTAGTTCGGATACGTGTAGACAAGGCCGAACATGAGCCCAGCCTTGACAGCCGCGTTCGCGAACTCCCGAGCGTTGACAGCGGCACGGTCCGGAGTATTCGGGTCCTCGACGTCGAGAGCGATGACGTCGTTTCGTGGGTCGAACCCTGCCGCTGAGACTACCGCCCAGCAGTGAGCGAACTCATCCGCACCGTTGTTCTTCGCCCGAGCGAAATGGTAGGCGATGCGCCTGAGACCCTTGGAAGCCTTCCACCGTTCCGCGAACGTCGGATCGGTGAAGGCGTTCGGTCCCGCACCTTCCGTCGCCTTCAGTGCAACGGCCTTCCGGTGTGAGCTGTACGCGGGGACGTCGTACCTGATCTGATGGTGGGAGAGGTCAGCGAAATTCCCGGTCACGCCGATTCCTCCGCCGCTGGCCACCAGATAGAACGCGACTTCTTTTCCCGCTGCTCCCCCGACTCATTCGGCTTGTCCTTCACCGGAGGCGGCTTCGGATTCCCGTTCTCGTCCGTCTCCGACTCTTCGCCTTCCGGCTCTGTCTTCTTCAGCCCGAACTCTTCCAACACGGACCGGAAGGCTGCCTTTCCGTAGTCACGGCGGATGATGTCAGCCGCACGGCGAATGGTCTCGTCCTCGGCGTCACTCACCGGAAGCCTCCTCCCGCTCCACCTCTGCCGCCATCTTCGTAGAGACGCGCGCCAGTTCCTTCGCCTGTTCCTCCGTCAGACCGTAATCGACTACCTCGTCGGTTTCGGCGTTGACGACCTCCCAGGTATCAGAGTTCTCGGTCTTGCGGGCGTGGTACCGTTCCTCCGCCATTGTCGGTGCCCCCTTCCTGTGTCGATTGTACCGTGTCAGTTCCGCCCGAATAGGTCACTGGACCGTTCTCCGGGTTCAATACTTCCGCGACTCCTTCCTTGACCTTGTCCTTCAGCACACCGTTGTGGACATCGTCCCTTATCGCCTGTGCGGTCTCCACGGCCTGTTGGGAGTTCTGCTTGGCCTTGAATGCCTGCCAAGCAGAAAGGCTAGAAGGAACAATAACCAGAACGATAGTGGTGAGAAACCGAAGATACGTGTCGGTGTCCTGTCCCGCTAGGGAAAGGGTAACATACCCGCCCATCACGATAGCGAAGAGTACGACACCGCTAAGAATCAGAATGACAAAGTTTCTGTCACGGTTGGGGTTTCCTTCTGACAATGGCACGGACGGCCTTTCCTCGTCGGTTGTAGTCATCACGCGTAGCCTCTCGGGACCTTCCGTTCCACGATGACGCCAACCGAAAGACCGTTTGCAGCCGCCACCATCCACACTTCGTTCTGACCGTGGAACTCGTACGGTCCTGTGTTACCCGTGTTCGGCAACCGTCCGCCCGGACCCGCAGTGCCCGACGTGGACAGGTTCCCTTGGACACTGGACATCTGCTGTTTCGTCCCGACGTACGTCACCTGATTCGATGTGATGAAGAACCGATGCCGCAACGGGTCCTCCGCCACGAGACGGAACGGACCGGAACCGTCCGGCGGTTCCAACGTGTACCCGGACGTTTCAATCAGGTATTCCTCACGCGGAGGCGGAGGAACAGAGGTGCCGATGATGTGAACGGGAACCGCAGTGAGAGCTGCGTCCCCCTGCTGAACAGTCATGCCGCTACCGCTCCCTTTACCGCCGAACCGGCGAGACGCGCAGCCTTCCCGGCCGCATCGAACCCGGTGATCTTGTTCACTGCCAGAGAAATCAGGGTCAAACCTAGAGCAATCTCAATCAGCCTCAGTGCGAAGTGCCGAGAGTTCGCGAACAGTTCGGAGAACGAAGGCAGGCCAGGGAGCAGCATGGAAGCCGCCGCACTAGCGACGCTCCCCGCCGAGATATTCTGTGTACTCTGTAGCGCTTGTGTGCTGGCCACGAGCCGCCTCGCCTTCCAAAATCCCCACATCGGAACCTCGCGCACATTCGCGCCAGTATGCGGAGCCTCGATGACGTTACCGTTCCCCGAGTAAATCTGTACGTGTCCGGGGTCCGGGAACACTAGGTCGCCCGGCTGTAGTTGATCCCTCGTCACCGGCTGTCCCTGTAGAACCTGAAGGCCGGTGAAGTGAGGGAGGTTAATTCCGATCTGTTTGTACGCCCACATGGTGAGACCGGAGCAGTCGAAACCGACTCCGGGGGTAGACCCTCCCCAGCGGTACGGCACGCCGAGCTGAGACCGTGCCGCATCCAACACGGCACCGACATTCCCGGTAGCGGCTAGTACCAATGTGGGTTCCTAGATAGCCATTTCATGTACGCGTGGTCCGGCGTTCCGTAGGTGGCCGCAATGTAGTTCAGCAGCCATTTGATCTGCGGTCCGGACTGCCCGGAGTTCGCGGCCCGTGCCTCAGTCGTTGACAGACCATAGCCACCGTACATGTTCGACATTGTGCCGTTAGTGGCGGACGTGCCGTGTCCCAACGCCTGAGCAATTCCGAACGCACCGCTAGAACTGTTCCGAGCTGTCGGGTCCCATCCTGATTCGCCCATCACGAGTTTGTTCAGGGAATCCCATTGGGCATCCCCGAACTTGCCGTGGTTCATGGCCATACCTAGACCGACGATGCCCGCATGATCCTGTGGGTTGTCGATGTTCGGATCGGGAGAGCCGGACCCCGGTATCTTGTTGGACAGTCCGCCCGGAAGAATCGACGGACCCGGCAGCGGCTGCTTTCCCGAAACCAAATCCTGAAGGGTGGACAGGACAGACCGGTTCGCCCATCCTGCCCATACGAAAACGATACCCGCACCCAGTGCGAGATACGCTGTCGTATTCCCCTTCTGAGCCACCTCAGTTCACCACGTGCGTTTCCGAGAGCAGCCACAGGAACAGGCCAAGCGCCAGCAGAGTCGCCCACAGATTCCCGACACGCGGGTAACGCGGAGCTGCCCACGCCAAGACAGCCGCCACGGCGAAACAGAGCAACGCGAGGAACTGAAGAACGCTCATCGGTCAGTACCCCGAGGCGTTCGGGACAGCCGCGAGGGTCGGCGTCTGCGGCGTCTGTGTGACTACCTGACCGGTCGCCGGGTGTCGGGCGATACAGTACCGAGTCCAGTAGTCCAACGCGACCTCCATCGCCCCACCGACCACGAGGACATTGACGTCCTTCGTCAGCAGGGAAATCGCGGCGACGACGCCAACCGACGTCCATGCGGCTTGCTTCCGCGACGCTTCCACGTTCTTGTCGTATGCATCCGTCGCCATGATGGTGCCGTTGTTCGGCGTCATCGTGGCGTGGATCGCGAACACGAGACCGGCGACACCGATCGCGGTTCCCACCGACGCAGAAGGCGTCAGTATCGACTTGATTGTCATGCTGCCGTACCTACTTTCTTGACGACCGTCGTGTAGATCAGTGCCTTCGCTGGCCATTCCCCGCCGTGCGACGAGTAGAACGCCAGGTACCGGGCATTCCGATGGTCATTCACCGTCGCCCGTAGAGCTGTCTCGATCTGATTCGCACTGGCGCCGGCATCGGAGAACCGTTGGACGAGAGCACGCGCACCCGTGGTCTTGGAGAGCTGATGCGTTTGCACGTCGTAAATCCAGTGCGTTGTCGTTCCCCCGGTTGATGGCGGGGGAGTTGTCGGCGTGGACGTGAGCCGGATCGGCGGGAAACCCTGAGGAGGATTCCCGATCACACCGACAACCTGATGGAAGATGTCCGCCTGCGGCTGCGTGACCGGCGTTCCTCCGAGAACATTCCGGAGAGCCGCGGTAACCGAATCGCTGGGAATTCCGAGGTCCACGGCCTGAGCCGCTGTCAGCCAATCGAGATTCGTGTCGATTCCCGGCTGCTGTTGTACGATCGGAGGAGCGACAGGATCGCCGAACTGATTTGTGACACCATTTGATCCTCCCGGACCTACCGGTGTCGTATCTCCGAACGCATTCGAGTCAACGGCGCCCGTTCCCGTGTCCACTACCGGAGCCGCCGCCGCTGCCTGACGCTTCCGGTAGTACCCGTACCCGAACGCGGCCGCAACGAACACGGCCGCGCCCGCAAGGTACTTCTTCTTCACGTCCCCGAGACCGGGGACCTTCACCGTTCCGTCGAGAGCTGCCATCAGAACGCCGCCGATGCCCACACGTCAACCTGCGTTCCCGGGGTCACGGGGAGCACAGTCGGTGCAACCGGATTCTGATATTCGGTCGGGAATCCGCGAACCTCTGCCCGCATCATTCCCGTCCGCATCTCACCCTGCGAACCGTACGGCGAATCCGGACCGTCGAACGACTGAGGAGTGCCGACCGGGTGCTTCCCCAGCCAAGTACCTTCCTCACCGTCCGACCGGAGGCCGGTGTAGTCGAACAGAGCCGAATCGTGCTGAACAACTCTGATCGAGTGACCGGCCCGGAACTCCTCATTGGAGTTCAGTTCCCCGTACCCCTGGTCCACGTCCGCTTGGCCAAGGTGAGAACCGCCGCCCATTCCGCCGAGACCGCCGGACAGACTCCGGAGCTGTCCCTCAGCCTTCCGCAGACCGTTTTCGTTCGGGGCGTCGTACCTGTCCACGGAAATGTGCCATGTCTCTTCGTGCCCGCCGGGGGCGTCGAGCATGGCGACCGTTCCGCCTTGTTCCTTCCCGTGCAACGCCCGGAGTTGATCCCCGACAACCGAGAGAGCATCGGGGTTCAGAGTCGAGATGGTATCGGCCATCGGGACCGGGTACAGACCGCCGTGCGAGGAAGGCGTTTCGTCCAACGCCCCTGGCTCCGTCTGGACATACCCGCCGGGAATGTCGACGTATTCCGCGATCTGTCCGGAGAGGTTGTCGGCGTACGTTCCCTGACCACGGTATCCGAGGCCGTAACCGGCTGGCCAAACCTGATCGGCGGTGTCGCCCGGCGACTTGTGGCGTTCGTCGGGGGTCCCCTGTTCGAGAACCTGATACGAACCCTCATCCACCGTTCCGGCTGGCGCCAGGTCAAGTTCTCCGTAGAGACCGGTCAACCCTGCCAGCGCAGCCATTACGCGGCGCCAGTGATGACGGTGTGCTCAGACCGGGTGAAGAACCGTGTACCGGCGTCGATGACCTGAGCTGTCTTGTGGGTCGGGTACACGAGAGTCGTCACCATTCCGGTAAGGACCATCAGCCCGAGGAGTTTCTGTGCGGTACTCACTTGTTCAACCCCAAAGCCTTGTTCACGTTTTCGATGACTGAGGGAGCATTGCCGATAGGCGCCAGCGTCACCGTCAGAATCATTCCCCATCCCAAACCCTGCGCTAGCTTCGTCGAGAGGTTTTCCAAGCCTCCGAGAGCCATCGCGAGGAGGACTGTTGCGGGGATGATCCGCCAGTTAAACGCTGGCGCCTTTCCCGGCTGCGTGATCGGCGCAAACACAACCTCATTCGCGGCCGTAATCGCACCGGCCGTGAGAACAAGAGCTGGCGCCGATGCCATCGGTCAGACCGAAGGCAGAGCGGAAAGACCGGGGAGCGTCCGCACCTTGGAGGCGAGAACGACACCCGCGAGGAAGATCACGGCGTAGATCACGTACTTGTTCGACATTGCGTTTCTCTCCTGTCAGCCTGCGAAGTGGGCGACGACGGGAACGGGACCGTCCCCGGAGTCGTGATGCGTTCCGATGCCGTACGAACCGACGATCTCACCGTTCGCAAGGTGCGAGTAGTGAGTCGGGCCGGAAACGACGGGCTTCCCGTTCTCGTCCTCGGACATGAGAGATTCCGACGTGGAACCCTTCGGAGCGTCGTCCCGCTCCCACGGCTGGACCTCCGTCTTGCGGTCCAGTTCCACGTCTGCGGGCTTCGACCGGTCACGCCGGACGATCCCCAGCCGGTCCGACGCGGAACGCTCCGGGGCGTTCTGAAAGCCACCGTCACCCTTCTCCCCGCGATCCTGCGGGACAGTCTCCTCCGGAGGAGTCTTGTCATTCTCAGTCACGGTTCAGTCCCTCTCTACCGGGCCCGGAGGCGACCGGCGTCGTTCCCCGGCGCCACGATGTAGTTCACGAGGAAGTGTTCGATGGTGGAGCCGCCGTACGATCCGGCGAACTGGAGGACGTTTCCGGCCTTTGTGATGAGGTAATCGTTCCGCAGTTCCTCACCCGGACCCGTGGTGAAATCGTGCGTGAACGGGATCACGAGGACACCGTTCTCGAACCCCAGGTAGGAGTCCGCCGTGGACGAGTTCAGACCCCACAGTAGGGCCATCTTCGTCAGCCACATGCGGACGGGGAGCTGCGAGAGCTGAATCTTGCCGAACGAAACGGTCCACGGGTCCGGCGTCGTTCCGCCGACCATTCCGACCGTCGCCCGGGTGCCCGTGCCGTTGTCGTACCCGATTCGGACGATGTTCCGGATCGCGTAGCCGATGCCGTTCATGATGTTGTACTTCTGAGCACCGGACGCGAACGCCTGCGGGATTTCCGAGGTCCAGTACTGGACCGTTCCGGCCGCTGGCGGTTCCTGAGCGTTCGGACGCCCCTTGGAGTCCATCGGCTCTGGCTCCGTGTAGCCGTCGATGTTCGCCCGGAAACGCAGCGAACCGAACACGGAAGGTACCTGGTTGTACGTGTTCGCCTGCGAGTCGATGAAGATTTCGAGCGTGTACGCCGACGAACTCGACTTGTTCTCGATCTCACCGAGGGTGTCGCGCCGGACGATCTCCAGCGGAAGCCACAGAGCGAACGAGAACGTTCCCGCCGTTGCGCCCGTACCGGTCGTGGCCGTGAACGCACCGGCCGGGTTCCGGGGGTCGGCTGAGGCGACGCCACCGAAGTAGCCGCCCCACTTGTTCACCGAGAACCATTCGTACCCGGTCAGCGGGCCGAAGATTTCCCGGTTTCCGAGGTCCCTGAAGGTGACCTTCTGAATCAGGGAGAACGGGTTGTCCTTGGAGTACGAGACGGAGTTCGTTGCCTGACCGGTGACGGTCATCTCGAACAGGCAGAAAATCCCCGACAGCCATCCGTTCGGGGAAATCTTGTACGTCCCCAACTTCTGAGCTGCCGCACTCTGTACGAGGGTCGTGTCGATGTCCGGCGTAGTCGTGTCGTACGCCCCGACAAGGAACGGCTGAGGCGGGACCACTACCGCCTGTCCGTTCCCTGCGCCGTTCTTCGCGGCTGGCGCGGCCGTAGTGGGAGCAGTCAACCCGCTGCCCTTCCTGCGCGGAGGATGCGTAGCACCCTTTCCCTGTCCTCACGCCGGTTTGACGTAAGGGCTTGTCTGCCCCCTGATTTGTTGTCCGGGTCCGCTAGGCGGAATCCACGGTCGTACAGCCTCCGGTGCGTTTCCAAGTACGTTTCCGCCTCGCACACCGGCATTTGCATTCCGATCAGCCGAACGTACGCGCACAGGAACTCGTCAAACTGGTGCCTGACCGCATCCCTTTTCGAGTCGTACAGAACGCCATCGGACGATCCGTCACGGAGCCGGATCGCGACCCACTTCCCAACCGAACCGTACCCGATTGCCGCCCAGTGCAGGTTGACGTTGTCTGCGCATCTCTTGGACGAGTCGAGATGACCGCCCGGGTGATGCTGGCAGAATTCCCCGTCCCGTTCCTCCCCCGAATAGGGGTCACGCATCCTCATTTGTCCACCACACACATGTAGGCTTCGGTTCGCTTCAGGTACAGGAATTGGAACGGTCGCAGGCTCTCCGTTGCGTAACTCACTTTCTTCGGATCGAAGCCGCCGATCTCGTCGTACCGCATCCGAGACCGGCGGTCAGGGTCTTTCACAATGAACACGTGCTCAGCCGCACCGTAGGACCAGAGAGCTGTCCGACCCGAATCGGTAGGCTTTTGCACGAAAGTCCATTGCCCGATTCCCATTGCTCCAGCCATCGCGAGAATCGTTGTCATCTCTCGGTCAAGGCCGAGAATCTTTGCCTTGACCATTGTGTCATCCATGACGAGGATTCCCTGCGAATTCTTCTTGCCGCGCGCTCCGGCGGTGTACCTTTCCTGTAGGAGATTCCTCGTGACTGAGGCGGAACGGACGACGTCCTTGTCCATATCTCCGAACTTCGGCCAGACCAAATACCCGGAACGCTTGTCCCCGGTCATCTCCCGAAATTCCTTCGTCGGGGGCCATTCGTCAACCCGACGGTAATTCAAACGCTTGCCTTCGCGTTCCGTGGTGGGATCGTTCGGCTTGGACACTGCCACGTACGCGGGGAGTTCCGGAGTAGCTACGTACTCCAACAGAGCGAACGCTAGGGTGGTCTTTCCCCGTTGCGTCGGTCCACCGAATACGACGTGCTCTCCCGGCTCGTAGTCGAAGCGGTCACGCGCGAACTCCTCCCGAGGGATGACCCACAGTCCGTCATCCCTCTGGTAAGCGTCCGAGAGCGTTCCGCCGACAGTCACGCCGCTGGTACCGTTTCCTGGTCCTGTAGCTGCGACAGAGCCGCATCCATCTGCGCCTGCGCCTCCGCCTGAGCCGCCGCCCGCATCGCCAGAGCCTTTGCCCGCTGGACCTCTTCCGGAACCGTCCCCATCGACGGGGACGCCTGCAACGCCTTGTGGTTGACGAGAATTTGCATCGTCATCGGAAGCGACAGGACGAACAACTCGATCCACGGACCGCCGACCGTGTTCATGGAATCGAGCACCTTCGCCAGCGCTTCATTCTTCAGAGCATTGTCCGCGATGGCTGGCGCCAGAGTCGGGGCGTTCTCCGCCAGGGTCACGGAGTCGGCGTGCCAGCCGACCATCCCCGTGATGAGCGCACCGAGGGTGAAGATTGCCTGTACGGACTGCGCGTACTCCTCCCGCTTGGGATTCGGAGCTGTCGCGACAGCCTTTCGTGGGCGTCCGGGTCCCCGCTTCGCTGGCGGGGGAGCGTTGTCGATGATTGGCACGGTCAAGCCTTCCGCGTGGAGAGCGTCACGAGTAGCGTCGCGATAACTGCGACCATTGCGAACGCGACGACGACCGCCATTCCCCGGATGGCGGTCGCCGCGTTCTGCGTAGCATTCACGATTGAGTCCGCGCGCGTTTCCACGCTGCGTCTAACCCCCTGTCCGATCATAGTGTGATTATACCACGAAGTCGGACATTTGCATAGAAGTTATCCCAACTATCTTATGCCAAGCCAATTCCCGGAGAGAATCACCGACAGCTCAGCCAAAGAAATCCAGGACCAGAACAGCAATAACAGTCCCATTGCCAGCCGAGATCGCGGCCGTTGCCGTTCCATTCTTCCGGATCGTCCCCTTGATCGTATGCGAACCCGCCGCCGGAAGAACGACAGGGAACAACGCCGGATAGGCGAACGAACCCCGCTCCGTATTCGACTCCTGACCGGTGATGATCGGAGTCAACAGAGAGCCATCCGCGATGATCTCCCCCACAGAAACGTTGCCCGTTCCCGCCACACCGGCCGAGACAGTCACGTCCCAAACCGCCGAGACCAGAGCGATAGCATTCGGATTCTTCGTCGTGAACGTCACCGTCATTCCGGTCACGTCCGTCCGGGTAGTCGTCAACGCCTGCGTACTCGTCGCGACAGCATCCACCGATTGGAACAGGGTCGAATCCGGAACCGTCTTACCTGCGAACTCGAACCCGGCCGGGTAGGAATTCCCGAATCGGTCCGTTCCCGCCGCCGCTGCCATGCTGGCGCCGATGGGGATAACGGAGGGAGTGTAGGTTAGCCGAACTTGGCCAGCCGCCCCAGCGCCAGGACCAACCGAGGTACCTCCACCTTGACCGCCTCCGCCACCTCCGGGGGCATTTCCTGGTAGACCTTGGACGCCGTTAAGAGTTCCGCCCTTGCCTCCATTTCCGCCGCCAACCGCACCACCAGTTCCCCCTGTTCCACCGAATCCATGACTATCCCCAGGACTACCGAGTCCGCCAACATTTGCAGTACCCGCTGCACCTCCGCCGCCACCTCCGCCGGAGAATACAGTCGAGCCGCCGTTTCCGCCGTCGAAGTGGGTTCCTGTTGTGCTGCCTGTTCCACCTGCGCCTCCATTCGCCCCGGCCGGTGTGCTCCCGCCGTGAGCTGTAGTCTTTACTGCGGCGTCCCCGATAAATTCGCTAGTAGCGCCGTTGACTCCCGCAGTCGATGATCCGGCGCCGACCGTGAGGCTGTACCCGTTCCCAGGAGTGACCGCGACCGCGTTCCTCCGGGCGTATTCGCCTCCGCCTCCGCCTGCGCCTGCGAGCGTTCCTGCCCCCTTCGGACCGCCTCTGCCGCCACCTCCCCAGCATTCCACCTTGACCGAGGTGACGCCCGGGGGAGCTGTCCACGTGGACGCCCCGGCCGTTTGGAAGACTTCCACAACCTGACCGGGTGTCCCCGCGTAGGAGAGATGAGCCGGGGACGTTATCCCGTAGTCTTCGAACATGTGAATGCCGGTGTATGACATCGCGTCGCCATCGGCCGTGACCGGGCCGATGGAAGCGTGAGCGTCCCGCGAGGCGTCGTCCGCCATGCTCTCTAGAACGATGGCGTACCCGGTGTCCACGATGGGGGAGTGAAGGACGGTGGCGTTTTCCTGATCGGCGTTCCCCGGATCGAACGTGACAACGCCTAGCATGGATTCCATCATGAGCAGAGGGTCATCCTCGGGGAACATTCGGATGACAGCCTGAAGGAATCCGGTATTGAAGGCGATCTGTACGTCAGGGTCTATGATGATGTGGGAGTCGGGAGCTGTCCCGGCGACGACCATTCCCCTGACGGTGGCTTCCGCGAACTCCGACGTTCCATCCTTGTTAATTGTCCACCCTGCTACGCCGGGTTCGTAGTTCGGGGATTGGATAGCTTCCCGGATGAGGTTGATCCCGGCGACGATGGCGTTTCTGAACCCGGTCACTGTTCGAGCACCTGCGTTCCGACTACGGTCAGAGTCGCCTGTGCTCCCGCGTCCCCGTTGTGCCACACGGCGAAGATGGACGAGCCGACTCGGAGAGGGACGCGGACGTTTCCTGAGGAGTCTCCGGATGATCCGGTGAACGTACTGTCCACGAAGTTGTCAGCCGTGGGGGCGTTCCCGACGTAAATCTGACAGGTCGCCTCATTGTTAATCGGGGGCGTTTGGTTGGTTTTGACGGATGCCACGTCCGGTCGCCATTCGACTCCGTGCCCGTGGGGGCCGAGCTGAGCCGTTCCGTCTCCGAAGGCATTGAGTATGACGGTGGCGTTTTCGTTGAGCGTGAGTTCCCGATTCACCCGAACAACTCCAATTGTTCGCCGGATTCTTTGTCGGGGGCCGAGTTGACGAGGTCTAGTTCGTCGTCCTCTTCGACAGAAGGCAAAGCACCCTTCCGATATCCGACGGATTCGAATGGATATCCAACAGGGGGCGCGGCGGATCGTAGAATGCCGTCCACCCAATTAGCGTCGAAGTCTTCGAAGGCGTACGGCACTCGTTTCGGTCCGATGTTGTAGGACATTCGATGAGGAAGTGTCCCGAAATACCCGGCCCGTTCTGGGCGATTCTGTGAGTGTGCCAGCCGGACGGATACCAGCCCATTGTACTCAATGTCCACGCCCCATTTCTCGATGCCCGAACCTGTCAGACTCGTCAACCATTCCGGATGATCGTAGACCTGTGAGAACGC
>Ga0207702_10004261_pt1 | contig 12765 bp, 8 predicted proteins | sample KBSCornC62_FD_184302 | JGI IMG/M metagenome (GOLD analysis project Ga0207702, IMG submission 184302) | Corn rhizosphere microbial communities from Kellogg Biological Station, Michigan, USA - KBS Corn C6-2 (SPAdes) (version 2) | ecosystem: Host-associated > Plants > Roots > Rhizosphere > Soil ...
CTGACAATGCAGAGGAATCGATTCAATCCCGATCGGGAGAATTCGAACGCCCCACGCGCGGGATCAACAACGAAACCGGTAACAGCCGAACTCCGATTCCTATTCTTTGAGCGAATTCAAATGGATCTGAGACCGTCGCGACTGACCGTGCAACATAACATTGACATTCGAACGACCGGTTCTTATTCAAATCCTACCCCGTTATGCAGCACCCCACTGTAGCGATCGTTACGGACGTATCGGATCGCTTTCTCGAATGGAAGTACCTCCTCCGACTCTTTGTGCGCGCATGGGAAGAGCGCGGAATCAAGGTGGTTGTGGTGCGCGATGAAGCATCGTTTCAACCCGCTGATATCGCATTTCTCCACGCAGACCTCACGGTGGTCCCGGAGCATTGCTTGGCTCTTTGCCGACGCTATCCGCGAGTGATTAACGGCGGCGCGATCGATATCCAAAAACGTTTTTTCTCGGATCTGCTGGTGACGCCGACTTCGGATTGGCAAGGGCCGGTGATCGTGAAAACCGAATGGAACTGCGGTGGTTGGCGGGAGTATCGCGAATGGCTGGAGAAGACGCTTGTCGGGCAGCTCCTGCAACGTGTCGGCGGCTTCGAAACGTATCACAACTTTCGCGCGCGCCAGGAGGCAAAGCGCTCTTGGCGCGACCGCCGTCTCCTGCCGTACGGGCAGTATCCGATCTACGCATCGCGGAACGAGATTCCCGATGGCGTTTGGCAAAACTCCAACATGGTGGTGGAAAAGTTTATTTCCGAAAAAGAAGGCAACGAATACTACTGTCGCCACTGGAATTTTCTCGGCGACCGCGAAATCACATTCCGCAGTTACTCGCTGGATCCGGTTGTTAAACTCAACGGGAGGCTCGAGCGCACGAAAGACACCGTGCCCGACGATCTTCGTGAAATTCGCCAGAGTCTCGGCTTTGACTATGGCAAGTTCGACTACTGCGTGGTCGACGGAAAAACCGTGCTCTACGACGTGAATCGCACGCCCGCCGCGTCAGTGGAAGAACGCTACGCTTGGGCTGTTCCACATCTCGAGCGTGGCATCGATCTATTTCTCCCGCAGTCGCAGGAAGAGCCCGTGTTGAGTTAGACAACGATTCCTGCGACCTGCCGACATCGACGGGGCGCGACTTTTTACCGCTTCCAAAGGCGAAATTCATTTCGTCTTCGGGGGCGCTGGAATAGGTCTTCAGTTCGGACGACGGATTCACGTTCGCGAGCAGCGATGGATGGCCTCGCTCCCAAAAGAATTTCTCCAGATCACCGATTCATTTAAACGTCCTGCCGTTCCTCCGCTTTTGCTCTCCCTAACGCTTCGAGTTGCGCCAGATCGTGAGCCAACTTCTTTGGAATCACGCCGTGGTCAGCAAAAAATTCGCGAGCCTGACGGTTCATCAGCAACGGGTACTCGTACTGAAAGAGATCAGGATTAGGCATGCTTCCGTTGGCTTCGATCAGACGCGGTCCGGTTGCTGTCAGCGACACGTCCCATCCAGCTAACTTCAAGCCGGGAACCGATCGCGCCAATTCCAGTACGAAGGCTTTGATTTCAGACCAAGACGGTATGATCACGCCGTCGATCGGGGCGCCTGTTTCGGGGTGATGAAAGTGACGCTTCGGCGCCTTGATTTCCGGTTGAGGCATAGCCGCCGTTAATCGTCCCGTGGTCACATCAATCGCCGCAGAAATTCCTCCGCTCGAAATGTTGTCTACGGGTGCGGATTTTTTCACCCCGAAACGGTGCGCCGCACCAATAATAAATGGATCCCCGCCGGCGGCTCGTAGGGTCATGATTCGCATCGTGTTGACGGAGCCCGGGAAAATTTGCTGAGCGTACGCGTGCTGATGGATGGCTGCTTCCAAGATACAAATTCCCCGGGGATGCAGGTCCGAGACTTTTTCGATCGAGTAAACACCACGGCCTCCCTGACCTTCGACCGGTTTCACGATGATGCGCGGATGCTCGAGCAAGGCATCATCGACCGACTTGAATGGCGAATACGAGGTAAAGACACCCTCGGAAACGAGCCCGATTAACGGCGCCAGTTTGTGGCCGAGGCCGAGCTCGCGCAGAAGGAAGTGAAAATAGAGCTTATCGTTCAACTGCGCCTTCACGTAAGGCGAATTGATCCGAGGGAAATGGTTTTCGATCGCCCAGTCGCTGAGGAACCAGCGTCGGTCGTATCGATCGAATGCGTACAGTTGACGCCGAAAGGATAAAAAGCCTTTGCGCAGCAGGCCTGAATCGATTGGACCGCCTTTTTTTCGGTCGAGTTGCCAGAAACGAATGAGCTGCCGAATCTGCCGGGCCGTGCTGCGAGCGCGGTACGACAACGCGCTCATAAATGTTCCCGACCGTGCGGTTTGGTCAGGTCTAAGTCGGGCCCGATCGGAACGATGCGAGTGGGGTTAATCTCGTCGTGAGTCATGTAGTAATGGCGCTTGATGTGATCGAAACGGATCAAGTCCGCGATACCGGGCTGTTGATATAAATCCATCAGGTAGCCTTGAAGGTTCGGATAATCGACGATGCGCCGCAAGTTGCACTTGAAATGGCCATGGTACACCGGGTCGAAGCGAACCAAGGTGTTAAAGAGCCGCCAGTCGGCTTCGACGATGCGTTTGCCGAATAAATAACGCCGAGAGGTGAGCCGCGCTTCGAGTTCATCGAGCGCGGAAAACAGGGTGCGCGCTGCCTGGTCGTAAACGCTTTGGCGGGTGGCAAAGCCCGCGCGGTAGACGCCGTTGTTGATGTTCTCGTAGATGAACGCGGCTAGGTTCGCGTGGTCCGGCTCGAGATCGGATGGAAAGAGATCGACGCTGCGATCATCGAGTTTCGGAAAGCCGTCGTTGAACATCCGGCAAATATCGTCCTCGGAGTTATTGACGATGCGCCCGCTTTGCTTGTCCCACAAGACCGGGACGGTCACGCGGCCTTTGAAATGCGGCGTGGTCGCTGCATAGGCTTCGGCGAGGTAAGAAAAGTGGTTGATTGGATCTTGGCTGAAGCCGTCGCCGTCGCGAAAGACCCAGCCCCGCTGATCCCGCACCGGGTCGACGACCGTCATGCCGATCACGGTTTCCAGACCCTTAAGGTGACGGACGATGGCCGTCCGATTCGCCCAGGGACATGCGAGGGAAATATAGAGATGGTAGCGATCGGCCACGGGCGCGTAAGGCGTGGATCCGTCCGCAAGAATCCAATCGTGAAATTCGTCCGGCTGACGCTGGAATTCTCCGTTCACTTGTTCGTCGGCAAATTGTGGTTTTGCATCCATGGCAGGGCGGTTGAGATGAGCTTACGAAACAAAGGCTGCGCGTTTCAGACTTTGGAGCAACTGATGAAACGTGGTCGTCATCGCCGCAGTATCGCTAGGAATGTTTGCATTGCGGGAGACAGCGCACTGGTGCCATGCGCGAAAACGTGGGTGACCGGAGCGGACTTTTTCAATGCCACGGCTACCGCGGCGCTCCCGACCACGCGCGCGAGCGAAATGGGCAGCAGCGCAATCCCACTCCCCGCCGCCACCATGACCGCAACCGCCTGCGCGCGCGAAGACTCGAGCACGATCCTTGGACGAAAACCGGCGTCGCGACATAACGCCTGGACATGCGCCACAAACGCAGGAGCCGCTTCCCGAGAAATGGCGACGAACGGCTCTGCGATCAGCTCTTTCAATGCGACGCTCGAACGTGCGCTGAGCGCGTGGCCCGCGGGAACGAAGCAAGCGAGTTCCTCACGGCGCCAAGACACACATTTCACTCCGGGAGGTTGATGATGGGGCGCGAGACCAGGAAAGCCGCCATCGAGACGCCCTTGGCTAATGGCGAGAAGCTGCTCGGCGGGCGGCTGGTCTTGCAGCAGGATCTGCACGGACGGATTTTGCTGACGGAAAAGACGGAGCACCTCAACTAACTCCGGACCCAACACGGCGCTGACGAAGCCAAGCCGAAGCCGCTGCGTTTCTCCCTGCGCGGATCGTTTGGCTGATTCTCCGGCGCGCGCCAGTTGTGCTAGAACCCCGCGAGTCTCGTCGTAAAAGAGCGCGCCCGCCGCGGTGAGGGCGACCGTCCGCTGCGTCCGTCGAAAGAGAGGCGTGCCAATCTTTTGTTCGAGCGCACGGATGTGCCGCGATAACGGGGGCTGCGCCAGATGCAGACGTCGGGCCGCCCGGGTAAACGACAGCTCTTCCGCCACGGCGGTAAAACATTCAATTTCGCGCAGAGAATAATCCATACCGAAAAGGTATCAAAAAGACGCAGGAAGAGTAATTCTATCATAACCGCATTTGCGATACTATTTCGCCATGACTCATCCTGCGGTTAGCGATACGATCAAGCGCGGTCCGCTCCGGGCGCCGCACCGCAGCCTTTTGCGCGCGACCGGGGCGATTCAGTCGGAAAGCGATTGGGACAACCCCTTCATCGCGATTGCGAACTCGTTTGTTCAGATCATCCCCGGGCACGCGCATTTGGACGTGGTCGGAAAGAAGGTCCGAGCTGCGGTGCGGGCTGCGGGTGGGATACCATTTGAGTTCAACACCATCGGTGTCGACGACGGCATTGCGATGGGGCACGGCGGAATGAAGTACTCGCTCGCCTCGCGCGAACTGATCGCTGACTCAATTGAGACGATGCTGCGGGCGCATTGTTTCGACGGCGTGGTCTGCATTCCGAACTGCGACAAAATTGTCCCGGGGATGCTCATGGGCGCTGCGCGAGTGAACATTCCGACGATCTTTGTTTCGGGCGGCCCGATGAGGTCGGGAAAAAATCCGTCGACCGGACAATCGCTGGATCTGGCGTCGGTGTTCGAGGCGGTTGGCCAACTTTCCAGTGGCGCGATTGACGAAAGACAGCTCGGCGAAATCGAACAGAACGCATGTCCAACCTGTGGCTCGTGTTCGGGGATGTTTACGGCTAATTCGATGAATTGCCTTTGCGAAGCGCTCGGTTTGGCACTGCCGGGAAACGGGTCAATCTTGGCGACCGATCCCGCGCGCGATCGCCTTTTTGAGCAAGCCGGAGCTCGGATTGTCGAACTCGTCCGCGAGAACCTGCGCCCCAGCGACATTCTGACCAAACCTGCTTTTGAAAACGCGTTCGTCCTCGATATGGCCATGGGCGGCTCATCGAATACCATTCTGCACGCGCTGGCCTTGGCCAAGGAAGCAGGGGTGGCCTTTAGTCTGGCGGAGATCGATGCCATTTCTGCCAAGGTGCCTTATCTCTGCAAAGTCGCGCCATCCGGAAACTATTACATGGAAGACGTCGACCGCGCCGGCGGCGTTTTCGCGATTCTAAAATCCGTTGCGGCTAAAGCCGGCGTGCTGCATCGCGAGGCCATGACGGTGACTGGGCGCACGTTGGGCGATTCGATTGCAGCGGCTGAAGTGCACGATGCCGATGTAATCAGGCCGATTGATCGCGCGTACTCCGAGCGCGGCGGGCTGGCCATTTTGTCCGGCAATTTGGCGCCCGAAGGATGCGTGGTGAAAGCCGCCGGCGTCGCTCCCTCGATGATGAGGTTCACCGGCAAGGCGGTGGTCTTCGAGTCTCAGGAAGACGCGCAGGTCGGCATTCTCGTTGGAAAAGTGAAAGCCGGGGACGTCGTGGTTATCCGCTATGAGGGACCGCGGGGCGGACCGGGCATGCAGGAAATGCTGGCCCCGACGGCGGCGATCGCCGGACGCGGGCTGAGTGAATCGGTGGCGCTGATCACCGACGGGCGATTTTCTGGGGCGACCCGCGGCGGTGCGATTGGACACATCTCACCTGAAGCTGCCGCGGGCGGACCCATCGCGTTGATCGAGCCGGGTGATTTGATTCAAATCGATATTCCGTCGCGTAAAATCACACTGCTGGTCGACGACGAGACGCTCGCCGACCGTCGATCGAAGTGGACCCCACGTCCGCCGAAAATACAGAGCGGCTATCTGGCTCGCTACGCGGCTATGGTCACGAGCGCGTCTGAGGGAGCGGTGTTGAAAACGCCGATAGGATAGAGGCCTTCAGCCGCTCTGTTCGAGCTGTTAACAGGAACGCATTCAGCTTCCGATTTTGGAGGTCCGTGACATGTCACCGCTTTCAAAGGCAAACTCCATTTCACTTTCCAGCGATACGGCTACGGCGATCCGATTGCCGGCGACCAATTCGCTTGTTCGAAGGCGATGACGAGCCGCCCCACCCAATATGGGAGGGCGACATGGAGCGAGAAACCTTCAAAAGTCCGCCGTGACTACAAAGGCGCGCTGAGATCTGCATTCCACAGAAGAATTCCGGGAATGCGATCACTCGCGTGTTCGAAGCCGAGCACGCTGACCCGCGCCGCGTCGAAAGCGAAATGGAGAGCATCTGAAACGTCGCGGCCGATCCACCGCATCGCGAGTGCGCGGAGGAATTGGCCGTGAGCGAAAAGCGCGATCGTTCCATCGATGGGCTCGAGCCGTGCCAGCACGCGGTCCGCGCGGGCCGACACCTGCGCGAGCGACTCGCCACCCGGCGCTCCGAATTGAAACACATTCCATCCCGGGTGTTGCGCCCGGATCTCCGCACTCGTTTTCCCTTCGTAATCACCATAGTCCCACTCGTGGAGATCCTGGTCAATGGATGCGCCGGTCAGGCAGCCCGCCAGCTCCGCGGTGCGGCGTGCTCGCTGTAATGGACTCACGAATACGCGCGAGAATCCGACTTGGCCCAGCGCGGGCCGCAAGCGAGCTGCCACGCGCTCGCCGTTGGCGGTGAGGGGTAGGTCGGTCCATCCGGTGTGCCGTCCGGTGATCGACCACTCCGTCTCACCGTGGCGAATCAGGAAAAGCGTCGAAGCCATGGCGCATCTTATCGGTTAACGGCTGACTGCGGCGGCGAGCGTGTCGCTGACGAGTTTCTGCGCTTCCTCGATGATTCGCCGCAAATGCTCTTCGCCGAGAAAACTTTCCGCGTAGATTTTATAGATATCCTCGGTGCCCGATGGCCGCGCCGCGAACCACGCGTTGTCCGTCACAACCTTGAGCCCGCCGATGGCGGCGTTGTTGCCCGGGGCTTTGGTGAGAAAGCCGCGGATCTTTTCTCCAGCGAGTTCGGTCGCTTTGACTTGCTCAGGGGAAAGTTTTTTCAACACGGCTTTTTCCGCAGGTGTCGCCTTCGCATCCACTCGATCCGCGTAAGGCCGGCCGAGTTCGGCCGTGAGGGATTGATAAATCTCTCCCGGATCACGTCCGGTCCGGGCGAACATTTCCGCGGAGAGAAGACAGGGGATGAAGCCGTCTTTATCCGTGCTCCACACTTGGCCATTGAGCCGTAGGAAGGACGCACCCGCGCTCTCTTCCCCGACGAAGCCAAGTGAGCCGTCGATCAGGCCGTCGACGAACCATTTAAAGCCGACTGGAACCTCAACAAGTTTGCGGCCGAGTTTCTTGGCCACACGATCGATCAGTTGGCTGCTGACCAGAGTCTTGCCGATCGCCGTGGTTGCGGCCCATTGCGGACGATTTTGAAAGAGGTACGAAATCGCGACCGCGAGATAGTGATTCGGGGGCATGAGTCCGACACTCTTTGTGACGATACCATGCCGGTCGTGATCGGTGTCGCAGGCAAACGCGAGGTCGAAGCGATCCTTCATCTGTACGAGGCGTGCCATCGCGTAGGGCGAAGACGGATCCATGCGGATGTTGCCATCCCAATCGGCGGTCATGAAACGAAACGTCGGATCCACCTCTTCACTCACCACCGTGAGGTTGAGTTTATAGTGATCAACAATCCGCGGCCAAAAGGCGGCCCCGGCTCCGCCGAGCGGGTCGACGCCGAGGCGCAGGGTTGAATTTCTGATCACATCGAAATCGATGACGTTTTTCAGATCCGCCACGTAAGGAGTAATATAATCGTGGCGATGGGTCGTCGGCGCCGAAAGGGCTCGCGCGAGCGACACGCGCTTCACGCCGTGTAATTTCGTTTCAAGAAACTCGTTCGCTTTCGTCTGTATCCAGTCGGTTGCGACGGTGTCGGCCGGGCCGCCGTTCGTGGGGTTATATTTAAATCCACCATCTTGCGGCGGATTGTGTGAAGGCGTGATAACGATGCCATCGGCAAGGCCGGTTTTACGGTCGCGATTGTAACCGAGAATCGCGTGGGAGATGACGGGGGTCGGAGCGTAGCCGTTATTTTCGGCAATCATCACTTCAACACCATTGGCTGCGAGAACTTCGAGAGCGCTGTTTTGGGCCGGAATCGAGAGCGCGTGCGTGTCGATCCCGAGAAAAAGCGGGCCGTCGATTTTTTGCGCGGCGCGGTACGAACAGATTGCCTGCGTGATCGCGAGGATGTGCCACTCATTGAACGACTGTTGGAGGGAAGTCCCACGGTGGCCGGAGGTGCCGAAGGAAACGCGTTGAGTCGTGACGGTGGGATCGGGTGTGTCGGTGTAATAAGCCGCGATCAGGCGCGGAATGTTGATGAGGCGATCGAATGGGACGGGTTTGCCTGCGAAGGGGCTCAATTTCATACGGAGAAGATTTATTAAACGGCGCTTTACTCTTTTCGACAGCTTTAACTACAGCTTATTTCATGAGGTACGCTCTTCGACAGCTTGCCGCGAATCCGGGAGTCACAATCGTCGCGTTGATCACGTTTGCACTGGGCATCGGAGTTAATACAACCGCGTTCACCGTCCTGAATCGATTGATGCTTCAGGCGCTGCCGTTTCGAGATCCGGCGTCGATCGTGCAACTGTGGTCGACCCATCCTCGCTGGGGTCGTGTCGACACCGCGCCCGCGGATTATTTTGACGAGTGCGAGCAAACCTCGGCTTTCTCCAGCGTCGCGGCGTACATGCCCGATCGATCGGTCAGCTATTCGGAACCGGGTAAAACGCCGGTGCAAGTCGGCGCGCTGTATATGACGGACAATTTTTTTTCCGTTCTCGGTGTGCAACCTCAACTCGGGCGCATCCCCAGCGAACAAGAAGCGAAGACGATGGCGCCCGTCCTGCTCATCAGCGACGCCTTCTGGCGAGAAACATTTGGAGCCGATCCGAATATCTTAGGGCATTCGATTCGGATGAACAGCAGGCCGAGCACCATCATCGGGGTGATGCCGCCTTCGCTGAACGACCCTGCGCTTTTCAATAATCGCCCGAGTATTTTCTATCTCGATCCGGTGACTCACAGCCGAACCGTTCGGGAAGCGGGTTGGTATCAGGTTGTCGGGCGCCTCAAGCCGGGCGTTTCGATCAAACAGGCCCAAGAACAGATGAACGTCTTGGCTCAGCGTCTTGCCCATGACTTTCCCCAGACGAACAAAGACCGCGGCTTCACGGTCATCCCGTATCCGACCAATCAACTCGGAGACGAGGGTGAGCGTTTGACCTGGATGACACTCGCGCTCTCGGCGCTGGTTCTGGTCATCGCGTGTATCAATCTCGCCAATCTTCAACTGGTCCGGACGACACGTCGATCGCATGAAATCGCGGTGCGACTCGCGCTCGGATGCTCGCGCTCGCGCCTCCTCGGGATGTTGCTCACTGAAAGCTTCCTCATCTCGATGCTCGGGGGCGCGCTAGGAATGATGGCCGCGGTCTGGAGCAATGGCTATGTCGCGCATTACTTCAACGTCGACATGCCCGTAAATCTCAAGGTCATCGGTTTTACTTTTCTCGTTTCGCTCGTGACCGGCGCTGCGTTCGGTATCGTGCCGGCCTGGATGGCGTCGCGCGTTCCGAGCGCGGGCGCATTGAAATCCGGCGGGCGTGGTTCCACTTCGTTGCGAGCGCAACACTGGACGCGTCAAAGTTTGGTCGTGATTCAATTGGCGATGGCGCTGACATTGCTGGCTGGCGCGGGTTTTTTCATCAGCGGTATTTTCCGACTGACCCATCGGCCTCTCGGTTGGGATCCGACTCACGAGGTCCTCGGAGTCGTTACGCTGGATCAGGATCATTATTGGGGAGACAAGAATCAACCCAAGGTGCTCGCTTTTGGCGACGAAGCGCTCGCGGCGTTGAGCGCGATTCCAGGCGTTCAAGCTGCGAGTCTTTCGAGTGGTTCGCCCGCGTGGGGTAGCCGGATGGAAGGTTTCCGGATCGAGGGGCAGCCCGAGCCGGAAAAGGGCAAGGCGCCTCTCGCCGGCTATTTCAGCGTCAGTCCTGGCTGGTTCCAGGTTTATGGCATGCACCTCGTCGAAGGCCGCGACTTCACCAACGCGGATCGCGCGGACGCCGCTCACGTCGCTATCGTGGACGAGTCGCTAGCCCGGAAATTTTGGCCAGGCGAATCAGCGATTGGAAAACGTATTGGGAATAGCGATACGCCAGATCCGAAGTGGGCCGAGATCGTCGGGGTGATGCGAGACTTTAAAGGTGGAGGCGAATTCTACAACCCGATCATGAATACGATGCGGTTCATTCGTCCGTGGGCGCAGGACAACAACGAGGGGCGCGGTCTCACCTTTGCTCTGCGCACAGTCGGGGACCCCGGGCCCGTCAAAGAACCGCTGCGGAAAACCATTGCGCGGCTTTTGCCGGACCTGGCCCTCAATTATTTGGCGACGATCGATGAGGATACCGCGACAACCTTTTCCTATTTTAATTTCCTCCGGCGCATTCTCGTGCAGATGGCGGTTCTCGGCCTTTTGCTTTCTGCGGTCGGCATCTACGGTGTCGTGGCGAACTTGACGTCCGAGCGAACCAAAGAAATCGGGATTCGCATGGCGCTGGGTGCGCAACCACAGGGCGTTGTCTGGCTGTTTCTTCGCAACGGCCTCTGGCTCGCCTCGATCGGCGCAGCGATCGGTTTGGCTGCGGCCTTTGCTTTGGTTGCGACCTTGAGCCGAATTCTGCCGGCACTACCGGGCAAGGACCCCACGATGATCCTCTGTTCGGCGATAGTGCTGGTCGGCGTTGCGCTCTTCGCGTGCTGGCTACCGGCGCGGAAAACGACGCGAATCAATCCCACCATCGCCTTGCGAGCGGATTGAGCCGGTTTGAGAGAAACGGTCTGTTCGCCTGGGCCGATTCCGCACTCAGCCTAAGTGGGCCGGTCGAAAAGAACTTCATTCCCGCTCGACTCGATGACACTCTTGCGCCTCGTCCGGGTCAGATCGATCTGCTGCTCGCTACCGCGTGAAAATCATCCGCTTTCTTTTCTTCATTTTCCTTGTTGTCGGCGCCTTTGCGCTGGTCGGCTCCTTTCTCTTGCTGACACCCACCGGTCAGACCTGGGTCGTTCAAGCGCGGCTGAATCATCCCGAGGGCTTACATGGAAATGTGAGTTCCTTTTGGGCTTTTTTTGGCAAACTCCAAATCGACGATCTACGGCTCGAACGCGACGGCTACGTTCTCACTGCGCCTCATGTCGAAGCAAAGGTCCCCGTCTTACGCGCATTGGTTTGGCGTGACTTGGCGTTTAAAACGCTGACGGCCAAAGGATGGACCCTCGACTTGAGTCATATTCCCGACCCGAACGCGGTTAATGGAGCTGAAAGTCCCGACGCCAACGCGGGAAGTCCAACGCCAACCTCGGCTGAAAATGCGTCTGCGGAAAATCAGGATAACGCCGCAAGCGCTTCGGCCACCGCGGCGCGGAAGAAGGCGGAGTTTGTCTTCCGCGGCATCCTCGATGCGTGGGGTTTTCCTATCGAAACATCGGTCGATGAAACGGAGTTGGAAGGCGACGTTCTGTTAAGTGGTGGGCCAGGTAACAAGCCCGTTCAAATCCACGTGAAGATCACGGGCGGAGGGATGCGCCCCGGTGTGGAAGGACGATTCCAAATCGTGGGCGGCGCTTCGATGCTCAATTTGCAAAGCGATCCGTTGTTCGTCGACGTGAACGCCGACCTTCGCGCGACGCCGCAAGACCGAGGCCATTGGGAAAAGCTGTCGTTGAGCGGAAATGTGAAGCTAAAAGGCGGGTCATTTCCGGACCAGCTCGAACTCGCGGGAAGCGCCACGGCCACGCGGGAAAAAGGGGCGGAGAGCTATGATCTTGCCCTTTCAAAAAATGGCCGCGCCGTGCTGAGCACGCGATTAATGTTTCCGAATGGGGCGCATCAGATTTCCGGCGATTGGAAACTCGACTGGCAACACGACGACAGCGCGTTACTCTGGGCTGATCGCGCCTGGCCTTCGGTGGCGGCTGAAGGTGGCGGTCGTATTGAGATCGCCGATACGCTTCGCGTGGCTCACGTCACCGGATCCGTCCAGACCAATACGAACAATTGGGAAAAATGGTCGCCTTCGCTCAAAGATGTTCCCGACGTACCTTTGGCGGTGACACTCGACCTTACTGCGAACGGTTCGATTTTGCACGCGGATCGACTCAAGGTCGCGTTGACCGGTCCAAAGCCAGCTTGGTCGGCGGAGCTGGTGGGCCCCATTGACATCGACTGGGCGGCCGGCACCTGGACACCGACCACCGCAGGGCAAACCGATTTGGCTCATCTTGCGGTTAATCAATATCAGTTGTCCTGGTTGAGAGGCTTGGCCGGCGATTGGCACTTTGCGCGGGGCGTCGCTTCGGGGGATTTTCTGGTGCAAGCGTCGAAGGATCATCTCGCGATTCGCACGCAGACACCTTTAACCGCGACCGACGTCAGCTTGGTGCATGCTTATTATATCGTCGAAGATGGTGTCGATATGTCGGCGACGATCTCGGCGGACTACACCGCGGATGCGTGGAAAATCCAGTGCGCGCCGATCACGGTCTCACGCGGCGGAAAAACCTTGGCGACGCTCACGATGAATCGGGAAAAGA
>Ga0207702_10004266_pt1 | contig 12752 bp, 13 predicted proteins | sample KBSCornC62_FD_184302 | JGI IMG/M metagenome (GOLD analysis project Ga0207702, IMG submission 184302) | Corn rhizosphere microbial communities from Kellogg Biological Station, Michigan, USA - KBS Corn C6-2 (SPAdes) (version 2) | ecosystem: Host-associated > Plants > Roots > Rhizosphere > Soil ...
AGATTTCCGCTGGTGCTCTCGCCATTGCGCTCATTGCCTTTGCCACGGTAGTTGGGTATCGATGGCATCGGCCGCAGGGGCAAGAGAGTTTGACTCCAGTTCCGTTTACGGCTCTGCGCGGACAGGAGACTGCCCCGGCTTTCTCTCCCGATGGCTCCCGAATCGCTTTCGCGTGGAACGGTGATCCCGCACCCGGGACCAAAGGCTTCGATTTATATGTGAAGGCCATCGGGAGCGAAACTCTGCTCCGCCTGACGCGACATCCTTCGGAATGGATCAGTCCGGCATGGTCGCCGGACGGTACGCAAATGGCGTTTCACCGCATGGCCGGCGCTTACACGGGAATCTATGTTGTGCCTGCGCTTGGCGGCCCTGAAAGAAAATTGCGCTCCACCCGAATGCTTGGGACTTGGGGGGCGATGTCTATGATCAGTTGGTCACCGGACGGCAGGTGGATCGCCTTCAACAATGCGCCAAGCGATGAACATGCGATGATGACTCTCCTCTCTACGGAACAATTGGAGACCGACCGGCCTCTGAACGGCGCCAATTGCCTTGAACAAGGTCAGCCCGCCTTCTCCCACAGCGGCGAGTATCTAGCTTACTGGTGTTTTCGAACCGAGTCCGAGGCCTGGCTATATTCCCTACCGCTTCCGGCCGGAAAGCCGAAGATAATTGGACCATTCCGGGCCTGGCCACAAGGGTTGACGTGGTCGACTGACGACGAGAAACTGATTTATTCCCATTGGAATACGAGCTCATTCCAGCTCGGCGAAGTTACCGTCGCGACTGGTTCGGTGAAGCGGCTAGCACTCGAAGGAAGCGCACAGCTGCCGACTGTTTCTCCCAAAGGCGACAAACTCGCTTATAGCTCTGTTTCCTTGAGCACGAATATCTGGCGCAGAGACCTGCTTCACCCAGATGCTCAAGCTGTAGAACCCATCCCGTCCTCGCGGCGGCAGTCCGACGCTCAATACTCTCCGGACGGAAAGCACATTGCCTTCGCCTCTATGTGATCGGGCCGGCAGGGAGTCTGGATCAGCAGTAACGATGGCAGCAACCTGGTGCAGGTCTCGAACCCCAATTATGAGAGTGGCAGCCCACAATGGTCGCCGGACGGAAGCAGGATAGCGTTTGACTCGCGTCCCCATGACCGCTGGGAAATACATGTCGCGGACGTGGCCGAACGGAAGCCCAGAAAACTGATCACAAATATTTCCGGCGTAATTCGCCCTCACTGGTCCCGCGATGGAAAGTGGATTTATTTCAGATCCAACCAACCTGGTGGGAGGGGCATTTATCGCTGCCCCGCCTCCGGCGGAAATGCCGCTTTACTATCCAAAGATGTCGATGGGGACAGGTCACAGGAGTCCTTCGATGGGATGACAATATATTTTGCCAGCCACGATGACAATACGACGCTGAAGAAAATGGCCGTGTCGGGGCAATCCGGTACGGAATCAGAAGTGGATGGAATGCCTCGCGTGCGAGACTCAAGCCTTTGGGCGCTCTCTCCAGACGGTATCTATTTTGTTCCAGCGGAGGCGCCCAGATCTATCCGCTATTTCGATTTGGCCAGCAAGCAGACACGCCCAATCTTTGCAGTGGACCGGGATTTCGGTGCCGGCCTATCCATCTCTCCCGATGGCCAATGGATCCTGTATACACAAGAAGATGTGAACGGCGACATTATGCTAGTCGATCACTTTCGCTAGCAGTCCTGCATTCTCACTGAGATTCCCGAGTGAACGAGCAAACCGGAAAGTTAAACGGCAACTGACGTTATCAAGCGGGCATTTACACTCAAGACCCCGTTTGGCTAGCTGCTGGACGACGTTAGCGCAGCTACTAGTACGCCTCCTCCAATTGCAAAAGCGTCTTCCAAAATCGCAACTGCCAGATCAGGCGTATGGCGGTTGAGCCTTTTCCTTGTGTGATAACCGGCAAACGCCCCAGCAATTGCCCCCAATCCTCCCAAAACTGCTCCCTCCGACAGAGGTCGTTTCACAACACCATAGATTGTCGCTCCGCATATTGCCCCCGAGACGACACGGGAGGCAAGTGGCACGGCATTCAATCGACTGGGAGTAAAGGGCGCTTTGTCCGCGATCAATTCGCTGACAGCAAGTTGGGTGATTTTTCTCGATGCTGTCCCTGAAATCACCGTGGCAAAAGAGAGACTTCCGAGGCGAAACCACCTTCGCTTCACAGCCCACGCGAGGACTGCGGGCGCAGTCAGGGCACGCAAACCCGCCACCACTCCTATGCCAACTGCTAATGCGGGAACATGGGAGCCTTTCATCTCTTTTGCCATAGATTCATTGTATTTGAATAGGGAGTTCGCGGTTTTTGAGCTTCGAGCGCGACTGTTGTGAGCAGGCTCAAATCCCGCCCTTCCATTTTGAGCGCAATAGAGATTTTGCAACAACTATCCGCTTTCAGTGCTTTCTTCACCGTAGAAGTTCCGCCGTAGTAGCCTGAGGCATCCATATATCGCGAAAAACAACACGAAGCCGAAAAGTGTAGCCAACTTACCAGCGTTACGGGTTAGTCGTCCCATTCGCTGTACCCAAGCGTGGACCACGGCCAACTGAATGGAAGCAGAGAGGATCAACGTTATCCAGAACGTGATGTTTCGCCACAACGGCCGCCACCCTACTATGACGAAAACGGAAGCGATCACCACGCAGACGGCAGCTTCTTCCCAGTCGGGTTTCAGGCGGTACGGTTTCGGAAGCGAGAAGTACGCCCACGCAATGACGCCCATTGCACCAAACGCCGAAAGCAATTCAGACCATGAAAACTGGCGCTTCCCGAGTATTTTGCGGCGGTGACCTCTGTACTCGCGCCGCGCCTGATACTTGACGAATTTCTGATGTTCAACTCGCTCGGACTCAGTGAAATTCCGCCGACGCAGTTCCGCATCTAACGCGGTCACGGCTTCCTGCGTCAAGGAGTGCCGCTGAGTTGCCAACTCCAAGAGCTCGTCATCGCTCCGCTGGGCATACTCCGTAGAGAAGTTGGTAAGCATAATTGCTTTGGTGATCTCTCGCGAGATCCCATCGTATCCGGACTGACAACTGTTGTGAACAGGCGTGGGTGTTGAAAAACTCGCAGTTCGGCGGAAATGGCCAAAATTCGGGTGATGTGAAATGCCTTGAAATTCGAGAAGATCGCCTATAACGGTTCCTAACGCAATTTTGTTTTTGAGAGTTTACGGCGAAGGAGTTTTTCAACACCCACAGGCAATTTCACTCATTTGATCTCGATGAATCGCAAACACCGAACAATGAAAACGCCCAGGCTCATCTGGTGAGTCTGGGCATCTGTAAAGCCGTGCGTCTCGTTTAAGCTGATTTCTTTGCAGCTCTCATCTTTGCCCACCGAGCACGTTGCGCCGCCGCAATCCTCCGACGAGCGCTGGCGGACATTGCTCGTTTTTTAGGCATGGGGACAACATTTGCCTTTCCGCTCTGGACCTTCACTTTCGCCCAACGGGCTCTCTGGGAAGCTGCGATTCTGGCCCTTCCAGCGGCAGATATCTTGCGGCGAGTCGCTGTGCCGTTCGCGTATGCCGCGCCGAAAGCTGACAGCGCTGCCCCAATCGCATTCAATTCCTTGCTTAACCGAGCCTGCTCTTTCCTCAACATCTGCACTACACCACTTAGGTTCGTCATTGAATCCCCCTCGCGGGGATTGTAGCAGGCGCTCGCTTGATGAGTGTTATAGAGAGTGGGTGTTGAAAAACTCGCAGTTCGGCGGAAATGGCCAAAATTCGGGTGATGTAAAATGCCTTGAAATTCGAGAAGATCGCCTATAACGGTTCCTAACGCAATTTTGTTTTTGAGAGTTTACGCCGAAGGAGTTTTTCAACACCCACGAGATATATCAACAATTCACGCTGTAATGGGTGGATTCGGCTTGGAATCGGATGCTTATGACCGTGTAGAAGGGCTGCGATATAGCGACATGCAGCGGTATTCAGTGCCTAAGAACCTCTAACGGAACCTCGTCTTCTGCCTCTTCTTACCTCGTGAGATTTTTCTTGTAATTAGCTCAACGGGGGCATAGGCTCGCTTCACCTCAAACGGAACTCCTCTCTTCCGTCGGCTTACCACCCCTGTTGAGGCAGGCCGATTCCCAAAGGCAGCGAGCTGTACGCAATCCATTAATGCACACACACAGGCTACCAAAGGAGCATTATGAAACACTGTCGTCTCCAGATCGTCTCCACGCCCGGACTGGTCGCGGGCCTTGTAACCCTAACCCTCTTACTAGGTCCGGCATCAGTATCGGCGTCCGGAGGAAGATCTCTGCATGTGAGAAAAGACTGCTCGCAGTTCACCGCCCTCGCCGGTTCCTTCTGCACGGTCACTGCTTCCAATGTCGCAGCGATACCAGTCGGCTCGAAGGTCTTCTACGATCAGGCAGCTGGCATTCCGGCGGGCTTGCTCGACAGTAACATCGTCCTCGATGCCGGGAATGGCAACCGAGCTGTAGGCCGTTGCACACTCGATTTGGCGACTGGCCTCGCACTCTGTTTATTCTTCGATGGGACCGGGGATTTAGCCGGATTCCATGCCCGTATCAACGGCTCGCCCGGCGTTCCTCCGGACTCGTCTTATCACTGGGACGGGAGGTACGGTTTCGCGGGAATTGGAGCTGATTAGTAATCGTCTCGCGAGTGTTATTGAATCGGTCCGATATTCTCATCGAGCTTTCGTGGTGGTTCCACGTTTCCAGCATCGGTTTAAAATGGCCCGAGCGGGGTCGAGTTGGTTCATACACGCCCCCGCGCTCGTTTACTGTCGAGAACAGGCTTATCACAAGTGTGCGTTTTTCCTTCGCCTTTTTCGGTGGTTTTGAGCATAACGGCGATATTAAATTAGTTGGCACCGTTCACGAAATTGCTTGGGTCCTAGTCTTTGTCCCGCAGTCTAGCGGTGATTTGTTGCATCAAACCGCAGTGTCACGATCTCACGGGTCTCATTTGCAGCAGGCTGGAATTTCCATTGCTTGACCGCAGCTTCGCTGGCCATTACTAGCACCGGATTGCCTCCAAGACCTTCGGTCTGCTTCACAGCACCAGCAGGCGTAACGACCGCGAGAATCCGTACCAGTCCGCCGATCTGCTTATCCTTCAGAATGGGCGGATAAACAGGATTCGTCCGGTATATGACCCTGCGAGCCTCTTGGCCTTGCATTAGGGACACCACGAGTAGGAAGGCAACCGCGAGGGCGCATTTGGTTGAGGAGCTAATATTTCGGAGCGTAGCAGTTGCTTCGGATCACACATAGGTTACCAAGGTTTTTCACGTGGGAACGATCCATCAGGAGCAATGAGCAATTTCGCTCGAAAACCTATATAGGCATTTTGAGTGCAATGGCGATTTTCGCCAACATTCCCGATGCGTGATGGCCGCGAATCCGAGCCGTGAAAGCTAGGGATTGCTCGCAGGATAAAATAGCGTTTCATTCAAGAGGGAACCCCATGCTCATGAGCCGAAGAGCGGCAACCACGTCTATTCGGTCGTCGCACTGATCGCGGTATTGATTTTGGCGGCCACGGATTCAGCAACTGCCCAGGATCATAGATTTTCCGCCGACAAAAAGGGGCAAATAGATGCTGCAGTAGCTAAGTTCATGGCCTCAACGCACGTCCCTGGGTTGTCCGTCGGCGTTGTTGAAAATGGCGAATATGTCTGGGCGACAGGGTACGGACTGGCCGACGTCGAGAATAGCGCTCCTGCGAGCGAGCACACACTTTTCCGACTGGGATCGATTTCAAAGTCACTCACGGCCACCGGCGCTGTGGAACTCTGGGAGCGGGGTAGGCTCGATCTCGACGCACCCGTACAGAAATATTGCCCGGCTTTCCCGCAAAAGCCCTGGCCGATTACGACGAGACAGGTAATGGGGCACCTGGCTGGAATCCGGCATTACAAGACTGGCGCGGAAGATCTCGAAATCGGAAATACCAAGCACTTCGTCAATCCGATTCAGGCGGGCCTTGATTTCTTCAAGGATGAGGCGCTTTTGTCAGAGCCCGGAAAGACATTCCACTACTCAACTCACGGATATACCCTGGTCGCTTGTGTAATGGAAGGGGCTTCAGGTACCCCTTATGTGGACTATATGATGCAGAACGTTTTCGCGCCTGCTGACATGGAACATACGGTAACCGATGATCGATTTGCGATCATCCCTTACCGCACACGGTTCTATCGGAAGACGCCGTTGGGGAAAGTGGAAAATGCCGATTTTCTCGATTCCAGCTATAAGATCCCGGGCGGAGGCTGGCTGTCGTCGGCGGAAGACATGGCACGTTTCGAAGTAGCTATTCTCAAGGACAAGCTCATGAAGCGGGCGAGCCGCGATCTCATGTGGAGCCCATCGAAACCCTCCGATGGCACAAAGATCGGCTACGCTCTGGGATGGGGCAATGGTGAGAAGGACGGCATTGCAGACGTGGGGCACAGCGGTGGTCAACAGGGCACCAGTACAGCTTTCTTGATTGCTCCCGCGCAACGCGCCGGAGCCGTGGTGCTCGCCAATATGGAGAGTGTCGACACTTACGACCTCGCCGTGGAGATTCTCAAGATCGCTGCCGGCGAAGTGAAGCAGTGACATCTAATGATTGACGTAACCAGGCAATTTCGCTCAAAACCCCGCGCGGGGCTTTTGAGTGCAACGGCGATATTACGTCAGCCGTCCGGCCCTATCGACATTGGAACAATCCGCACGTTGTAATTTGACAACTCTCCAGTTGCGGGTTTCCCCGAGGACGGAGAATGATGTGATCTCACCCTCCTATTGCACGATCAGAGTAAGTGTCGTGTTGTGGGTCAGCGTAGTCGAGCTTGATGTGAACTTACCCGTGACTGTCAGCTTATAGCTACCCTGCGGCGTTCCGCCCCCGCCTCCTGGGCTGGTATTACTGCTACACGCCGACCAGGTAGTTCCCAGTGCGGCCAGGCACAATAAGGCCAAGCCGTAGATCAATCGGCGGTGCCGATTTCGCCACTGAGTGCCCACCGTGCCAAAAATCACCAACTCTGGCAATCCACAGGCCATCAGCCACGTCACCGCTCGGCCGCTTGGCGGTAGGCTCGCAGGCAATGCCATGTTCGCCGAGGTTTCTCCTGCTGTCGTCACTGCGATCTTGACCTCGGATGGTGAAGACCCGTCAAGCGAAACCGAGCTAGGCACGGAGCACGTGGATTGTGCCGGTGCTCCTGTGCAGCTCAGCGCCACAGGCTGAGCAAAGCCTCCGGCAGGAGTAAGTGCAATGGTGTAGTCTGCTATTTGTCCTGGCGAAACTGTTGCTGTCGATGAACCGCTAGCAGCCATAGAAAAATCTTGCCCGGCCATGCTCAAATCAATTTTCGTCACGAAGGCGTCAGCGCCTCCCTTGCTGGCGCTCTGGAATACTCCCGGAGTCGTGGGGAAATCGGCCGAAGACGTCCAGCCGGTCACGTAAACGTTGTGCGAGTTATCGACCGCGAGGCCTGACCCAGCATCTCCGGAACTGCCGCCCAGATATGTGGAGTAAATGAGACCTGAACCCGTAGGATTAACCTCTGTAACGAAAGCGTCTCCATATTGGCTGCAGCCGCTACCTCCGCTGCAGGTGGTCTGGAAGGCGCCGGAGGTCGTGGGAAAGGTTGTCGATGTTGCCTGTCCGGTAATGTACGTGTTGCCAGAGCTGTCCACCGCGATGCTCGATCCTCCGTCGTTGCCACCGCCCCCCAGTAGGGTGGAATAAACCAGGGCAGAACCCGCAGGATTGATCTTAGTCACGAAGGTCGCGGTACATTCAGGAACGGAGGGGTTGTTGCACGTCGTTTGGAAGGCACCGGGCGTTGTCGGAAAACCCGCGTAGGTAGCGCCAGTGATGTAAGCATTCCCCGAGCTGTCTACGGTGATTCCATCCCCGATAGTCTGGATATTACCGGCTAGATAGGTGGAGTAAGCCAAGGCCGTTCCCGTGGCATTGAACTTGGTCACGAACGCGTCCTCTGCGCCGCTGAAGTTGGTCTGAAATGCTCCAGAGGTCGTGGGAAGGCCACCGAACGTATTTCCTGTGATGTATGCGTTGCCGGAGCTGTCCACCGTGATGGTCTTCGCAGTGGCGCTTTCCAGGTACGTGGAGTAAAGCAAAGCCGTTCCTGTGGAATTGAGCTTGGTCACGAAGCCACAAGGGAAGGCATTGGTTGTACAGGTGGTCTGAAAGGCGCTGGGCGTCGTGGGAAAATCGTCTGGCACATGGGCGATAGCGGAGGAGGTAATACCCGTGACGTAAGCCTCGCCTGCGCTGTCCAAGGCGATGCTAGAACCGGAGTCATCGCCACTACCGCCAAGAAATGTGGAGTAAATCAGAGCTGAACCTGCAGGATTGATCTCGGTCACAAAGGCGTCACTGCAGCCACTGCTTACTACGTCACAGGCTGTCTGGAAGGCCCCAGGTGTGGTGGGAAAGTCGGTCGACGACGTGTGGCCGGTAACATACGCATTTCCCGAGCGATCGACTGCAATGCCTGCGCCCAAACCTCCGGCACTGCCGCACAAATACGTCGAGTAAACCAACGCTGCTCCCGTGGGGTTAAACTTCGTCACAAAAGTGCAAAATCCATTTGTCTGGAATGCACCCGGCGTGGTCGGGAAATCGGTCGACGACGTCGTACCAGTCACATATGCATTTCCCGAGCTGTCCACCGCAATGCCTGCCCCACCATCATCGGCACTACCGCCCAAATATGTGGAGTAAACCAACGGATCGATGTAGAGCCGCTTGCTAGCGTCGTATTTCGCCAATTCGAAGCCGACGTGATTTCTATCTGTGATTTCGTATCGGGCCGGGATCTCCCGAGGTGAACCATTTTCTTTCTGATAGGCAATTGGCTTGTGCCACCGGATGTCACGTTTCCCAAGTTTGAACACTAACTCGCCATGATCGTCCAGCCGAAGTTGCTCTGTTCCTTCGATGTCAAATCCTATGCGCGTTGGGTCGGCTCCCGGCGCTACCACAAAGTCATATTCCAACTGTCCCTGATTGCCGTGGTACACCATGTCTATACCGGAATAGACGTTCTTATACCACACCTTTGCGTAGTGCCGGACATTCGAGCGCCACAGCGCTGGATCGTTTCCGATGATGTAGTTGCTCGTGCCCGCTACCTCATCCAAGCCGCTCACCCTGACTCTATGATTGGCATTGCGGAGCTTCAGTTGCAACACACCTCTTGTTTCTGGCTCGGGCGTATTGCTTCTCGGCATATGACGTGCACCGTGGAACTTCGCCTGGTGCTCATTCCCGTACAACGCGAGCACAACTTCATCATTGGTAAGGAACAGCGTGTACCCGGGAAAGCGTGAAATAAACTTGACCCGACGATCCGTCTGCCCACTATTGGCCTCAAAGATCGGTGGTAACTTGCCGTACTTGTCGAGGACTTTGACTTGAACTTCAGGATTCACTTGGGCACCGATAGGAGACGCAGTCATCGCCCCTTTGATTGATGCAACTGGTTGCAATGACAAGAACAAGAAGGCTTGGGTGAGGAGCAGAGATCTACAGACGAAGTAGCTGCGCTTCATGACGTCCTCCACTTGCAAGAGACCTGCAGAAGCGGCCCGGGAGAGACTTTGGGGAGAGTCTTGCCGCGCTCGTTAGAGCGCTTGAATTATCCTGCATGCCACCTTGTCAGTCAACAAATTGGCACCATGTCTAATCGAGCAGGATACATTCGAAGCTTGGTAACTGTCGAAACCAGGCAATAGCGCTCAAAATGCGCAAAAGCCACCCTACTCAACGACAACCCTTGCATCGTCCTGGCGTTCTGCCGTAGTGCCCATTCTACGGAATGGAGGCCGGCTTACCTGAGGACAAACTGAAGGCGATCCGGTCTTTTGCGAATTTCCTAGGAGAGGACGCAATTGGATTTTGAGCGTTATGGCCTGTTCTCGACAGTTATCAAGATGCGCCTCTATTTAAATGCCGCACCTTACCCGGTAGCGACGCGCGAATCGTAGTGGTTCTGCTGCTCGATAATCTCCCCGCTCTCTATGAGAAATGCGTCGAGTACATAAAACGTCTTGCCGTTCGCAAGGGTAATCTCTGCCTGCCCGGCAGACCAGCCATTGTCACCGCCGTAGTAGCGCATGAACCTAAGACTGCTGACTGCGGGAAGAATGCCATCGAAAAATTCGAGGATCGATTTGCGTCCGCGGATCAGAGCCTTTTCCCCTCCTGCGGGATTTAGTGGCGTACGCAGGGTCGCATTCTTCGCCCACGGGACTGGCGACATGTCTTTATCCGCGATTCCGTCGAAGTAAGCCTTCACACTCTGCTCTCGGGTATCATCGCTCATAATTGCTTCTCCTCATCATCATCGCTGTTGAAATATCGTTCATTACGCTCAAAACCTCACTGGCGAATCGGTTTAGACATTTCTAGCATCGTTATCGGCAATTTCTCATGGGGAAATGCCCGAGCAATCTGCCAACCGTGACGGCGATAAAATTCGATGGCTGCTGCGTTCGATTGAACGACTCGGAGATGCAGCACTTCGTAGCCGCGAGCAATGATTTCAGCCTCTCCGTGCGCGAGCAGACACTGACCTACCTCACGCCCCCGGCTGTCGCGAAGCACCCATAGATCATCCAGCCATTCTCCGCTTGTTCGAACCGCTCCGATGATTTTCGCGTTCAATACAGCAACCCAAGAGTCATTGCCAGTCCTCCTCATCGGGCGGAAGCGGAGGAGGTGCCCAAAGGACGCCATAAGTCTCATCCAGTACTGTTCGGACAACGGCTCGAACGGGATCGTGCTCCTCGGGCTGTGGTCGTCTGATGAGCATGTCAATCATCTACTTACCAATATAGACTTAACAATCGACATGCTCTGTGGATCCAAACGCTCCCTTGTTGGCGAAAAATCCCCATTACGCTCAAAATCCCGACAGCGGGGGTAAGAGACGGCGCATGCTTGTGCTATCGCGGCTCGCAATAACGCTCTATATTAGATTTCTGCTGGTTAGCATGTCGTCAGCGACTAGGAAACTTAAGAAGGCTGATTAGTGGGCGATAAATCCTGGTAACAACAGTTGAGTTCCGGTTGCCCGTCATCCAACCGGAATCCGCGACCGTTAGTAACGGGTTCCGAGGCGACACTATACGGGCCGGGGCTACTTAACAGGCGGGGGCGCAGCCAGCGTCATGCCATGACGGCGGAAGACGTCCATCATTTTCGTGCGATCAGGCGGGCGGCCGGCGGCTGCGGCGATTACTTCGGCGGCTTCTCGGAAGTATGCGGGGCCCATTATCGCTGGGGATATGACGGCGAGCTGTTTCACATCCTCGTTTCCGAGATTATCGAAGCGGTGCACCGCGCCTCGGGGGATGCACAACGCCTGCCCCGGACCAACCTCGAGGGGCGTGCCGTCAACCGTCCAGGTAAGGACACCCTCGATACCGTAAAGGATCTCCTCGTACGCATCGTTTTTGTGGGCCGGCGCTGCCAGCTTCTGCCCGACCGGGACGAGAACCTCAAACACCGAAACGTTTCCATTGGAATCATCACCAGTGAGGAGAAATCGGATCCCTAGCGGACCAATCCTGATGGTCTCTTCCGAAGCATTGATTCTGGTCGTACGCTGCTGCATATGAATGAAGTTATCCTTGATCGGCGACTTGAGTCCGGTGCTGCGTCCTGGGCGCCAGCACGATGCGCGAGAGCTGCGGATATGTCGCGCGATAGCCCCGCCAGCGCGCGATTGGCGCCAGCGCAGCAAAGATCGTGCGTTGCAGCGCCAACGGCGGCGAACGGAATACGACTACGTCGCTGAACTCCCGCGCACACAGCGCGAGTTGCAGCGCATGCGGCATGCCCTTGCTGTCTGTGTGCCCAAGCCGCGCGAGACCAAAAAAGGTCTCGATCATGTGCACGAACCGCTCGCCGGGTGTGATCTCCACCCGTACACGCACGTCGCGATCGCTCGCATTCCACCAGTCGTGCCATACGTTGGGCTCGATGACGGCCGTCTCGCCCTGATGCAAAATGCCGGTCTGCCCGTTGCGTTTTACGGTCAATTCGCCCTCGATCGGAGTGAAGCGCTCGACCAGAGCGGGATGGCGGTGTTCCCCCATGACACGAGCGCCGACGAGTGCGGTTAGCTCGGCGGTCGCGCGGCCCGCAGGGTTGTCCCAGGTACGCTCCAGGATCGTGGCGCGTTCACGGGTGACGGGGTTTTCCCAGACCTCGCCTATCTCTATCGATGTGCGATCCGGCGGACCGTGCGGGTCGGGGTGCCTCACGCGAGCGAGTCTCGCATAGTGGATGTGTGGTCGGCAACAGGGAGTAATCCTAGCCGCCAGCTGGTAAGCAGTCATGTCAATTGGTGAAAATCTCCATTGCATTCAAAATCCCCTCGCGCGGGGTTTTGAGCGAAATGGCCTGGTTTCGTCAACTCCACACACTTCCGGAGATTGGCGCGGCAGAGCGGTCACCGATTAGCGTTGTAATCTAGTCGAACTAAGTCGAGTTTCGGCCTATCATTGACAAGCGGGGATACTGGTATGATTGCGCTTGTTTTCGTGCTTCTTCTCGCCGCCCTGCCGCAAAACGGCTCTACTGATTCCCCGCCCACGATGCAACGGCGTGCTCACGACGAATACGAGCGACACAAGCAAGCGGCAATTAGCATCAACGAACGTGCCGGGCGAATTAACTCGGAAGCCGATGCCAGCGCCGT